>Ga0081538_10002048_pt1 | contig 20113 bp, 16 predicted proteins | sample TabmetS5T2R1_FD_71022 | JGI IMG/M metagenome (GOLD analysis project Ga0081538, IMG submission 71022) | Tabebuia heterophylla rhizosphere microbial communities from the University of Puerto Rico - S5T2R1 | ecosystem: Host-associated > Plants > Roots > Rhizosphere ...
TGGTGTTCCTGCACGAAAAGCTGACACTTGCGGGCCTTGTCGGCTGCGTGCTGATCCTTGCCGCAATAGCAAGTTTGGGAAAACAATCAGACGACCCGCAGCCGCAGTAACAAGCACACACCCGAAGGACGGTGGGGATCGGTGCAACATGCTGACCAGCGAGGATCGGCCCGCAGCGAGCGAAGCAGCGAGGACACGGACCGCAGTGAGTCTGGCGGCGAAGCAGCTCTCGATCTGAAAGAGCCAGATTCGGCAGTGTGCTGCCTGTCCTGTGCCGATGAGGAGGCAGTGATGAGTCAGCAGCCGAGTACGCCGCCCGAACGCATCAGTCGGCCGCGGCGGCTGCCGGCTGTGCGTCGCGGAGCACCTTGTTCGCTGGTATGAGCGCAGCTGCCACGGCCAGCACAACGCAGGTGAGGACGATGCCAGCCAGCGTGAGCCACGGGACCGTGGTGGTCACCACGTCGATGTCAGCCATCATCGCTCGACGTGCTAACAACGCGACGGTGGCCGCCATGCCACCGCCGATGGTGAGCGCGGCGAGGCTGACCAAGGACGATTCCCACACGATCATTCGGCGTATCTGCTGTGGCGTCGCGCCGAGCAGCCGGCCGGCGACGAACTCGCGCCGGCGTCGCAGACTGCCCACGAGCAACGTGTTGACGATGGCGATTCCGGCGTACGCACCGGTCGGACCCAGTAGGACGACCAATGCGCGGTTGTTGAAGCGGCGGAAGTCGTCGGACTGCGCCTGCAGCCAGGCTCTCGTGGTGACAGCCGTGCCGACCGCGGCGCGGACATCATCGGCCAACTCGTCGAGCGCGACACCGGACTCAGGTAGCACCAGCCAATGCTCGGGTGTCGCTGACGGCGCATACTCCTCGACCATCGCCTTCGGCAGCACGACGTCTGGCACCAGGTTGGGCGCGTCGGCGACGATCGCGACTAGCTCCAACGTCTTCGACGTGCCGTCGAGGAAGCTCAGCCGCACCGACTCACCGAGCCTGTAGCCCTGGTCGCGGGCGATCGAGTCGATCATCGCCACCGAGTCGCCGGTCAGCCGGTCGAGCGAGCCCTGCTCAACATCGAGCTGCCGGGCCGCCTGGAAGCTCGCCGGGTCGACACCCTCGGCAGCAGTGCCCTCGGCCGCCCCACGATCGGTCAGGACCACCTCGGCCGGGATTACGGCATCGACTACGCCGACGCCGTCAGCACCGCGAAGAGCTGCCGTCAGGTCATGCTCCCCATCGCTGGGGACGACCAACGACGGCCGGGACGCCTTGAGACCCTGGGCGTACGTCAGGTCGCCGACGAAGCTCATCATCACCGAGAGCGTGCCGGCGATGGCGCAGATGGCGAGGATCGGTGCGGCCAACGACCCGGTACGCCGCGGCGACGCCCAAACGTTCCGATCGGCGAGGTAGCCCGGCACACCTGCGGACCGGCGCAGCACGAGGCCCCAAAATCTCGCGATGACCGGCACGAAGACCGGCGCCAACGCGACCATGCCGATCACGAATACGACGGGTACCAAGATCGCCATAGCGACGGCGACCTCGAAGTTGTCCGGCTTGATGAACGCGATCATCGTGGCGGCACCACCCAGACCCAGGACGCCGAAGATCACCCGGCTCACTGTGAGCCGCGGTGGCTCGGTCGCTGACTCCCGCAGCGCATCGATCGGCGCCGCCTTGGCGGCGCGCCGGGACGAGACCCAGGCTCCGAGCAGCGCCACGGTCACGCCGATGCCCGATGCGATCGACAGCGGGATCCACTGACTCGGCGGCGGGTCGAGCTTCATCGGCGAGAACTCCGTGCCGGCGGCCAGCTCGAGCATCAGTGGCGTCAGTGCGTACGCCAGCAGCGACCCCGCGAAGGCGGCGGCAACCGCGACAGTCAACGCCTCGCCGAGGATCATGCGTCGCAGCTGACGCGGCGTGGCGCCCACCAGCCGAAGCAGCCCGAGCTCCCGCCGGCGCGCCGCAACGACGAAAGCGAACGTGCTGGCCACGACGAAGATCGTCATGAACCCACAGATTCCCGAGACGACTCCCAGCAGGGCCTGCAAGCCTTCTGGGCTCTGCTCCTCGGGGATGTAGCGCTCGGTGTGCTCGGCCATGTCGCCACCGGTCACCGTGACGACGACGCCGCCCGGATGGTCATTCGCGTAGGCGTTGCCCGCGGCGATCGCATTGACGGCGAGGCCGAGCAGGAATACGCCAACGCCAACTGCCACGAAACAGCCGACATAGAGGGCCCAGTTCTGCCTGACCGTGCGGCGACTGATCTGCAACATCAGTTCTCCAACTCACTCATGGCGGCCGCAATCTCGCCGGCGCTGGCCCCTCGCAAGGTGCCGGCGATCTGACCGTCCTCGAGAAAGACGACGATGTCCGCGTAGGCCGCGGCCATCGGGTCATGGGTCACCATCACGACGGTCTGCCCGGCATGTTCCTTGGCGTCCTGTAGGAGTCCTAGGATCTGGCGGCTGGTGACGGTGTCCAGGGCTCCGGTCGGCTCATCGGCGAACAGCACCTCCGGCCGGGTCGCGAGGGCACGAGCGACCGCGACCCGCTGCTGCTGGCCGCCAGACAGCTCGGCCGGGCGCCGCCGTCCCATGTCGCCGAGCCCGACGCGGTGCAAGACGTCCCCGATCTCCTTCCGCTGCGGCTTGGCGCCGGCCAGACGTAGTGGGAGGGCAACGTTCTCGTACACGCTGAGCGACGGGAGCAGGTTGTACGCCTGGAAGACGAAACCCATCCGCGCTCGGCGGAGTTTGGTCAGTCGGACTGGGTTGAGCGCGCCCAGGTCGGTGTCGCCGAGCAGCACGCGGCCCGAGGAGGGTCGGTCCAAGCCAGCGGCGCATTGCAGCAGGGTGGATTTGCCCGATCCGGACGCACCCATGACCGCCGTGAACGAGCCGCGCGAGAAGGCGTAGGTTACGCCGCGCAGCGCCGCAACCTTGCCGGCCCCCGAGTGGTAGGTCTTCGTTAGGCGGTCGAGGACGACCGCGGGAGTGCTGGTTTCCATGCCATCCATCACATGTCGCCGCGGCCGCGAAGTCTCTGGCCTCGGCGCTACTTCCGAGGTAGCGCATGCGCTACAGACGGCAAAGGGGTCGCCGCATTACCGTCGAGGCGTGCGTCGAGCTGCGACCGCCTGGAGCGCCCTGGCCGACCGGCCGTGGCGCTTCCTCGCGTCGGCCTGGCCGTGGCGGTCGTTCGGGTACGTCGTTTCCTCGCCGTTCGTCGCGCTGGGCGTCCTGGCCGGGCTGATCGGCGCCGTCGTCGCGGGAATCATGCTCAGTCCGGTGTGGATCGGCATCCTCGTGTTGTACTCACTGCCGGTCCTCGGCGTCGGCGTGGGCCGCTTCGAGCGCTGGCGGATCCGGCTCATGCAGGGCCCGGACGAGCCGCCGCTCGCCAGTCCACATCTTGCGCTCCCCGACACCACCCTCCGGCAGCGGATCGCCTACCGCCGTCGAGAGCCAGCCTCGCTGCGTGCCCTCGGCTACACCGCACTGCTGGCGTTTCTCGTCGGCTGGATCGACTTCGTGCTCATCCTGTTCACACTGTTGCCAACCGGAGTCCTGGCGCTATCGCCGCTGATCGCTTCGTTCGAGCCGGTCAGCGTCTTCTGGTGGAAGGCCGAGACGCCAGCCGACGCGTTGCCGCTCGCGCTGCTGGCTGCGCCAGCCTGGTTTGTGCTCAGCGCGTATGTCCTGACGCTGGCCGCGGCCGCGCAGGCAGAGCTTGCCCGCAGCTTGCTCGGCCCGCGGGAGGAGGAGCTTCGGGAGCGACTGGCCGAGCTGCGGCGCTCCCGGCTGGACCTGGTCGACGCTTTCGAGACCGAACGCCGCCGGATAGAGCGGCATCTGCACGATGGCGTTCAACAGCGACTGGTCGGGCTCACTATGGCGCTTGGCCTGGCCGAGTACCAGCTGCCCGACGGCGAGGTTCGCGAGCTTCTCCGCAAGGCGCATGCCGAGGCCGAGAGCGCGCTCGCCGATCTCCGGGACGCGGTCCGTGACATCCATCCACGTGTGCTGGTCGACCACGGCCTCCCCGCCGCCGTCAACGAGGTGGCCGACCGGCTTCCGATCCCGGTGTCAGTGGAGCTCGGCCTGACGGACCGGCTGCCGCAGCCAGTCGAGGCCGCGGCGTATTTCGTTGTCAGCGAGGCGCTGTCCAATGTGGCCAAGCACTCTCGGGCGTCGCGGTGCACCGTGCGCGGCTGGGTGGCGGCGGGATCGCTCGTCGTGGTGGTCGAGGATGACGGTGTGGGCGGCGCCGATCCTGCAGCCGGCACGGGGCTCGCCGGCCTGATCACACGGGTCGATGCGTTGGGTGGCACGCTCGACATCACGAGCCCAGTCGGCGGTCCGACCCGGCTGCGGATGGAGGTGCCGTGCCAGACCAACTGAGGATCGTGCTGGCCGAGGACGCGGCGCTGCTGCGCGAGGGCTTGGTCGGCATCCTGACCAGCGTTGGCCACGTCGTCCGCGCGGTCGACGACGCCGACGCACTCGTCGCGGCCGTGCGCAACGACCCGCCGGACGTTGTGATCACCGACGTACGGATGCCGCCGACATTCAGCGACGAGGGTCTGCGCGCCGCCGCCGAGATCCGGGCCGGCAATGACCGGATCGGGATCCTCGTGCTCTCGCAATACGTCGCCGATGCCTACCTGCCCGGTCTTCTCGATGCGCCCGGCCCCGGCGGCGTCGGCTATCTCCTCAAGGACAGGGTCGGCAAGGTCGCCGAGTTCGTCGACTCGCTCGACCGGGTCGCGGCCGGAGGCACCGTGATCGACTCCGAGGTCGTCCGCCAGCTGCTCTCACGTCGCCGGGCCGACGCTCCAATGGCGCGCCTGACTTCACGTGAGCACGAGGTGCTCGGCCTGATGGCTGAGGGCCTGACAAACGGCTCGATCGCGCAGCGGCTTTTCGTTAGCGAAGCCGCCGTACGCAAGCACGTCGGAAGCATCTTCGCCAAGCTCGACCTGGATCCTGGCAGCGACCGTCGGGTGTCGGCTGTACTCGCATACCTGCGCGGCTGACCACGATGAGGTGCCTTCGCAGCCGTTGACCGCTGCTCCAGCCCTGGCTCACCCGCCTTTTGACCGACAATCTTTCGACCGCTGTACTGTCCGGCTGAACTTGCGAGCGCCTCAACTCATCTGGACCATGTCGTGATGGTGGAAGTCGAAGGTAATGAGTTGGGATGACGGGCAGGCTGTAGTCGGCGTGGCCTGCGACGTGGAGCCCTTATCTGTCCGCCGCAGGCGTCGACGAGGACGACGACGAGCACGCGCCGACGCCTGCGCCAGACGCAGCTACGCTGCTGGGGGCTGGCTGCTGGACCTGCGGCTCTCGCGGAGCCTTGCGGCGCCAATCAGCACTCGAGCGACCACCCCGATAAGGACCAAGCCACCGATCATCTGAACCAGTGTCACAAATCTCGCGGGCAGAGATGTCGCGCTGATGTCGCCGAATCCTACGGTTGCGAAGGTTGACATCGTGAAGTAGAGCGCATCGAACCGGGTCATTGGCTCCGAGTAACTACCAGGGTTGAGCTCATTAACCAGGTAATGCGTTGTGGAGAAGACCACGAGAAACAAAGGAATGGACGTGACCCTAGCTTCAACCGAGCGCAGTAATGGATAACCAGAACGCAGTGTCAGCACTGTCTGTGAAATGAGAACGATGATGACAAGCAAGACCCCGACCGCGAACTCGACGATCAATCTGCCGTTCAACAATCGAGTGAACGGGAGCAGAAAGTAGGCCGTCACCAGTACTGCCACTGACGCGAACGAGCGAATAGCAGCGATGGTCAACAACTGCCTACGGCGGTGCGCGGGCAGCTCATCAAACCGAGGTGCCGCGGCGTATTGATCTTGACTTCGTTGCTGCGACGTGGTCATGGGCCTCTCCGTGGCAGGTGTGGATGGAGACGCCGCCAGGTCGACGTTCCGGGGAAGTTGGCGTCTGGAGTTCAGAGAGCAATGGGCTTGAAGGAACGCATCTCATCGGTGCCAGGGCGGGTCTCCTGAGTACGCCATCCATCTGCACATGGGCCGAGTGAAACACCTCCACCGTTACCAGGCACCACCCTTTGTGGGGGATATCTGTCCAGGCGTGCACCGACGAAGCGCCGAGGTACAGACCAGCTACGGACCACGCTGGCCGAATTCAGCGCACCTTAACGATCAACCATGGACACCAGCGACGCCGGGAGGCCGGGCGCCGGCGTGACGGTGGACTCGTTCGCCTGGATCGGAGCGTCAGCTGGCCAACGCGTGGGTGAGTTCACCCAGGTCCTCGATAACGTGATCAGGATTAGCGAAATAACTGGGGTATGGTGCGCCGGCCCGGTTGACCCAGGCGGTGCCGAGCCCGGCGCGCGATGCTCCGTGAATGTCCCACGGGTGAACGGCTACCAGCAGGAGCTCGCTGGTGTCGACTCCGCAGACGCGCGCCGCGTACTTGTAGGAGCTGGCCGCGGGCTTCCAGGCCGGGGCCTCCTCGACCGATAAGAGTGCCTCGAACTCCTCGTGGATGCCGGCCCGTGCGAATAGCTGCTCGGCGACCCTGGTGGCTCCGTTGGTCAGCGTAACCAGGCGGTACCCGGCTGCTTTGAGGGATCGTACGCCGTCGGGAACGTCTGGATGCAGGTCGAGCATCATGAAACCCTTCATGATGTAATCAACCGCCTGGTCGGCGGCCATGGTGAGGTGAACATCGGTCAGCAAGATCCGTAAGGCCTCAGCGCCGATTTCGGCGAAACGGCCCATGTCGCCCGCAGCGGTCAGGGCAAACCCGTCTCGGAGCAGCGAGGCGAACCAAAGCCTCGCATGGTCTGGCGGGCAACCGATCTGGGCGAAGCGGTCGCGCATCGGTGCCATGTCCGACAGCGTTTCGTTCACGTCGAAGACGATGACAGATGGTTCGTTGGCCATGTCGCTTTCCTGTCGTAGGGGGCGGTTTCATTTCGGACGCTACCGATTCGCCTGCACGCTCAGGCTGTGGACGGCGAAACCACTGTCTTCAGCCTCGGGCTAGTCAGGCCGCGCTGCCGCCGCAGGGGTTTGAAACAGCCGGACGCTGCACTCCCTCGCTGTGTAGCCACGAGGTGCCGGGGAAGCGCCTGGTGCGTCGCGGCTCTGCGGAATGCTGCACACAGGACGGGTAAGTTGTTGTTGTTGGAGTGCCGGGAAGCCTGGTCGGCGCAGGGTGATCATCGTGTGAACCGGCAGGCCTCCCATGGACATCGTCGCGCTGAGCGCTATACACGACAGCATGATCGATCTGGTCGGCGGCAAGGCTGCGGGCCTGAGCGCTTTGATCAAGGCGGGCGAGAATGTACCTGCCGGCTTCTGTGTTACGACGAACGTGTTTCGACGCGGCAAGATGCCGCGGACGGCGGTGGTTGAGGCGTATCGACACCTTGGTTGAGGGCTGGTCGCTGTTCGGTCGAGCGCGACGGCGGAGGATACGCCGGATGGGAGCTTTGCCGGGCAGCACGAGACGGTTCTCGATGTGATCGGTGAGGACGCGTTGATCACCGCGATTCGGGCGTGTTGGCAGTCGCTGTGCATGCCTCGGGCGGTCGCCTATCGGGAGGCCCTTTGGCGTGTAGACGAGCCGCGTGCTTCTAGTGCGGAATGCTGAGTGGTCAGCGGTACCGGCGCCGGGCTAGTTGATGATGCTGTCAAAGGCTACGTTGGCGCTGCTAGAGATCCGGCCGCCCCCAATGAGTGCGATCACTGTCCTGCGTGCGCCATTGCCAGGCGCATCGGCGGACTGGTTCTACCGCTGCTACGGGATCTGGACCGACGCGGACGACACGCGACACATCTCCTGGGTCAAGGACACGGCCAAGGCGCTTAGGCCTTGGACGACGGCTGGGATGGCGCTTAACTTCTTCACCGACGTCGACGACCGGGTGCGCAGCGCATTCGGCGAGGAGAAGTACCGCCGCCTGGTCGCGCTCAAGGATCGCTACGACCCCGACAATGTCTTCCGCCGAAACCAGAACGTGCGGCCATCGATGGCCGGCGCGGACCAGAGCGCCCGCGCTGGTTCGGCTGAGCCCTCATGTCGGGGACTTATCGCTTCGCAAGTTCGCGCACCTTAATTCGCGACTTAGGCGCCCAAAGAATGTCTCGCACTTGATCAATGCCGCCAGTCGGCCAGCGCTCGACAAGGTCGCGCACCTGTGGGTCGCTGATCGACGCGGTGAGCGCGCCGGGAAAGTCCGCCCACATGACAGTGAACGGACGCCCCCACAGTCGGACCGGCTCGAGGGTCAGCCGAGGTGTGATCTCAAGGTCATTGAATGCGCTTGCAACGATTTCGTAGCCGATGCCCAGTGCTTTTTCGCGCTCCTTCCAACTGCGTGTGTGTAGCGCGCTGTCGAGCGGCGCCGACAAGCGATCAGCAATATGGAGTTTCGAGAAGGCGGTGCCAAACCACTTCACGTAAGGCGCATATTGACGTTCGATTAGAAAGGAGAGGTGCATGAGCCCGGACACGATCTTGCTCGCAATCAAAGCCGACCCGAGTTCATCCCCTGCATACCCGGCGCGCCCCACAAGATTCATCTCCGGGTGCACCCGCCACCAACCTGCAAGCATCAAGTACAGCCAGACGTCTCTCGGATAGTAAGCGAGCCGCAGGCGCACCTTCTCCAGGTTTAGGTCATCGTGGAACACGGCTCCCGCCGTCATGGCACACAGACGTTGTTCCGGCAGACTGACCCAGTCGTAGGCGTCCCAGGTGACCGACACGTCCAGACCGAGCTGGTCCAGGAAGTACTGCTGCACCGTCGTGACGCGAACCTCGGTCGGTACCCCTTCGAACAGATCCGGTATCCGCGCTGTCACCTGTGATTGCACCAACTCACCCTGCTCGGCGAGCACCTCAGCCGACAAGAAGACGGTCACACGAGCGAACCAGGTGTGATCGGTGGACATGCTGTCGTCGTATCCAAGTACCTCCGACCCTCGGCCCATGAGCCCAGCTGCATGGGGCAACCGCGGGAACTCCGCGGCGAGCGCAGGGGCCACGCAACTCCGGTAAAACTCCTCGCTCAGGCGGAGACCACTGGACCGCTGATTCAACGTCCCTCCCTTCGCGGCACGGTTACAACGAGTGGCGAGCCTGACCGACAGCCGCGATCAAATACACGTCTACACGTCCAGGTACTAGCTCACTTTGGCGCCGTTGCGACAGTAGTTGAGTGTTGATGCCGTCGTTTCTAACGTTTGCCGGTGCCAGTAAGCCGCAGCTGCCTGGTCTCGACGGAGAGAGCGAAACGAAACTCCACGAAGTCCGACCGCCCGGCGCTCCACGTTCCGGCGTCACACTCCTCGATCTTGAACCCAGTCCTGTAGAACAGCATTAGCCAGTTCTCGTACGGCAGGCAACTGAAGTGCGTGGTGAACCAGACCCAGTGCTTGTTCGACATCGGCACGATTACAAGGAGCTTGCCGTCGTCCTTCAGCAGTCGGTTGTAGGCCCAGAGCTGATACATCGGCACGAGACTGTGCTCGAGCGTGTGGCGCGTCGTGATGAAGTCGAGCGACCTCTCCGGGAAGTGCCGGAGGATGTTGAACATATCGTCTTGGACGTGATTGTCGTAGGTCGCGGGCGCAACGAGATCGAAATATGTGATGTTGCAGCCCTTTTCGCTCAGCTTGCGGCACAGGTACTCGGTGCCCCCCACGTCAACTCCCGTCGCGCCGGCCGGCACGCGGTTGATCAGCCACTGGCAAGACCGCTCTTTTCCCTTCGACCAGCCATATTTCTTATCCGGGAACGAATCCTGGAACTCCTTGAGAAAGAGCGTGAAGCTCTGCAGGTCCGGCTCAGCGCCACCCGCCGTGCCTTGCTGTGCGTCGGGTCTTGCGCTGCCTGCAGCTGCATGGCTCACCTGGGACTCGGTGACGCGTCGCGCGCCTGAGCCGGTGCTGTGTCTCGACTCCAGTGAAGCCGTCCTTCTGTTTCCCTCGGTGTCGGAGCGCACGCGATTTCCGACAGGCTTCGAAGCCGTGCCTCGCACCACGCTCGACCAAACTTGACGCAGTCTCGAAGTCATTCTTTGTGCTTCATTTTGCGTGAGTCCTTAATACGAAACCCGAGATGCAGTGAAGCGTCACGCTGACCGCCGCCTGGCAGCGCCGCGTTCGCCAAAGGCCGCTCGACTCTACACTCGTACATTTTCAGGGCAGTCCCATAGCGCCGCCAAGGCTCGTCATCCTGCCTCTTCAGCAAGTAGTCGTCGAACAGTATCACCGGACTTTGATCAAATCACGCAGCCTGGGGGGCTCCGCTAAGAAAAGTTGATCCTGTGGGACGGCACGGGTGCCAAATGTGACGAAGTGCCTTGCCAGCGGGGGATTCTGGGCGTGTTCAGGGTCCACGATCGGTTCACCGGAAGGCACTTCGACGGTGCAGGGTATCTTGGTCTGGATCTCCAGCCGTCGGGAGTTGCCGCTCCTGGCGGGCACTGCTAAATGATCTTGGTATCACTTCCTTCGTGGGTGCAAGGCGGGCTGAGGACGACTGGTGCGCATCGTGTCGCTGTTGCCGTCGGCGACCGAGATCGTCTACGCCCTCGGCCTGGGCGACCAGTTGGAGGGGCGCACGTTCGAGTGCGACTACCCGCCTGAGGTGCAGCAGAAGCCGATCGTCTGCTCGAGCGGACTGCCCGAGAACCTGCCGCTCGGCGAGATCGACGACGCGGTCCGCGCCGCGACCGCGGGCGAGACGCCGCTGTACCGGCTCGACGAGGCGCGCATCGCCCAGATCCAGCCCGACCTGATCCTCACTCAGGACCTGTGTCGCGTCTGCGCCGTGCCGTCCGGCGACGTCGACGAGGCGCTCGGCCGGCTCGGCACTCGGGCTGAGGTCGTGTCGCTCGATCCGTATTCGCTCGACGACGTGATGATCGACATCCAGAACGTGGGCCGGGCCGCGGGCGTCGATGCCCGAGCCGACCAGCTCGTTGATAGCCTGCGGGCCCGGATGGCCGCCGTCGAGGCGCGCGTGTCGCTGGCGAGTGTCGGCCGATTCCGCGCCTACTCCGATCCGCGGCGGGTGCTCGTGCTCGAGTGGGTCGACCCGCCGTGGGGTTCGGGGCACTGGATCCCTGACATGGTCGAGCGGGCGGGGGGCGAGCCTGTGCTGGGGTATAAGGGCGGCCACGCCGATGTGGCCACGTGGGACGCCGTCCGGGAGGAAGCGCCGACGATCGTCGTCGTCGCGCCGTGCGGCTACCACCTTGCCGCCGCCGCCGACCAGGCCCGTGCCGTGCTCGCCGAGCTGGCGACGACGCCGGCCGGTCGGAACAACGAGGTATGGGCCATCGACGCCGACGCCTATGTGGTGCGCCCCGGACCCCGTCTAGTCGACGGCCTCGAGCTGCTCGCGTGGATCATCGCGGGTGCGGAGGGAGACCCGCCTCACCCGCACGCTGTCACGCGGGTTAGCTGACCCAGCGAAGCGGCTCGGGGCCGGCTGGGTCGGCGGCCAGGTCAGAAGGTGACCAGCGGGTCGCCGAAGAAGTCGGCGATGAAGTTGATGAAGAAGAAGCCAAAGAACACCACGTTGACAAGCAGCAGCACGGTGTGCCACCACTTCGGGCGGGCGGTTTTCGGCAGCCTGCTGTTCAGGTAGATCAGCAGGAACGGGAAGATCAGCGCGCCGAGGTTGGACATGTTCGCTGACCATTGCACGAGGTTCACCGGCAGCGCGAGGTGCAAGATGATCGAGATCGCGACCAGCAGGATGAACATGAACGGGAAGTAGAACCGGCGCGGGTCGCCCTCGATCAGGCGGCGGAGCCGGGGGCTGTTGGCGTGCGAGGCGTCGGTTGTGACGCGGACCATCGCCTCGAAGATGCCGAGCTGAGTACTGAACAGGATCAGCACTCCAATGATGAGCATGATGTAGAACATGCCGGGGCCGTACTCCGCGCCGAGCACGGAGGCCACGAACGTCGGCACCGTCGCCGTCGTGGGCCGCTCGCCGGACAGCTGCACCGCGTAAGCCATCAGGATGGTGGGCAACAGCATGCCCAGCATGGCGCCGATAAAGAACACGCCCCACTGGTCGGCGAGCAGCAGCCGGTACCACCGCTTCCAGCGAGCGGTGTTCGATGCGTCGTCGGTGAACGTCGTGCCATTGTCGCGCAGAGCGCGCTCCTCGGCCCGCAGCCCGCCGAGGTAGCCGGTGCGGTAGCCCATGCCGTAGCCCTTGTCCCGGTAGTGGCCCATCACGTACCAGTTCAGCCCGGACGCGAGCGCGGTGAAGCCGGCGAGTCCGCCGAGTTGGGTGGCGGTGATGCCCTCGGGCGGGGCGGCCGGTGTGACGAAGCCGCGGATGCCCTCCCACCACAGGTCGAACGGGACGATGAGCAGGTCGATGACGATGAGGCTGACCAGGATCGTGCCGACCATCACCCAGTTGGCCAGCTCCAGGGAGCGGTGGATCCGCTTGGCAAAGAGGGTGAGCAGGAACACGAGCACGAGCAACGCGATCGCCCAGAGGCGCGGCTCCTCCGCACCGCTCGGCGCGATCTCGCCGTGCACCAAGGCGTACATGCCCTGGCCCGCCGCTGCGGCCCAGCCGCCGGCGATGAAGGCGAATATGACGATGAACACCGACAGCGGCGCCCACAGCAGGTAGCCGGGCGGAACCCGCCCCCACCCCACCACCGGGGCCTCGCCAGTCGCCATCACGTAGCGGGAGATCTCGACGTTGTAGAAGGTCTGCAGCAGCGCCGAGATGAGGATCACCCAGCCGACGCCGACGAAGCCGAACTGTCCGACCGCCTGTGGACCGAGCAGCCACTCTCCGCTGCCGATCGAGATGCCCAGCGCGATGAGGCTGGGCCCGAGCGCGTACATGAACAGCTCGCGCGGCCCGACCTTTTTAACACCGAAGACCTGTTCCGGCTCAGGCAAGTCCTCGACCGTGAGTGGGGGACGGCTGACGCCTAGTTGTTGGGTGCTTTCCTCGACTTGATCCATGAGCCCTCCTCGTTGAGAGACCACCCCCGAGCCGCAATGATGATTCTCAAATTTACGCCGGAATCACGAGTGCAGCAGCGATTGTGCCGGCAATCCGCGGATCGACGCGTCAAGCACCTGCACGGTGTGCGCCAGACCGATCACGCCACCGGCACGATGGACCGCCGCAGCCACCTGCATCAGGCAGCCGGGGTTCGCGGTCACCAGGAGGTCCGCGCCGGTGGCCAGCACGTCGCGCGCTTTGCGGTCGCCGAGCTCCCGAGCCGGCTCGGGGTTGAGCACGTTCCACACCCCGGCCGAGCCGCAGCAGATCTCGGCCGAGGCGATCTCGCGCAGCGACAGGCCGGGGATGTCCGCGAGCAGCCGGCGCGGCTGGGCCCGCACGCCCTGAGCGTGCGCCAGGTGGCAGGCATCGTGGTATGCCACGGACAGCGGCAGCGGGTGCCGGGGCGCCACCGGGCCGAGCTCTACGAGTACCTCGGACACGTCGCGCACCTTGGCGGCGAGCGAGGCGGCGCGCTCCGCGTATGACGGGTCGTCGCGCAGCAGGTCGCCGTACTCCTTCAGCGACGAGCCGCAGCCGGCGGCGTTGACCACGAGGTAGTCCACGCCCGCGTTCTCGAACGCGTCGATGAGCGAGCGCGCGAACCGCTGGGCCTCCGCCTCCCGCCCGGTGTGCACGCTCAGCGCCCCGCAGCAGCCCTGCGCCCGCGGCAGCACCACGTCGCAGCCCTCGGCGGCCAACACCCGGGCAGTGGCCGCGTTGACATCGGGGAAGAACGCCCGCTGGACGCAGCCAGTGAGCATGCCGACGACCGCCCGGCGTGGCCCGACAGCTGGCAGCCGCTCGGGCAGCCGCTCGGGCCGTCGCAGCCGCGGCGCGAGCGACTCCAGCGTCGCCAGCGTCGGCGTGCGCGCCAGCAGCGGACCGAGCAGGCGCCGTACGCCGCTGGCCTGGTACGCGCGCAGCGGCCCGCGCAGCAGACCCAGCCGCCGCGGGTACGGGAAGAGCCGGAAGATGGCACCGCGTAGCAGGCGTTCCGCGAGGGTACGGGGGTGCCGCCGTTCCACCTGCGCCCGGGTGTCCTCGATCAGCCGGTCGTAGCGGACCCCGGAGGGGCACGCGGTTACGCAGGCCATGCAGCCTAGGCAGCGGTCGAAGTGCTGCACCATCGAGTCGGTCATCGGCTCGCCGGCCAGGCCCGTCTCCATCAGGTAGATGCGCCCGCGCGGGGAGTCCGCCTCCTCGCCCCACAGCACGTACGTCGGGCAGGTGGGCAGGCAGAATCCACAGTGGACGCAGTCGTTAATGAGGTCCAGCCGCGGCGGGCGGTGATCATCGAAGGCAGCGGAAAATACGTCGGCGGTCATAGCCCTCCCACGAATCGGCCGGGCGCGAAGCGCCGCCCGGGATCGAACTGAGACTTGATGCTGCGCATTAGCGCTAGCCCCGGCACCGGCCCCCACAGGTCGAGGCCGGCGCGCAGGGCGGCCGGAGCGGTCAGCACCACCGCGTGCCCACCCGCCTCGCTCGCGACCAGCCGCAGGTCGGCGACCACCGCGGTCACCGCCGCCGGGTCGGTCGCGCCGGGCATCCCGGCGTACAGTACGCCGGTGCCGACCGAGCCGCGCACGGCAACCGGGACGCCGTGCCGATCGCGCGCCGCGAGTGCCGCCGCGACTAGGTCCGGCACGCCCGAGAGCGCCGCGGTCAGCTTGAGGCCGACGTCGCCGGCGCCCCACGGGTACGCCGACCACCAGTCGGGTTCGGCGTCCGACGCGGCGACTTCGCCGCCGAGCAGCGCGCGCGCCGTCGCTACCCGCCGCCGCACCCCCTCGGGTACGCCGGTGAGCAGCATCGCGAGCTCCAGCCCACCTCCGGCCGGAGCGTCCAGCTCCAGCGCGGCCGGTATCACCTGCGCGCCCAGCACGGCTGAGACGAGCGTGCGCAGCTCAGCCGGCCCGTCGACCGGGCGACGCAGCACCGCGCTGGCCTCGGGCACCGGATGCAGCCGGAACACGCACTCGGTGATCAGTCCGAGCGTGCCGTATGAGCCGGTGACGAGCTTGCACAGGTCGTACCCGGCGACGTTCTTCACGACCTTGCCGCCGGCCCGCGCCAGGATGCCGTCGGGGCGGACGATCGTCACGCCGATGAGAAGATCCCGGACCGTTCCGTAGGCCATCCGGCGCGGCCCGCTGGTGTTGACGGCCACCGTCCCGCCGACGGTCGCGCCGAGCAGCGGGGCGTCGATCGCGAGCTGCTGGCCGGCGGCGGCGAGCTTGGCCGACAGGTCGGCGAGCGCGGTACCGGCGCGCACCACCACGATGAGGTCGCCGGCGGCGTGCTCCACGACGCCCGTCAGCCGGCGGGTGTCGAGGACGAGGTCGAGCCGCTCGGGCGGGGATCCCCAGTCCAGCTTCGTGGCCGCGCCGCGTACCACAGTGGACAGATCGTGCCCGGCGGCCGCGCGGACGAGGGCGGCGGCCTCGTCCGCGGACCCCGGCGCCGCAACGTACCGGGCGGGCACGCCCGAGATCGCGTCACCGTCGCCGGCCGGACGGGCATCGCCGCATGCGGCGCGCAGGTCCTCCAGCGCAGCCACGCTCAGAACACCTCCGCGAGGCCCGCCTCCTGCAGCGGGTGCGCCCCGCGGTGCCGGCCCGGCACCTCGCCGCACAGCCGCGGCGTCGGGAAGACCTTGCCCGGGTTGGACAGCCCCGCCGGATCGAAGGCGCAGCGCACGAGCTGCATGGTGTCCAGGTCGTCGGCGCTGAACATGCGCGGCATGTGGCGGACCTTGTCCATGCCCACGCCGTGCTCGCCGGTGATCGAGCCACCGTGCTCGATGCACAGGTCGAGGATCGCGCCGGAGACCTCCTCGGCCCGCTCGGACTGGCCCTCCACGGCGTCGTCGAAGAGCACAAGTGGATGCAGGTTGCCGTCGCCGGCGTGGAAGACGTTGGCCACCCGGACGCCGGTGCGGCGCGACAGGTCGGCGATGCTGCGCAGCACCTCCGGCAGCGCGGTGCGGGGGATCACCCCATCCTGCACGAGGTAGTCCGGGCTGATCCGCCCGACCGCGGCGAACGCCGACTTGCGACCCTTCCAGAACAGCACCCGCTCCGCGTCATCGGCCGCCACCCGGATCTCGAACGCGCCGGCCGCGCGGCACAGCCGCTCCACGTCGTCGAACTGCGCGTCCACCTCGGCCGCGGACCCGTCCAGCTCGACGATGAGCACGGCACCGGCGCCGTCCGGATAGCCACAGTGGACGGCCGCCTCGGCCGCCTCGATGGCCAGCGCGTCCATCATCTCGATGGCCGCGGGTACGACGCCCGCGCCGATGATGGCCGAGACCGCCTCGCCGGCCTCGTCGGTGGAGGCGAAGCCGGCCAGCAGCGTGCGCACCGTCTCGGGCAACCGTACGAGGCGGACTGTCACCTCGGTGGCGATGCCCAGCGTGCCCTCGGAGCCGACGAACGCGCCGACCAGGTCGAACCCGGGCGGGTCCGGCGCGCGCCCACCCAGCCGCACCAGGTCGCCGGCCGGGGTCACGATCTCGAGTCCGGTGACGTGGTTCGTGGTGAAGCCGTACTTGAGGCAGTGCGCCCCGCCGGAGTTCTCGGCGACGTTGCCGCCGATCGAGCAGATCTGCTGGCTCGACGGGTCGGGTGCGTAGTAGTACCCGTGTGGCGACGCGACGCGGGTGACGTCGAGGTTGATGACGCCGGGCTGCACGACGGCCCGCTCGTCGGCCGGTGCAACCTCCAGGATGTGCCGCATCTGGGCGGTGACGATTAGGACGCCGTCGGCGTGCGGCAACGCGCCGCCGGACAGGCCGGTGCCCGAGCCGCGGGCGACGAACGGCACGCCGACCTCGGCGCAGGCGCGCACCACGGCGGCGACCTCGTCCGCCGAGTGCGGCAGCGCCACGAGCGCCGGGATCACCTTGTACTGCGCAAGCCCATCGCACTCGTACGTGCGCAGCTCCTGCCGGTCATCGATGACCTGCGCGGGGCTGAGCTCGGCCCGGAGCCGGGTCGCCAGGGCGGGGATCGCGCCATCTGTTCTGGTTGCGCTGGTCATGGCATGCGTTCGTACGCGGGCAGGGTGAGGAACTCCACGAAGTCGTCAGCGACGGCGACCTCCATGAACAGCGCCCGCGCCTGGGCGTAGTCGGCCGGGTCGCCGCCGAGCGCCGCAATCTCCTCGTCGGCGACGCGCTCGACCAGCTCACGGGTGACCGGCTGCCCGGTGTCGTCGAGCGTGACGTCATTGTGCAGCCATTGCCACACCTGTGACCGGGAGATCTCCGCGGTCGCGGCGTCCTCCATGAGGTTGAAGATCGCCACCGCGCCGGTGCCGCGCAGCCAGCTGGCCAGGTACTGTATGCCGACGCTGACCGCGTTGCGCAGCCCGGCCTCGGTGTGCTGGCCCGGCGTGTCGCGCACGGCGAGCAGCTGGGCGGCGGTGACCGCCACGTCGTCGCGCGCCCGGTCGAGCTGATTCGGCCGGTCGCCCAGCACGCCGTCGAAGACCTCCCGGCAGATCGGCACCAGTTCGGGGTGGGCCACCCAGGAGCCGTCGAAGCCGTCACCGGCCTCGCGCGTCTTGTCGTCGCGCACCTTGGCGAGTGCCACCTCGGTGACGTCGGGGTCGCGCCGGTTGGGGATGAACGCCGCCATGCCGCCGATCGCGTGCGCGCCACGCTTGTGGCAGGTCCGCACGAGCAGTTCGGTGTACGCCCGCAGGAACGGCACCGTCATGGTGACGGCGTTGCGGTCGGGCAGCAGGAAGTCCGCCCCGCGGGTGCGGAACCGCTTGATGACGCTGAACATGTAGTCCCACCGCCCGGCGTTCAGCCCGGCGGAGTGCTCGCGCAGCTCGTAGAGGATCTCCTCCATCTCAAAGGCGGCCGGGAAGGTCTCGATCAGCACTGTCGCCCGGATTGTGCCCCGGGGCAGGCCGAGCTGCTCCTGGGCGCGCACGAACACGTCGTTCCACAGCCTCGCCTCGAGGTGGCTCTCCATCTTGGGCAGGTAGAAGTACGCGCCCGAGCCACGGTCGAGCTGGCGCCGGCCGCAGTGGAACAGGTACAGACCGAAGTCGACCAGGCTGCCGGACATCCGCTCGCCGTCGACGAGGATGTGCTTCTCGGTCAGGTGCCAGCCCCGCGGCCGGAAGACGATCGTGGCCGGCTCGCCGTCGCGCAGCTCGTACGTTTTGCCCTCCGGCGAGGTGAAGCGCAGCGCGCGGTCGATCGCGTCGCGCAGGTTCAGCTGGCCGGAAACGACGTTCTCCCAGAGCGGGGTGTTGGCGTCCTCGTGGTCGGCCAACCACACCTTCGCACCCGAGTTCAGCGCATTGATCGTCATCTTCGCGTCGGTCGGGCCGGTGATCTCCACGCGGCGATCCACCAGACCCGGCGCGGGCTCGGCCACCCGCCACTTCGCCTCGCGGATCTCCTTAGTCTCGTCGAGAAACTCCAGCAACCCGCCCGCAGACAGCGACTGCTGCCGCACTTCCCGGCGCGCGAGCAGTTCACGACGCCGCGCGTCGAACCGCCGGTGCAGGTCGGCCAGGAAGTCCAGCGCCTCCGGCGTGAGGATCTCGTCGAACCGGTCGTGGATTGGGCCGGTGACATCGATGCTCATGTAGAAAACCTATGCCTCCGTGGCCGGCGGCGAAATCGGGAGCTCCGGATCGTCTCGGCGCACCCACGCAGCGCGCACGCTAACCCGGCGTAAGCCTGTCGGCGGAGGTAGTGCAGGTGGTAACTATCGACGGGGCGGTCTGGACCGCCCCGTCGATGTTCAGTGCTACTTCTTCGCGCCGTGAGAGAGGCCGGCGGCATTCCCCTCAACGAACGTTCCTTCAGGACCCGCCGGTGCCGGCAGCACGAACGCCGGACCGGGGACCTTCTTGCCCCGCACACCGTTGACTGACTCCGTCGAGTACGCGAACGTCAACGCCGCGAACGCGATCAGGTCGCTGTTGACCTCAAGCGCATGCTTGTCGATGTTCTTGAGCGTGTCGCAGGCCTCGTGGTAGCAGGGGTCGAATTGCTCGCCGGCGGTGCCGCCCCAGATCGCTTCCTGCTCCTCGGTCTTGATCTCCTCAGCTCCAGTGAACAGGCCGCTGGAGGGGATGCCAGCCAGGATGAAGGCCTCGTAGTCGCTGCGGCCGGAGAACTCGGTGTCGTCGTATGGCTCACCGATTGCGGTGTAGTACGACTCGTAGAGGTCCTCGATCGCGGTCGAGCCTTCCGGAATAACCACCGGGGCTTCGAAGGTCGTCTCGTCCGCGTCGTACACCATGAAGATGTAGTTGGGCGAACCCACCATGTCGTAGTTCATGTACAGCGCGATGCGATCGAGTTCCGCCTCCGAGAGCCCGTCGACGTAGTCGGTCGAGCCCACCAGACCCTGCTCTTCGGCGGCCCACCACGCGAATCGCACCGTGTTCTCAGGTTTGAGATTGGCCATCATGAGCGCCGTCTCCAGCAGTGCCGCGGAGCCGGAGCCGTTGTCGTTGATGCCTGGTCCCTCGATCACGCTGTCCAGGTGGGCGCCTGCCATCACGACGTTGTCCTCATTCTTGCCCGGCAGCTCCGCGATGACGTTGTAGTCAGTGCGGGTCTCAGCTGGCAACACCTCGACGAACGCCGTCGAGCCTGGCTGAGACAGAGCAACACCATCAGCGAAGCTTGCCCCGACCACGGGAATGCCGTGTGTCACCGGTCCCGGAGCCCCTGGGATCGGGGGATCGACGCTGGTGGCGTCCGCGACGATCAGGCCCTCGCGATCGGGCGTGTTGCCCTGGTTGAAGATAATGACCGCCTCGGCACCGGCCTGCTCGGCGTAGAACGCCTTAGTCCCGAAGAAGCAGGTGCCGCGTTGTACGAGTGCGATGTCACTCTCACCGCTGAAATCGAGGCCGGCGAAGTCCGCCACTTCGCAGGCGCTCGTGGAGGCCCGGTCACCGGTGAGATTGATGTCGACAGGGATGACGTTGCCCTCGACGTTCCCCGAGCCGCTGCCGGTGAAGACCCCGGTCTCGTACTCGTCCTGGACG
>Ga0081538_10002049_pt1 | contig 20112 bp, 17 predicted proteins | sample TabmetS5T2R1_FD_71022 | JGI IMG/M metagenome (GOLD analysis project Ga0081538, IMG submission 71022) | Tabebuia heterophylla rhizosphere microbial communities from the University of Puerto Rico - S5T2R1 | ecosystem: Host-associated > Plants > Roots > Rhizosphere ...
GCGGGGCCGGTAGCGGACCGGGACCTCGACCACCCGCAGGCCGGCCCGGCCGGCGCGGCCGACCATCTCCAGTGGCCAGCCCTGGCCCCGGTCGCGGATGCCCAGGTCGAGCAGCGTGTCACGGCGGATGGCCCGGAACGGCCCGAGGTCGGACAGCGGGACGCCGAACAGGACCCGGCACGCCAGTCCAAGCGTCCGGTTGGCCGCCATCGCGAACGGCGTCATCGCTCCGGGCTCCCTGGCGCCGGTGGTCCGCGACCCGACCACCAAGTCGGCCTGGCCGCCCAGCACCGGCCCGGCCACGGCGACCAGGTCGGCGCCGTCGAAGGAGCCGTCGGCGTCCGCGAAGGCCAGCACCGCGGCCTGGGGCGAAGCCTGCACCCCGGCCCAGCAGGCAGCACCGAACCCTCGCCGGGGCTCGAAGACGACCCTGGCCCCGGCGGCCGAGGCCACCGCGGCCGTGTCGTCGCTGGAGCCGTTGTCCACCACCAGCAGGTCCACACCGGTGGGAAACGAGGCGAGCGCGGCCGGCAGGGCGGTGGCCTCGTCGAGGGCGGGGAGGACGACGGTGACACGGGACAGATCCATGCCGCCCAGTGTCGGGACCGACCCTGACGAGCCTCGCGCAGCCGCCTTACAGACTGGTGACGGATCTCCCAGACCGCGCCGTGTTGGGCTCCTCGCGGCTAGCCTGCGGCCATGCGCGTGCTGGGCGGGCCACGAGCTCCGGGGGGCCGAGCGGGCAGCGCCGGCCGTGCCCCGGGGGCCGGGCCGGCCGGCGGCCCGTGACCCGGGACCGGACCGACGGGCGGCAGGACCCTGCGTTCGCCAGGGCGACGGCCGCGGCCGCGGTCGTGGTGGTGGTGGCCGGGACGCTGGGGACGTTGTGGCTTCGGGGCTGGGGCCGGGTCGGGTTCGAGGTCCCGAGCGTGCCCTGGTACTTCAGCTTCCCGTTCTATGTGTTTCCCGACCCGCGGCTCGACCTGGGCTGGGCGGCCGCCGCCCTTCCGGTGGTGGCGGCCACGGTGGCGGCGGTGCTCGCCCTGCACCGCGCTCGGGTGGCCTGGGGGTGGCGGGTGGCCGCCTCGGCCGGGCTCGCCGGGATCATGGCCCTGGCCGTGGCCGCCCTGGCCGGCGGGCCGCCGGCATGGGTGGCGCCGTTCGACTATGCCGGGGAGTACCCGGCCGGGGTCGGCCAGGTCGGCGACATCCCCACCTTCCTGCGCGAGTTCGCGGCCCGCCTGCCCCAGCTGCCCAGCCACGCCAGCGGCCACCCGGCCGGGGCGATGGTGCTGTACGCCCTGGTGGCGCGGGTCTGGCCCGGGTTGCTGGCGGCCGCGCTGGCCACGGTCGCGATCGGGACCGTGGGGGCGGTGGCGGCCGGCGGGCTGGCCCGCGACGAGCTGGGCGAGCGGGGTGGCCGCCTCGCCCTGACCCTGTGGGCGGTGGCGCCCGGGGTCGTCCTGTACCTGGCGACCTCGGCCGACGCGGTGTTCGCGGCCGTCCTGGGGGCCGCCGCCCTGGCCGCCCACCGGGGGCTGCTGCGACGCTCGGCCGCCTGGACGGTGGCCGGCGGGGTCCTGCTGTGGGCCGCCTCGATGCTCACCTACGCCGCCGTGCTGCTGCTGGTGTTCCTCGGGGTCCGGGCCGTCGGCCGACTGGCCGTCGACCGCACCTGGGTGCTGCGCTGGGCGGCCGTCACCAGCCTGGTCGTGCTCGCCCTGGCGGGCGGCCTGTGGTTGGCCGCCGGCTACGACGTCGTGGCCACGGTGCTGGCCGTCCACCGCGCCTACCAGGCCGCGCCCGGGTCGGCCGGCCGGTCGCTGGTCCACTGGCTGCCGGGCGACCTGCTGGCCTTCGGGGGCATGCTGGGGGTGCCGCTGCTGGCCGCGCTGGCGGCCAGGGCGGTCGCCGTGGTCCGTGAGCGCGCCTGGGCCTCGGTGGACGCCGCCGCCCTGGCCACGCTGCTGGCCGCCGCCTCCTGGGGCTTCACCAAGGGCGAGGTGGAGCGCATCTTCCAGTTCCTGGTGCCGCTCGTGCTGGTCCCGGCCGTCCGGCAGCTGCTGACCTGGCGAGCCCGGGTCCCGCTGGTGGTCGGGCTGCTGGTTGGCCAGACACTGCTGGTGCAGGTGGTGTTCGCGACCCGCTGGTGACCAGGACCTCGGCGTCCGGCAGCTGCTACCGCCCCGACGGGACCGGGTCGCGCAGCTCCGCCTGGGCGAATTCGGCCACTCCCCGCGTGAAGCCGACCGTGGCCTGGAAGCCGAGGCGGTCGGCGGCCAGGGCCGGGGAGGCGAACACGTGGCGGACGTCGCCGGGACGCCAGCCGCCCACGATCTCGGGGGCGGGGCCGCCCACCGCGACGGCGAGGGCGACCGCCAGCTCGCCGACGGTGTGGGGCTGGCCGCTGGCCACGTTGAGGGGGCCGGCGACCGGCTCGGGCGCGGTCAGGGCGAGCAGGTTGGCCCGGGCGACGTCAGTCACGTGCACGAAGTCGCGCCGCTGGGCGCCGTCCTCGAGGACCCGCGGTGGCCGTCCCGCGGCCAGGGCGCTCCGGAAGATCGCCGCCACCCCGGCATACGGGGTGTCGCGGGGCATCCGGGGTCCGTAGACGTTGTGGTAGCGCAGAGCGGTGACCGGCGGGCCGCCGGCCAGGGCGCAGGCGGCGGCCAGCTGCTCCTGGTGCAGCTTGGTGGCCGCATAGACACTGCGCGGGTTGGGCGCACCGTCCTCGGTGACCGCCACCGGCTCCAGGTCGGCGCCGCAACGGGGACAGGGCGGCTCGAACCGACCGGCCGCCAGGCGCGCCGCCGACCGAGGCCCGGGCGGCCCGACCGGGCCATGCTCGCCACAGCGGTAGGCGCCCTCGCCGTAGACGACCATCGAGCTGGCCAGCACCAGCCGACCGACACGCCGGTGGCGGGCCACGGCGGCCAGCAGGACGGCGGTGCCCAGGTCGTTGTCGCGCGCGTAGTCGACGACGTCGCCGAGCTCCCGGCCCAGGCCGACCATGGCCGCCTGGTGGCAGACCGCGTCGACGCCGTCCAGGGCGCGGTCCAGCACCTTGGCTGCTTCCGGGTCGGACAGGTCGGCGTCGACGTGCTCGACGTCGTCGCGCAGGTAGCCGGGCCGGCCGGCGTGGGCCCGGGGGTGGAGGCGATCGAGGGAGACGGCCTCGTGGCCGGCCTCGACCAGGAGGTCGACGACGTGGCTGCCGACGAAGCCGGCCCCGCCGGTGACCAGGACACGCATGATCGGCCAGGTTGCCCGGCTCGCAGCCCGGAGGGCAACGCAATGGCGCTTACGAACTCGTGACGAGTTCGGGACGGACCTGGCAGGGCCATCCAGGTTGTGCCACCGTCGAGGCCGGAAGGAGGGAGCGTGGCCGGGGAACGAATCCTGGTCGTCGACGACGAGCCGACCGTCCGCGAGGTCGTCCAGCACTACCTGGAGCGGGAGGGCTATCGCGTCCAGGCCGCCGAGGACGGCCCGGCCGCGCTGGCGGCATACAGCGCCAACGTCCCGGACCTGATGGTCCTGGACCTGATGCTGCCGGGCGTGGACGGCCTGGAGGTGTGTCGCCAGGTCCGCGCCAAGGCTTCCACTCCGATCATCATGCTGACCGCCAAGGGCCACGAGTCGGACCGGATCGTCGGGCTGGAGCTGGGCGCCGACGACTACGTGGTCAAGCCGTTCAGTCCCCGCGAGCTGGTGGCCCGCGTCCGCAGCGTCCTGCGCCGGACCCTGGACGGCGACGCTCGAGGTCCTTCGCTGCCGCTTCGCGCAGGCGACGTCCAGGTCGATCCAGTCACCCGCGAGGTCACTGTCGCCGGGCGGCCGGTCTCCCTGACCGTGCGCGAGTTCGACCTGCTGGCCTTCCTGGTCAGCCATCCACGCCAGGTGTTCAGCCGCGGCCAGCTGCTGCGCCAGGTCTGGGAGTACAGCTGGCTCGGAGACACCTCGACGGTCACGGTGCATGTGCGGCGGCTGCGGGCGAAAGTCGAGGACGACCCGTCCAACCCGCTGCGGCTGCAGACGGTGTACGGGGTCGGCTACCGGTTCGTCCCGGTGGAGCCGTGAGCGTACGCAGCCGGGGGTCCGGGGGCCGCAAGCCCCCACCCCCGGTCGGGCGGGCCGGTCTGCCGGCGTTGGGCTGGTTCCTGGCCGGTCTGGTCGGCAGTGCCCTGGTGGCCAGTCTGGTCGGGATCCCACCCGGCGAGGCCGGCACCTTGCTGGCCGTCATCACCCTGGCCGCCCTGGCCGTGGTCGCGGGGGGCCTCGGGCTCCAGGGGCGGCTGCGCCGGCGCCGGGCCAAGGTGGCCCGGCAGGGCGCCCTCACGGCGGCGGTGACGGCGGCTGTCGCCCTGGCCGGCCTGTGGGCGGTCAGCGCCCAGATGCTCGTCTCCAGCCACGACCTGGCGGTGGTGCTCGCCTCGCTACCGGTGGCGGCCGGGGCCGGGGTGGCCTACGGGGTGGCCACGGCCAGGCAGGTCGCGGCCGACCTGGAGGCCCTGGCCGGGACGGCCAGGCGGCTGGAGGCCGGCGACCTGGCCGCCCGGGCCCGGGTCCAGGGAACCGCCGAGGTTGCGCTGATCGCCGAGACCCTGAACGCGGCCGCGGCCCGCCTCGCCGAGGCCCGCGAGCGGGAGCGGCGCATGGAGCAGGAACGGCGCGATCTGATCGCCTGGGCCTCCCACGACCTGCGCACCCCGCTGGCCAGCCTGCGCGCCCTGGCCGAGGCCCTGGCCGACGACCTTGCCCCCGATGAGGCGACCCGGCGCCGCTACCTGGCCGGCCTGACCGCCAACGTCGAGCGGCTCAGCGGCCTGGTCGACGACCTGTTCGAGCTGGCGGCCATTCAGGCCGGAGCGGTCAGCCTGCAGCTGGAGCCGACCTCCCTGCCCGACCTGGCCGCCGAGGTGCTGGACCGGTTCGAGCCGGAGGCGGCCGCGGCCGGGGTCAGGCTGGAATGCCAGGTGGACGGCGCCCCGCCGCTGCTGGCCGGCCGGGACCAGCTCGGGCGGGTGCTGGCCAACCTGGTCGTCAACGGCATCCGGCACACCCCCCGCGGTGGCCGTGTGCGTGTGGCCGTGGCCGACGGTGGCGACAGCGCCGTCCTGCGGGTCACCGACAGCTGCGGCGGCATCCCCACGGCCGACCTGCCCCGCGTCTTCGACCAGCTGTGGCGGGGCGACCCCGCCCGCTCGACCAAGGGCGCCGGGCTGGGGCTGGCCATCGCCCGTGGCCTGGTCGACGCCCACGGCGGCACCATCGGCGTGGGCAACGTCACCGGCGGCTGTGAGTTCACCGTGCGCCTGCCCTCGGCCACCGGCCCGCCGGCCGTGAACGGGCGGCGGAGCCTTTCGGACCGCTGATCGAGTCCTTACAGCCCGGGAACACCAGGTCCCGGCCGCCACCAGCCCTCCTAGGCTGGCCCCATGGGCCCGACCTTCATCTCCCCGGCCAGGAGCGAGCGGACCACCGCGGTGCTCGGCGTCGCGCTCGGCGTCCTGTTCGGCGTCTGCCTGCTCACGGGGCTGCTGTCACACCTGATCCAGCAGCCGCCGGGCTGGTTCGCCTGGCCGAGCCGGCCGGTCTGGCTGTACCGATGGACTCAGGGGCTGCACGTGTTCTGCGGCATCGCGGCGGTCCCGGTGCTGTTGGCCAAGCTCTGGTCGGTGTACCCGAGCCTGTACCGCTGGCCGCCGGTGCGCGGTGTCGCCCACGCCATCGAGCGCGGCGGGATCGTCCCCCTGCTCGGCGGGACGCTGCTGCTGGTGGTCACCGGGCTGATGAACATCGGTTACTGGTATGGCTGGGGCTTCGACTTCATCAGGACCCACTACTGGACCGCCTGGATTGTGACCGGGGCCCTGCTGGTCCACCTCGCGGCCAAACTGCCGGTCCTTCGCCGCGCCCTGGCCAGGCGGCCCAGCGCCGCCGACAGCACCGGCGATCTGGAACGGCGCCGGTTCCTGGTCGCCACCGGCGTCGCCGCCGGCGTGCTGGTGCTGACCACTGCCGGGTCGGCGCTCACGCCCCTGCGGCGTCTGGCCGTGCTGTCGCCCAGGCGCCAGGGCGTCGGCCCCCAGGGCCTGCCGGTCAACAAGGACGCCCGCTCGGCCGGGGTCGCCGCCATGCTGGACGACCCGGGCTGGCGGCTGGCCGTCGGCGGCCGCGTTCCCCACCCGGCCACCCTGACCCTCGACGATCTGCGGTCGCGGATGGCCGGACCCATGGGGCACGCCGCCCGGCTGCCGATCGCCTGTGTCGAGGGCTGGAGCCAGGAGGCCCGCTGGCGTGGGGTCCGCCTGCGCGACCTGCTCGAGGAGGTCGGTGCGCCAGCCGACGCGACCGTCCGGGTCCAGTCCCTCCAGCGCGGCGGCTACTCCAGCGCCCTTCTGAACCCGTCCCACGCCCGCGACCCCGACACGCTGCTGGCGCTCGAGCTGAACGGCGCCGCACTCCACCCCGACCACGGCTATCCGGTGCGGCTGATCGCGCCCAACAACCCCGGGGTCATGCAGACCAAGTGGCTCGAGTCGGTGACCGTCCTGTGAGCGATCTGCGTCCCGCACCGGATGAGCCGGAGCCGCTGGCGGGCTGGCGATGGTGGGCCGGGCTGTGGGTCGGCGGCGCCGTCGGCCTGTTCGGGCTGGCCGGACTGGCCGTCGACGCAGCCAAGACCATGCCCCTGGTCTGGCTGAAGTGGCTGATCGGGCTCCTGCTGGTCCACGACTTCGTGCTCGCGCCGCTGGTCCACCTGACCGGTCGCCGGCTGCGCGACCGGGCGCCGGAGTCCTGGCGCTGGTCGCTTCAGCTCGGGCTGACCACCTCCGGCGTGCTCGTCCTCGCCAGTGTCCCGGTCCTCGTCGGGGTCGGTCGCCGCACCCAGCCCGGCAATGCCTCGGTCCTGCCCGGCAATTATCCGGTCGCCCTCGCCGGCGTTCTCACCGTGGTGTGGCTGGGCGTCCTCGCCCTCGGGATCTGGGGCTCGAAACGGCGCCGGCGCCAGTAGCCCGATCGCCGAGCCGCGTGCCAAACGGCCTGCCGGTATGGCGGCTCATCGGAGGTCGCGCCGTTGGAACATCACCCAGCTGGCGGCCAACAGGACGGCGGTAATGGCCAGCGGGAGGGCGACTGCGGCCAGCGTAGCTCCCTCGGCCAGCATGTTGTGTTCCAGGTACCAGTGCCAGGGACTGAGCTGACGCACGATCCCCAGGTCGCCGGCGGCCGCCAGCACTGTCTCGACCAGGTAACCGGCGACGGCCACGGCGGTCGCGACCGCCACCGCCACCCCGCGCCGGCCGAGCGCGGCGCCGATCGCGAAGGCGAGCGAGCCGTGCAGCAGGCCAAGCGCGAACACGGCGACGCACGCCCCGACCAGGTTCTCTGTTGGGACGCCCTCCAGCGCCCCGAACGGCGGGGCGAGGATGAGCAGTGCCACTGCGAGGACGGCGACCAGGCCGGCCAGCAGCCCGAAGCTGGCCAGATAGCGCTCAAGTAGGACCCGGCTGCGGGTGACGGGGTTGGCCAGCAACAGCTCCAGGGTGTCGCCAGGGGCCAGCTCCAGCAGCTAGGGCCGGCCGGCCTCAGGGGGTCCGGAGGGGTCGGTGGGGAACGACTCGGTGGCCGGTGGGTCGGGTTGGGTGTGGTGGTGCATGCTCACCCTCCTGGCATCGGAGGCGTCCGGGAAAAGCTGCTGCTTATTCGCGCTCGAGGAACGGTGATCCGCCGAGACCCAACCAGGACCCGAGGAGCCCTTGTGAGTGACAACCCTCTGCTGCTGAAGTTCCGGCTTGGATTGGGCCACCCTGCCACCGAGGTATCGGCCAAGCAAGAAAGGCAAGCGGCGAAGGTCGCTGGCCTGGTGGGATGCAAGGCCGACAGCAGATGCTCGACGCCGTTTTCACCGAGCCGTCTATGGGGGTGTTGGCTTAGCGCTTACGGCAGGGCGGTTGACTCCGGTTTCGTAGGCGAAGATCACGGCTTGGACCCGGTCGCGGAGCTCCAGCTTCATCAGGATCCGCTTCACGTGGGTCCTGACCGTCGATTCCTCGACGGCGAGCGCGGCGGCGATCTCGCGGTTCGACAAGCCCCGAGCGACGCGCTCAAGCACCTCCCGCTCGCGCGGCGTGAGCGCATCAAGCCGGGCCTGGTCGGCGAGCTCGGGGGTCGGCTGCTGGGCCATGCGGTCGATTACCCGTCGGGTGACTGATGGCGACAGCAGCGAGTCCCCGGACGCGATGGTGTGCACCGCCGCGAGCAGCTCCTCGGGTCGTGTCCGCTTGAGCAGGAAGCCCGAGGCGCCGGCGCGGAGGGCGCCGAAGACGTAATCGTCCTGCTCGAAGGTCGTCAGGATCAACACCCGGATCCCGGGGGCCGTCCGGGCCAGCTCGCGGGTGGCAGCGATGCCGTCCAGGTCGGGCATGCGAACGTCCATCAGGACCACGTCCGGGGCAAGCCGGCGTGCCTGCTCGACCGCCTCGCGTCCGGTCGCCGCCTGGCCGGCGACCTCGATTGCGGGGTCGACGGTGAGAAGTTCGGCCAGCCCGGCGCGCATCAAGTCGTCGTCGTCGGCGATCAGCACGCGGGTCACGGGTGGGGACCTCCGTACGGGATGCGGGCGCGAAGGTGGAAGGCGCCGTTGGCTGCTTCGGCGTCGAGGTGGCCGCCGACCAGGGCCGCGCGCTCGCGCATGCCGATCAGCCCGTGACCCCCGCCGGACCGCGGCGAGCGCCGCACGGGCATGGGGTTGGTGACGCTGAGCTCGACTGCTGCGTCCCCGAAGGCGACCTCGACCCGGGCACTGCCGGCCCCGTGACGGGTCGCGTTGGTGAGCGCCTCCTGGAGGATCCGGTAGGCGGCCTGATCGGCGGCTCCACCCAGTGGCCGCGGCCCACCGGACGTTTCCAAGGCGACCTGGAGTCCCGCCGCTCGATGGTGGTCGAGCAAGGTGTCGAGCGACCCAAGCCCGGGCGGAGCCTCGACGGCTCCGCTCGCCGAGTCGCCGTCACGCAAGGTGCCGACGAGCTGGTCGATCTCGCCGGCCGTCTGCCGTGCCAGCTCCTCGATGGCCTCCAAGGCCACCAGTGAGCGAATGGGGTCCTGCTGGTGCCGCAGCCGGGCTGCGCCGGCGCGCACGGCGATCACGCTGATGGCGTGGCCGGCCGAGTCGTGGAGGTCGCGGGCGATCCGGGCGCGCTCCTCGGCGATGGCGAGGAGTCGCTCACGCTCAGCGTCCCGCTCGGCGCGCAGGGCGCGGTCCCTGAGCTCGGTGACCTGCTCGCGCCGCAGGCGGGTTCGCTCGCCAGCGAACCAGGCAGCGGCCCAGGCAAGGCCGGTGTGCAACAGCTCGCTTGTGGGGAAAGTCTCCTGCGCCGCGGCGGCCGCACCGAGGTATGCCACCAGCAGCCCGACGACGGTGGCGGTGGTGCGTCGCGTCCACGGAGCCCGCGGGCCGCGGCTCGCGGCGAGCAGGTAGAGCGCGGCGGTGGGCCCAAGCAGCAGGTCGATCCGGTAGCCGAGGAGGGCCAGCAGGACGCTCGCCGCCGCGGTGACCGTGAAGACGCCGAGCGGGGCGCGCCGCCAGGCGATGAGCGGCACCGTCGACGAGGCGGCGAGCACGACCCCGACCAGGTCGAGGGTCCCTGGTCCAGGGTGGGAAGCGCCGATGCCCGCCCCAAAGCGGAGCGCGTCGATGCCGCCGTGTCGCAGCAGCGTTAACGAGCCGGCCAGTGCGGTGGCCGCGGCGGCGACGTCTAAAAGCATTGCTGAGCTCAGCCGCGCCGGGAAGCGCCTGTGCATCGTGGCCGTCGACGACGTGAACACCCTGTGAGGGTATCGCCGCGGGCGCCGCCGGGAATCCCCCTGCCGGATGATCCGCGTCCACTCGATGGGGACGGAAAAGCTCCCCTCGCAGGGCGTTTCGCCTCTTCTGCGGCCCTCGTAGCGTTGCCGCCATGGAGCACCACCCGACCGATCACGCTTCGTCGGAGGAGGCGCACGTGGCTGACCCGCCCCGCTACCGGAACTCGCGTGAGGAAGCCGGCATCCCGCGCTGGGTGAAGGTGCTTGGGATCGTCGTGGCCGTTGTGGTTCTGCTGGTTGTTGCCACGATGTTCATCGGCGGTGGCGGCCACAGCCCCCGTCGCCACGGCGGCGCTGGCGGCGACGTACCGTCCGCCACCGCCGCACGCGTTGGAGGTTCTCCGTCGTGGAACCCGTGATTCAGATCAGCGACGTCGTCAAGGCCTACCCGCTGGGCGCCGGCGAGTTCATCGCCATCAACCACCTCAGCCTCGACATCCCGCAGGGTGAGTTCGTCGCCGTGGTCGGGCGGTCAGGCAGCGGCAAGACCACGCTGCTGAACCTGCTGGCCGGGATCGACCGTCCCACCGCGGGGAGGGTCCGCCTGGCCGGCGCCGACCTCGGTGCGCTGTCGGAGTCTGGACTGGCCGCCTGGCGGGGCCACAACGTCGGGCTGGTGTTCCAGTTCTTTCAGCTGCTGCCCACCCTGACCGTCATGGAGAATGTGCTGCTCCCGATGGACTTCGCCAAGACGATCCCGGTTGGCGAACGTCGCGATCGGGCCCAGCACCTGCTGGAACGGGTTGACGTTGGCGACCAAGCTGACAAGCTGCCGGCCACGCTCTCGGGCGGCCAGCAGCAGCGCGCGGCGATCGCCCGGGCGCTGGCCAACGATCCGCCGATCCTGCTGGCCGACGAGCCGACCGGCAACCTCGACTCCGCCACCGCCGACGCCGTCTTGGAGTTGTTCGCGGACCTTAACGGCGACGGGCGGACCATCGTGGTCGTCACCCACGAGCGCGACATCCGGGCGATCGTCGATCGCGAGGTGACCCTGGTGGACGGCCGCGTCGTCGACGATGAGCGGACAGGGGTGCGGGCGTGAGCCTGCTGACGGTCAAGCTGGCCCGGGACCTGCGTGCGACCTGGTCCCGGTTCGTCCTGATGGTGATCGCCATCGCGATCAGCCTGACGGCCTTCGGCGGCGTGCTGTTTGCCTGGGCCGCCAGCGCCAGGGAGGCCACCAGCGCCTACCTGAGCACCGAGCCGGCGTCGGCGTCGATCCTGCTCGACCGCCCGATCGACGCCAAGCGGATGGCGGCGATCGCGGCCGAGGCGAACCGGCGGCCGGGGATCATCGAGGCGACCGGCCGCACCCAGTTCACCAGTGAGGTCAAGGTCGACGGCCGGTTGCGGGACATTCCGCTGCAGGTGTTCGTGGCCGCACCGGACGACCCGATGCGGATGGCGAGGTTCGAGATCCACCAGCGCAGCTGGCCACCGTCGCCCGGGGAAGTCTTCATCGGACGCGATGCGCTCTCCCTGCTGGGGGTGGCCGTCGGCGACACCCTGATCGTGATGACACCCAGCGACGAACCCGTGCGGCTGCGGGTGGCTGCCACCGTGTACGACCCCAGCCTGTCCCCCTCACCCCAGGAGCAGACAGGCCACGGCTACCTGTCCACGGCGTCGCTGCTCGGACCTGGGGGCCAGGCCGTCCTGGACCAGCTGAAGATCCAGGTCGCCGACCCTGGGCAGGCCACGCCGAGCCGCGACCGCGACACGATCGTGGCCGTGGCTGGCGAGGTTGGCACCTGGCTGCAACGTGACCACGGGCTGGTGGTCCGCGAGATCCAGGTGCCCGAGCCCTACGCCCACCCCCACCAGTGGCAGACCGACGCGTTGCTCGGATCACTGCTGGCCGGTGGGGCGGCCGCCCTGCTGCTCAGCGCGATCCTGGTCGCCAACATGCTCAGCAACCTGTTCACCCAACAGATCCCCCAGATTGGCATCATGAAGACGATCGGTGCGCGCTCCGGTCGCATTGGGCGCATGTACCTGGCGATGACGCTACTGGTGGCTGCGGCGGCCACCCTGCTGGCGCTGGCCCCGGCCATTGTGCTGGGCCGTGTCGCGGTCGGAACTTTCCTCGGGTTCCTCGGCATCTATCCCGCCAGCCTTGCGGCGCCATGGTGGACCTATGCCGTCGTCGTCGCGGTCGGCCTGGGCCTGCCGCCATTGCTGGCGCTGCTACCGCTGGTCAACGCCAGCCGCACCACCGTCCGGGCCGCAATCGACCACCATGGCGGTGGTGCGAACCCGAGCGCGGCAACCGGCATCCTAGCCCGGTTGAGCCGCGGCCGCCGCCTCGACCGCGGCCTGCTCCTGGCGCTGCGCAATACCGTCCGGCGTCCCGCCCGATTCCTGCTCTCGGTCGGGCTGCTGGCCAGCGCCGGTATGGTGTTCGTGGCCGGGATGTCCCTGAGCGCCGGTACCGAGGCGATCGCCGAGGAGCAGAAAAAGCAGCGCACCTGGGACGTCGACGTGCAACTGGCCAGCCCGGCCCCGATCGACAAGGTCGCCACCATGGCGGACCGGGTGCCGGACGTCGGCCGGGTCGAGGCCCTGAACGTTACCCAAACCGGTGTCGCCGGGCCAGGACAGCTACCTGTCACCCGCACCTATCCCGACCAGGGACACGGCCGCATCTCGGTGACCGCACTTCCTGCTGGCACCAGCCTGCTTCCGGCTCCCAAGCTGCTCGAAGGCCGCTGGCTGAACCCGGGTGAGACCGGGGCGGTCGTACTCAACCAGGTCGCCCGCAACAACACCGTCCCAGGCGTTCACGCCGGTGACACCGTGCAACTGCTCGTCGGTGGAGCACCCACCACCTGGCGCGTCGTCGGCCTCGTCGAGGAGAAGGGGCACGGCAGCGGCGTGTACGCCACCGCCGAGGGGTTCGCCAAGGCCATGGGCCAGCCGCCACAGGCCAACCAGTTGCGCATCGTCACCACCCGCCACGACGAAGCGACCCGTCAAGCGGTCGCCGACGCCGTAAACAGGGCGCTCACCGATGTGGGGATTGAGGTGCGGTCGGCGGCGTCGATCAGCCGGAGCGAAGCCATCTCCGCAGGGCACCTGGGTCCCGTCATCCTGATCCTTCTGGGGGTCGCCCTCCCCCTGGGCGTAGTCGGCGCCATCGGCCTGGCCTCGGCAATGAGCGCCAACGTCCTCGAACGGACCCGGGAGTTCGGCGTCATGCACGCCATCGGCGCACTCCCCAAGGCGGTCCGCCGCATCGTCACCGCCGAAGGCGTCTTCCTTGCCCTCGCCAGCTGCCTGGTGGCGGTCATCCCGACCCTCGGGCTCACCGCCGTCCTCGGCGCCGGGCTCGGCAACCTGTTCTTCTCTGCGCCGCTGCCCTACCGGATCTCCGTGCCTGCCATCCTGATCTGGACCGCGGTCGTCATCCTCAGCGCGGTCCTCGCCACCGAAGCCGCAGCAACCCGCGCCTCCCGCCTCACCGTCCGCGAAGCCCTCGCCTACCTATGACGACGCCGCAGGTCGAACGGGGGCGCCGGATCAACGGAGGAGCCGTGATGGGTCGACCTCGAAGGTTCGTGATCCTGCTCGGAGCGGCCGCCGCGGCCGCCGCGGCCGTGCGACACGGCCGCAGGACCGCCAGAGGGCACCGGGTGCTGGGAGGTGTCCTCATCGGCCATACCGGCGCCTACGACACGCTGAGCCGGCTCCTGCTCGGCCGGTTCTTCGGGCGCATCGCCGCCGACGTCGCGGCGGTCGCCCCGACCGGCGCACGGGTCCTCGAGGTCGGCTGCGGGCCCGGCCACCTGTCGCTCCGCCTGGCAGGCGACCACGGGCTCAAGGTGACCGGCCTCGACCTGGACCCAGCCATGCTCCAGCGGGCCCGAGCCAATGCCGACCGTCACGGGGACGGCGGCCGGCGCCAACCGTCGTACCTGGTCGGCGACGTGGCCGCGCTGGCGTTCCCCGACCGATCGTTCGACCTGGTCGTCAGCACCCTGTCGATGCACCACTGGGCCGACCCGGCGGCCGGCCTGGCCGAGATCGGCCGCGTGCTGCGTCCCGGCGCCCGGGCGCTGATCTGGGACTTCCGGTCCGGCGTCCGGCCACATCTGTTCGGACCACGCCACGGGCACCTGCCCGACCCGGTCGAGCACACGCGGAGCTCCCCGCTTCGCGTGGCGAACGTCACGCCTTGGCGGTGGCCCTGGAGGTTCACCCCGACACAGCGCTTTGAGCTGGTCCGAGTCGATGGGTCACCCTCCGTGAATCCACCATAGCTTGCGTTGACCGCTCTTCTCGGATGATTCGGGTCGAGCGTCGAGCGAACGGCTTAGCCTCGCCGGCAAGGTGTGGTGCTCGCGGCGGTAGGTGTCCAGCGCGGTCTGCAGCAGAGTGGGGGCCGGGCCGGCGGCGGCTCCCGCGAGCATTGGTTCCTGGCAAGCTTCGCGCTGCATCGCTGGCTCGACAGTCCCCGCATCGTCAAGACCGCCGACGACAGGCCGAGGTGGCGCGCCCGAGCGCTCTGCTGAGGCTCCCGATCACCTGACCAGAGCGCCTTTGCTCCGGACCGATGAGACAACGTCGAGGATCGCTTGGGTGGTGGCGGCGGCGTCTTCTTGGTTGGCGATCAGGTCCTCGTGGGTGGCGCCGTCGATGATGCGGTGCACGCTGTTGGTTGACAACCTGGCCAGGCGGTTCTGCGCCGCGGACCAGGCGGCATCATGTCCGCTGCCGGCGATCAGGACGATCAGGGGCTTGTCGGCGAAGTCACGGAGGGCGGCCGCTTGCTGCGTCGAGACCGTCGCCTGGAGGTACTCGTCGATCGTGCTGCGCAGCGTGCTTGGGGTCGCGTCGCTGGCGCGTACCTCGTCCCGGGACCGCGGCGGCAGGCTGCCGTAGGCGGACTGGGCGTACAGGCGGCCCAGACCCAGTCGAGCTGCGGCCGACACCAGGGCCGAGACACGGCGCATGCCGTCGGAGGAGCCCCCGTGGCCAGGCGATGCTGTTCCCGGGTTCGCTGCCGACGCCGGCGCGGTGGAGTCCACCAGGACCATGCCGGCGACCTCGTCGGGGTAGCGAGCGGCGAAGGTGAGCACATAGAGGCCGCCGAAGGAATGGCCCGCCAGCACATAGGGTCCGGGGACGTGTCCGCGCGCCAGCAAGGTGTGGAGGTCGGTCGCGATGTGCGCGGCGTCCTGGGCGGTGGCAGCGGGCTCGCTCCACGCGCGACCTGCGCGGTCATAGGCACAGACTCGGGTGTCACGGGCGACCGCCGGCGCGATCCACCCGAGATTCGACGACATCTCGCCTGCGGCCGGCTCGAGCACGACGGTGGGCGCGCCTGCGCCGGTGCAGCTCAGGTGCAGGCGGTGTCCGCCCACGTCGATCAACTGCCCAGGCATCGGGTAGGCCTTGGCATCGGCTGCTGCACCCAGGGTCTGGTAGCCGCCACCGATCGAGGCCAGCGCCAGCACCGCGATCACTGGATACAGCAGCCAGCGTCCGCCCCGGCTCGGAAGCTGTCGATGAACGCGGACGAGCATCCAGACGGCCAACGCCAACATGGCCGGGGGCCACACCCAGTCCAGCACCTGATGCACCGGGGAGCCAAACCCCACCAAGAGCAGGCCGCCCACTCCCATCACCAGTGCAGGAGCCGCGGCCCATCGCTGCGGCTGCTCGGTGAACCGCACCGACAGCACCGCCAACATCGCCCAGCCCAGCGCGAACCCCCACAGGACGGCGCCCGTGACAGCACGTTCCTCGGCCGGGATGAACGGGGCCGCGGCGAGGACTACAGCAGCGACGAGTCCGGTGGCCAACGAGCCGGCGACGACCCAGCCCATGTGTCCCCTCGGCCCGGGATCAGGGTGGGACGGACGGCCCTGGCCATGGTCCTTGGGGGTGGGTTCGGTCGCCACGATGGACTCCATTCCAGGCACAATCCGGCGCCGCATGAGTACAGCTATCCGCACTTCTGGCACGTGCCGTCAACTCGACACTAGCGACGATCACCGATCGTAACGTTAGAACTCGCAGACATTGAGCACCCCACCGGCGGCCTATTTCCGGTCTGCCATCACGGATGACGCTTCGCCGTTCGCTCTACGCTCGACCCGGAATCATCCGAGGACAGCGGTGCACCTCTGGTGCGGCATCCCGCTAACGGCGTGAGAGGAGTTCGGGCGCAGAGGCGGTGGCGGCCGCCCGAACGGCCCTAGGCCAGGCGAACTGTCCAGAACCGACCGTTTCTGCGACAGCCACCACTCCCCCACCGCGAATGCCGCCGACGATGTCGAGAACTCCGAACTGTTGTGGCCGCTATGTCGAGCCCGCGATCCCATCCTTACCATCGATGCGCCAGCGGTTCACGATGCCGTGCAGCACCCTGCGTGTCCACACAACCGACCAGGTGAGCGGCACTGTCGAAAGTGGTGTCGTGAGGCGGTGTGAGGTTCCGCGGAGCGCAGTTTCTGGCAAATCTCTGGCAAGTCGTGCTGACGCATGTGGCGACTCCGCGCCTAGGTCGGCTGACCGTGGGTGTCGGTTGGCCCTGTCGGGTCGGGGCAGCCGAGCGCCTCAAAGGTTGACCTGGCCCGGCCGAGGTGCTCGGTCCGGTCCAGGCCCAGCGGGGAGCGCTCGCCAGCGGGCAGATGGCGGCCAAGCTGATGGTGGGCGTTGGCCACCTCCCAGGGGATGACACTACGACCGGGGTCCCCGGCAGACATAAGCGTCAAGTTTTCCTCCTCATGCGGTCGCAGAGTCCAGGAGGCAAGCGGCCGCATGTCGACCGGTGACCCAGCCGTCGCAGCCGGGCAGGGCGGCCAGACGCCGCGCTGGGTCAGCCGGTGAAGGACTCGGGGCCGAAGCGGCCCCACGCCACGAAGGCGGCCAGGGCGAGATAGACCAGGTCGGGCACGATCGTTGCCTTCTCGCCACGGCGCAGGCGCGTGATCACCGCCCCAACAAACAGCAACACCGCACCGGTAGCAGCCAGCGGCACCAGCACCGGCGCGATGTCGAGCGCGGCGGGCAGGATCAGGCCCGCCGCAGCCAGGAGCTCGAGGGCGCCAATGGCCTTGAGGCCACCGGGGCTGAAGTCTTCGACCCATCTCGTGGCGGCGCCCATGCCGGCCATCTTCTCCTTGGGCACGAACAGCTTGGCGCTGCTGAGCAGGAGGACAACGGCCAGCAGTCCGGCAACGATCCACAGCGCGAGGTTCAGCGTGAGGTTCATGAGGATCTCCTTGCAGGGTTATCGGGGATTCCTGGCGGTCGGGCATCCAGGCTGAGCCGGCCAGGTGGTCGGCCTACTCACCTGACCGCTACCAGGGCATCGGGCCGTCCTCGCTGAAGAACCCGCCGGTCGGTCCGTCCGCACCGAGCATGGCCAGGCGCACCATGACCGCGGCCCCTGCGCGGCGGTGCGGTGCCCGCTGTGGTTGCTACTGTCCTGGCTGCGGTGGGTGGGCGTCCACCTCGACACCGTATCGGATCAGCGTGCGTACCTGGTCCGGATCACCACTCGTCAGGCGCTCGACCGGCTGCAACCGCTCCGCCGCCGCAAGGAGTCCTACGTCGGCCCCTGGTTGCTCGAGCCGCTGCTGACCGCACCCGACGTGGCCGAGGATGTCGAGTAGGCCGACAGCGTCTCGATGGCGATGCTGCTGGTGCTGGAGACGCTCACCCGCCCGGGTCCGGTGCGGTATGCCGCGCGGGACCGGTCGGGACCAGGCCGAGTGGTTCGCCATGATCAACTAAATGCGGCTGCCCGACTAGATCCACCGAGGGCACACATGAGATGGCCCGTTTACGGTGGTGAGAATCCCTTTATTGTCCTTGGACCTGCACTCATCAGGTGAAGCGCCATCTCGCCTTTAAACAGCCTGCTCGCGACCGATCGGTGCGCGGACCGCGCCGTCATCCTCAAGCATCAGCCCCACGCGCTGGCTGCTTGCGTGAGCCCTCGCCGGTGAGCACGCGACGCCTGCTCCTCTGCGCGAGGCTATGCTGGCGACGGCGTGAGCGGATACACCAGGCAGGAGGTCGCCGAGCGGGCCGGCGTGGACCCCGACTACGTCGACCGGTTGGTCAAGCTCCGGATCCTGACACCAGCCGCGGGAGATGTCGGGTTCTCGCCGGGTGACGTGCTCCGGGCGAGGTGGGTGCGGAGCCTGGAGCACGCCGGGGTGCCGCTCGACGGGATGGCCGCCGCCGTCCGGGACGGAGCGCTGTCGTTCTCGTTCATGGATGTGCCCGCGTTCGACCGGTTCGCCGGGCTCAGCGGCACGACCTTCCAGGAGCTGAGCACAAGGACGGGCATCCCCTTGGAGCTGCTGATGGTGGTCCGCGAGGCCGTCGGCTTCGCCGAGCCACGGCCAGAGGACCACGTCCACGACAACGAGCTGTCGGTCGTGCCGCTGATCCAGCTGCAGCTCTCGGAGGGGATCCGGCCCCTTGTCATCGAGCGCTGGCTCCGAGTCTACGGGGACAGCCTGCGCCGCATCGCCGAGACCGAGACGGCCTGGTGGCACAGCGAGATCGTGACGCCGCTGCTGGCGTCGGGCACGGCGGAGACCGAGATGCTCGAGGCCCAGGCCGACCTCGGGTCGCGGATGGCGCCCTTCACCGAGCAGGCCCTGCTGGCCATCTACCACGGGCAGCAGGAACACACCTGGAGCCAGGGCCTCGTCGAGCTCGTCGAGAGCGCGCTCGAACGGGCGGGACTGTACAGCCGGTTGGACCGTCCCCCGGCGGTGTGCTTCCTCGACATCACCGGGTACACGCGGCTGACCGAGGAGCGCGGAGACGAGGCCGCCGCCGACCTGGCGGCGCGGCTGGCTCGCCTGGTCCGCCGGTCCGCCCAGGAGCACAACGGGACGCCGGTGAAGTGGCTCGGCGACGGCGTGATGTTCTACTTCCGGGAGCCGACCGACGCCGTGCTGGCCGCCGTTGAGATGGCCGAGGTGGTCGGGCGCCACGGCCTGCCACCGGCGCATGTCGGGATCCACGCGGGACCGGTCATCTTCCAGGAGGGCGACTACTTCGGCCGGACCGTGAACCTGGCGGCGAGGATCGCCGAGTACGCCAGACCCGGCGAGGTGCTGGTCAGCCAGGACGTCGTCGACGCTGCGGACGCAGAACCGGTGAGGTTCACCGAGATCGGACCGGTCGAGCTGAAGGGCGTTTCCGGCCCGATCCGCCTCCACACCGCCCACCGCCACTCCCAGGGACGCGGGCACGAATAGGGCACAGATGCTCGCCTACAGCCGGACCTGGCGGTCAGCGTGCGGGATCCGAATCCGGCGGAGTAGACCAGGCCACTGTCGAAGGGGTGCGAACCTGGCGGGCCGAGCCGCTGGCCGACAGCCGCTGTGACGAACCACAGCCACCGAGCTCGACGAGGCTCGGCTAGGTCACCGACCAGTACCGGGAGCATGGGCCATGGGCTGCCGGGCCGGCTCGGCCTGCCTGGTGGCGTCCACCCGGAGGTCTGGCAGCCACCGGAGCCATGTGGGCAGGTACCAGTTGCGCGCTCCGAGGAGCCGCATGGCCGCCGGGACCAGGATCGAGCGGACGATGGTGGCGTCGATCAGGACGGCCACGGCCAGGCCGAAGCCGAGCTGCTGGAGCACGACCAGGCGGCCGGCGGCGAACCCGCCGAACACCGCAACCATGATCAGGGCCGCCCCGGTGATGATCCGGCCGGTGACCTGGAGGCCGAAGGCGACCGAGCCGGGGTTGTCGCCGGTCTGGTCGTAGCGCTCGCGGATGCGGCTGAGCAGGAAGACCTGGTAGTCCATGGACAGGCCGAACAGCACCGAGAACAGGAACAGCGGCAGCCAGGCCTCGATCGCCTCCACCCGCTCGAGCCCGAGCACCTCCGCGCCGACCCCCCGCTGGGTGACCAGGACCAGCAGGCCGTAGGCGGCACCCACCGACAGCAGGTTCACCGCCACCCCGACCAGCGGCACCAGGACCGAGCGGAACACCACCATCAGCAGCAGGAACGACAGGCCGAGGACGAACCCGAACACGATCGGGGTGTACCGGTCGGTGAGCTCGAAGAAGTCCACCCCCACGGCGGTCTGCCCGCCCACCAGGACCCGCGCGTCGACGCCGGCGAACGCCGCGGGGACGTGGTCGGCGCGCAGCCGGCGGATGGCGTCGGCGGCGGCGTCGCGGCTGGGGTCGCCGGTCACCGGGACCGAGACCAGCGCCAGGTCGCCGGCCGGGCTGGTCCGGAGGGTGGAGGGG
>Ga0081538_10002050_pt1 | contig 20105 bp, 17 predicted proteins | sample TabmetS5T2R1_FD_71022 | JGI IMG/M metagenome (GOLD analysis project Ga0081538, IMG submission 71022) | Tabebuia heterophylla rhizosphere microbial communities from the University of Puerto Rico - S5T2R1 | ecosystem: Host-associated > Plants > Roots > Rhizosphere ...
CAGACCTCGGCAGACCCCCCTCTGCAAGGTTGAGGGCCTTGTCCTGCGTAAGCGGGGTGGGAGTTCGAGTCTCCCTGGGCGCACTAAAGAAGCCCCGCTGACCGGTTGTCTGCCACACGCCGTTGGAACCACCGCCCGAAGGGCGATGCGATGAATGAGAGCGATTGGCCTCGAAGCCCGGCTTACGACTTCACGCGCACGTTCTCGATCCGCACTGCGAGCGCGTCGAATATCTCGGCGATCTCCGTGGCGTAATGGGAGTGCGATTCCAGGTCCTGGGGCGGTACGCCGCGGCGCATCGCATCCTGCAGGATCGCCCGCCTTGGAACATGCGGCTCCCAGAGCTGCGAGCCGAACGTGTCCGCGAGCTCGGCCATGCTGCGTTTGTGCTCCGCGGTGGGCTCCAGGCGGTTGAGCACCACTCCGGCCAGCTCCAGCTCGGGGTTCTGATTCGCCGCGACCTCGTGCAACGTGTCGAGCAGCTCTTCCATCGCATGTAGCGCCAGGAAGGTGGGCTCCGTCACGACCAGGGCACGGGACGATGCAGCGAGCGCATTGATCGTGAGGGCTCCCAGGTTGGGCGGGCAGTCCAGCAGGATCAGGTCGTAGTCGCTCAGGGTCGCCAGCTGCCGTGGCAGGACGGCCTCGTCGCCGTGCGGGATGTCGCTGTCCGCCGAGCGCAACCCCCGCTCGGCCGGGGCCAGGTCCAGCCCCCAGCCGGTGGGCCTGACGGCGTCGGCCAAGGCGCAACCTGCACCCGCCATCACGTCCGTCATGGTCGGCTGGGATTGGACGTCGGCAGCGAGCACCGAAGTCGCCGAGGCCTGCGGGTCCAGGTCCAGGAGCAGCACACGGCTGCCCCGCCGGACCGCAGCCGCCCCCAGCGCGAGCGAGACCGTCGTCTTTCCGACGCCGCCCTTCTGGTTAACGACCGCGTAGCCGTTCTTCGGTTTCTCGACGGCGCGACCGCCGTGGGTACCTCCTCCCCGCGACCCTTCGGCCTCCGCGGCTACTCGAGGCGGAGGCGCTTCGTCCGGCGTGCGGCCGTCGCGCCAACCGCCGGCGGTCGCCCGCGCCAGACGGCGGCCCGCGACGCCGAGCAGCAAGATCCCCGCTGCCGCCGCGATCACAAGCCAGGGGATCACCCAGTTGCCGGCCTCGTCGTCCGCCACCGGTTCGCCGAGAGGCAGGTTGGGGGCACTGGCCCGCCTGTCGGCGTTCGTGCGTTCGCGGCTGCGAAGCTCCCCTTGCCGGAACGGATACTCCTCAAGCAGCTCGGTCGGCGGCTGGACGCGCCCACCGCGCCGCTCGTCGTCACGCTGGGCCGAGGCGGCCTGGCCGGCCACGATCACAGCCCCCCACACGCCGAGCAACACGGCCACACGCGCGAGAAGGGTGTGCCGCGCCATCAGCGGACGCTCACCGGTGTGCCGACCCGCATCAACCGGTCCAGTCGCACGATGTCTCGATTGACCATGCGAATGCATCCAGCTGAGACCTGGCCTGGGATCAGGTCGGGACGGTTGGTGCCATGGATGCCGACGAAGCCGCCCGCGGGCCAGTCGCTCGCCGTCGCGGAGCGTGCGCTGGTGCCGAACGCAAGCGGCCCGTAGAACGGACTGCGGTACTTGTGCAGCTGATTGCGCACGTAGAAGTCGCCACGCGGGGTGGGGGTCGCCGGCGTCCCGATACCCACCCGGGCTCGGAACACCGGTCGGCCGTCACGCAGCAACGTCGCCGTCAACCGGGTCCGGCTGACGACCAGGCGGGTGTGAACGGGGTTGTATCCGCCCAGAGCCGCGCGCGGCATCCAGCCGCGCACGTCGTCCGGCGATCCGGGCACTCGGACCCGCACCCACAGCCGCCCCGCCCGGCGCTCGGACTGCCCGAGCACGAGCACGATGTTGGTGGTTCCCTCCGGTGTGCGGGCCGGGACGTGGGCGACCACCGCGGGCCCGCCCGGCCTCGATCGCGCCGCCGACCGGGCGACCACGGGCGCCCAAAGAGCGGCCGGACGCGGGTCGAGTGGCACGTTCTCCGGCTCAAGCGCCGAGCTCGGCGACGGGGGAAGCGCCGGCTCCGCCGTTGACGGTCTCGAGGACGGAGCAGCGAGCACAACGGCCACCGCGGCAGCGATCAGCAGCCCTGCCACGGCCAGGGCGGCGCCGAGACCACTGCGACGAGTGGGTTGCATGCCGCTCACCCCGTATACCTGGGCTCCCGCCTTCGCTTCGTCCTCGGCGCGGAGGTGACGAAGTTCGTCGACTCGACCAGGCGGACGACCTTAGCCTTCGATGTGGGCTCGTCGAACGCGTCCGCCGACGGAACGATCCCGGCGATGTGGCGGATCCACGCGGCGTGGCGGGCCTCGACCGAATGCAGCGAAGCGAGCGCCGCGAGCAAACGACGCGAGTCGACCTGGGTCGCCTGCGTCTTGAGCAGGGCCGCGGTGAGATCCTCGAACGCGACCGCGGTCTCGGTGAACACGCGATCGTCCTCCGTGACCCCTCGGAAGTTGAAGCTGGGGCTCTTGGTGGCGTCGCGCCCCAGCAGCGCGCGTATGGCCTTCACGTGGCCGCGCTCGTTGGCCCCCACGACGCGCGACCATTCGAGGGTCCTCGGACGAATTTCGCCAAGGCGCTCGGCCTCGCTGTACATGGCGGCCTGCAGGTACTCGAGGTTGAGATCGAACCTGAGGATCGCCACGTCCTTCGCCGTGTTGTGCGGAGCCGCGAGCGCGGGCGCCTCGAGCACCGCCGTCAGCGCGGCGCCGCCAATCAATGCCTTGCGAAAGAAGTCGCCGCGGGTTCCACCGGTGAGCTGGTCGAACGCCTCCGCGATGGCTCCGGAACGGTCAACCGCTTCGAGGGTGAGGTCGGACATGTCTCGCTCTTCCTCTTTGTCGCGCCCCGTGGGCCCCTGGCCGCCGGAGTGTTGCCTACTCCACGAAGCCCGTTGCCTCCATTGCTTCTCTCGTCTGTTCCTGTGTCGCGGGCCGGTCGGCAGGCCGTGGCGCCGGATTTCGGTCGGCGAGGTCACGGGCCCAGCCGACATGCCGCGCCTCCACAGAGACGATCTTCATTGCCGTCAGTACGCGCGGTCGGGTGAGATTCGGGACCTGTCCGTTGAATGCGGAGACCGCGATCTCCTCGAGCTCTACGGCAGCCGGAACGAACTCGTCCGCGCCCGCCGTCGCGTCTCCGAAGTCGAACTCGGGACGCCTGGCCGCGTTGCCGCCTCTCCGCACCGCCTTCTCGAGGGCGGCCACGTGCGCGCGCTCTTGCTCGCCGACCAGGACGGCGAACTCGCGCAGCTCACCCCGCAGCCGGCCCCGACGCTCGGCCTCCGAGTAGAAGGCGGCTTGCAGGTACTCCACCTGCAACAGCCACTCCAGCACCCGCGCGTCCTGCTCGCGCGACGGCTGTGACCCGGCAAGCTTCGGCATCCCTCCGGCGACGATGACCCCCGCGGTCAGCGCTCCGCTACCCACGACGCCCCTGGTGAGCAGCTGTGCGCGGGTCAGGCTTCCGTCGGCGTGCAAGTCCGACACCGATTCTCATGCCCATTCGATCCCGCTTGAACCCTCTCCGGACCGTGAGCGACCGAACAGCCGTTCGGCGCACCCGGCGCGTCAGCTCTCGACGGCGGTGGCGGTAACGGATTGAGCGCACCAGGAGCCGATCCAGATCGCGTACCCCTGTTCCTGGGAGAGGCCACAGCTCGCCCGTGGGATCCGCCTACGCTGTTTCCGCTCGCAGACGTCGCGCCCGAAGGGCACATCCACCGCTCCCGCCTGCAGCGCCGGTCAGGCGGGCTAGGAATCGGCCGCATGACGCCGGACCGCTTCCTCCCCTTCGCGGACCGCCTCGCTCGCGGCGCGGTAGCGCGCCCTGTCGGTTTCGGCTGCGGCGTCCGCCAGTTCCCCGTACGCGCTCGCGGTGAGTCGCAGCGATCCGACCAGGTCGTCTAGTTCGGCGGCGCCCGCGGGCGGCTCACCCTGAGCCAGGCGGGCGGCGGCATCTCCGTAGGTGCGCTCAAGATCACGGGCAGCAGGAGCCTGGTCCGATGCGAGCTCTACCCTGGCCAGCTGCCGGCGCCCGCGGAGGCGCTCCCGACGCAAGCCCGCCATGACCGAGACAACCCGCTCCGTGTGGCGGGTTACGGCCGCGAGCGAAGCCGGGCGGTCACCACGCAGGGCGACCGTGGACGCGCTGCCCTCGCACGCTGCGAGTGGCGCGCGCGCATCAGAGCGCGGTGCGTGGCAGATGAAGAGCACCGGGTCGCCCGTTGTCGGGGCGAGGTAGGCAGTGGCGACGAGCCCCTGCTTACCGGCAGGCAGGCCGACATAACGCCATGCCTCCAGGCGACCGAGCTGGACCTCCGTGCGCCTGCCCTGGGCTCCGAGCTGGGCCCGGAAGCGCCGGTCGAGCGTGGCAATGTCCGGCACCCGGGAAACAACCAGCCCGGCACCGCCCTCCCCGGGCGGCGCGGCGGCGAGTGGAGCGGAGAGCTTGATCCCGGCCGCGCTGGCCACCGTCGTCTGACCCCATCCCGCCGGGAGCTCGACGGCGAACGAGGCGCGTTCGATCTGCGCCGGCTGTTCGTCACCGGAGTCCTTGCCGAGCAGCGTGCCGGCCAAGTAGAAGCCAACCACCGCGAGTCCGAAGGGGATCGCCGCGGCGAGGATGCGGGCAGGTTCCCGCAAGCGCGCAAGGTCGGGCGCGCGCAAGCGGCGGAAAGTGGGCGCGGACAGGCGGGCCATGGCGGTCGCAGGCAACCTGGGCAGCCGGGGTGCTCGCAGGTGGGGCCGAACCGGCACAGACAGACGAGGCATGGCGGGCACCCGCAAGCGACTCCGGAGGCGTCTGGTCTCTCGTCCGGTGGATAGTTCGCTTCGTTCGAGGCGAGGCGGGGCGGAGCCCGGGCGTGGCGGTTTTGGAGTCTGATTGGAATGTGGCGCTCTAAGTGGCGCGGGCTCGCGTTCGGTTTGAGCCGCCGCGCGTGTGGGTTTGCTGGGCTTTGGACGGTCCGCACCTGTGGGGGCCGCCGGGCGTCGGTTGGTCGCGGGTCGGTCTCGCATCACGGCGGATGCGCTCTCTGTGTGGTCGGCCTGAGCCGGTGCAGGCTCGGCCCCGTTCTCAATTGCACGTCGCCTCGCGAGGCCGCTGGCCAACGCCACATCGACGATGAACTCCGGCGCGCTCGCGTGGCGTCGTTCTGGAGCAACCGCCATCGCCCTCTCGATTGCGGTTTCTGCTGCGGGGGGCAGGGCGGAGCGCTCTCCGTCGGGCGCGGTCAACGCGGCCAGGAGGACCGCACCGAGGGAGTACACGTTGCTTCGACCATCGACCGGCTGCCCGGCCAACTCCTCGGGCGAGCGATACGCCGAGCCGGGATCCTCGGCACGAGCGCGACGCGGCAAGAGCTCCAGCGGGATGCCCGGGTCGGCGAGGATCCCACCCCGCTTAGGGCATACGAGGATGCGGTCCGGCTTGAGGTCACGGGCGACGAGTCCGGCGCGACTAAGGGCCTCCACCGCCGTCGAGACGCCGAACAGGAGCCGAAGAGAATCCCGAAGCGCGAGCGGTCCAGCGGAAATCCTCTCTTCGAGGGTCGGGGCGGGATAGCGCTGAAGCAGGATGCGTATGCGCCCACGGCTGTCTCGCTCCGCCCGTGCGGGAAGCAGGTGCGGGTGCCGGATGGAGGCCCGCGTCTGCGCGGCCAGCTCGATCCTCTGTCGCAGCTCGGCAGACACCTATCCGGAGTCGTCGAAATGCATGGCCGGCGGATCGGGCGCCGGGGTTGCGGGCGGCGCCGCCGGCGGTATGTCCGCCTCGGGGGGGCTCGGAGCCACGGGAGCGGGTGCGGGCGGAGCCGGCGCGGGCGTCGGCGGAGCCGGGGTGGGTGCCGGCGGAGCCGGGGTGGGCCCCGGTGCCGGAGGCGGCGGCTCGATCGCCGCTGGGACCGCCGGCGCGACCGGACTCGGCGGAGGAGGAACCCGCCGCGGTGGGCTGTAGGCCTCGCGCACCGGAGCGTCACGGCCCATCCCGGGCAACGCGGGAGCACGACCGAGGTCTGGCGCCTCAAGCGCCCCGGGAGACGTGACAAGTTTCACTCGGACGGGGGCGACCACCCCGTCACCGGCTTCGCTACCCGCGCGGGAAAGCTCGAAGGACAGAGTGAAGATCCCAATGAGCGCAAGCGCACCCGCCGCGGCCAGAAGCCACCCTGGGATCAATGGGCTAGGCACGTCACCGCCCCCGAGTTTTCCACGCTCGCCGCGCAGCGGTCACCACGGCGCCGGAAACGGTGCGATCGATTGCAGGGACGACACACGCCGGCGCCGCTCCCCCCAAGCAGGAGAGCAACCCGACCGCGGATGAGCAGCGCCATGGAAGAACCCGTGGACCACGTCCGTATGAAGAACGGACGAGTGGTCGCAGCGCTTGCGGCCGGTCTACGTCATCGGGGCACCGTGACGAATCCCTCTGGGTTCGGACGGCGGCGGCGTCCCCGCGCAAGCGCAGAGTTGCGCGGTCCGTTCATTCGACAGGGATTCGGGTCTGCAGCAGACAAGGGATTTGATGCGCATTTTCCACAGGCGACAGCCGAACGGGAAGTCGCAGACCAAAGCCGGCAAGGTTGACGGCTTGGTCGAGGCTGCGCAGTATCGCGAGGACCTCGCGACGGCGGAAGGTGTCCCGCTCGACGCCGGAGCGTCAATCCGCGAGGAGGCCGTTCTGGCGCTCGGTGACGCGTCCGACGATCGGGACCGGGAAGCGATCGTCGACCGCCTGAGGGAGGCGTTGACTGATCCGGCCGATCGAGTGAGGTGCGCAGCGGTGATGACGCTCTACCGGCTCGGCGAGTCCCGCCCGCTGGCGGAAGCAGTGGCGGCACTGCCGGCCGACAGGGGCAGCGCTCGGCGCACGGCCATGCGCGCGCTGGTCGCGCTTCGCGAGCCGGGCACAAGCGTCGCGCTCGCCGCAGCCCTATTGCATCGCGACGACGAGCTCGCCCTCGGCCAGGCCGACGCCGACCTGGTAGCGACGCTCATTGATGAGGAGGGAACTCCGGAGGGAGCACAGCCGGTAATCAAACTAGCGGTGGCGGGCCTCGGGCACGAACGGTCGGTGGTCGCCTTCCGGGCCGAGGAGTTGCTGGAGCGCCTGGCGCCGGCGAGCCTCGATGTGCTGGTGGAGGAGCTGGAGAACGGCAGCGCGTCCTATCGCGCGGCGATTCTCCTCGGCAGGATGAAGGACTCGCGAGCGTTCGGACCGCTCGTGGCGGCCCTTGCTCACCCGGATCCCCGCGTAAGGAGCGAGAGCTGCGCAGCTCTCGGCGACCTGCGGGACCCGGCTGCGGCAGAACCGCTTCTGGTGGCCACGCGAGATACGGAGTACGACGTTCGGGCCCGAGCCGGCGAAGCGCTCGACCGCCTGGGAACGGCAGCGATCGCGGTTAGCGTAGCCAGCTTGCTCCGGCCCCTGATCGCGCCGCCCGCAGCCGGCCCAGACCTACTCCCCCCGGGGACGAACGGGTTTGCGCTGCCGGAGGGCGGCGATTCGCTCGAGTGGGAGGTCGTGCTGGCGGAGCAGTCAGCTACGGAGATTCCTCCTGAGGATCCCCCTTCTGCTGAGAGCTCCGCTGAGCGCCCTCCCGACTAGCGCCGGCAGCACGACGGAGCTCCCCCGTGGAAGTTCGCTGTGAGCCACGCCGTTTTATATCCCTAGGTGCCGGACAGGGATTCGCAACGCCTCCGGGAGGTCATGCTGTGCGTGGCGTACGTCTACTTGCGGTCGTAGCCTTCTTCACCCTTCAGCTCGTCCCCGTCGCGAGGGCCGATGCGGCTACCCCTACCACCTTTCAGGGGGGCCTGATGGGGACGTCGACGGCGACCGCGGACAAGCCACAGAGCAAGCTGTGGTACCACGGCGGGTCGTGGTGGGCGCTGATGAACGGCCAGGTCGACAGGGACGTCCACATCCACAGGCTCGCGGCCGATCACACTTGGGTGCAGACCGGACCCGAGGTCGATTCGAAAAGGTCGTACGGCGATGTCCTGGTCGACGGAAACACGCTGTATGTGCTGTCCAGGCGGCCCGGGACCGGAGGCACCAGGCTGATCCGGTTCACATACGATCCCATCTCCGGCAGCTACCGGAAGAGCCCGGGCTACCCCGTCCTCGTGATCACGGCGCAGACCGAGACCGTAACGATCGCAAAGGACTCCACCGGGATCCTGTGGGCGAGCTACACCGCCAAAAACAGCGCCGGCGTGCCGAAGGTGTGGGTCACACACTCGACGGGGTCGAGCGACAACACATGGGTTCCGCCCTTCGAGCTGCCAGCGGCGGACACCGCGGTCAGCGCCGACGACATCGCGGCCGTGGTGGCGCTCGACGGGAAGATCGGCGTGATGTGGTCGAACCAGATCTCGGACAGGTTCCGCTTTGTGACGCACGTGGACGGGGCTCCGCCCACCCAGTGGGGGCCCACTGAGACAGCGCTCGCCGGGAAGAACATGGCCGACGACCACATCAATCTCAAGAAGGCCGACGACGGACGCCTGTTCGCGGCCGTCAAGACAAGCACCGGTAGGGGCCACCTCCCACGCATCATGCTGCTCGTACGCGGGACAAATGGCACCTGGTCGAGCCATGTGCACTCAACCAGGGCCGACGCCATGACGCGTCCGATGGTGCTGCTGGATGCGGCGAACCGTCAAGTGTTCATGTTTGCCGCCACGTCGGAGGGCGCCGGATCCCAGATCTTCTACAAGACCACTTCGATGGACGCCCCTGGCTTTGGTCCCGGAAAGGGCAACCCGTTCGTCACCTGGCCCGGGACGACGCTCATCAACGCCACCAGCACAAAGCAGCCGGTCGATGCTGCCAGCGGGGTCGTCGTGCTCACCGGCGACCGCGGCGCCGTGCGGTACTACCACGGCGAGTTGCCGCTGGTCGGCGGCCCTTGACCCCACCCAATGGCTGAAGCGGGCGCCGCCCGGAGCGCCGCCGCCGCATGGCGCTCAGGCCGACGGGGTAGCGCCGTGCGTCCTAGCGGCGTTCCGGGCTGAGCGGGCCTCTCGCACCGCCGCAAGCGCGGCCGCAATGCTCGCCTCCGGGGGCCCGTCAGTGGAGATGACGGCAGCGCCGCGAGGGCCGAACACCTCCAGGTAGCCGCGGCGCCAGCGCTCGAGGACCCCCAGCGAATGCTCGCCCTTCCGGTCGAGGAGGCGCGAGGCAGGTGCGTCGAGGACGATCACAGCGTCCGGCCACGGGATCAGCCGGCGCGCGATGAAGCGCTCGAGGACTTCGCCCGCCGGAGTCCTCGGCGGGCGGACCGCCAGGACCTCGACCGGGTGGCGGTCGCACAGCACGACGTGCCCGCGCCAGGCCGCCGCGTAGCCGCGGAGGAGCAGGCCGAGATGCCTCGCTGCGCGCCGCGCCAGGAACGCGCACTCGCGGGGCGAGCTCGGCTGGCGGCGCGGGGCGCCATCGCGGGCAACGCTCCCGGGATCCCGTCGGCTTCGCGCCCGACCCAGGTAGAGCACGGTCACGGGTCCATCGAGCAACTGGAGCACGCCCGCGATCACAGTCCCCTTGCCGGCACCGTCAGGGCCTAGAAAGGCGATCACCGGGCCGCGCCGCACGAAAACCATGCGCCTGTGCCTCCAGCCGCCTACGAGCCGGCCCCGGCCTCGGCGTAGACGCGCTCGAACTCCCGCGCCACGCCCGCCCAGCTATGCCGCTCGACGACGTACGCCCGCCCCGCACGCGCGAGGCGTGCGCGTAGCCCGGGGTCCTCCAGGAGCCGAACGATCGCTTCGGCCGTCTCATCCGGGCCATCGGCCACGAGCAGGTCGCGCTCGTGCTGCAGCTCGGTGCCCTGGCGGGAGAGCGGGGTGGCGACGCAAGGACTCTCGCACGCGAGCGCCTCGAGGAGCTTGTTCTTGATTCCGGTGCCGCTCATCATCGGACATGCATACACCTGCGCGCGCCAAAGCCAGGGCCGGACGTCGGGCACCTCACCCGTCACTTGCACGCCCTCGCGCCGATCGAGCGCGAGGACCTCGGGGCGCGGCTCGCGCCCAACCAGTGACAGATGCGCGTCCGGGCGCCGGGCGCGCACTCGCGGCAGCACTTCGAGTGCCAGGCTGCGGGCGGCGGTGACGTTCGCCGCCCATCCCATCGCTCCGGTGAAGACGATGTGGCCGCTTTCCGGCGCGACTTGGCCGTTCGGAGCGAAGCGCTCGCTGTCCACGCCGTTGGGGATGACCTCGAGCGCCATGCCCGGGTCGAGTTGCGAAAGCGCGTCCGCGTCCTCCTGCGAGACGACGACGACGCGCTGGAAGGCACGATAGGCCCGGCCGGCGAAACGGCGCACGCGGCGAGCCTCGAGGCGGTAGAAGGGACGCAGGTATGGCGGGGCAACGAGAGCATCCGCTTCCAGGTTGAGGTGCCAGGCGTCGATCGGCGCCAGCACCCTCGGGACCTCCTCGAGTTCGGTCGCGACGCCGGCCAGCGACCCAGGCGTCACGTGCGCCACGTCGAAGGCCCGTTTGGCAAGCAGGGCCCGCACCTCCTCGGCCATCGGCGGGCCAAGCCTGACTGCCCGGCGCGGCTGCCCGTTGACCAGGCTTTGAGCGTAGGCGGAGATCCTGCGCGAACGAGTCCACGCCGGCGCGCGCACCCTCAGCAGCTCGACTCCGGGCGGCGCTTCACCGTCCTGGTCGGTGCCTTGGAACGAGAGCGCGCAGACCTCGTGTCGGCGTGCGAGCTCGCGCGAGAGGTGAATAAGCTGCAGCCGATAACCGTTGATGGGGGGAAGTGGCGCCTGAGTCGAGCAGCAGAGGATGCGCACGGCGCCACGTTAACCGAGAGGTGGAACTCGTACCCCTAGCCAACAGGTACCACGGATGGGTGTGGGCGGCGCTCCCGGCCGATTGCCGACGTGTGCAGGTCGTCGGCGATCCCGGACTGGCCGAGCTGCTGCGCGCCGCGGGCATCGACGTTGAGGGGGAGGCACCAGGACCGCGCACAACGCTAGTCGCGGTCGGCCGGCCGCCAAGCGCCGCGGAGCTTGAAGCGGTCGGGCAGGTCAGTCCGGGCGATGCCGTTGCTCTGGCCTGGCCCGGGGACGGACGGGCCACGGCCAGGGTCATTGGCAGGCTCCGTGCGGCCGGCCTCGAGACGCACGCGCTGGCCGTCGCAACCCGTCCCCGTCGCGCGCTCGACCGGGCGCGGGGCGCCCTGGCGCGCCGTGCGCCGCCCCGGGGTCAGACAGTCGTGGTGGGGGCGTCATCACCGGCGCGGTCGCTTCTTCAGGAGGCATCGGCGCGGGCCGCCCGGGCGGTCGGGATGCATCTGACGCAGCGGGCCGTGAGCGTGCTTAGCACCGGAACCGTGCTTGCCGAGCTCACGTCCTCCTCCGGCGAGCGCTTCGCGCTCCGCCTCGCCGGCGGACCGGCCGCCGGCCTGGTTGAGCGCTCGGGAAGCAACGTCGCCGCCGTGCTGGCGGCCGACCCGCCCGACCCGGTCGGCCAGCGGCTGCCCGTTTCGCTCGCAGTAGGCAGCTTGGGGCCGGTGACATGGACCCTGGAGGAGTGGATCTCCGGCGATCGTCCCAAGCGCCTCTCCGCCGCGCTGTGGAGCGAGTGTCTCGAGTTCCTGGTCGGACTTAACCGCATCCGCGCCTCGGACAAAACGCGCACCGGGCAGGCCTGGAGCCTCGAGCCGGACTTCCGTGCGCTCGAGCGCTTCGCCGACGAGCGCGCACGCCCCACGCTCACGCGACTCCAGGCCGAGCTCGAGGGTCGGCTCGCCGATGTGCCGCGCGGGTGGGCTCACGGGGACTTTTGGCCGGCGAATCTGCTCGTGGACGGCCGCAGCCTGATGGCCGTGCTCGACTGGGACTCCGCCACCCCCGGCACACCGGCGCTGCTAGACGTCATGCACCTGCTCCTGCTTTCGGATCGGCGAGCGCGGCGGCTGCCACACGGCTCGCGCTCGCTTCGGGTTCTCCTGCCCCTGGCGCAGGAGGGCGGTGACGCGCGCATGCGACGCTACTGCGCCGCGACGGCCACCCCGAGCGGGTCATCGACGCTGGAGGGACTGGCGCTGGCCTACTGGGTCTCTCGCGTCGGGCGGGACCTCCGAACCTTCGAGAATCGCCCGAGCCGCCGAGCCTGGATGGCTGCCAACCTCCATCAGCCGCTTCGTGAACTCGCGCGAACAGGCTGGTGACGCGGCAGCAATGAGCTGCGCGGATCGTTGCTAATGAGACGTGCAGGGCACGCGGACAGCGAGCAGAGCCGGGCTCCTCGCGCTCGTGGCGGCGCTCGCGGTCCTCGCGAGCGCTCCGGCCGTCCGGGCCGACCCCGTGGTCGCGGCGGCCGGTGACATCGCCTGCAAGTCGAGCACTCCGCTGGCGGGCGAGTGCCGGCAGATGGCCACCTCGAACATTCTGGTCGGCATGAATCCGCTCGATGCGGTCCTTGCGCTCGGGGATATCCAGTACGAGTGCGGTGAGCTCGCGAACTTCCGAGCCTTCTACGACCCGACCTGGGGTCGCGTGCGGGGTAAGACCTTTCCCGTGCCGGGGAACCACGAGTACCAGACGAGCGGCTGCCTGGCCGGGACGACCGGCGGGGCCACCGGCTACTTCAACTACTTCGGAGATGCGGCAACGCCGCTGCAGCCCGGCTGCAGGGTCCGCTGCCGCGGCTACTACAGCTTCGATCTCGGCGCGTGGCACCTCATCGCGCTCAACTCGATGTGCGGCAAGGCCGGCGGGTGCGGCGCCGGCTCGCCCCAGGAGAAATGGCTGAGGGCCGATCTCGCGGCCACAGCGCAGAGCTGCATCTTGGGCTACTGGCACCACCCGCGTTACGCTTCGAGAGGGGGCGCGAGCACCAACGTGCAGCCGCTGTGGGCCGCGCTCTACGATGCGGGCGCGGACCTCGTCCTGACCGGCCACTCGCATAACTACGAGCGCTTCGCCCGGCTCGGTCGTGGGACGGCCGGCACGGTCCAGCCCACCCTCGACCCGACCGGGATGCGACAGCTGGTCGTCGGTACCGGGGGCAGGAGCCACCACGGGTTCGGCGCGATCCGGACCGGCAGCGAGGTGCGGAACAAGACCACCTTCGGCGTGCTCAAGCTGGTGCTGCACCCGGGAAGCTACGACTGGCAGTTCCTGCCCGAGGCGGGCCAGACGTTCACCGACGTGGGTAGCGACACCTGTTAGGTCGGGCCGCGCGCGCCGGGTGACAGGGAGCCCCGCCGGCCGTAAGAGCGCGACCTCGAGCGCCGTTGTTTGGGTAATGACCGAGGCGCCCATCTTCATCGCTGGAACCGGGCGCTGCGGCTCGACCCTCCTTCACCGCATTCTTGCTCGCCATCCCGATACCGGGTGGCTGTCGCCATTCAACGAGGTTCTGCCGAGCCAGGCCTGGCTGTCCGTGTTCTCCGGTCTGTACCGGACCCCGCTCCCCGAGCGGCTTCGACACGCCCGGGCCTTTCCCAAGCCGTTCGAGTCCTACCGCTTCTGGGAGCACTACCTGCCCGGCTTCAGCCGGCGCGACAGGCCCCTGACCCCCGCGGACGTACCGGAGGAGGGCGTCGAGCCGGTTCGCCGCGCGGTGGCGCACGTACTCAGGGCTCAGCGCAAGCCTCGCTTTCTCGCCAAGGTCACGGGTTGGTCCCGGATCGGCTACCTGAACCGAATCTTCCCCGACGCGCGCTTCATCGTCCTCCAGCGCGAGCACCGGGCGGTGGTGAGCTCGTGGGCCCAGGCAGGATGGCTCGATGTCACCAGCGACCTCGACAGCCAGCGCTGGCAGTGGGGCGAGGTGCCGGACCGGTACAGGCGGCTGTGGCGGGAGCTCGGCGGCGGCCCGACGCTGTCCGCCGCCGTCAAGGTCCAGCTCGACCTCGATGACATCGAACGGAACGTGCAGCAGGTTCCAGACCGGTGTTTCGAGCTGCGCTTCGAGGAGCTCATCTCGCGCCCGCGCGGGTCACTGCGAGCGCTTACGGAGTTCTGCGACCTTGGCTGGGGCGACAGGTGGGACGCCGAGGTTAGCCGGCTGCGGTTTCACGACCCGACCGGGAAATGGAAGCGGTACCTCACCGAGGAGCAAGGCGAGCGCCTGCTCGAGTTCTTCGCCCGCGCAGGCGCCGGAAAGGTTCCGCTGCCCGAGTAGACGGCAGTACCGTCGCCGCCCGGGCGTTGATCGGTCGTGGACCCGCTGCTCATCGTCTTCGGGCTCGGCGTGGGCCTCCTGGTCGGCATGACCGGGATCGGCGGGGGATCGCTCATGACACCCTTGCTCATCATCGTCGTCGGCGTTCAACCGGTGACCGCGATCGGCAGCGACCTCGCCTACGGCGCCGTGACGAAGACTGTGGGGGGTATCAAGCACCTCCGCCAGCGCACGGTGGCCATTCGCCTATCGACCTGGATGGCCGTCGGCTCCGTGCCCGCCGCCGTGCTCGGCGTCTATGTGCTCGAGGCCCTCGAGCGGGCATACGGAGGCGACTTCGACTCCCTGCTGCTGACAATGGTCGCCGCGGCCGTGTTGTTCAGCGGCGTCGCCACGCTGGTGCGCGCTGTGTTCCTGACGAAGCTGATCGAGCGCGAGCGCCGCGGATTCAGGCTTACGAAGAAGGATCGGGTCGTCGCGGCGACCGTCGGGGTCGTCGTCGGTTTTGTACTGGGGATCACGTCGGCGGGCAGCGGCGCCCTGATCGCGGTCGCGTTGATCTACATCTTCCGGCTCGTGCCCACGCGGGTTGTCGGCACGGACGTCTTCCATGCGGCCGTGCTCTTGTGGGCCGCGGCCCTCGCCCACATCGTGGCCGGGAACGTGGACTACGCGCTGGTGGGGACTATCCTGCTGGGGTCTGTGCCCGGCGTTTGGTGCGGCAGCCATCTGTCGGTGCGCCTACCCACCGGGGCGCTGCGGACCGCGCTGGGGGTCGTCCTCATCGGCGCCGGACTCGGCCTGCTCTCTAAGGCGGGCGTCCAAGTCCCGGCGCCGCTAATCGCCGCTGTGCCGATCGCCCTCGCCATTCTGCTCGTAACCACCGAGCTGGCCCGCCGCCACGGACCGCCGCAGACTCGCCGCGCCATGCGCCGCGCCAGGGCGTAGGACCGGATCGGCCCCGCTGACCTCAGGCTCGGCGGCCGTGCCCGGACCGTGAGTCCAGTCCGTCCAGCCCATGTTCCTGCCGGGGTTGGTGGGGGTGACCGCCGGGAAGTCCGTGTCGTAGACGTGGTTCGCGAGCCACGGCTGCCAGCTGTCATCGCCCGTGGTCGCTTCCCGCCACCACACCGGCTCCAGGGTCGAAAGCTCGTAGAGGCCCGTGTAGGCGCGCAGCAACGCTCGGTTCTTCCACTCGAATACGTCGGCATAGCCCGCACGACGCAGGATCTCGGCCGTGACCACCGCTCCCGCGAGGCCGCCCCAGGGGTAGACGGTGTAGCAAGGCGGCCAGCGAAACGTGCCGCAGCGGGCGTGCTCGGCCGGCTGCAGACCGTCTACATTGTGGCCGTCTTTCGTCGCGCGGGGCGGATTGACGGGCCGCGGCCGCGCGGGGTCGGCCATGTAGGTGTCGGAGCCCGAGGGGTAGTCGTCGAAACGATAGCTCCGGCGGTCCCCCATCCAGCCCTTTAGGACCTGTGCCGTGCGAGCCAGCTCAGTACGGTCGCCGAGATAGCGGGCGATCGCCGCGCGCGCGGCCCCGCACATCGTGCCGTGGTTGTTCGATCGCTCCTCGTGGATCACTCGGGCGGGTTCCTCACTTGCGTACGAGTTGTCGCGCAGGGCCTCGATCCAGGTCTTGAAATCGCTGTCGCGCTCCGCGTCGTAGTCGTGCAAATCGATGAGGTCGGCTGCGATCACGTAGGAGGTCGTGTTGCGGCAGATAGGCAGGTGCCGCGAGCCTGCCGACGAAGGGGCGTGCTCGGTGCCGATGGCGGACTCGATCGCCTCCGCCGCCTTGCGGCGGTAGTCGGGATCGCCGGTGCGTGCGGCCACGAGCGCGACGGCCAGGGTGCTCGTATCGTGCAGCGACGTCGCGTCCGAGACGTGCGGCGGGGGAAGCGGCTTGGACGCCTCGGCCCGGACGTTCTCCCAGGCCGGCCCGGCCATCGGCAGGCGCCGGACTTCGGCCCGGTCGAGCCAAATGCCCTGCTGGGCGGGCCGCGAGGGGCGGATGTCGGTAGGCGGTTGTCGCGGGTCCCGTGTTTGAATGATCAGCGCCGCCGCGACGGCCACCGTCAGGACAGCCAGCAATAAGCCCGTCAGGCGCTGGCGCAGAGTGGCCCGAGAGCTGTTATCCGACGTACCCGAGGCCGCGGAGCCGCTCCATGGTTTCGTCGTCGTATTCCGCTTCCTCGCTCTCCAGCCGCGCCGGCTCAAGCGCGCTCTCCCACTCCCTCAGCCTCTCAGACATCTCCCGCTGGACGGAGGGCTCGGACCCGGCGAGGTTCCTGCTTTCTCCGGGATCCTCGATCAGGTCGTACAGCTCCTCACGCCCGTGTGAGCTCGAGATGTACTTGAACCTCTCGTCGCGAACCATGTGCATGACCACGTTGTCGAGGCTCTTCGGAGCAGTGTTCTCCGCGACCACGAACGCATGCGGAGCGGCGTCGGGCGCCCCCAGGAGGCTCTTGAAGTCGGACGCCTCCGTTCCACCGTCGCCCGCCAACTCGAGGATCGTTGGGTGGAGGTCGCACAGCTGAACGAGATGGGGAATGCGGCTGCCGGGAGCGAACCGAGCAGGGAAGCGCACGATGAGCGGTACGTGGACGAGCTGCTCGTAGAGGTAGAGCCGATGGCCGACGTGCCCGTGCTCACCCAGGCTGTCACCGTGGTCGGAGGTCACGATGACGACGGTGTCGTCCAGCACGCCGATGGAGTCGAGATGACGCATGAGCTCGCCGACCTGATCGTCCAGGTAGTTGACCGCCCCGTCGTAGAGCGCTCGGGTGATCTCCAGATCCTCCTCGTGGCGCCGCTTCGACGCGCCGCGCTGCGTGGACGTCAGCCGGGCGACCCGCCAGAAGGAGATCCTTCGGCCGAGGAAGCGCCGGTTGTAGGGGCGCGGAGGGTTGTAGCGCTCGTGGCTCTTCCATCCTTCGTGGCTCTCCATGTAGTTGACGAAGATGAAGAAGGGCGCCCTGTCGTCCTTCGAGGCAAGCCATTCGCGAATGCGCTCATTGGTGAGCTTGGCGCCGCTGTCGGCGTGGCTGCGCCAGCGCCGCCAAGTCTTCAGGATCGACAGCGGGCGCTTCACAAGCCGCGCGGCGCGTGCGAGCGACCGCGCTGCACCTCCACGCCGCTCGAGCTGCTTCAGGCGCGCGGAGGCGCGCGAGCGCTCGGCGCCGTGGAGGCGATTGTTCCGCCAGAGGTCTTCGACGGTGTCGAAGCCTTGGGTGAGCCCCGTCGACTCGCTGACGTAGGGGTTGTTGGAGAAGCAGGCAGTCCGGTAGCCGCGCGCGCCGAGCCGCCGCGCCAGCGTGGCCGAGCCCTCGGGCAGGGCGTCCTTTGCGAGCGTCACGCCATGCGCCGACGGGTACCGACCGGTGAAGAGCGACGCGTGGACCGGCAGCGTCCAGCAGCCGACGGCGATCGCTTGCTCGAAGAGGCTGCCCTCCTCCGCCATGAGCCTGTCGAGCTGCGGGGTCGTCGGCCGCTCGTATCCGTAGCACGACACGTTGCTCGCGCGAACGCTGTCGAGAACGAGCAGCACGATGTTGGGTGGGTTCGCCATCAGGCGAGCAGGCTGCGCCCGTCCATGTCGGCGGGCGCCGGCACGTCCAGCAGGTCGAGCACGGTCGGTGCCACGTCGGTGATCTCCGGGCGGCGCCCAATCCGCTCTACCCCGCCGATGTAGAGCAGCGCGTCGGGGGTCGTGTGCATCCCCACCAGCGCGCGGTCCTTGTAGGTAAGGCGCTCGGATCCGAACCGCCCCTTCGGGTCGTAGCCGTCATGCATCGACAGGACCAAGTCGGCAGCGACGGCGGCATGCGGGCCGTGGTACAGCTCCTCGCCTCTGTAGACGCGGTCGACCATTCGTTCGCCGCTGTCGGGGTCCCTCATAGCCAGAGTCGATCCGGCGATCTCATCGCGGAGGCGCTCGTACTCCTTACCGGGCGCGACGCGTCCCTCAGGCTCCCGCCCCTGCACGTTGAGGAAGATTCGCCCGGGATCCAGACTGTAGGCCACGCTGGAGGGGGCCATGTGCTCGAGCGTGCTTGCGTCGTCGTTTGCATAGTCGAGGTAGCCGGCCTCGTGCAGCCAGGTGTTGACGTAAACCTCCCGTTTGATCGTGCAGAAGCCATGGTCCGACACGATGAGCAGAGTCACGTCCTCGTCGAGCCAGCTTCGCACCTCGCCCAAGACGTCGTCCAAGCGCCGATAGAAGTCGAGAAAGGCCGGGGCGTACTTGGGGTGGCCCTGTTCCATCTCTTCCCAGAAGAAGTGGTGGAGGCGATCGGTCTCCATGATGTGGGCCATGAAGAAGTCCCACGGTTCCTGGCTCCAGAAGTAGCGCATGGCCTCGACACGACGCTCGAACACCTCATCGAGGTGGGCGAGGAAGCCGTCCTTGTCTTGACGCGCCTTCCAAGGATCAGCGTCCACGCAGTAGTTCAGCCGCTTGAGCGCTGCCGCCACCTCGGCTGTGGGCGCGGCCTTCTCGGCGCTCGGGCTGAGGAAGCAACCGACCACGATGCCATTCACCTTGCGGGGCGGATATGTGACCGGCACGTTCATCGCGAACACCCGCTTACCGGCTTCGCTGAGGGTCTCCCACAGCGCCGGACTGCGGAGGTTGCGGGCGGTGGGAATGAACACCCTGAGCTCGCCGGGACGGCGGTCGACAAAGCCGTAGATGTTGTGCTTCCCGGGGTTCTTCCCGGTCATGAAGGACGCCCACGCGACCGAGGACACGTTCGGTAGCGTCGTATCCATCTGCACCAGGGCGCCTTCGTCGACGATGGCCCGGAGGTTCGGCATCTCGCCCGCGTGGAGCATGCGCTGCGTGTAGGTGTACGGCACACCATCGATGCCGATCGCCACCACCCGCTTCCTCTTCTGCCCGCGGCCGTTACGTGCTGTGGCGAATAACCGTCTCACAGATATCCCAGATCCCGCAGACGCGCGGTTACCTCCTGCTCCTCCTCCTCGCTGTAGGCGGCGCTCCCGCCGACCGCGACCATTGACGGGGCGAGCTGGTCATCACCGTCGCTCCTCTCCGCACCAACGTCGATCGGCCGTCCGCGGAGACCTGCTGGTGCCTGGTAGCCGAGAAGCGTCAGGATCGTCGGCGCTACGTCGTAGATGCTGAGGTCGTTCAGCTCGCGCCCGCCGGCGGGGCTGCGCGGGTCGTGCGCGATGAAGATGCCGTGCTGGGCGTGGTTCGCGTCGTCCGGGCCCGTGTCGTTCTCGAACGTCCAAATCGAATCGAGTCCCACGCTCCCCACCGAGCGCCAGCCGAGGTCTCCGAAGTAGACGATCAGGTCGGGCGCGACGCCGTTCACCTCGGCGTAGATGTCCTGGGGCCGGAACGCGGTGGTGCCGATGTTTCGGCCGTCTGGATCGGCGATCGCCTTCAGTTTCTCGATCAGCTCGAGCCGCTCGGCGTCGTAGTCCTCGGGGCGGATCACGCCTTCCGGCTCGCGGCCGGCGACATTCAGGAAGATCCGCCCGTAGTAGCCGCCCTCGCCCCAGGCCTTGGTGCGGCCCCAGTCGATGTCACACTCCTCGAGCCGCGCTACTCGCGAGGGTTGCCGCTTCAGGGTGAGGTAACCCTCGCGCATCAGCCACTCGTTGACGCACAGCCCTCCGATGATCGGCTTCGCTCCGTGGTCGGACACCACGAGCACCACGGTGTTGTCGTCGACGCGATTGATCAACTCGGCGATCTTTGCGTCGATGAAGACGTAGTAGTCATGGATCGTGTCCTGGAACCGGCTCCCCGGCTCGTGCTTGGGGTGAGCGGGATCCATGTACCGCCAGAAGGCGTGATGGATGCGGTCGACGCCCATGTCGACGGTCATGAAGTAGTCGTAGGGCTCGCGCTCGAGCAGCC
>Ga0081538_10002051_pt1 | contig 20100 bp, 30 predicted proteins | sample TabmetS5T2R1_FD_71022 | JGI IMG/M metagenome (GOLD analysis project Ga0081538, IMG submission 71022) | Tabebuia heterophylla rhizosphere microbial communities from the University of Puerto Rico - S5T2R1 | ecosystem: Host-associated > Plants > Roots > Rhizosphere ...
AAGGGAGCGGCCAAGAAGTTCGTCTTCAACCCGCACGGGCTCATCAAGGTCTGACGACGTAGCCAGGAGCGCGTCGCGGCGGCGGCGACCGCGGCGCGCCCCTCGCCCCGCGGCGCGACCACGCCGCAGCCCGCCCGCGGCCGACGGGGCGCCGTCGGGGCGGATGCCGAGGAGTCCTCGGCGTCGGCGCCACCACCACCTCGATACGGCCGGAATCCGGCGGTCGTCGCTCCGATTCAGGCGGGCGGGGTCCGTCCCCCGGCCGTCATTTGCCGTCCGGCTGCCGGCGCCGCGCGCGGGCGCGGCGCTTGCCCTCGTGCATCGCCGCGACGCGGGCAACCGGGATCCCGCGGCCTTCCTCAATGAGCGCGTCCGGCAGCGGCTGCTGCTCGGGCAACTGGTCGGTCCACGGGTTCGCCGTTCCGACCAGCGCCGGCACGGTCCGGATCGTGAAGTCGGTCGGCACGACACCGGCGAGTTCGTCCCAGGGCACCGGGAATGACACCGGCGTGCCCGGCCGGATGCGTGGGCTGTAGGCGGCGACGATGCTCGCACCGCCCGCGCGGGTTGCGTCGATGAATACCTTTCCGTCGCGATCCGCCACCACGTAGGCCGTCGTCGCCAGCGCAGGCCTGATGCGCTCGGCCCGCGCGGCAAGCGCGCGCGTCGCAGCGGCCATGGCCTCGGTCGTCGCCGGTTGCGCGACCGGCACGAACACGTGCACGCCCTTGGCGCCGCTGGTCTTGACGGCGCCGGCGAGCCCGGCATCTGAGAGAGCTTGGCGGACGAGTTCGGCGGTGTGAACAACGGCGGCGAATGGAGCTCCCGCCGGCGGATCGATGTCGAGCACCAGATGCGTCTGCTGGTGATCCGGCGGATCGAGCCGCACCAGGGTCGGGTGGTACTCGACCGCGCGCTGATTGGCGAACCACAGCAGTGTGGGCCGGTCGTTGCAGAGCGCGTAGGCGACATCGCGCTTCGAGCGGTCCGCCCAGATCTTCACCGTCCGCACCCAGGGCGGAGCGTACTTCGGGACGTTCTTCTGCATGAACGGCTTCTGACCGCGCAGCGCTCGGATCACCGACAGCGGCCGGTCGCGCAATTCGCCGAGAAGCTGGTCGCCGATCGCCTCGAGGTAGTTGACCAGATCTCGCTTCGTCGCCTCAGCACGATCAAACAGCGGCTCGTCGAGATTCGTCAGCCGGACCTCCTCAGGGCGGGCGATCCTCTCACCCGGTGTCACACCATCACCGTAACGGCCTGCGCCCCTGTCGATGCCGCCATCCGAACTCGGTGATCGCATCGGCCGTCTCCGGCTCTGCGGTTGTCGAGCACCCGCGGCTGTTCCGCGCGGACCGCGCCGCCGCGTGCCTCGGATGCGCCGGGTAGTCGATCGGGCGCCGGCCTGGACCCCCGACCCCACGGCGACGGCGAGACCCGCCTGAGCCGCGGTGGGCGGGGCTGCTACTCGTCCGCCGCGAGGTTCTCGAAGTCCTGATCGGAGGCGCCGAGTCTCGTGGCGACCCAGGGTGACTGCCGCCGGAAGTTCCTCGACTCATCCTGGCGGATGATCGCTGGTTCCGGTTGGTGAGCTTCGGCGGTCGCGTGTGACGCGTTCGAGTACGCGGGCTGTGGACGGCATGTGCTGTCCGCCGTCGATGGGCTGGATTCCTAAGTGGCGCGTCTCGCCAGCCCGTCGACGAATAGGTCGAGGAGGAGCTCAAAGCGCTGGTCGGGGTCGGCGATGGCGAAGGGGTCGGCGAGCTGGGCGAGGTGCGCGACTACATGGGCTCGCTTCCGCAGGAGTGCTTCCCCAAGCACACCGGGCGCGCGGCGCGCTCGCTTCGCGGCGTGCGCGCGCTCGGCGCTGCGAATGTACGTCAGTAGCGACGGCGTCAGTTAAGACGCCTGGATCGCAACCCAGATCGTTGCGGCGCTCCAGAGCACGGTGACGACCATGGGGAGTTCGGCTGGGAACTTCGTCACGCTGAGCGGGATGAAACGTCGCTCGTAAAGCTTTCCGCCGAGCTCGATTTCCTTCTCTGCCTCTCTAAGGCGCTTCTTCCTCTCCCTCCTGGTCATAGCCTCCGAAGTATTCGCCTCCTCCTGGCCCGGGTCTCTCGTGGCCACTCCCGCACTCTCAGCCTGCGGCTTGGTCCTGGCCCGCTTGGCCTCCGCGAGCATCTCTACAGCAGCGTCGACCTCGCGACCCAGATGGGGCCACTGTTTGTCGTCGGGAGCCAATCGCTCCGCGGCGTATTCGATCTGCCTTCGGTAAAAGGTGACTAGGTAGCGGTCCTGGGTGCCGATGACGTACCAGATCAGGCCCATGAATACGCCGAGGCCCGTAAGTGGAATGGCGTCCAGGGTAAGGCTGCGATCCCTGAACAGCCCAACGAGCGCCACCAAGAGCGCGGTATGCAGCGTGATGAAGAAGTTGAAGCGCGTCCACAGGCGCGTGTAATGGTTCGCGAGGTTCTGAACCTGAATCCTGTACTCCTCCAGCAGACGCTGGTCCGGTTGCTGCTCGTGAAAGACCGCGTCGGATCCGGATTTACCGGAAGTCGTCAAGTTCCCACCCCTAAAGGCGTAACGGAGCCTGCGTTAGCCATGGCCTTGGTGCAGCGGCCCCTCAAATAGTCAAACACAAGGGGCTGCAGGGAATCGGTGTCGGACCGGATCCCCGGTCTGGGGGGTTGTCGCGTGAGCGGTCTACCGATGGCGGCTTGTCGCTCGACTCGGCCGTCTCGCAGGCGTCGAGTGACATGAATCCTGCGAGCGGTCGAGCCGAGGCCACTCGGGGGAGGGAGGGCCCGTCGGGGCGGGGCCGGTCTCCAAAACCGGAGGTCCCGTGTTCGAGTCCTGGCTGCCCCGCTCCGTCAAACTCATCCGCTATGTCGACCCGCGTCCCGTGCGATCATGCGGCCCTCGCGTGGTCGCTTACGTGCTCTTCTTCCTCGCCGGCCTGGCCTTCGGCTACGCGGCCCCGGGCCTGTCCAAGTGGGTCCCGCTGATCTTTCCGCTAGGCCTCGCCGCCATCGCGGCCATCGACGAGGGGATCGACGGCACGTTCGTGGTGCGCCTCATCGTCGCACTCCTCATCACCGTCCTGGGTGTGCTCCTGGGAGCCCTGCTCGACCGCCGCGGCGCCGGGCAGCGGCCGCGTCCCGCATAGCCGGGTAGCTTTCGCCGGCGGCGTCACCCGGGAGGAGAGCGGACATGGCCACAGTGGAGACCGTGACGGGCCCGCTCGACGCGGACGAGCTCGGGCTGACGCTGATCCACGAGCACTTCCGCGTTACGGACGAAGCCGGCCGTGCGCAGTTCCCGCATCTCTACGACGACGAGCGAGAGTGGGAGGCCGCTATCTCCGACGCGACGGCCGTCCGCGGGCACGGCGTGACGACGGTCGTCGAGCCGAGCGCGATGTTCCACGGTCGCGACGCCGAATTCAGCCGGCGCGTCGCCGACGCGAGCGGTCTGAACGTCGTCCTCGCCACCGGGATCTACACCTACGAGTACCTGCCCCAGTTTCTCCTGAGCCGGGACGAGGACGCCATCGCGGCGATCTTCACGCACGAGATCGAGAACGGCATCCAGGGCACCGACAACAAGCCGGCGTTCATCAAGTGCGCCGCCGACGCGCCCGGGGTGACTCCGAACATCGAGAAGATCCACCGGGCGGCGGCGCGCGCGAGCAATCAGACCGGCGTGCCGATCATGGCCCACTCACGCCCGGCGAGCGGCACCGGCCTCGAGCAGATGCGCGTCTTCCGAGAGGAGGGGGTCGACCCAGCCAAGGTTCAGATCGCCCACACCGGCGACACCGACGACCTCGACTACATCGAGCGCCTGCTCGACACGGGCTGCTGGATCGGCATGGACCGTTATGGCCTCGACATCTTCCTCCCGACCGAGCCCCGCAACGCGACGGTCCTGGCGCTCCTGGAACGCGGCTATGCCGACCGGATGTTCCTCTCGCAGGACTACTGCTCGACGATCGACTGGTTCCCCGTCGAGGTGCGGGACCACCTCAAGGCGAACGAGGTCCCGAACTGGTCGATGACGTTCCTGTTCGAAGCGGTGATCCCCGAGCTCAAGTCGCGCGGCATGACCGACGAGCAGCTCGACCAGATGATGGTCGAGAACCCGAAGCGTTGGCTCGGGTCCGGGTGAGAGGGCCACCCCCGCGCCGGCCGAGCTTTGCGTACACTGAGCCGCGTACGGGGCGTGGCGCAGCCTGGTAGCGCATTCGGCTGGGGGCCGAAAGGTCGCTGGTTCAAATCCAGTCGCCCCGATTGTCAGGGCCTCATTTCAACCGTCGTCAAGAGCGGCGGCGGTGCCCGTGGCGCTGACGTAAAGGCGCCGAGCCAGATTCGGGTCGGCGAGGTCGCGAAGGGCTCAGCGATCTCGAGGTGGTGCTCGGCTTGGGCGATGTCCGCGCTGACGCGGTCTCAAATGCTGTCCAGCCAGTGCGATGTTCCTTTACTAGTCTGGTAGATTGGTAAAGCAATGAGCAGGGTGTCCCGCAAGCATCAGGTGACGATTCCCGTGAGGATTCTGCGGGAGGCGGGGCTAGCGGCCGGAGACGACGTGATCGTCCGGGCCGTCGGCACCGGACGCATTGAGCTCGAGCGGTCCGATGACCTGGTGCGCCGCTTCGCCGGCTCCCTTCCCGCCGGAACCTATCCGCCTGGTCATCTCGACGAGCTGCGTCGCGAGTGGCGCGAGTAGCTCTCGACGCGGACGTCATCATCGCGTTCTTGGACGCCGGCGACGATCAGCACGGGCGCGCTGTCGATCTACTGCGCCCGCGGCTCGCGGCAGGGGAAGAGATCTTGATAGGAGCGAGCGTCTATGCGGAGGTGATGGTTCGGCCACTTGCGTGTGGGACGGGCGGGAGAGTGGATGAGTTCATCGATGCCATCGGTGCCACCGTCCTAGCGATCGACCGTGAGCTTGCGCGTCGTGCCGCGGGTCTGCGCGTGCGGCACGGGTCGCTGCGCTTGCCCGATGCGCTATCGCTTGCGACCGCGTTAATGGCGGGCGCGGACCTCGTCACGCTCGACCGACGTCTCCGCCGCGTTGCCCGCAGCGAAGAGACCGAGTAACTCGCGACGGAGCACTCCACTAGCAGCAGCTAGCGAGCGGATCTGTCCTGGGTCCGCGCGTCGATCAGAGAGGCGACCACGTCGATCAGCGCATAGAGGACGAGCGGGATCGCTGCGCCGACCGTCACGCCGTCGTCGGGGAGTCGGCCACCGCCGCGAGACGGCGACCCAGGCGATCGCGACGACGACACGGGTGAGAGATCGATCTGATGGGGTTCTCGATCGGCGGGTTCGTCGCGCAGGAGATCGCGTTGGTCCGGCCGACGCTGGTTCGCCGGCTCGTACTCGCGGCGACTGGTCCGAAAGGGGCGCCGGGCATGCACGGCTGGTGCGACGACATTGCCGCCGTCGCTCGTGGCGAGAGCAAACCCGAGAACCTCCTCTACGTCATGTTCGCGCACACCGAGGCGAGCCGGGCGAAGGGCATGGAGTTCCTCGGTCACTTCATGGAGCGGCAAGAGGGACGCGATGCGCCGACCAGCGACGCCGTCCGCGATGCGCAGTACGACGCGGTCGTCGAGTGGGGAATCCCCGACCATGCCGCGCTGCAGCGGCTCACCGGGATTCAAAGCCCGACATTGATTATCCAGGGTGACGACGACCTGATGATTCCGACCAAGCTCAACCACCTTGATCCCGCACGCGCGGATCGAGACCTACGCTGTCTCAGCGCACGGCGGGCGGAAGTCAATGCGTTCCTTCGCGCGTAGTCCGCGCAAGGCGCGCCGCGCGCTCCGGCCTCGCGCCGACGCTAGTCAGCGCATCTTGCCGAACAGCTGGCCACGGATCGCGCCGCCGGGAAAGTCGCCGGTGTGGACGTTGACGTAGTAGCGCTGCGGGTGCCGCTGGATCGCGGCGGCCAGATCAGCGCTCGTCTGCGTACAGCCGCTCGATGCCCCCGGGTCGCCCGTCGCGGGGTGGACGAGAGGAACGACGATCGGACCGTTCTCGTTGCGCTTGCCCCTGTGGATGTGGGCCGCAATCGGCGTGCTGATGTTGGTGACCGCGATACCGAAGCACACGCTGGTGCCGTCGATGGTCACGTTCGACGATCCGCGCCCATCGAGGTCGCCGGCGCCCTTGCGAAGCGGGTCTCCGGCCAGCTCGTTACGGCCCAGCAGCACCGCGAACAGCGCGCGCTCTTTCTTGCCCTTGGCGTCCTCCGACCGGGGTTTCGAGTTCCCGTAGCCGTCGTGGCCTTGACTGCTGGCGAGCGTCGCTCCCGCTCCCAGGGCCAATACAGTCATGACCGCGGCCACCGACCACATCGTCCTACGCATATCGATCCCTCCTCCCGACATGTCACGGGTCGCGTCAAGCTACGCCCGTGGTGACCGCGCCGTCAAGGCCGGCCGTCACGCGCACGGGGCATGATGATCAGTCCACCGCCGCGCTCGCGTATAGGTCGGGGCTGGCGAAGCTCCATTCATACGGCCCGGCGGCCTAGTTGTTCAGCACATGACCGAGCGCCCGCAGTCGCCGGGGCACTTCAGCGAGGGGCTCGAGGACCGACGGCAATTCCCTGAGGACGAGCGTGTCGGCCGATTCAGCCAAGGTCAGGAACGCCTTGTACTCGACGAGGCGAAGGACCGCCACGGGCGCTCCAGCCTGGGGGAGGAGCTTCCCGAGGACGACCCGGAGAAGCACCTCGAGGGCCGCTTCAGCTCGGGTCGAGCGCGAGTCCGCATGACGGCGCCGGCGCCCGGCCGTGTGGCCGGGCGCCGGAACGCGGTCAGCGGCCGAGGTCGTCCTCGGCCTCGATCTGCTCCTTGCGGACCTGCTCGACGACCTCCTGCTCGTCGGTGCGCGTCTCCTTGTCCAGGCGCACGCGCTCCTTCGGCACGGTCCGCTTCTCGACGACCGGCACCTCCTCGTGGAGCTCCACCTCGTGCTCCCCGGTGGAGATCTCGGGTCCGGCCATCGCGGCGTCGATGTTCTCGTCGGTGATCGGCTCGCGCTCGATCCGGACCTCCTCGCGCTGCACGGGGACGGTGCGCCGGACCTCCTCCGTCACCACGTACTTGCGCAGGCGGACGCGGCCACGCTCGCGCCGAGCGGTGCCGACGTGCAGCTCCTCCTCGGAGCGAGTCATCGCCTCGTCGGTCGTCTGTCCACCCGTCGTCGGCTCCACGCCGCTCACCTCCGACGTACTCGCCTCCTCGGGGTACTCGAGGCCATAGTGGCGGTAGAGCTCGAGCTCCTCTTCGAGCGTGAGCTCCCCACCCGGCGAGATCCTCGGCGCACCGCTGACGTCGTCCTTCGTGACCTGCACGCGTACCTGTTCCCCGGTTGGCTGCGCGCCCGCGATCGGCACGAAGCTCTCCTTCATCCCGAACATTCCGGTGCGGACAACCGCCCACGCGGGAGTCTCGCTACCTGCGTGGGCGTACAGCGTCGTGATCGCTCCGACGAGCTCGCCGTTCTTGTCAACGACGTCACGCCCCTCCCAGTTATATGCGGTCGTCATCCCGGTGTCGGTGTGCAACGGCCCTTCCGCGTCACGCATCCCAGCCTCCTCGTTCGAGTACCGACTCACGAATCTGGTACCCGCGGCATGGGCGGAGAAGCTTCTCCTGTAATCGTCGTGACAGCGGCGCCCTTGTGGCCGCATCGCTCAACGCTCGGGGTCGGTCTCCACGTCGATCCGCTCCTTGCGAAGCCGCTCTGAGACCTGCGCCTCGTCGGCGTGCACGTCTTTTACGACTCGCACGCGCTCGGCGGGCACAACGCGCTTCTCGATCACCGGAATCTCCTTGTAGAGCACGATCTCGGCCTCGCTCGGGACGTCCGCGTCCTCGGCCGGGCGGCCGGCGTCCTCGTTCGAGATCGGCTCCTCCTCGACGCGAATCTCCTCACGTCGAAGGGGGATGGTCCGCTGAACCTCTTCCGTGACCAAGTACTTGCGCAGCCGGACCCGACCACGCCGACGACGAACGGTGCGCACTTCCAACTCCTCCTCGGAGCGCGTCATGGCGTCACCGCTCCCGACATCGGGCTTCGGCTTGCCGGCCGGCCGCGGAGCGCGGTCGGGCGCGCCGCGTCGAGGCTTCGGCTTGGGCGCCGCGCGCGGCGCGCGGTCGGGCGCGCCGCTTCGAGGCTTCGGCTTGCCGGCCGGCCGCGGCGCGCGGTCGGGCGCGCCGCTTCGAGGCTTCGGCTTGCCGGCCGGCCGCGGCGCGCGGTCGGGCTCGCCGCTCCGCTGCTGTAGCACGCGGGCGGTCACCCGGGCAACGGTTGCGAGAACGGCGCCGACCGCGATCGCGCGACCCGCGGAGAGGCCGCGTCGACGCTCGCCCGAGCGGCGGTCAGAGCGAGCCGTCACGGGGGCACCGGCGGAGTCTGCGGGCGCGCGGGCACCAGCCGCCGGCCGGGCCAACCGCCCCGCTCGCCGACCAGCAGGATCAGTGCGGGTACGAGCAGCGTGCGCACGAGGAACGTGTCGATGATAAGGCCGGCGGCCATGGCGAAGGCCAGCTCGCGGAACGGGCGCACCGGCACGAGCGCGGCAGGGCGAAGGAGGCGGCCAGGACGAGCCCGGCGATGGTGATCGGGGTGGCCGCGCGTGCGCCCGCGACGGGTACCGCTTCCGCGAGCGGCCGCTTGCGCGCTTCGTCCCAGATGCGCCCGGCGAGGAAGACGATGATCGCGATCGGCGCGACCCGCCACAGGTCGCTCACGGTCTTGTCGATCGTCTCCGCCACCAGGGCGGTGTCGCCGGCGACGAGCGCCTCGGCGCCCGACAGCCCAGCGTGCCGCAGCAGCGCGGGCAGACGGCCGCGCAACTCGGTCAGGTCGTCGATTGCGGCAGCGCCCAAGGGGTCCGAACCGAATACGACGAAGTAGCGCGCGGTCGCCGGTGCCGGACAGCACTGCCCCGAAGGCGCCCTCGGCGGGCTGGTCGGCCGGGCCCACCACCTCCGCCACGCCCGGTTGGTCCTCGAGCGCCTGCTGCCCTCGCGCTCCGTCGGGGTCTCTTCTGCCGCGTCAGTGGGCGAGAGCTCGACGCCCGGGCGGCGCGGCCCGAAGATCGCACGGCCGCCGATCGCCAGCAGCGCGGGGATCAGCGTGACCGCCACCGCCAGCCCGATGAGGATCGCCATCGCCATTCCCGGCCCGAACGCCTGGAGAACCCCAGCTCGGCCACGACGAGCGCCGCGCTGGCACCGACCACCGTGAGCCCGGCCGTGACGATTACCGGCAGCAGCTCGGCCGTGCCCCGCACCGCGGCGGGCTGTGCATCCTCGCCGTCAGAGATGCGTCTCCGCACACGCGAGAGGAAGAAGATCGCGTAGTCGGTGACCACGCCGAAGAGCAGCACCACGATCACGGGCTCCACCTCGCTGGGAACGGACACGCTCAGGTGTTGGGCCGATCCAGGCGATCAGCCGGATCGACGTCAAGTAGGCGACCGCGACCGCGAGCAGAGCGACCAGCGGCGCGCCCGGGGCGCGAAAGTGCAGCCCGACCACGAGCGCTACCAGCAGCACGGTGCCGAGCTCGACGAGCGGTCCGGTTGCGCGCCCGGCCGTCGGTGGTCAGCGGTCCCTCGGCCGAAGTGCACGCGCCCGAGTCGTCGCGGGTACAGGGCGAGCGCGAGCATGGACCTGATCATCTACCTGATCGCCCTGTTCTTCGGGAGCGGCTGGGGCGGGTTTTCTCCTGATGCGCCGCGCGCGGCCGGGCTGACGTCGGCCGCAAAGCACCGAGTCAGGACTTATCGCGCGCGCGGGCCGTCTCCCGATCGCTGTGCCGCTTCAACTGCTTCACGAGCTCGTCCTTCGTCATTCGCGAACGACCGGAGATGCCGGCCCTCTTTGCGTCCTCGTACAGCGCTCGCTTCGACTTGGCGGCGTCGATGCCGCCGGCCGTGTCGCCGCGACTGCGGCGAGCCTCGCCGCCGCTCCGTGCGGCCTGTTCGTCGGACGGGCCCTTCTCGTCCTTGGGCTCCCAGTGGTCGCCCTTCTTCTCGGCGACGTGCTTCACGGCCGACCAGGCCGTGCGATGCGCTCGCTGCTCGGATTCGTACGTCTCGTGAGCGGAGTCGAGCGCCTTCTCGTACGTGCGCTGGACCTTCTTCGGCGAACGCTCAAGCGTGCTCGGGAGGTCTTCCTTCTTCGCGGGCATCTTGGGTCTCCTGGTCGTGGTCTAGTGGGTGGTACCCGTTGACGAGGTGGCCATGCGGGGTGGCGAGGGCGGCTACCGGCGCGCCACGCCGGCGGCGAGCGACCCCGGGGCGAGGGCGCCCGATAGCCCCAGCGCGCGCGGCGGCGGCGGCTCGCCCACCACTCACGCTGCGTGCGTGCTGTGCGGCTTCTTCATGGCGCTGGCATGCGACCAACAGGGCGAGGCGCCGCGGCGCGCTGGTTCGAACGCAGCCGCTGCGCCTGCGGGCCGCCGGCTCTGCTCACGGAGGAGTTCCACGTAACGCAGCGCCAGCTGCGCGCCAACCTGCCGCAGGCGTTCGTGCACGCGCTCCTCCTGGAAAGTTCGATCGCTCAGTACGAGCCCAGCTGAACGGCGGGGATGAGCGGACGCCTCAGTGAGCGAGCGCGACGCCGAGCCACACGATCGCGAGCGACCCCACGAAGATCGCGCCCTCGAGCGCGTGCAGCCCGGGCCGCCGGATGTGCCACACGACGAGCGCAGCGACCGCGGCGACGAGCGCGAGCTTGGCGTGAAGCGTCCCGTTGTCCCATTGGTCGAAGTGGGACGCCAGCGGGATGCCGGTGCCGACCAGGACGGCGATGGCGACGAGCGTGCCGAAGCCGAATCGCCGCGCCACCGCGCGGAGGCGGTCGCGATCTGCCTCGTCGCGAAACGCCGGCAGGACCGCTGCGGCCAGGAACAGCTGCCCGCCGACGAAGAAGGCCATGGCCAGGAGATGCAGGTAGCGGACGAGCGTCACCCGCGGCCGGGCGCCTCGCTTGGCTTCATCGAGCGGACCTTAGCCCCCGCAGGCCCGCCCGCTCCCGCGACGTCCTGCGGCGCCAGAGCTCGCGCCGGCCGCCACCACGCCAGCCGCGAGCACCGGCCGCGAGCACCCACAGGATCAGGACGCGACGCCGTTCCTCGAGCTACCTGCCGGACTGGGACCCTGAGTTCGAGCGCGAGGCCGCCCAGGTCGTCGAGGCGCTGCGCGACGCCTGCACGCTGTCGCGGCACGATCTGCAACGGCGGTCGGGCGAGTGGCTGCCCGGCCAGGAGGCGGACAAACATGGTCTCGGCAGCGCCACGAGGGGCGGCCCGACCCGGCACGCGCTGCGCTACAGCTGCCGCGACGACCAGAGAAGCGCGGCCAGGATCACCGAGGTGATGCCGATCACGAGCCCGACGATCCAGCCATCGACGTCCTGTCCCACGAGCACCGCCCCCAGGAGGACGGCGATGCCGATGATTCCTCCGGTCGCGACGAGGCGCATGAGGCCACGCTCCACCTTCGTCCGGCGCCGCTCGCGTGCGGGCACCATGCCCTGAGGCCGTGCAGCCGAGTCCGGCTCGGTCCTGGACGGCTTCGCGGCTGCGGGACGCTCGCCGGGCCCTGAGGCGGTCACACCACCCGGCTACCGGGAGCGCACCCCTGGAAACTCAGCGAATCCGCACGGAGTCGCCGAACAGCACGTCGGCCAGCGCGCGGCCCTGCTCCTGGTCACCGTAGTAGGCCTGCAGCGCCGAGTCGACCTGGCCTCGCCACAGCCTCGTCACCGGCCCGCCCGACTCGAGCACGACGATCATGGTCATTCGCGCGCGAGACCGCCTCGATCAGCCGGTCCTGGTCATTGGGGAGCCGAAGCTGGGCGCGGTCGCGCTGCTCGACTCATAGGCCGGACCACGACCACCGCCGCGTCGGCGCGCCGAGCCGCGCCGACGGCGTCGCGCATGTCCGGCGCCAGCGCGGCGTCGGGACGCGTCCAGCCGAGCTGGAATGCTCCGGCGTCGATCGGAACGATCGGCCGCGTGGCCGCGTACTCGACGCGAACGTCATAGGCGCGGCCGCCCTCGAGGCTCAGGGTTTGGGGCGGTCCGCGATAAACCGGCTCGTCACGGGACCTCGTTGGCCGCGCGGCCGAGCCGGGTACCCACAACGCGAGACCGATGACCGATCCCGGAGCAGCACCGTCATCGGACCGTCCGAGTCGCGGGGTGCTGGCCATCCGCTACGGCATCCCTGCGGCGTTCATCCTCGCGGGTCAGGTGATCCTCGCCCTCACCGGTGATGTGGTCAGCTGGGCCGGCTTCACCGGCGCCGGCCTGGCAATCCTGCTGATCGGGCTGCTCGTCCAGATCGGGAACGCGGGCGAACGCGAACGTGACAAGGAGGAGGCGGCGCGCGCCTACTTCGAGGAGCACGGCAGGTGGCCCGACGAGGGGGAACGGCCGAGCGGGCGCCGTTGGCGGCTCCCCGAGAACGTCGCAACGCCCGAGTCCGAGGCGGACGCGCGTCGGCGGGACCGGTAGGGCGGCGTCCGCCGGACCGATCGGCGCGGCCGCCCGTAATACATAACCAACTGGTAATGTATTGCGGACGTGACAGCCTATGCCGCGCTTGCAGACCCGTCCCGCCGCGAGATCCTCGATCTGCTGCGGACCGGTGAGCGGACCGTCGGCGACCTGGTCGGACGACTGAAGCAGAGCCAGCCCGGCGTCTCGAAGCACCTGCGCGTTCTGCGGGCGGCGGGGCTGGTCGTGGCCCGTCGTGACGGTCGCCGGCGCTGGTACCGGTTGCGGGCGCAGCCCCTCACCGAGGTCGACCTCTGGCTCGAACCGTTCCGCGCCCACTGGTCGACCCGCCTCGATGCACTCGAGCGACACCTGGAGGAGAACCCGTGAGCAGATCAGATACCCCCGCCCTCACCGGCCGCCTGGAAGAGATCGACGGGCGCCCGGCGCTGATCTTCGAGCGCCCGCTCCGGCATTCCGTGGAGCGCGTCTGGCGCGCGGTGACCGAGCCCGATGAGCTCGAGCGCTGGTTCGTGGCGCGCCCCGAGTGGACGCCGAAGCAGGGCGAGCGATGGGAGGCCATGGAGGAGTCCGGCGAGATCGTCGAGTGTGAGCCACCGAACGTGCTCGCCTGGACGTGGGGCGCTGAGCGGTTCCGGTTCGAGCTTCGAGCCGAGGGCGACGGCTGCATGTTGACCTTCACCCACGTCTTCGACGACCGCGCAGTCGGCGCCCAGCACGCCGCCGGATGGGAGACGTACTTCGCTCGCCTGGACGCGCACCTGGCCGGCGGCCACCTGAGCGAGGACGAGGCGCACGCGCCGGCCGCCGAGCTGCACGAGCGCTACGCCGAGCGCTTCCGGCTGGACCCCGAGGTCGGCCGGCGGATGTTCGCGAAGATCCGGGAGCGGGGCGTCGAGCCCGTCCAGCAGGAGGCCGCCCGCTAGTTCCGACTCGAGCGATCGGCCTCGAGCGTTCGCGCCAGGTTGTCGAAGGCCTTGCTCCAGCCGTCCTCGTGGGAGCGAACCGCCTCCTCGTCCCATAGGTCGCTGTGGGTGAAGCGGACCACGGTGACGCCGTCCTTCTCCTCGAACTCGAGCTCGATGAGCTGGCGCCGCGTATCGCCGTCCCAGATCCAGGTGAACGCCAGGCGCGTGGGCGGCTCGATCTCGGTGTAGCGGCCGCCGCCGCCATACTCGGCGTCGTCGTGCGGGTTGCGCATGACGACGCGGACGGTGCCGCCCACGCGCAGGTCCACCTCGGCGACGGTCGTCTCCCAGTCGTGCTCGGCGTGCCACCAGCGGCGGATCACCTCCTCGCTGGTCCAGGCGTCGAACACCGCCCGGGCGGGCGCGTTGAACGTGCGCTCCATCCGCAGGGTCGTGTTCTCGGTCATTCAGTCGGCTCCCACGTGGGCGATCACGTGTCCTTGCCGTATTCGTCGTGGTAGTCCCACCATACGTAGGGCGGGGTCTGCGGATAACCCTGCGGCGAGTCCTCCCACTCCTCCTGGCGCCCGAGGGCCGTGATGTCGAGGTACGCCCAGGTGGTGCCCATCGCCTCGTCGCCGCGGCTGTTGACGAGGTAGGTGCGGAAGATGCGGTCGCCGTCGCGGAGGAACGCGTTGGTGCCGTGCCACTCGCCCACGCCGAAGTCGGCGTCGAAGTCGTCGGTGATGGTGTACCAGGGGATGTCCCAGCCCATCCGCGCCTTCCACCGCTGGATCTCTGACTGCGGGGCGCGGGAGACGAACACGAGCGTGGTGTCGCGCGCGTTCAGGTGTGCGAGGTGCGCGACCTGGTCGGCGAGGAACGAGCAACCACCGCAGCCGCGCTCGGGATAGTCCTCCATCCCGGGGTCGTAGAAGAACCGGTAGACGATCAGCTGGCGGCGGCCGTCGAACAGGTCGAGCAGGCTCACCTCGCCGTCCGGGCCCTCGAAGCGATAGTCCTTCTCCACGGCCATCCTCGGCATACGGCGGCGCTCGGCCGCGAGCGCGTCGCGTGCCCGGGTCAGCTCCTTCTCCTTCACCAGCAGCTTCTCCCAGGCAGACTGCCACTCCTGCGGTGAGACGACCGGCGGCATCTTCATTGCGGCTGTTCCTCCTTGAGGTACTCGTCGACGACGTCGAACAGGCGCCCCCATAGGGCGCGCTGCCGATCCATCCAATCGGCCGCCTCGCTGAGCACGTCGGGCGCGAGCGAGAGCCGGTGCGTCCGGCCGTCGATCACACGTGTCACGACGCCCGTGTCCTCCAGGACCTTCAGGTGCTTGGAGATCGCAGGCTTCGACACGCCGAAGCCGGCGGAGGCGTCGCCCACGGTCGCCGGGCCGGCCGCGAGGCGCTCCACGATGCCGCGGCGGATCGGGTGAGCGAGGGCCTTGAATGGATCGTTAACCACTGGGTTAACACTACCAACACGCTCGGCGCCCGCCGAGCCGGCGGCCCTCAGCCCCTTGCTCCTCCATGTCGCTCGGCGAAGGCCTGGAGCGCCCGCTTCGCGTCATCCCCCTCGAATAGGCGGATGCAGGCCTCCTGCTCGCGGTGCAGCGCGTTCTCGACGAGCGTGCCCAGGCGCTCGCCCAGCATCCGCTTGGTGGCCGCCACGGCGTCGCGGGAGGTCGACTCGAAGCCTTCGACGAGCTCCGCCACGCGCGCGTCGAGCCGCCCGGGCGGCACGACCTCGGAGACGAGCCCGTGGGCACGGGCCCACCCCGCGTCGAAGAGCCGACCGGTCAGGAGCAGCTCGCGGGCCGCCGTCTCGCCGAGCAGCTCGGGCAGGAGCAGGGTCCCGGCGTTCGTCGCGCTGAGGCCGATTCGGACCTCGGGCGTCCCGAAGCGGGCCCGCTGCGTGCAAATCCGGAGATCACAGCTCGCCGCGAACTCGAGCGCCCCGCCGATGCACACGCCGTCGATCGCGGCGAGGACCGGGACGGATGCCTGGAGCGTGGCGCGTGTCAGCCTCTGGAAGGCCTCGATCGTACGGCGCCATTCGGCTCGATCGGCGGCCAGCGTGTCGAACAGGTCGTCGCCCGCCGAGAAGTGCTCGCCCGCGCCGCGCACGACGATGCAGCGCACCTCGTCGGCGGCCGCCGCGGCGGAGACCGCGTCCGCCAGCCCCTCGATCAGGGGGCGCGTCCAGGCGTTCCTCCGGGCCCGCCGGTCCCAACCCAGGACGCGTGCCGAGCCCAGCTCGGCCGTGGTCACGTTCATCGCTCGCCCTCCATCCTCCGGATCGCGGACACGACCGCCGCCGGCAGCTCGTCCCCGTGCGCCGGGCGGTACACGAGGCGGGTCTTGTGCTCGGCGACCGGCAGCGCCCCCGGCGAGAGCGGCTGCAGCGTCACCGCGGCGCCGAGCCTGCGGCGGAGCTCCCGCTCGAGGCCGTCGAGCTCGGTTCGGGGCACGCCCTGGGCCTCGACGAGGACGCGCAGCGGCGGCTCCACCGGATCCCCCTCGGCGACGATCGCGTAGCGGCCAAGCCCCGGCCGCCCGCCGAGCACCGCGCCCACCGCCTGCGGATAGACGTTCGCGGCACGCACCCGGATCATGTCGTCCTTGCGGCCCTCGATCCGGAGCCTGGGGCCGGGTCGCTCGCAGGGGCACGGCCGAGTCCAGACGGTGGCCAGGTCCCCCGAGCGGTATCGAAGGAGCGGCGAGGCCTCGCGTCCGACGTGGGTCCAGACGAGCTCGCCGGTGGCACCGTCGTCGATCTCGATCGGCTCGCCGCTCGCGGGGTCGCACAGCTCGAGCAGCGCGGCGCCGCCCGCCGTCAGGTGCATTCCGTCTCCCTGTCCGCACTCGCCTGCCATCGTCGACCACACGTCGCTCATCCCGAACGTGTCGACCGCCCGCACGCCCCAGGCCGCCTCGATCTCGGCGCGCACCGCTCCAAGCCCGGCCCCTGGCTCCCCGGCCGTGACGATCAGCCGAAGCCCGAGCCGGCGCGGCTCGATCCCGAGCTCGCGCGCCCGCCGCGCCAGGTGCGAGGGATACGAGAGCGTCCCGAAGAGCGCGGTGATGCCGAGCCGAGGGAGTAGCTCGAGCAGGCGCTCGGACTGGCCCACCCCGACCGGAACGACTGTGGCCCCGCTCCCCTCGAGCGCCATGTGGTCCGCGACACCGCCCGCGTAGAGGGCGTAGTTCAGGCAGTGCGCGACGATGTCGTCGGGGCGCAGGCCGGCGATCCGGAACGCCGCGCCCCCGACGGCGCTGTTCCGCTCGTGATCGGCTCGCGTCAGGCCGATCGCGACCGGGACGCCCGTCGTGCCCGAGGTGACGTGCACCCGGACCAGCGCCTCGCGTGGGGCGCACAGGTGCTCACCAAATGGCGGGCGGCGCTCCTGCCCGGCCCGCAGCTCGTCCTTCGTCGTGTACTCGACCGCCCGCAGGTCGTCGAGGCGACGGAGCCGTTCGGCCAGGCCGCCGAGCCGACGGCGATAGAACGCCGAGCGCTCCGCCAGGTACGCGAGCTGACGGCGAACATCGTCGAGCGAGGGCCCGGCGACGCCCTGTAGCCCGGCGGACGGCATGGGCAGCTGTATACCGGACGGCTGCGAGTTGGTTCAGAGCGGGCGACCGGAATCGAACCGGCACTAAGAGCTTGGAAGGCTCTTGTGCAACCGTTACACCACGCCCGCCAGTCGCCCGATGATACGCGCCCGGAGCCGGCGCTGCCGGGGCCGCCGCCTGCGGGCGATGATCGGCGAAGAGGCCGAATCGCAGAAGGGAGCCACCACGCATCCCGCTCAGGCCCACGTCGTCCGTCCCGCCGCCGGGGCCGACGGGCATGCGCGGCGCACCATGGCTGGGGGCCGGACAGCCGGCGGCCGCCCGCCGGGCCGGCCCTGATCGAGAGCTGCGTCAGCGCCGCGTCGGCTGGAAGGGGTCCGAGACCACCCGACCGTCGCGCGCCGAGATGGCCGCGGCGGGATTGGCGCCGACCTTGCATGCCGCGTTCATCCCTCCCGATCCTGGGGGGTTCCATACAAAACGGGACGTAGTCTCCCGAAATGTATGGAACCCCCTGGACAAGCCCCGGCGCTCCCCTTGGCACATTCCCGGCCCCTCCGGGCCGGGTCAATCCGGAGCGCCGGCGGGGCGGCCTCGTGCGCGGCGACCCCCGGTTGGCGCTACCCGCCGAGGTGCAGGACCCAGACCCGGGCCCGCCAGCGACCTAGGCGGCCTCGGGCCGTGCCGGCGCCGATGCAGCGGAAGCGCCGGCTGAGGATGAGGGCCCGGTGCGGCGGCGAGCGAAGCCACCTCCGGACCGTCCTCCGTACGCGGAGCCGCCGGCCGCTGTGCCAGGCGAGCGTCTCGCCGAGGACGCGGAAACGCGCCCGCGTGCGGATCCTGCGCTGGTGGCCGAAGTAGTCCGCGCGCAGCATCCAGCGGGCGTAGGCCCGGGCCGAGCGCGCGAGCCGTGGCCCGCGGCGCAGCGGCTTCAGGCCGTGATTGGCGCGCGCGCCGTTGACGGCCTTGATCATCTGCCTCTCGGCCGACGCTGCCTGGGACACGCTCGGGGCTCCGAGCACCCAGCCCAAAAGGAGCACCACCGCGACCGCCGCCACCGTCGCCTTGACCACCGAAAACCCCCGATCGGGCAGGTCAAACTCGCCTTACGGCCCTTGCAAGCCGCGTTTTACCAGTCCGGGCCCTCAGGGCGGCCCGTTGCGCGCCGCTATCCGGGCCGACCGTCGGGCACGATCACGCCGCGGCCGTGGATCTGGCCGCCCATGAACTCGTCGATCGCCTCGTTGATCTCGTCCAGCCCGTAGGTCTTCGCGCGCAACTCGACCTGGCCCTGCGCCGCCAGATCCATCAGCTCGAGGAGCTCCACGTAGTTCCCGACGAGGCTCCCGATGACCTCGATCTCGCTGAAGATGATGTCGATGGCGGCGAGGTCCACGCGGCCGCCGTAGCCCACGACGTAGTAGCGGCCGCCCTGGGTGAGCATCGGCGGTGCCTGCTCGGTCGTGCCGTGCTCGGCCACGAAGTCGATCACCGCGTCGACCCCGCGGCCGCCGCTCATCTCCTTGATCTTGTCGACGACGTTCTCGTCCGACTTCACGAGCTCGTCGGCGCCGACCTCGCCCGCCAGACGAAGCGACTCATCCGACGTGTCGACCGCGATGATCTGCGTCGCGCACAGCGCGCGGAGCACCTGGACGCCCACGTGTCCCAGCCCGCCGACCCCAATGACGACGCACCGCGACCCGGGATCGAGCCGTGCCGCCGCCTTCTTGGCCGCCCGGTAGGCGGTGATGCCGGCGTCGGCGTAGGGCGCGACGTCCTTCGGCTCGAGGCGCTCGTCGAGCTTGATCACCGCCCGCTCGTTCGTCCGCAGGAAGTTGGCGAACCCGCCCTCGGTGTTGAGGCCCGGGAACAGCCCGGCCTCGCAGTACATGTCCTCGCCGCGGCGGCAGCCGAGGCAGACGCCGCACGACATGAGCGGATGCACGATGACGGCGTCTCCCGGCGCGACCGTCCGGACGCCGTCTCCGACCTCCTCCACCCAGCCGGCGTTCTCGTGCCCGAGGGTGTACGGGAGCTCCGGATCGAGGATGTCCTTCCAGATGCCCTCGATGATGTGGAGGTCGGTGCGGCACAACCCGGCGCCGCCGATCCGCACGATCACGTCACGGGAGTCCCGGAGGTCGGGCTCCGGTACCTGGTCGACGTGGAGGTGATCCTCCTCGTAGCTGTGGAGCCGGGCCGCCTTCATGTGGACTCCTTCCCGTACCTCGTCGCCAGCAGGCCGCGGCAGAAGGCGGCGTTCCCCTCGATCGACACCCTCATGAGCCGCGCCCGCCGCATATGCTCGGCGGCTCGGTCCGGGCCGACGGCCCGGCCGGCCGCGTCGGTCAGCGCCGGTGCACGTGGCGAGCAGTCGAGCCCGAGCTCGTCGCGCGCGGCCAGGTACGCGCGCACCTGCGCGCTCCCGGGTAGGTCCCCGACGCGGAGCGCCGCCAAGTCCTCGTCCCGCGGCGCCAGACCGCGCAGCGCCCGTTCCTGCCGCGCAAGGAACGCCTTGCGCCGGAACAGGTCGCGCAGGTCGCCGAGCTGTCCATCCGGGGCCGCGCCGAAGACCTCGTCGAAGGCGCGTCCCGAGCCGACGCCGGCGGACACCTCGCCGGCGGCGTGATGATCGACGAGGACGACCTCCACCTGTCTCACCCGCGGATCGGCGCGAAGCGCCTCGCGGGCATCCTCGACCATCAGCCACGAGAAGTTCGGCGCGCACCAGTAGGTCGGCAGGCGCAGCTCGACGCGCACGTCGGCTTCCGGGGAGATGCTGACGTCGCGCACGAAGCCGAGCTCGACGATCGACTGGTCGAGCTCCGGGTCGAGCACCCCGCCGAGGGCCGCCAGGACCTCGGCCTCGTCGAGCCCGGCGGGGGCGGGCCGCCGCGGGTTCGCGACCGCGCCGCTCACGGCGTGGTGACCGCGGGCTTCTCGGTGACCTCCGGCCCCGTCTCCGATGGCTCCGCCTCGCGCAGCTCCTCGGGCATGTCGATGTCGTACAGCCGCGCGGCGTTAAGCCCGAGGATCTTG
>Ga0081538_10002052_pt1 | contig 20099 bp, 20 predicted proteins | sample TabmetS5T2R1_FD_71022 | JGI IMG/M metagenome (GOLD analysis project Ga0081538, IMG submission 71022) | Tabebuia heterophylla rhizosphere microbial communities from the University of Puerto Rico - S5T2R1 | ecosystem: Host-associated > Plants > Roots > Rhizosphere ...
GGGGGGCGGGGGGGGTGGCGGCCGGGGCGGGGGAGCCGGTACGCCTCCTCGGCCGCAGCGAAGTCGCCCTGCAGCCGGTGCACCTCGCCCTGGCGGTAGAGCGCCTCTGCGCCGGCGGACTGGTTCATCGCCAGCTCACAACGCTCGCGCGCGCGCCGTGCCTCCTCCAGCGCGTCGCGCCAGGCGCCGTGCAACTGCATGATCTCGGCTCGGTGCACCATGCACGTGCCGGTGAAGCTGACCATGTCGGGCTGCCGCTCGCACCACGCGGTCAGCGCCGCGGTCCACTCCTGTGCGCGGCGCGGCTCATACGCGGCCTGGCAGCCCATGATCACACCGCAGTAGACGAAGCCGTTGACGATCGGCGACAGCTCGCCCGCGGTGACCGCGACCATCGCCTCGTCGAGCAGCCGCAAGCCCTCGGCGACCCGGCCCAGATGGATCAGCAGGATGCCCTGGTCCTGCGCGGCCAGCGCGAACAGGTCCGGATCGCCGAGCCGCTCGCCGATCGCGACCGCTTCCGCTCCCACGGCGAGTGCGGCCTCGTAGTCGCCCGCGGCCTCGTGCTCGGACATCCGTGCGAGCACCAGGAAGCCGTGCTCGACGCAGTCGCGACCCTCGCGCTCCACCAGGCGGCGGGCGCGGCCGAACCAGCCGGTCGCGCCGCCCAGCTCCCCGCGGATCTGGAGGTTGGTGCCGATCCAGAACGCGCAGCGCGCCGCGCGGAGCCGCTCGCCCGCGTCGAGGTGCAGGCGGTGGGCGCGCTCCAGCGCGCGCACGTATTCGTCGTCGCGGCCGAGCATGTACGCCGCCGTGGCGAGCAGGTCGAGGTCGTCGGCTCCGAGCGGCGCCGCGCGATCGGCGGCCGACAGCGCCCCATGCGCCTCGCGCCACGTACGGCGCGCGTACGCCGCACGGCCCCGCTCGAGCTCGTCGACGGCATTCACCACGACTGCCAGTATCCTCGCCCGGGTGCCCGATCTCGGCGATCCGACCTCGTATCTGGAGCTCGAGGAGGGCGTTCCCGTCCACAGCGCCGACGGCAACCGGATCGGCGTCGTCGAGCACGTCCTCGCGGACGCGGACGCCGACATCTTCGACGGGCTCGTGATCGACACGAGCAGCGGTCCGGGCGGCCACCGCTTCGCCGACGCGACGCAGGTCCGCGCCCTGCACGAGCGCGGCGTCGTGCTGGCGCTCGACGCCGCCGCCTGCGAGCGGCTGCCGGAGCCGAGCGAGAGCCCCGCCGTGCTGACGGCCGACCCGGACGACACCACGCCGGACGACCTGGGCGACAAGCTCCGGCGGGCGTGGAACGTGATCTCCGGCAACTACTAGGACCATGAGGGTCCTGCTGACCAACGACGACGGCATCGAGGCCGACGGTCTGCAGGCGCTGCGGCGTGCGCTGCTCGCGGTGCCAGGGATCGAGCTCGCCGTGATCGCGCCCGACTCCAACCGGTCGGCGATCGGCCGTGGGATCACGACGCGCCGGCCGCTGTGGGTCGAGGAAATCGACTTCGGCGACGGGACCAGCGGCTACGCGACCGACGGCACGCCGGTCGACTGCGTGCGGTTCGCCGCGCTCGGGCTGGTCGAGGGGTTCGAGGCGGAGCTGATCGTCTCCGGCATCAACCACGGCTCCAACCTCGGCGACGACATCACCTACTCCGGAACCGTCGCCGCCGCGCTGGAGGGAGTCGTGCTCGGCCTCCCGGCGATCGCGGTGTCGCTGCAGTCGACCGCACGCGAGATGGACTTCCGGCTCGGCCGCCAGTTCGAGTTCGACGCCGCCGCCGCGTTCACGGCGCGGCTGGTCGAGGAGATCGAGGACGTGCCGCTGCCCGGCGGCACGCTGCTGAACATCAACTTCCCCGGCTGCCCGATCAAGGGCGTCGATGTGGCGCGCCTCGGCAAGCGGATCTACCGCGACGAGCTGGTCCTGCAGGAGGAGGACTCCGGCCGCCGCCAGTACCGGATCTACGGCGACGCGCCCGACTACGAGCGCCAGGAGGGAACCGACCTCGCGGCGGTCGCCGACGGCCGCGTCGCGGTCACGCCGCTGCACTTCGACCTGACCGACGAGCCGGGGATCGAGACGCTGCAGGCCTACGACCTCGCGCGGCTGCTGGAGCCGGCCGCGCGCGAGGTGGAATGACGGCGCCGCTCGCGGATCGCGTTGCGGAGCTGCGCCGGCAGCTCGAGTACCACGGGCACCGCTACTACGTCCTCGACGACCCGGAGATCGGCGACGACGCATACGACGCGCTGCTCGACGAGCTGCGCGCGATCGAGGTCGAGCATCCCGAGCTCGTCACGCCCGATTCGCCGACGCAGCGCGTCGGCGGCGCGCCGATCTCCAAGCTCGAGAAGGTCCGCCACCTGCAGCCGTTGTTCTCGCTCGCCAACGTGCGCAGCGCCGACGAGCTGCGCACGTGGATCGCCCGCATGCGCTCCCACCTCGCGCGCGAGGGGATCGAGGATCCGCAGTTCGAGTACGTCGCCGAGCCGAAGATCGACGGGCTCGCGATCTCGCTGGTCTACCGCGACGGCGTGCTCGAGCGCGGCGCCACCCGCGGCAACGGCGAGATCGGCGAGGACGTCACGCACAACCTCCGCACGATCCCGTCGATCCCGCTGCGCTTCGACGATGCGCCGCCGCTCGTCGAGGTGCGCGGCGAGGTCTACATGGCGCTGTCGGACTTCACCGAGCTCAACGAGCGGCGCGCCGCCGCCGGGCTGTCGACGTTCATGAACCCGCGCAACTCGGCCGCCGGCACGATCCGCCAGCTCGACCCCGCGCTCGCCGCGGAGCGCCCGCTGTCGATGTGGTGCTACGGCATCGGCGCGATCGAGGGGCTGGGCTTCGGCAGCCACTGGGCGACGCTCGAGTGGCTGCGCGAGCACGGCTTCCGCGTCAACGGCGACGTGCGGCGCCTCACCACTGAGGACGACGTCGTCGCCCAGTGCGAGTCGTGGCAGGAGCGCCGCGGGGCGCTCGACTTCGAGATCGACGGGGTCGTGGTCAAGCTCGACGACCTCGAGCTGCAGCGGCGCCTCGGCGTCGTCGGCCGCGACCCGCGCTGGGCGGTCGCGTGGAAGTTCCCGCCGACGACCGCGGTCACGCGGCTGCGCGGCGTCCAGTGGAACGTGGGCATGTTCGGCGACCTGCACCCGTTCGCGGAGCTCGAGCCGGTGCACGTCGGCGGCGTGACGGTGAAGCTCGCGACGCTGCACAACGAGGAGGACCTAGCGCGCAAGGACATCCGGTCCGGCGACGACGTGATCGTGCTGCGCGCCGGCGACGTGATCCCGCAGGTCGTGTCGCCGGCGCCGCACGCGGTCGAGAAGCCCGACCGCTCGCCGCCGGAGAAGCCGCCGGCGAACTGCCCGTCGTGCGGGACAGCGACCGGGAAGCGCGGGGTCTTCACCCGTTGCCCCAACCTCGTCTGTCCGGAGCGGCGCTGGCAGCTGCTCAAGCACTTCGCCGCCGCGATGGACATCGACGGCCTCGGCGAGAAGCGCGTCCGGATGCTGCAGGACGCGGGCCTGGTGGCGACCGTCGCCGACTACTACCGGCTCACCAAGGAGCCGCTGCTCGAGCTCGAGGGCTTCGGCGACGTGTCGGCGGAGAACCTCCTGCGCGCGATAGAGGAGTCGCGCGCGCGCCCGTTCGGCATCGTGCTGTTTGCGATCGCGATCGAGGGCGTCGGCTACATCACCGGCCGCAACCTCGCGCAGCACTTCCGCACGATCGACAACCTGCTGGCGGCCTCGCCGGAGCAGATCGCCGGCGCCCCGGGCATCGGGCCGGTGGTGGCGCAGCTCATCCACGACCAGCTCGCCGAGCCGCAGATGCGGGCGCTGATCGGCGACCTGCGGTCGTACGTGCGCTTCGAGACCGAGGGCGCGCCGCCGGGCGAGGGCCCGCTGAACGGCCGCACGCTCGTCCTCACCGGCACGCTGCCCGACCTCACGCGCGAGCAGGCGACCGAGCGGATCCTCGCCGCGGGCGGCCGCGTCACGTCGTCGGTGTCGAAGAAGACCGACTTCGTCGTCGCCGGCGAGGCGGCCGGGTCGAAGCTCGAGAAGGCGGAGCGCCTCGGCGTACCGGTGATAGACGAGGCGGGGCTGCTGGAGCTGCTCGAGCGCGGCTAGTCTTCCGCCCCATGGCGCGGGTTCCGAAGAAGGCCTACGAGGCCGAGCTGCTGCGGCTCCAGGAGGAGCTGGTGACGATGCAGGAGTGGGTGCGCGAGAACGGCGCGCGGGTAGTGATCGTCTTCGAGGGCCGCGACGCGGCCGGCAAGGGCGGCACGATCAAGCGCGTCACGCAGTACCTGACGCCGCGGGTCGCGCGGATCGTCGCGCTGCCGGCGCCGACCGAGCGCGAGCGCACGCAGTGGTACTTCCAGCGCTACATCGAGCATCTCCCGGCGGCGGGCGAGATCACGCTGTTCGACCGCTCCTGGTACAACCGCGGCGGCGTCGAGCGCGTCATGGGCTTCTGCACCGACGAGGAGTACCGCCGGTTCCTCCGTCAGTGCCCCATCTTCGAGCGGCTGCTCGTCGAGGACGGGATCATGCTGCTCAAGTACTGGTTCTCGGTCAGCGACACCGAGCAGCAGGCGCGCTTCGAGTCGCGTCTCAAGGACCCGATGCGGCAGTGGAAGCTGTCGCCGATGGACCTCGAGTCGATCAAGCGCTGGGAGGACTACTCGCGCGCGAAGGACGAGATGTTCGTCCACACGGACATCCCGGAGGCGCGCTGGCACGTCGTCGAGAGCGACGACAAGCGCGCGGCGCGGCTCAACATGATCTCGCACCTGCTGTCGTCGATCCCGTACGAGGCCGTCGAGCGGCCGGCGCTCAAGCTCCCCAAGCGGCCGAAGTCCAAGGGCTACCGGCGTCCGCCGCGCGAATCACAGCACTACGTGCCCGACCACGCGGGCTCGCTCTAGGGCCGATATCGAGTGAGCGCGTTCGCCATCCGGTCCTGCAGGATGCGCGCGCCGTAGGGTGAGACGTAGTTCATGAGGAAAGCGAACGCGACGTTGCCGCCGCCGCGTGTCGTGCAGTAGCCGGCGAGCGCGGAGACGTCGCGCAACGTGCCGGTCTTGGCGCGGCAACGGTCCTGCGCGCGCGTCCCGCGCATGCGGTCCGAGAGCGTGCCCGTGCGGCCGGCGATCGCGAGCGAGCCCGTGAACGAGGCGTCGCCGTCCATCGACCGCAGCATCGTGACGACCTCGCGCGGCGATGTCCGGTCGCTGCGAGAGAGGCCGGAGCCGTCGACCACCTGCGGCGCGATCTCGATCTCGGCGAGCGCGTCGCTGACGACGGTCGTGCCGGCGGCGGTGCTGCCGGACCCGCCGAACTTCGCGCCGAGCACCTTCACGAGCGTCTCGGCGGTGAAGTTGTCCGACGGCGGGTTCATCAGCCGCACGAGGTCCGACACCGACGGCGAGCGCCACTCGGTCACGAGCTCCGCGTTGCGGGGCGTGACGCCGGTCGCGGCGTGCCGCCGCACCGCGACGCCGAGCGCCCGCAGCTGCTTGGAGAACGCGGCCGCCGCGAAGCGGGCCGGCCTGCGCTGCCAGAACGGCGAGCGCCGCCCCGAGCGGCCGCGGTTGAACGTCAGTGCCGACAGCGGCCCCACCTCGGACGTCAGGCGGAAGCCCGACGAAGGCACGCCGCGCTGGCCGTCGAACGCCGACTCGTCGCCGCGCACGCGGCCGGTGACCGCGACGATGCCGGCGTCGGCGACCTGCTGCGCGAGGCGGCCGGAGTCGACCACGTCGAACGTCGGGTCGCCGCTGCCGCGCAGGTAGAGGTCACCGGCGACGACGCCCGCCGCGTCCGGCGCCTCCTCGGCGAGCACGCTGGTCGCGAGCCGCCCAGCCGGTCCGATCCGGCGCAGCGCCGCCACGGAGGTGTAGAGCTTCTGGACCGACGCCGGCATTCGCTGCGTGCCCGCAAGCAACGAGTAGATCGTGCGGCCTGAGTTGAGGTCGACGACGTACGCGCCGGACGACGGGCCCGCCCAGCGCATCTGCTGGCCGAGCGCGCGCGCCGTCGCCGCACGGCCGGCCGCGGCGGCCACGGGAGCGAGCGCGGCCAGCAGCAGCAAGGCGAGCGCGGCGGTCCGGAGCGTGACTCGGGGCACCGAGGGTACGGAACCCGCGACGCCCTCGAAAGTCGCTCTGATTCGGCGTTCGGGCGGCGATCACGACCTTGGGCCAGCGGCGACGACCTGACGATTTCGTACGCTAGTCGGACCAATGGGCAACGTCGTGAAGCTCGAGGACAGCGCCCGCGGCCGGGCCGGGGGCCGCAAGGCGCGCCCGCGCCGGCGCCAGTCCAAGACCGCGCTGGTGCTGGGCGGCGGCGGGTTCACCGGCGCCGTCTACGAGATCGGCGCGCTGCGGGCGCTCGACCTGCTGTCGGTCAACCGCTCCGTGAACCAGTTCGACATCTACGTCGGCACCAGCGCGGGCGCGCTCGTGGCCGCCCTGTCGGCCAACGGCGTGACGCCCGAGCAGATGATGCGCGTCGTCAACAACCAGGTGACGCCGTTCCGCGACATCAACCGCGACATGCTGCTGCGGCCGAACTACCGCGAGTTCATCACGAACGGCATCCGGCTGCCGCTCCAGCTGCTCGGGATCGTGCGCAACCTGGGGCGCAACCTCGGCTCGTTCAGCATGGTCGACGTCGCGATCGCGCTCGCCGACGCGCTGCCGTCGGGCCTGTACTCCGGCGCCGGCCTGGAGGAGTGGGTGCGCACGACCCTCTCCGAGCCCGGCCGCTCCGACGATTTCCGGCTCGTCGAGCCGGAGCTCTACCTCGCCGCGACCGACCTCGACACGTGTGAGCGGCTCGTGCTCGGCGCCGAGGGCTTCGACGATGTGCCGATCTCGCGCGCGGTCAGCGCCTCGGCGGCGCTGCCGATGGTCTACAAGCCGGTCAGCGTCAAGGGGCGGGAGCTCGTCGACGGCGGCATCGTGTCGACGACGAACGTCGACATCGCGGTCGAGGCGGGCGCGAAGTTCGTCGTCGTCGTCAACCCGCTCGTGCCGTACGTCAACGACTTCACGAAGGAGATCCCGACGCTGCTCGGGACCAAGGTGCGCCGGGTCTCCGACATGGGCTTCCCGAAGATCGCCTACCAGACGTTCAAACTGCTCGCCTACCAGCGCCTGCACGAGATGGCGCGCCAGTGGGAGGAGCGCTATCCGGGCGTCGACATCGTGCTGATCGAGCCCGAGCCCGACGACGAGATGATGTTCCAGACGAACATCCTCAACTACACGTCGCGGCTCGACGTGGCGCGCCACGGCTTCGAGTCGGTGACCGTCAAGCTCGCATCCGACTACGAGGAGCTTCGCGAGGTCGCCCACCGCCACGGGATCGAGATATCGGCGACGCGCGTGCGCAAGGTCGTGCGCCAGGTCGGCGCCGAGAAGGAGAAGGCGCGCGCCTGGCGCCGGATCCTCGAGCAGACGACCGGCGCGCTGCTGCGGCAGTCGGCGGCGGATTAGAGGGTGAAGCCCGAGGCGGTCAGCACGCCGTCCGGATGACCGGCGGGACTATCCACCCGCGGCGTAGGCCGGCTCCGGCGCTCGCGCGCGCGGGCGCAGCCCGGACGCGGTCACGGCCGCCCCGATGACCGCCGCCACCACGGGCACGATCAGCGCCGCGCGGTAGCCGTCGAGCAGCTCGTCCGGCGACGCGCCGTCGGTCGCGGCGACGTTGACGGCGGTCGCCACGGCCAGCCCGACGGCGGCGCCGAACTGGACGGCGACGTTCAGGAGGCCGGACGCGAGGCCCTGCTCCTCCTCCGCGACCCCGTTGGTCGCGGCGATCGTCAGCGCGCCGTAGGCGAGCGAGAAGGCGACTCCGAGAAGGATCATCGTCGGCAGCATCGCGGCGTACGTCCAGTCCGAGCCGAGCGGCAGGAACAGCGCGTAGCCGACGGCGGCGAGCCCCATGCCGGCGAGCGTCACCGCGACGGTGCTGAAGCGGTCGAGCAGCCACGGGGTCAGCGTCGGCGCGAGGATCGCGTCGATGCCCGCGACCGCGAGCGCGAGGCCGGTCTCCAGCGACGACCAGTCGCGCAGCTCCTGCAGGTACAGGACTACGACGAACTGGAACGCGACGAACGCACCGATGAACAGCAGCGCGCCGAGGTTCGCCCGCACGAGCGGGCCGGAACGCAGGATCCCGAGCCGCACGAGCGGCGAGACCGAGCGCCGCTCGATCGCAACGAACGAAGCGAGCAGCACGGCGCTCGCGGCGAGCGTCGCGGCCGTGGCGCTCCAGGCGACATCCGGCGCGCGCACGACTGCGGCGACGAGCAGCAGCATCCCGCCCGTGAGCGTCAGCGAGCCCGCGATGTCGAAGCCGCCGGACGCGCGCTGCGGGCGGCCGTCGTCCGGGACCAGCCGGACCGCGGCGACGAGGAGCGCGGCCGCCATCAGGACCGGCGCGAAGAACACCCAGCGCCAGTCGATCGCCGTCAGCAGGCCGCCGGCGACCATGCCGAGCGAGAACCCGGCCGCCGCCGTCCCCGAGTAGATCAGCACCGCGCGGTTGCGCGACCTGCCCGCGGCGAAGCTGGTGGTGATGATCGACAGGCCGGCCGGCGCCATGAAGCCCGCGGCGACGCCGGTCATGAACCGCGCGAGCACGAGCATCCAGCCCTCGGTCGCGAGGCCGCCGAGACCGGAGAAGGCGATGAACACGCCGAGCCAGAGCAGCAGCATCCGCCGCCTGCCGAGCAGGTCGGCCGCGCGCCCTCCGAGCAGGACGAAGCCGCCATAGCCGAGCACGTACGCGCTCACTACCCACTGGAGCGAGCTGGTCGACAGGTCGAGCTCCGCACGCATCGCGGGCAGCGCGACGCCCATCATCGAGACGTCGATCCCCTCGAGGAAGATCGCGCCGCTCAGGACGAGCAGCACGGCCCACGCGCGCGCTGAGTTCAGTTCCGTTGCCATGGCGGTCACCTTCCGAGCTTCCGTTACTTCTTGTAAGTGACCCCATGATGCGTCACCATTGCCCGCGATGGAAGACGGCACTTCAAAGTCAGTAGGGCACTTCGAGGTAACCGACCCGTACGACGCGCACCAGTGGGATACGCGCGAGGACTGCGAGGTACGCCAGATCCTCGACCGCATCGCCGACAAGTGGTCGCTGCTCGCGATCGCGCTGCTCGAGGGCCGCAAGCTCCGCTTCATGGAGCTGCAGCGGGAGATCGACGGCATCAGCCAGCGCATGCTCACGGTCACCCTGCGCCAGCTCGAGCGCGACGGGCTCGTCAAGCGGACCGTCTACCCGGTGGTGCCGCCGCGCGTGGAGTACGAGCTGACGCCGCTGGGATCGACCCTGCACGCGACGATCCAGTCGCTCGTGAGTTGGACCGAGGAGCACCAGGCGCAGATCGCCGCCGCGCGGGCGGCCTACGACCGCGGCGCGGCGGTCTAGCCGCCGCGCTCGGCGCGCTCTTTCAGGCCGGACACGAACTTCTCGAACGACGGCTGCATGTCGGGCATCGAGCGCCAGATCAGCGGCAGCATCGGTCCGGTGAACTCCTCGCGCAGCGTGAAGCGCGTCGCGCCATCCTCCGGCGTGAGCGAGAACGTGCGCACGCCCTTCATGAGCCCGAGCGGCATCCCGCCCGTCCACGCCATCGCGCGGTTGGGCTCGAAGCGCGTGACCTTGACGGGATACGCGCGGTTGGGGTTGACCTCGGACGTGACCTTGAGCTTCTCGCCTGGGGCGACGGTTCCCTCGAGGCTCTGGACGCCGGAGTTCCACCGGGAGTAGCCGGGCGCGTCGGTGAGGACCGCCCAGATGGCCTCCGGCGCCGCCGCGATCGTCGAGCTCGCCTCGTAGAACTTCATCGCGCTCCCTCCTCGGTAACTGAAACGCTACGGTAGCACTCCGGTTACGCTGGCTGCCGTGCCGCTTGCGGGCCTGACAGGCGACCCGTTCGACGCGCTCGGCGATCCCAACCGCCGCGCAATCGTGGAGCAGCTGCGCGCCGGCGACCGCTCGGTCCAGGAGCTCGCCGACGCGCTGCCGATCAGCCGGCCGGCGGTCTCGCGCCATCTGCGGCTGCTCAAGCGCGCCGGCCTCGTGACCGACCGCGCGGAGGGGACGCGCCGGCTCTACCGGCTCCACGACGACGGCATCGAGGCGGTGCGCGACTACCTCGAGGCGGTGTGGGGCGACGCGGCGGCGCGCTTCCGGCTGGCGGCGGAGAACACGCGCGAGCGCTGATGGACCCGATCATGCTGTCGTTCGAGGTCGCGTGCCCGCCGGCGCACGCGTTCTCCGTCTGGGCGGAGCGGACGGGGCTGTGGTGGCCGCCCGGCCACTCGGTCTCGGGGGCGCCGCAGCTGGTCGCGTTCGAGCCGCGCGCCGGCGGGCGGATCTACGAGCGCGAGGCCGGCGGAGCCGAGCACCTGTGGGGCGAGGTGCTCGAGTGGGCGCCGCCGCACCGCCTGCGCTACCTGTGGCACCTGCGCTTCGATCGCGCGGACGCCACCGAGGTCGAGATCCGCTTCGAGGCCGCGGATGGCGGCACGCGCGTGACGATCGAGCACCGCGGCTGGGAGCGGCTCGGCGCCCGCGCCGCCGAGCGGCGCGAGCGCAACGAGCGCGGCTGGGCGGGGCTGCTGCCCCACTACATGGCGGCCTGTCAGGCGGCGTAGAGCGCGTCGAACAGGTCGGCGTACTTCTCGTTGACGACGTTGCGCTTGACCTTGAGCGTCGGCGTCAGCTCCCCGGTCTCCTGCGAGAGGTCGTGGTCCAGGATCACGAACCTCTTGATCTTCTCGACCTGCGCGTAGCGGCTGTTGACCTTGTCGAGCTCGCCCTGGATCAGCTCGATCACCTTCGGCTCCTTCGACAGCGCAGCGAGGTCCTCCGGAAGGCCGTGCTCGCGCGCGAAGTGCGGGATCTCCTCGGGGTCGAGCGTGATCAGCGCCACCGGGTACGGCCGGCGGTCGCCGTACATGACGGCCTGCGAGATCCAGCGCGACTGCTTGAGGTCGTTCTCGAGGTTCGCCGGCGTCAGGTTCTTGCCGCCCGCGGTGATGATGATGTCCTTCTTGCGGCCGGTGATGTAGAGGAAGCCGTCCTCGTCGAGCCGGCCGAGGTCGCCCGTGTGCAGCCAGCCGTCAACGAGCGTGTCGGCCGTCGCGTCGTCGTTCTTGTAGTAGCCCTGGAAGATGTTCGGGCCGCGCAGCAGCACCTCGCCGTCGTCGGCGATCCGGATCTCGAGGCCCGGCAGCGCGCGGCCGACCGAACCCAGGCGGAAGCTCTCGAGCGTCGACACAGTCGAAGCCGTCGCGGTCTCGGTCATCCCGAAGCCCTCGAGCACGGGCACGCCGCAGGCGAAGAAGAACTCGAGGATCTCCTGGGCGATCGGCGCCGCGCCGGACGTCGCCTGGCGCAGCCGGCCGCCGAACGCGGCGCGGACGTTCTTGAACAGCTTCTCCTCGGCGGCGTCGAAGTGCGCCTGCAGCTCGGGCGGTACCTCCTGGCCGGCCGCCTGCAGCTGGCGCACCTTGAGGCCGACCTGCGTCGCCGCCTTGATCTGCTCGGCGTCGCCGTGGGCGGTCACGAGCGTGTAGAGCTTCTCGAAGATGCGCGGCACCGACGGCAGGTACGTCGGCTTGACCTCGGAGAGCTCGGGGACGATCTGCTTCGGGTCGCCGCCGAAGTAGGCCAGCGTGGCGCCGAGGTCGAGCGCCGTCAGCTGGATCAGCAGCGCGAACGAGTGCGCCAGCGGGAGGAACAGGTAGGCGACGTCGCCCGCCTGCACCACCGCGTTCTTCTCGACCATCGTCACGACGTCGCGGTAGTTGCCGTGGCTGAGCACGCAGCCCTTCGGCGGCCCTGTCGTGCCCGACGTGTAGATGATCGTGTACGGCTGGTCGCGCGTGACCGCGCGCGTCCGCTCGGAGAGCTCGGCGGCGTCGCGGCCGCGGCCGCGCGCGCGCACGTCGTCGAGCGCGATCGCGTCGCCGACGTCGCCCGACGGGTCGACCACGACGATCGTCTCGAGCGCCGGCAGGTCGGCCTGGACGGCGCGGATCTTCGCCAACTGCGCGGCGTTCTCGCAGACGATCGCGCGCGCGTCGGAGTTGCCCGCGACCCACTGGCACTCCTCCGGCGAGTTCGTCGGGTAGATCGGTACGACCACGGCGCCCGCGGTCGTGATGCCGAAGTCGGCGTACGTCCACTCGGGGCGCGTGGTGCAGAGGATCGCGACGCGGTCGCCCGGCTCGATGCCGAGGTCGATCAGCCCGCGGCCCACCTCGGAGACGATCTCACCGAGCTCGGCGTAGCTGACGTCGCGCCAGTCGCCCTCGCGCTTGTGGCGGATCGCGGATGAGTCGCCGTAGCGCTCGGCCGCGAGCTCGATCAGGTCCGCGATCGTGCTCGAGCCGGTGGCCCGGTCATGGGCCGCCAGGGCGGTGCTGCTCTCCATCGGTCCTCCTCCTCTCGCTCCCAGAGGGGGCCGATTGTATGTCGCTCTACGCGATGATCAGGCAGGTACTGCGCGCGGCGTGCTGCTGGGGCTCGCGGCCTGCTCCGAGAGGTTGGCCAGGAACAGGGTCTTGTCGATGCGGCCCTGGAAGATCGGTACGCCCATCTCCATGCACTTCTCGATCACCTCGCGGCGCTCCAGGCCTGCCTCCCGTGCGAGCTCCGTGGGCGTGAGATGGATTGCCATCGGACTGCGACCTCCCGTGCTGTTTGTCACGTTCACAGGAAGGTAGCGACTCCGGCGGACGCCCTCAACCGGATCTGCTCAATACGCACTTAAGATGTGCCGCCCCAGCCGGCGAACGGCTCGCTGCGCCCGTCGCTCTGCAGCCAGTAGTCGACGTGATCGACCACCTGGCCGTCGGCATCGAACCGGAGCACGGTCGCTCCCGCGAGCGTGATCGTCCGCCCGTCCTCGACGTAGCTCGCCCACCACTCGACAGCGGCGCGATCGCCGGCCGCGATCGGGCGGCCGAAGCGGCACGCGACGTCGTCCTCGACGCGGAACTCGCGCGTCGTGTAGGCCCGCGCGCCGCCGGGCTCGGGATCGCGGAACGCGTGCGCGCGGTACGCGGCGCCGTCGGCATAGAGGGCGGCGATCGCGTCCGAGTCCTTGGCGGGCCACGCCCGCTCCCACGTCCGCGCCCAGCGCTCGGCGGCCTGCTGTACGTCCATGCGGCGAGGGTAACTCCGCCGGTCATCCGGACGGCGTTCTGATTGCGAAGCCGGACGTCCATGTCCGGTCTTGACCGGGGCTTCGCCCCTCATACCGGATTGGGAATGTCGACCCAGACGTGCTCGGTGCCGAAGCGGTCGGCGAGCCAGTCGCCCAGGCGGCGCACACCGAACGTCTCGGTGGCGTAGTGGCCGGCGGCGATGAAGTGGATCCCGGCCTCGCGCGCGTCGGCCATCACGTTCTCCCGCGGCTCGCCCGTGAGGAACGCGTCGTAGCCCTCGGCTATCGCCTGATCGAGCCTGCTCGCGCCGCCGCCGGACACGATCGCGATCCGGCGCACCGCCTCGGGACCCGCGTCGAACACGAGCGGATCGCCGCCCGTCGCCGCGGCGACGCGCTCGAACAGCTCCGCCGCCGGCAGCGGCTCGGCGAACGTGGCGCCGCGCCCGATGCCGGCGAACGCGACGTGGCCGGCCGCGCCGACCGCGTCCGCCAGCAGCGCGTTGTTGCCGACCTCCGGGTGAGCGTCGAGCGGCAGGTGGTAGGCGGCGAGCGAGACGTCATACCGGAACAGCGGCCGCAGCCGCTCGGCCAGCCGCGGCGTCAACCCGACCGGCGCGAAGTTCCAGAACAGGCCGTGGTGCACGAGCACCAGTTGGCTCCGCTCCTCGACGGCGCGCTCGATCAGCTCGCGCTGTGCCGTGACGCCGGTGACGACGCGCTGGACTTCGCCCTGACCGGGTACCTGTAGACCGTTGGGACCCAGGTCGTCGAAGGCGCCCGGGTCGAGCAATTCGTCGAGAGAGCGGATCAACTCGCCGAGTTCGGCCATTGTGTTGCCTTTGCGTTTGGAATCGGAGGATTGCGGTCAAGTGAACGTATTGCTCGACGCCGGTTCGGCGCCGGGCGGGACGAGTAGGGGAAGGGCTCTGGCACGGAGAGCGGTGGCTAGTTTGGAGGCTATGGGGATGGCGAACGCGGTCTTGGCGGAGCGGTCCGCGTGCGCGGGGGAGCGCAGCGACCACGAGCTGGTGAGCGCGGTCCGGCGCGGCGACGACCGCGCGTTCGAGCAGCTCTACACGCGCTATCAGCGCCGGATCGCCGCTTTTGTCTACGCCAAGGTCAAGGACCACGGGCGTGCGGAGGACATCACGCAGGAGGTCTTCGTCTCCGCGCTGCGCCGGATGCGCGCGACCGAGCGGCCGATCGCCTTCAAGCCGTGGATCTACGAGATCGCCAAGAACGCCTGCATCGACGCGTACCGCCGCGGCCGCCGCGCCGAGGAGGTCTCCTACGACGCCGATGACCGGCTGTCGCCCGCCGATCACGTCCGCCTGGTCGCCACCGGTCCGGAGCCGGATGCCGCGGTCGACACCAAGCACGAGCTCGACAACCTCTGCGGCGCGTTTGGCGGCCTCTCCGAGACCCATCACGAGATCCTGGTCATGCGCGAGCTCGAGGGGCTGAGCTACAAGGACATCGGCGAGCGCATGGGCATGAGCCGCCCGGCCGTCGAGAGCACGCTTTTCCGTGCGCGCAAGCGGCTGGGCGAGGAGTACGACGAGCTCGCCTCCGGCGCGCGCTGCCTCCACATCCAGGCGATCATCGCCGAAGGCGGAGGAGTCGGGCGGCGCAACGAGCGCAAGCTCGCCCGCCACCTGTCGCACTGCCAGCCCTGCCGGCGGCTCGCCGCGCAGGCGGGCCTCGACGTCCCGGTGCCGGTGCGGCGCCGGATCGCGGAGAAGCTCGCGGGCCTGCTGCCGCTGCCGGCGTTCCTCCGCTTCCGCCGCGGCGGCGACGACGCCGCGTCGACGGCGTTCGGCGGGGGCGGCGGCTGGGTCGCGCACGCGCCGGCCTTCGCCGACGCCATGAGCTCTGGCTGGAGCAAGGGCGCCGCGGCCCTTGCGGCACTGCTGATCGCGAGCGCCGGCGTCGGCACCGTCGTGGAATCGAGCAAGCGAGACGAGCGCGGCACGGGCTACGAGGCGCCCGTCGTGGAGCGCTCGGGCGGCGACCGTGGCGCGACGCAACGCGGAGAGCGGTCGACGGCGCGCGAGCGGCGAGCCGCCGACCGGCGCCGCGGCGCGGCGGGGGGCGAGAAGGCCGAGCGCGGCGGCTCGCAGCAGCGCCAACGCGGCGGTGGCGCCAGTGGTAGCGACGGAGCGGACGCGGCCGCGCGCTCGGCGGCGCCCGGCGGCGCGGCACCGTCCGGTGGCGGCGGCGGATCCGCCGGTAACGGCGGCGGCGGTCAGTCGCCGTCGATCTCCCTCCCGGCGGCAGGCAAGCCCCCGGTCGAAGCGCCGAAGCCGCCCGTCGAGCTGCCGCCGGTGCAGGCCCCGAGCGTCCAGGAGACGACGGAGTCAGTGACGGACGCGCTGCCGGACGCCCCCGTGCAGGTCCCGTCGCTCCCCGAGCCGGTCCCGTCCGTCGTCCCGGAGCTGCCCCGGGTCCCTGACCCGGGCCAGGCCGTGTCGGACGCGACGGCGCCGGTGACCGAGACGGTCGACGACACGGTCGAAGACACGGTCGGCGCCCTTCCGACTCCCTGACGCGGCGCTAAGATCGACGTTCTCGGGGCGTGGCGCAGCCTGGTAGCGCGCACCGTTCGGGTCGGTGAGGTCCCCGGTTCAAATCCGGGCGCCCCGACTGTCAGGGCCTCATCCTGAACCGCCGCCAGCAGCGGCGGCGGTCGCGCCCGTGGCGCTGCCGTCGAGCCGCGGAGCCCGGCGACTCACAAGGGGTTCCTGATCGGCATACCAGGCGCCTGTGTCAATAGCGCGCTCAATGACCGCGAAGGGAGCGGGCCGCGGCCGACGGGGGAGGAGGCTCTAGACGGAGCGGTGACCGCCGCCGTACTACGACTGAGTTGACCCCGAGTACCGAAGGAGCAGCAGTCATGTCACTTGCCCGCGTCCATAACTTCTCCATCTCACTCGACGGCTTCGGCACCGGTGAGCCGCAAAGCCGGGAGGCACCGTTCGGCCACGCCGGCGAGCGCCTGCACGAATGGTTGTTCGCCACCAGGTGGTGGCGCGGGCGCGACGAGCCAGGTGGCAGCGGCGGCGTCGACGACGTCTTCGCCCAGCAGCACGGTCCGGGGATCGGGGCCGAGATCATGGGCGCGAACAAGTTCGGCCCGCCCGGCTGGCACGAGGACCCGGAGTGGAAGGGCTGGTGGGGTCCCAACCCGCCGTTCCACACACCGACCTTCGTCCTCACCCATCACTCTCGCCCAGCGATCGAGATGGAGGGCGGCACGACGTTCCACTTCATCGACGCCTCGCCGGCCGAGGCGCTCGAGACCGCCCGCGAGGCTGCCGGCGGACAGGACGTACGCATCGGCGGAGGCGCCACGATCATCCACGACTTCCTCGCCGCCGGGCTCGTCGACTACATGCACGTCGCGGTGGTCCCGATCCTGCTCGGCCGAGGCGCACGCCTCTGGGACGGATTGGAGGGCCTCGAGAAGGACTACGAGATCGAGGCCACGTCCTCGCCCAGCGGAGTCACCCACGTGACATTCACCCGTGCGGTTGTCTGACCGCCGTCCTCAACGGAACCGGCGCGACCTTAACCGCCCGAGGACGGGTGGGGCAACGCGTCAGCCAGCGGATTGAGCCGCCCGAGCAGCGATCCGTCGTCCACCTGGAGCTTGATGTGCAGCTCCTCCTCGCCGCCGCAGGGAAACCGCTTGATCATGGTTCGCCGCCGGTAGCGCTCCCCCGACGGGCCGGCGAGGTCTTCGACCTGGGCCCCGCCGTCGGCTCTGGCGCGGAGCTCGGCGTACGGCAGCTGGCGAAGGTCGTCAATGCGCTCGGCGGCGAGGAGCCGGGCGTTCCCGGCCCCTTGCGGGACCGATCCGACCAGAAGCCCTTCCGGCCACCCATCTGAAGAGCGGTTCTGTCCGCTCCGGAGGTTGTGGAAACGCGCGCACAACGGGCGTAGGGTCAGATGACTTCCACTGCGACCGAGAGGAGTTCGGCATGGCGTCCATGTCGGAGCGGGAGAGCAGGGAGATCGAGGCGGCAAACGCCTCCGGCACCACTCCGGTCGTCTTCATCCACGGCCTCTGGCTGCTGCCGAGCAGCTGGGCCCAGTGGGCGGACTTCTTTGGGCAGGCCAGTTACGCGCCGCTGACGCCGGACTGGCCAGACGATCCGGAAACGGTTGAAGAGGCGCGGGCGAACCCGGACGTCCTCGCCAAGAAGACGCTGAAGCAGATTGCCGACCACACGGCCGACGTGATCGCCAAGCTCGAGAAGAAGCCCGCCGTGATGGGGCACTCGACCGGCGGATTGCTCGCCCAGATGCTCGCCGGCCGTGGGCTCTCGGCAGCCACCGTTGCCATCGACCCGGGCGTGTTTCGCGGCGTCCTGCCGCTGCCCCTCTCCACGCTCAGGGCGACCGGACCTTTCCTGTTGAACCCCCGGTATCGAGGCCGCGCCATCACGCTCACCTTCGACCAGTTCAAATACGGCTGGACGAACGCCCTCGACGAGGACGAGGCGAAGCGCCTTTACGACGCCTACCACGTGGCCGGGTCGGGGCTCGCCCTGGCCCAGATGGCCAACGCCAACCTCAACCCCTGGACCGAGTCGAAGGTCGACACGAAGAACCCCGATCGGGGCCCGCTGCTGATCCTCGAAGGGGAGAAAGACCACACGGTTCCATGGGCGATCGCCAACGCCTCCTACAAGCGGCAGAAGCGCAACCCGAGCGTCACGGAGATCAAGAAGATGCCCAACCGCGGCCACTCGCTGACCATCGACCACGGCTGGCGTGAGGTCGCGCAGACCGCGCTCGACTTCATCAAGCGGTTCGTCCCGGCCAAGCCGAGCTAGCCGGCGCGCGCACAGGAACCCGCGTCGAGGCGCGGGTTCCTGCGTTCCGGGCTGACGCGGGGGGCGGCCCGGAGGCCGCCCCCACGCCGATCGGTCCTAGCGCGCCGCCTCCGCATGCATGCGCTGGACCTTCTTGGACATTGCGCGGCTGCTGTCCTCGAAGAGGCCGCTGCGGGAGCGCCCCAATGTGTAGGTCGTGTGAGCCGCTGCGTCGGCCATCTGGCCGAGCGCCGTCGTGTTGACGTTGGTGATGTCGTCGCCCGCCTGGTGGTAGTTCGGGTCGTACGCGATGCCGGCGGTGCCGCCGTAGACCGCGGCCTGCTCGGGCGTCTTGATGCCCTCGGCGCCCGTGAAGAGGCCGCCCGCCGGGATACCGGCGGCGATGAACGGGCCGTAGTCGGAGCGACCGCTGAACGGCGTCGGATCGCTGGCCAGGCCCTGGCCGGCGAAGTAGCGCTCGAAGATCGCCTCGATCTCACCGGACCCGGGCGGGCCGGCGAACACGTTGACGCCGTCGGGCGCGAAGGCCGAGTTGTCACCGTCGTAGATGAACCTGACGTAGTTCGGCGAGCCGATCATGTCGAAGTTCAGGTTCGCGTAGTGGCGCCCGAGCTGGGTCGGGGTGAGCTGGCCGACGTAGTACTCGGAGCCGACCAGGCCTGACTCCTCGGCGCCCCAGAACGCGAACACGAGCTGGCGGCGGAGCCGCTCGTCGAGGCCGGTCTCGTCGAGCTCCTCGGCGATCTCGAGGATGCCCGCGCTGCCGGAGCCGTTGTCGTTGATGCCCGGGCCCTCGGTGACCGAGTCCAGGTGCGCGCCGACGACGACCTTCTCGTCGGTGTTGCCCTGACGCGAGTACGCCAGGACGTTCGACGTCGGGCGCTGCTCGTCGAGGATCGCGGTGAACACGCGCGCCGTGACCTCGCCGGCCTGCGCGAGGTTGTAGAGCTCCTGCCCGTCGGCGAACGACGCGCCGACGACCGGGATCTCGACCTGCGTCTCCTCGCCGAGCGTGCCGGTGATGAGCTCCGTCCGGCCCGGCTGACCCTCGTTGAAGATGATCACCGCGGACGCGCCGGCCGCCTCGGCGTTCTCCGCCTTGACGCCGAACGTGCAGGTGCCACGCTGGATCAGCGCGATGTTGCCGGCGACGAAGCCTGCGAAGTCCGCCGCCTCGCATCCTGAGGTCGAGCCGGGTTGGGCCGGCGGCGGGATCTGGACGTCGACCGGCTGCACCGGCGCCGTCACTTCACCGCTGCCCGAGTACTGGAAGCTGCCGGTCTCGTAGTCCTTCGCGTTCGGAGTGACCTGCGAGAGCTCGGCCGGAGCCGTCTCCTGGTAGAAGCGGAACATGAACTCCTGGCGCTCCACCCGGTAGCCGGCGCTGCGCAGGCGCTCCTCCACGTAGTCGGCCGACGCGTCGTAGCCCGGCGTGCCCGACGCGCGGGTCGCCCCGTTGGCGTTCGCGATGAACTGGAACGCGCGCTCGTGGGCGAGCATGCCGTTGATCGTCACGCCGTCGCGGAGCCGCTTGGTGTTCACGTCGTCGATCGCGTACGCGGTCGACGTGAACGCCAGCGAGGCCCCCACGGCCAGCATGGCGGCACGGCGCAACCTTCGCGGTTGCAGCATGAATGCCTCCCGTAGATCGATCTAGGCCGCCGAGTCCCCTACCCGGCTAGCCTCCCGTTGGGAAGCAGCGTACTCCTAGCCGCCCGGCGGCGCGCCGCCACGGCTGTCCGGCGCGTGACATTCGCGACGTCCGGTGTACTGAAGGCGATGGCCGAAGGGAGACCGGACGAGTTGCGCGCCCTGGCAAGGCTTGCCGCGTCCGAGCTTGCGAGCGGAAGCGGCGCGATCGGCGGCATGCACGATGCGATCGCTGGGCGTGTCTTCGAAGCGCTCGGGCCGGGCGCGCGGCGCGTGCGGCTCGCCCACGATGTGCGTCGCGGTCGCGTCCGACGGGACCGCGGAGAGCGCGACGATCAGGTCTCCGAGCTTCAGGTCGGGCTGGAGTCCACCGCACG
>Ga0081538_10002053_pt1 | contig 20097 bp, 21 predicted proteins | sample TabmetS5T2R1_FD_71022 | JGI IMG/M metagenome (GOLD analysis project Ga0081538, IMG submission 71022) | Tabebuia heterophylla rhizosphere microbial communities from the University of Puerto Rico - S5T2R1 | ecosystem: Host-associated > Plants > Roots > Rhizosphere ...
AGGAAGGGACGCATGAGTGCATGGTCCGCTTCAGCCCATCATGGATCTTGACGACGAACGTCAACACTTTCAGCCTATTCTGGAAGGGAACATGTTCCCCTCTCCGCGTAAGAATGAGATGAAACAATCCTGCGTCATTCGGCTCTCCCCTGACCCAATGGCCAGCGAAATATGGCAGTACATGCTCATGATGTACATATCCAAATTGAGAGAGCTTCGAAATCCACCACTGCCTATCCTCCACAGCCTGACGAAACCTTATACCCTCGATAGCTTCATCGTTTGGGGAGATGGATAGTAAAACGACACCACAAAATTCCAAATGCCTCGATATGTTCTCGAAAACAACTTTTAATTTATCCTCTCTAATATATTGTATGATTTGCCATGCGGTCACGATATTGAATCTCATCCGATGATATCTACCATCATGATCACTCATAAATATTTTAAATGGTTCTGTAAGATCTGCGTTCAAGAGATGGTGGGATATTGAATCCCATTCTGCACGGTTCTTGATTTTAGAGTAATCACTGCCCTCAATACCGATACAAATGCCACCTAGATCAAGTATAGACCTGACGAACTCGCCTCCAGCACACCCTAGGTCCAATACGCGCAGCATCGAGGCTGGGATCCACCATGATAATCTTCTGTTGAATGCCAGATTGACACTGTTATCCCTAGCCGTGCCCCATGGGTGGGGATGATCAGGGCTATCAAGCGCTACAGGCTTGTCGGTGATCACGCGTATGTCAACCATTATCGCTCGGAGCCCCTTGCCATCGCTGACCTCGACCCAGTGTGTTTAGGCTACGACGCCTGTCAGACCAGGGCAACACCGGTCGCGTGAGCCTACCCCGTGCACGGACGTCATCACACGGTGAGTTCCCCCGGTCGTGGATATACGAGGACACCACCTCATTCTCGCGCTTAGCGTTGTCAGCGGTACCCAGGGTCACAAACGATCCGGTGCGCCAACGCATTGCAGGTACTAGCTGGCGGCCCCTATGAGACTGCGCCCCCTTTGGTTTCCTACCTCCATGTGGGCACCATTGGGGATATGAGCCCCTGAGGCGTCCCATCGAACGCATGAGGGGCAACTCTTGCCCGCGTGACGCAGCCGGCCAAGACTTCTCGATAATCTTTATAAATCATCATTTATTTTAATCTTTAATGCTCTATAACTATAAAAGAGTCCCTTTCATGAGTCAAGTAGTTCGTCGACGGCATAGCGCTGATTTTGCGCGGCGCCCGCTCGACCCAGAGGGATGGCGTATTAACGCGTTCGCCGTGCAGGCCGTTGCCTCACGGAGCGATTTGTGGGCGGGCGGGAAGAGGCAGCTAGCTCTCAGGTGGCAAGGGTAGGTCTGCGGCGTTATGGTCACAGCGGACGGGAAGTCATCACCGGAAGAATAGCGGCAGACACAGGTAGCGCAGCATGCGCGCGGCAGGAGGTCGAAGCTGGCATGGCGCCCGTATTCAATGCATTCTCGGCGACAGCGGGCAGACACCCCCGCGAGAGGCAACATTGTTCGGGCAGGATGCGGCTGGAGCGTTTGCGGTGATCCAGCACTGCGGCATCAAGGCAAGGGGATGGCAGGCTACCCTCAACGTTCAAGCACGCACGTAGCGGATGTAGTCCCCGACGTTAGCCTTGACCACCTGTCCCTGATGGACTAAGTGCTCCAGGTGGGAGAGGGTTTCTCCCATCGCCATCCACCGTCCGAAGTGATCCAGAGAGGTCCCGAACACTTGCAGTGACACGGCATACGCCGTCTGGGGGGTCGATCCCAGCGCTTCAAGACAGCTCTGAAGCCGGCGATCGTGGTGCTGGAGCAATTCATGGATGCGCGTCTCGGGGTCCTCGACCACCGGTCCGTGCGAGGGGAGCAGCCGCGTAGCCCCGAGCGCCAACGTCGCTCGCAGTGATTGCAGGTAATCCCCCAATGGATCCGGCCCAGAATATGGATGCAAACCGATGTTCGGCGTGATCTTTTGTAAAATATGGTCACCCGAAAACATGAGCTTCTCTTCAGGCAGAAAGAGGCAGACGTGCCCAGGGGTATGTCCCGGTGTGATAAACGCCTCGAACCGCCGTCGTTTGGCCACCAACGTCTGCTCAGGGCCAAGGCGGAGGTCGATGTCGAAGGGCGTGCCGAGGCTTTTGAGGTATGGGAGAACCTCTACATGCGCTTTCGCCTGCTGCGGTGGCAAGCCGTGATGAAGAAACTGCTCCTCGGGCTGGTCGTCCAGGCCGGCCTGGGCCCCCTCCCAGACCGTGCGCTCGGTATCCCCCATGGCGATCTGTGCGCGCCCCAGGTCGCGAATACGGGCGGCCTGGCCGCAGTGGTCGCTATGGAAATGCGTGATGATCACCTGGGTGATATCGTGGACCGTCAGGCCGATGTCGGCCAACTTGCGCTTTAGGCTGGAAAAGGCATCGGAGGTGTTCACCCCAGTATCGACCAAAATGAAGCCGTCATCGGCTTCCACGAGGTAGACATGGACGTGGTTCAGTCGAAACGGGAGGGGGATAGTCAATTGATACAGCCCTGGTGCACACTCGAGTGGCGGGCCATCACAGAGGGCTTTATAGTATTCGCGTGGTGATTCCATTGAGGACGATCTCCGCCATGTGGTGGCCGATCTCGTCGATCGTCAGTCGACCACCTTTGGAGTACCATTTGAACATCCAGTTACACATTCCCAGAATGGAAAACGCCATCATTTTCAGGTCAAGCTCACGGCGAAAATGCCCGCTATCAACTCCCTGGTGGAGGATGGCCTCGAGCAGCGCCTCATAGCGAAAATGGATGCCCGCGACCTCGGCTTGAACTGGCTCGGATAAGCTCGCTTTCTCCTGCAGAAACACAAACATATGCGGATAATTCTCATCGAACGCCTGCAAATGCAAGCGAATGAACTCGAGAATCTTGTGCGGTGGTGACCAATTCGATTCCATCAGTTTCTTCTGGCGCTCGATGAGCTCGCGAATGGGCTCTTTCGTCACCAAGTAGAGGAGCTCTTCTTTGCTCTTAATGTGGTAATAGAGACTTCCCTTGAGCATGCCCACTTCATCGGCGACATCCTGGATCGTGGTCGCGTGGTACCCCTTGTCTTTAAACAATTTGGCTGCAGCCGCGATGATCTCCTTGGTCCGAGGCGTGCTCATGCGCTCATCCTCTCGCTCATCGACTTCCATCGCCTACAGGTATTCACCTGCGCAAGAGGGTCGGGAACCCCTCCCAGGCCGTCCTTTCTCCGACCCACCGATTTTGACCAAACATTTGGTAAAAATCGGAGGTCTCTTAAGGATACGGCCCTTGTAGGTTCGTGTCAACGATTTTCCATGGGAGGTTCGGGCACGGCGGCGTAGCGGATCGACGCGTCGACGAATCTGGAGTGGGGGGCACGTATGAAATGGTCGCCGGGCTTACCGCATCACTCGTCATCCTTTTCCCGACCGGGAGCAGCGGCGGCACGGCTGGCCAGCAGCTCAAGAAATTGCTCCCGGCTGAGGCTGCGAGGCGGTTGCTTGTCACCCTCAATCAAGAACTCGTCCGCCGCGTCCAGGGTGTCCTCCACCCCGCTCGCGGTCGCCTCCCCGACGGTCGGCCGTGCCACCAGGCCACGACGATTTACCATCCACGCAGCCCCCCTGGCGTGAACATGAAAGGTCACGTCCAACCGATTGCGGACCGCAAAGGCCCGCAGGTCCTTCAACGAACATGTCATCGCGGCATCTCCTCCACCGTCGTCATCGAGGACCACGCGAAGATCGTCTCCCGCATACCCGCTAAGCGCCGTAGGTTTCAGACAACTCGGCGACCCTAATATAAGCTCAGCGTCGAGGTACACCCGGTGCTTTCGACCGGGACAAGTGTGCAATCGATAGTCAGCGCGCCGGGGGCCGCGGATGCGGTGGAGCGTCCAGCATGGCGCGCACCCGACGGGCCAGGGTGTCGGGTGTGAAAGGCTTCTGGAGAAAGCCAGTATTCGGTTCCAGCATGCTACGCCGGTTCAGGACATCGCTCGTATACCCGGAAATGTATAACACTTTCGTCTCCGGGTGCAACAAAGAGACCCGTTGGGCTAGCTCCAGGCCGGTCATCTGCGGCATGACAACATCGGTCAACAGCAGATGAATCGGTCCCTCATGGCGTCGGCAGATCAGCACGGCCTCTTTGCCGTGGCACGCTTTCAGCACCGTATAGCCGCGCATCTCGAGGCTGGCGCCGACCGCAGCTCGGACCTCATCTTTATCTTCGACGATCAACACAGTCTCTGACCCCTGCTGCAGTTTTGCAGCGGAAGGGCCCGGCTTGTGCGTGACGACGGGGCACTCGACCTGCGGCAGGTAGATGTTGAACACCGTCCCTCGCTCGGGTGCGCTGTCCACCTCGATATGGCCCCCACTCTGACTGATGATACCGTAAACGGTCGACAGGCCCAACCCTCTGCCTCTCCCGCGTGGCTTAGTGCTGAAGAAGGGCTCGAAGAGGCGGTCACGGGTGGTCGCATCCATGCCACTCCCCGTGTCGCGCACCGCCAGTAGCACATAGCCGCCCGCTGGCGCGCCGGAGTACCGGCGTGCCAGCCGCTCATCCCAATGGATGTTGGCGGTTTCGATGGTGAGCGTGCCCCCTTGAGGCATGGCATCGCAGGCATTCATGGCTAGGTTGACGATGACCTGATCGAGCTGAGAGGGGTCTATATTGACGTAGGCGATCTCCGGATCAGGTACGATAACCAGCTGGATCGCCTGACCGGCCATTTGCTGCAAAGTTGCCTCCAACTTGGCGATCGCGGCATTGAGGTTGACCTTCCAGGGTTGCAGCATCCGCTTGCGGCTGAGCGTCAGCAGCTGACTGGTCAGGGTCGTGGCGTTGTCCACGGCCTTTTTGATCTCACCGGCATAGCGCTCGAGCTGGTTGTGACGGTTGCGGCGATTCAACAGCAGGTCGGTGTAGACCGAGATCACCGTTAACAAGTTATTGAAGTCATGCGCCAGCCCGCCAGCCAATCGCCCAAGGGCCTCCATTTTCTGCACCCGCACCAGGTGTTCTTGCGACAACCGGCGCTCAGAGATGTCCCGGAACACCAGCACAGCGCCTTCGATGTTATCATGGTCGTCTCGGAGAGGAGCAGCGCCATCATCGATCGGCCGTTCCGTCCCATCTCTGGCCACAAGACGTAGGTGATGATCCGCCATCTCGATCGCTACCCCTTGTCGTAGAACCTCGAGGAAGGGACTTTCGGCAAGCCCCTCCGCGGTATCCTGTCGCACCTGGAGTACCTCCGTCATATGGCGTCCCACTCCCTCGTCCTGGTTCCAACCAGTGAGGGCTTCCGCGCGGGGATTCATGAAAGTCACTCGCCCTCGGATATCCGTGGTGATGATCGCGTCCTCGATACTGCGTAGCGTCATGCTCAATCGTTGCTCGCTCTTGTGCAGCTTCTTTTCCATCTGATGCTTATACAGGGCGATTTCGATCGCTGTCTGTAACTCTCTCGCATCGAAGGGTTTGAGGATGTAGCCATACGGCTCCGTGGCCTTAGCACGCCGCACGGTCTTTTCATCGGCATATGCAGTCACATACACGACCGGAATGTTACAGCGTGACTGAATACGTTCAACCGCCTCCACGCCACTCATTTGGCCCTTCAGGACAATGTCCATAAGAACTAAGTCAGGGTTCGTATCGAATGCCTTCTTCACTGCTTCTTCCCCGGAAAATGCTACAACTGGCACGGTATAGCCAAACCCCTCCAGCATAGTCTTCATATCTTCTGCGACAATGCTTTCGTCCTCAACAACCATGATCTGAGGTCGAGCCATACTCATCCTTTCTCTCTTTTTGTTTTTCACCTGTGAATGTGATTGTAAATTTTGTCCCAAACGACCTATCGATCTCAATTGACCCATCTAGTTGATTCACGAGTGCACCGACCAGTTTCATGCCTAATGAATCAACGTTCTGTAAATCAATATGATTTGGTAGACCAACGCCATTATCTTTCACAACTAACGTCAAAATACCATCACCATTAGTAGATAGTTTTACGCAGATTTTTCCTTCTCTATTATCAACAAATGCATGTTTTAATGAGTTCGACATAAGTTCATTCACAATTAACCCACATGGAATTGCCGTGTCAACGTCTAACATAGTGTCTTTGACGAGAACTTTAAGCCCAATCTTCTTTGAGTAGGCATCATATGACCGGAAAATCTGCACAGATATAGTTTTGATATATTCAGCAAAATCGATCTTCGTAATATCTCTCGCCCGGAAGAGAATTTCATGGATGAAAGCCATTGATTTGACACGGTTTTGATTATCAATCAACATCTGAAGTGCTTGTGGGTCATTAATATATTTCGATTGTAGATTGAGGAGACTCGAAATAATTTGCAAATTATTTTTGACCCGATGGTGGATTTCTTTGAGCAGCACTTCCTTTTCTAGCAGCGAGGCCCTGATCTGCTCCTCCGCGTGTTGCCGGTCGGTGATATCGCGCGCCACACCAACGCGCCCGATGATGCGCTCATCCAGGACGAGGTTGGCCATCGATAGTTCAATGGGCACTCGGCTGCCATCTTTGCGAATCATCTCTGCCCACACATGTGGCGAGATCGCCTCTCCGGCAATGGCCCGCCGGAAACGATCGGTGAGCTCCGGCAGGTTCTCGGGCGCCACCAGATCCATAAACGGGCGACCGAGTAACTCATCAAGTCGATACCCCGTGAGCCGTTCCCCGGCGGCGTTGCCGAACGCGAACCGAGCCTCCGCATCAAGAGTGAACACGGCATCGTTGATCGCCTCCGTCACTACCCGATACTGCTCCTGCAGGCGGTTCACTTGGCTGAACAGCTCGCTGTTCTCGATCGCCTGCGCTACCTGATTGGCGAGCACGGTTCCCTGCGTCAGATCGCGCTCGGTGAACCGATCAGCGTCTTCCATATCGGCAAAGGTCATGGCTCCGACCACGCGTCCGGTGCGGTTGATGAGCGGCAGCCCCAGCAACGCCTGCGCGTTTAGGGTGCGGGCGATGGCGTTGTTTCCGTACGGACTTTCCCAAACCCGGTTGCGGAAGGCGGGTTGGCCGGTGTGAATGATCCAGGCGGCGTACGAACTCGGCTCGCTTAAGTCGTGTGACGTGCCGACAAACGGCGCGGCCCCCTCACCGAAGGCCGCCACCATAGTCACCGTATGGCCATCCTCGCCTACACGCCATAAAGCCCCATGGGTGTAGCCTTGCGCTCGGCCGATGGTCTCGATCAACGGCTGTGCGAGTTCCTCAGGGCGCAAGCTCGACAAGGCCGCCTTGGCCACCTCAGTCTGGGCTCGTAGGAAGCGCGCCTCCGCAGCAAGCGCCGCCTCGGCCCGCCGACGCACGGCGATATCGGCGAGAAGCTGCTCATTGACCCGCGTGAGCTCGATGGTGCGCTCCCCAACCTTGCGCTCGAGCTCTTCCTTGACCCGCTGCAACGCCATCTCCACCTCCTTGCGCTCGGTGATGTCAGAGTCCGTGCCAACGAGCCGATACGGCGTGCCATGAGCATCGCGGAGGGCTGTCCCACAGGCGAGAAACCAGCGAACGCTGCCTTGCTTATGCACCATGCGATGCTCGATTTCATAATGGGGGGTCTTGCCGTCGAGGTGATCCCGTGCGGCCACCATGACCCGTTCGCGATCATCGGGATGCATATGGCTGGTCCAGGCCTCGATCGTGTTCGGAATGTCAGATTCCTCAAAGCCCAGCAAAGCCTTCAAGAGCGGATCGAGATAGATGTGGCCGGACGCGATTTCCCAGTCCCACACCCCCACTTTCCCGGCGTTGACCGCCAGGGCATAACGTTCTTGGCTCAAGCGTAACGCCTGTTCCGCACGCTTACGCTCGGTGATGTCATTAAACGTCACCACAGCGCCGACGATGGTCCCCTCGTCGCGGATGGGGGTACTGACATACTCCACGGGAACACTCGTCCCATTCTTGCGCCACAACAGACCTTCACCGGACTGATGAATAGCACCAGCGGTCAGCGTGGCGAACACCGGACAATCTTCCCATGCATACCGGGTGGCGTCCGCTCTCGAGTGGTACAGCATGGCATGCATAGGTTGACCGAGCAGTTCTTCGATCGTATATCCTGTCAGATGGGCGACAGCCGGGTTCACAAAGGTGGCCCGTCCCTGCAAGTCCAGCCCATAAATCCCCTCACCTGCCGAGCGCAAGATCAATTCGTTTTGGCGACTAAGCTGTTCGACCTTGGCTTTGGACTCCTCCAGTTGCCGTGATTTTTCGTTGAGTTGCAGGATGAGATCTCGCGCCACGCGGACGGCCGACGCGGTGTGGTTTCGGAACTGTTCCGACGCTCTCGCGGTGATGGCGATATAGAGATTTGAGCCATAGATCACAAGGATCTTCGGCAATTCATAGCGCAGGGAGATGGGCCGATGCTCGACATAGAGAAGATATACTAGCATTCCAAGATAACAGAGTACTGAAAGATGTCCCCAAAAAAGAACTCTTTTGAAACTTGTATTAATCTGATCGGCCACGCGCATCACCATTAACCAGAATAATAAACTATTTTCCCCCCCAGAAAAATAAATCATTAATGTCCATATGAAGATGTCGAATACAAGGAAGAGGAAACCAATATCGAATTTTTTAATCCTTTCAAAACAGAAATAGAGAATTAACCAGGAAATTATTGAATAGCCTATTACGATGCATGCTATTTGAAAAATGTTCGGCTGTGCAGGTGATTTTAAGATAAATAAGTTGTGGAAGAAGATGCAAATCGTCAGCAGGCAAAATCCAAGTATACGCAAGGTAGGTATCTGAACGACATTGAGGCGATAAAGCCGGCGTGCCTTCTTTCGCTCAATCTCATCGGGGTCTAAATCGATGATCAGCTGGGTGGGATCACCGCGAGGGTCTCTCGTCCATCGTTTCGCCATGGTCATAGCCACCCGATATCTGCTCCCTATGGCTTTTGGAGCGGCGCAAAATTGGCTCCTCCCAGACCCAAAACCATGGTTGATCAACGAGAGTATAGGATGAATCAGTGATGACGTCAACGATAATTATTGAGAATAATAAATCGACATTGACGTGTATTTTATCTTCTTTACGCTAAATCTAGGTAATACAGGTTTACTATGGTATATTTTAGGTCATGATATACGTGTATATCAAAATAAATGGTATGACAGAACAACCACCCACGCTGGTTTTGCACCATCAGCACGTCTACAGGCGACAGAACCTCGCGCATCCGCCTGTCCGCGGCGGGCTTGAATCTTCCAGACACTGAATTGGTGTGGCCATGGTGGTAACGCTTGGGCGAAGCTGGGGGCTCACGCAGACTGCTGGCGTTGATGTCACGAGCATCAAGGGCAGTTCGGAGACGGCTCTCCCCAGGAGTTGGAGCTTCGTTGGCAGCCAAAATCGTGCCGCGAACGCAGCAGCCAAGACGGGCGGTCGGTTCGCCGCACCGTTGCTTATGGAGGGATTTACTATGATCAGGCTATCGCCGATGAGCGCGCTACCCGACGTCCCCACCGGCGGCCACGGCATGGGAGGCGTTCGCAGGCTGCGGTTCTTGCGGCGTATCCTCGCGCGTTGGCCACGCGCGCAAGGCCATGTCCACCACCCGTCGCAGATCCTGGCGGCTGGCCCCGCCCGCCGCCTGCACCGCCATGCCCTGGGCGACCGTCGTGACGTAGTGGGCGAGATCGGAGGCGTTGGCCTCGGCCGGCAGGTCACCGTCCGCTTGCGCGCGCTCGAGGCGCTGGCGGAGCGCCGCCTCCCCGGCGGCACGACGTGAAATCAACTCCTGCCGGATGGCATCGGCGGCGTCTCCGCACGCGAGCGCTCCCTGCACCGCGAGACAGCCCTGCGGCGTGCACGGGTCGGTCAGCAAGTCGACGACCCCGTGCAGTAGCCGTTTGACGACGGCACGCGCGGTGGGCTCGTCAAGCGCCGCGCGCGTGCAGGCCGCGGGGCCCTCGGCGTAGCGGTCAAGGGCCTTGCGGAACAAATTTTCCTTATTGCCAAAGGCGGCATAGAGGCTCGGGCGGTTGATGCCCATGGCCTTGGTTAGATCCGACAGAGATGCACCCTCGTAGCCTTGGCGCCAGAACACCTGGAGCGCACGGTCTAAGGCTCTATCAAGGTCGAAAGCGCGGGGACGTCCCCCTGGCATCGCACACCTCCTGCGTTGCACACCTCCTGATACACTACTGCACTTGACGTGAAATGTCCATGAGGACATATTTACTCATCGGTACAAAATTCGCGCGAAGGAACCATGGCAAGGAAATTGACAGAGAAGGTCGCATTGGTCAGCGATGCATCGTGTGCTATCGGGGTGGCGATCGCGAAGCGACTGGCACGCGACAGCATCGATGTCGCCATCAGCTACATGATGTCAGCCGACAAGGCGAAGGCGGTCGTGCGTGCGCTTGGAGGCCATGGCGTCCGCATACTGGTCTCGACCCTCGATCTGCGGGAACTCCTGTCAGCCATCTCCGCCTGCCTTAAGCGGGTGATGCCGCACGATGGCGCGAGTCTGGCTCTCTATGACCCTGTCAGCCACATGCTGCGGGCTTCGGCGCTGGAGTTCCCTGGGCATGAGGACGTCATGATGGCGGGTGAGCTGTTTCCGCTCGAAGGGAATCCGGCGGGACTGGCGCTGACGACACGTCGCACTGTCCTGTGTGACGCCCGGAAGGCAGAAGATCTGCATGCCGCGCTGAAAAGGCTCCGCGCCGCCGGTGTGAAATCCGGCTGCAGCATCCCCCTCATCTCCTGCGGCCGTGGACTCGGTGTCCTATGTCTTGTGCGATTGTCTGACGGCGCGTTTACTGACGATGACGTGGATGTGCTCACCCAGATCGCCAATCAGGTCGCCATCGCGGTGGAGAACGCGCTGTCATTCCGTGAGATCGACGCGCTCAAGAAGAAATTGGCCGAAGAAAAACTTTACCTCGAAGAAGAAATTCGGACGGAACACAATTTCGAGGAGGTCATTGGCAAGAGCTGCGCGCTCAAGCGCGTGCTGCAGCAGGTGGAGATGGTCGCACACACCGACTCGACGGTGTTGATTGTCGGGGAGACTGGGACCGGCAAGGAACTCCTGGCCCGCGCTATTCATAATCTGAGTCCCCGCCGGCAGCACACCTTTGTCAAGGTCAATTGCGCGGCGATTCCGACGGGGCTGCTCGAAAGCGAGCTGTTCGGCCATGAGAAGGGCGCGTTTACCGGGGCGATTGAGCCGACATTCCGCACCTACGCTCGCATGTTCATGCATAAAACGCCTTAGAGGATTGCCCGAGGAGTTGGAGCAGGTGCTCGTGCGTGTCCGTGAGATTGAGGACCAATGGCCCTTCCCCAGGCATGAGGAGCAAGTGAATCCCCACAAAATACTGGAAGATCCCTCGGGCCGTGGGGGTCTGGATCGGGTGCCCTTGTTGGTCGGGAAACGTCGCCTCATGCGCCTTGAGAGTTGGGCGTATGCGATACTCCAAGGCTGCGTATACCAACAAACACACCGTCATGACCATCAAGAGGGCCATACTCCGCTGCGGCTTTTTCAGAGAGAGCGACGAGGCCAGAAAGAGCGGAGCTTTGAGAAACCGAAAGCCACGTTCGGCATGCTTTTGGCCCTTATACCCTGCCAGGAGTGCCTGCGGGGACAAGACGGAGCCGTCGAGCTCGTTGGTGGCGAGAATAAACCAACGGTGTTGCGCCACACGGGCATCACGGACCGCTAGAGATGAGGTGAGGGCGCCTTCGATGTGGTAGCCCTGCTCGGTAGGCACCGTGGCTTTGCCCGGCCGGCCCCGCAGGGGATAACGCAGCGTAGGCCGAATGGTGACCTCGTGGAGACTGGTGGCTTGCAAACCCCGCGTAAAGGTGGCTAACGCTTGCTGGGCATCGGCTTCACAGGCGAAGGCCGTGCGGCTCAATGGCTGGAAGGCGTTGACTTCGGCGGCACTCTGCCTGAGCAGCTGCTTTTCAACCGTCCGCTGGGCCTGAGGGCGGCGGTGCTCGGAGTAGACGAGCCCCCAGCGTTGTGCCACGTCGCCATACGTGGCCCCCAGGAGGCGATCGCGATAGCCCTCCAGCAGCGGCTCCATTGTTTCGGGATCAGCCCCCGTCAGTGCGGCTTGGGCTTCGCTCAAGGTGGCCGGGACGCGGGGGATCCCCTTGCTTGGCGTGTGGGCTAGCTGCTGGAGGTTCTCTGCATGGTACAGGGCGCTATCGGCTACCAAGTAGGTGGTGCCGTAGGTGATAGGCCGCTGCGCCATGTGCGCGGTGATGACGTGCCTAAAGTCGATCGCATCGCTGGTATTGCCGCTCAGCGGTTGCATCAGCAGCGGGATACCGGCCTGATGCTCCACGATCAGGTCCAGCATAACTTGATTCAGGTCGGGCCGATGATCGCGGCTCTAGCCACGCGTGATGTGAATGACGTTCGGCTCCGGTTCCTCAGCACTGTTGTACCGCCCATCGACGTGGAAGGAGGTGCTGGCCAGATGGGCAAAGGTCGGCGCGAGGCCCAGGCGTTGGGCAGCACTGGTGGCAATAAGACTGTAGAGTACCGTCACCCCATACTCATAGAGCGTATCTAAGGCCCGCCCTCACGTGTCATCGTTGAGGGGCTTGGCCTCAATGCCCGGGGCCATGAGCCGGTGGGTCGGCTTGTGGTGAAAAAACCTCGGGACCAGGTAGAGCTGCTGGTGCACAAAGCCCAGGCCGTTGAGAACCATCGCTTTGACGGCATGGCCTACCGTGACCATGCGAGTCTCCGGGTTTTGCTGGGTGGCCTGGTCAATGACGGCGGCAATGCCGAGTTCATCGACCATCCCGGCCACCAGACCGAGATGATCCAAGATCTGACGACGAGAGGATTGTGGCATAGGTGGCTCCTCCGAAGAGGAGATTCTACCAACGCGCCAAAATTACTCCAAGAGTTTCAGGGTGGTGCGGACAGTCGGATTGAGCGACGTTTCGGGCGCTTTGAGCTGGCACACCAGGGGACAATCTTTCTCGACGAGGTCGGCGATGTGCCGCTGGAGCTGCAATCGAAACTACTGCGCGTACTCTAGGAACAGGAATTCGAGCGCTTGGGCAGCTCCCGCACGATGCGCGTGGATACGCGCGTGGTGGCTGCGACGAACGGCGACCTCGCCCGGATGGTCGCCGACAAGCAATTCCGTAACGACCTCTATTATCGCCTCAACGTCTTCCCGATCACCGTGCCGCCGCTCTGTGAACGCCCGGAGGACATTCCACTGCTGGTGCATTTCTTCGCGCACAAATTCGCCAAGCAGATGAAAAAACCGATCGAGCGCATCCCGACGCAGACGATGGCAGCCCTCACCGCCTACCCGTGGCCGGGCAACATCCGGGAACTGCAAAACCTCGTGGGGCGCGCCATGATCCTGTCGCGCGGCCGGATCCTGGAAGTCCCCCTGCCTGCATTGCAGCCGGCCGCTGACGCCGCCCCCGCTCCACCCGCCGCCGCCACGCTCGCGGCCATCGAGCGCGAACACATCCTGCGGGTGTTGCGCGCCTCGAACTGGATGATCGGTGGCGCCACCGGCGCCTCCGCCTGCCTCGGCCTGCCGCGCACGACGCTCCACCACAAGCTGCGCAAACTGGGCATCACCCGCCCCCCGCGTGACGATCACTGGTCACCTGACCGTATGCGGTCAGCCTCTCCGCTGGCCTCATAGCCCCTCTGGCGTGGCCTTCCCAGTGATTCACGGACCTCGCAGCCCCCACACGTATGGGCATGAGGATTGCTCTGCCTGTGCACAGACCAGGCGGGGGCCACCCGCACGAGACCCAGCCCCGAGACGCCCACGCCGCCGCGGGACGGCGGGGTTTCCGCAGCCGCGGGTGCATGATGACGGCATGTCGGGTGATGGAAGGAGCAGATGCCGCGACGAAATCCTGACGCCGTGTCAGACCCACGACACCAGCACGATGTCACGGGCATGGACCAGCGCGGGGAGGGCTGGCGCAGAGCGGCCACCCATGCCACCCGCGTCGACTGTCCTGCCTGCAATGGAGAGGAGGGGTCAGCAGGATGCAGCGTGACCTTGTGGAGATGACCTGGAGTGAAGCGGTGACGGCTCTGGCGGTGCTGGGCCTCATCACGTGGCTCTTCTTTCTTTGAGCGGTTCGCAGGCAACGTTTCCTCGGGGGATGGATCGGTGGCGGCCCATACCGAGGGCCGCCCTACGCCTACCGTGCCAGTGAGGCCATGCTGAACATGTGCGGACGATCGCTCGCCGCCCCAGGGTCTCTCCTGCAACGATTGCAGAGCCGAGGAATCCTGGTCAACACAAGCGGTCGGCGGGCGAATGCATGAGCCGCGTCCGCGGCGAGGAGGATTGTGTTGAGCCGTGTACGGCGACTGCCCCCGATCGGGCTCGTGTTCCTGCTAGCCGCCTGCCAGCAACCGCAAGCGGCCGCTTCGATGTCGATGAGCGCGGGTATCTCAATGACTCCCGCCTCTGACGTAACGGGCAACACGCCGATCCTCGCGAGGTGAACATCCTCGTCGATCTCGGGTCGGCGGATGAAACGGGATTTCCCCACCAGGGCCGACTCGATTTCATCGACAATCGGCTCGATCCGAACACGGGCAGGATGGTGGAGCACCTTTGGGGCCGCTGCGGCGAAAGACGCTGGAGGCATCGAGTTGGACATGCTCGTCAACAACGCAGGCATCGCTCCGGCCGTCTCACTTATGATCAAACGTCAGGGACAGTCTTCGATGACATCATCACAGTCCAGATCACAGTCCATCTCAAAGCCCCGTTTTCTCTCATCCAGGTTGCGGCCCCTCACCCGCGCAAGGGTGGTCGCATCATGCATATCGGCAGCGTTCTGGGCGCGCGAGCAATTGTCCCGACGGTACGAGGGTACGGATACGTTTCTCGGTGGCAGAGACCACCGTGCGTTGTCTCTGCACCCGTCGTCCCGGCGAGAGCACCTCAACACGTGTGTGGTGCAGCTACGGTGGGGCACCAGTAGACGGAAATCACGACGGCACACGTGGCCAGGCACCGACGGCGCTCAGTCTGAAGCACAGCGGAAAAAATTGAGGAGAACCGCTCTGAGGGAGTGGCTGTCTCCTGACAACGCAGAACCTCATACGGGGTAGCGGGCCTTCGTACTCGGGGACCAGAGGCCCTCTTGCGCCAAGAACTCCCTGAGCGCCGCGGTCGAGGTGAAGCGATGGGACCGGATCCCCACACTTTCCGCTCGCTCGACATTCCACGGGAGATCATCGATGAAGACGCAGTGGTGTGGCGCACTGCCGAGCTCTGTCAGTACCCAACGGAACGTCTCGACTTGCCGCTTCGTCTGCCCCAGAGCGAACGAGAGGAACCGGCGTTCGAAGAGTTGGAGGAACGCATGGGTTACCTTGACATCCTCCCACCATTCCCGCGCTTGATCTGAGAACAGCACAAGGCGATGCTGCCGCAGCGACATGAGCAGCTCCGGCATGCCTGGCACCGGTTGCCGGAAAGTGTGCCGCACCCCAGCGCCTAACTCGTCCTCAGTAATGGGCCAATGGGTCCGTTCCAGGACGCACTGTCAATACGTTGCTTCGGATATCCTGCCTTCCGTAAGGGCCACTAAGAGCGCGCCTCCTAGACCTGAGATGACGTCGGTTGCTGCCAGGCCGAGCCGCGTGGCGAGGGACTCCGCAAAACTGTAGAAGCCTTCGATCAGGACGTCTACAAGGTCAAAGATGAGGGTTTTCTTCATGGAGTGGTTGGTACCTGTGCCAGCGCCCTTTGACCGCTAACCGCCCTAGTTCAGCGGCGCGGCGCTGTGTGCCGCGCCGGCTGCGATGGGTGCTAGGCGGCATCTTCGCGCTGCTCTAGTCGGACCGCCGCCCGATGAACAAGCCCCTGCCCATCAACCCTTGGTGGTCGAAGGTCACGTCCAGACCGGCTGCTGTCAGCGCGGCACCCATTTCCTCGGTCGTAAATAGCCCGAGCTCATGATGTTCGACCAGGTGTTCTGTCCCCGCTGGTGTGCCAATCACATAGTGCAGGTCAAAGACGGACAGGCGCCCTATGGCAAAACTGGTATTGATGCGGGCGATCTTCAACTCGGGTTCATCGATGAAAATGGCGTGCACCGTTCCTGGGCGCCATGTGTCGGGGGTAAACCAGGGCTCGATCACCAAGAGACCACCGGACTCAAGGTGTCTGGCCATGCATGTGACCGCTCGCGAGAGATTTTTCAGCGTCTTTACATACCCAATGGAACTGAACAGGCAGGTGACAATGTCGAAGGGCTTCCCGAGGTCGAACGCCGTCATGTCAGCATGGTGAAAATGGATGCCTGGCTGACGTTGGCGGGCGATGGCGAGCAATTCAAGGGAAATGTCCAGCCCCTCAACCTCATACCGATCTCTGAGATACTCGAGATGACGACCCGTCCCACAGGCCACGTCGAGCAGGCGTGTTGCCCCTGAACGTTGATGCTCTTTGAAAAGGGCCATGAGGCGTTCGGCTTCGGCCTTGTAATCCTTGAAAGAGGATATCTTGTCATAGTAGCGGGCCGTCTTGTCAAACATAGATGCTCCACACCTCTGGCATGCATGGTTTATAAACCGAATCACTGGTGCCTAGACGGAATCACTTCCGATGCGGAAGCTGACCTCCGTGGCCAACGCGGGTGAGCTTCCCCAACGCCAGCGCCGCCGCGTGCACTACAAGCGGCACCCTCCCCCACGCACGCGGCCCTCCGCCAGGCTGCACGCTCTCACCCGCTCTGATGCCTAGCGCTTCATCAAGGCACGCGCGCCGTCGCCGACGCTGGGCAAGAGCGCCACGCCGACGCCACCGCTCTTGGCCCCACTAGCACCCGCCCATGGGCCATCGCCCAATGCCTCCGTCCGCACCAGGCGCAACGTCTGCGCCTCGTGGTGGTCGATGCCGCCCGCCCTGGCGGGGATGGGCTCTCCCTCGATCTGCCCCCCGACGGAAACACCTCCAGCTGGCCGCCCACCCCCGGCGATCAGCTGGAGCAACCGGCGACCCTTCTGGGCTCAGGCTCTTCCGCTGGCCACGGTCAAAAAGTGCATGAAGACCGCAAAAAACTTACTCTCAACGCTTGACGCCTGAAATCGGCTTCCTCCAAAGCTGCCGTGCGCTTCCTGCGCAAGAATCCGTTGGGGCAAATCTACCTCAAGCGTTCGATGCAGACCCGTGCTTGCACCGGCGCGATGAAACGAAGTCAGAACACGGTTCTCTGCCTGGGTTCCTCCCTTGTGGTCGCATAGACGGAGAGTCTCTCCGTTCTCCGTGGCAGGATTATTTTGTCCCTTGACCACCGGGGGCCTCATAGGTGTTAGGCGGTATCGCTCTGTGGTAAAAGCCGACTGGACGCCTGTGTTTACTTCCTCACCACGTACCAGTTGTTTTGGCTGTCATGTGCCAGGCGTTATACACTAATCGACCGAAAGCCGGCACGCTGGGGAGATACTCACGCGTTTTCTCTTCGCCCCACATCGCCCCCAGACCTTCCCCCCTGCGCCAGGGACACAGTCATGCAGTACATGCACGATGTAGTATACAGGAATGTCCCGATGGGATGCTCAATGTCTTTATGCACATGGCTCGATCCACTGATGCCCTGCATCAGGTAGATCCCGTCCGGTTTAAGCGCGCGATAGGTTCCTTTGAGCACCCTGAGTGGCCTGGCTTGATCATGGACAGCATTGAACGGCGTGATGCAGTCGAACGTTTCAGGTTCTGCAGTTTCGTCAAAGTCGCTGAGATCAACGGCAATAAACCGGGTGTTTTGTGTTTGCCATGCCCCGGTTCGACGCCTCCCGGCGCGCAAACGCAATCGCCTCCTGAGACAAGTCCATGCCTGTGACGTGACTCTGCGGCAAAAGTTCGGGGAGCTTGGTGATGATGGGGCCACGACCACGCCCAACGTTAAGGACGCGTATGCCGCGCACGAGCTGGTTTATCAAGACAGGAACAAGCGGCAAGATGTGGGATTCCAGCAATGACAGCACAGACTGCCCACTGTCTTCCGCGCAGCCCAACACCATGACTTCATCATCCTTGGGAGCTACTCAGGGATCAACGACTGGGATGATGCCAAAGTTCTCGTGGATGTCAGCAGGGCCTCACATCGCCTGAGCCTGACCAACCATGAGTGGATGATGCCCTATGCCATGCTCGGCCTGACCAAGGTGCCCGAAGAGCAGGGTGAATGGGCTGCTAAAACGGCCTTATCCGACATTCCGCACATAGTGAGGTGATTTTCTGAAATGAGAGATGGCGCTAGAATGTCCTCGAAGGAGGGGATTCTATGCCTGCAACGTATCAGAGTCAGATTCTGGATCATCTGGGGCTGGTGGCTGGAATGTTCGACGAACTGGGCATCGGCGAGGTGATCGACCGGAGCAGTGCCCAAGACGCCAGTCGGCGTCAGGTGTCTGTAGGCCAGGCCGTCAAAGCCATGGTGCTCAACGGACTGGGCTGTGTGAATCAACAACTGTACCTGGTGCCGAGCTTTTTCGACAACAAACCGCTCGAGCGCCTCATCGGCCCTGAGATTGAGGCGGCGCATCTGAACGACGATGTGTTGGGACGAGCGCTTGATACCCTCTACGAGGTGGGCGTCACGCCACTGTATACGCTGATTGCGACCGAGGCCTGTACGCGCCTGGGGTTGGCTTCACCCTATGTGCATTTGGATACAACCAGTTTTCATGTGGATGGCCGCTACAACAGCGCCGAGGCACCAGAGGACAGGGTCATTCACATCACCCAGGGCTACAGCCGGGATCATCGGCCCGATCTGAACCAGGTGATGCTGGAACTCATGGTTGAGCACCAAGCGGGCATCCCCCTGTGGATGAAGCCGCTCAGTGGCAATAGCAGTGACCCGGTGGAGTTTGGCCGGGTAGTGGACGAGCACCTGGCGCAGTTGGGCGGTGACGATCTGCCCCGCTATGTGGTGGCCGATAGTGCGCTGTACAGTGCGGAGAATCTGGGCAAGTTGGCCACGAGTGCCATGCAGTGGATCACTCGGGTGCCTGCAACGCTTAACGAGGTGCAAGCGCATCTGGCCAACGTTGATCTGGCCACCCTGGCCCCGCTCACGGACGGCTATCACTATCTGGAGGTGTCGTCCAGCTTTGGCGGGGTGGAGCAGCGCTGGCTGGTGGTGTATTCCGAGGCCCGCCAACAGCGGGTGCAGCGCACGGTGGACAAACAGCTGGCCAAGCAGAGTGACGCCGAGCGCAAGGCCTTCAAGAAACTCTGCGCCCAGACGTTTGCCTGTGAAGCGGACGCCCGGCAGGCCCTGGAGCAGTTCAAAGCGACCTTAGCGGTCAGCCGGATTGAAGGTGAAGAGATTCGGACGATGGCCCGCTATGAGGGACGGGGGCGTCCCGCCCCAGGGCAGCCTCCCGCACGGGTGGACTATGCGCTCGCGGGCGCCCTGGCCTCCTCGTTGGCCACCCGCCAGGCGCTTTTGGCCCAAAAGAGTTGTGTTGTCCTAGCGACCAATGAGCTCGATGCGCAGGCCCTGGGGGCCCCAGAGGTGTTGGCCGCCTACAAGGCGCAAAGTGCGCCAGAACGTGGCTTCCGATTTCTCAAAAGTCCGGAGTTTCTGGCCGCCTCGCTCTACCTCAAGAAGCCCGAGCGCATCATGGCGCTGTTGATGGTCATGACCGTGTGTTTGTTGGTCTACGCCGCGCTGGAGTATCGCCTCCGCCAGGCGCTGCGTGAGCACGACGAGACGTTTCCTGATCAAAAAGGGCGTCCGACACGACGTCCCACCGGGAGGTGGGTGTTCCATGTCTTTGTGGGGATTCATGTGTTGCTTGGCGCCATGGACAAGCCGCTGATCTTAAATCTCCAAGAGCACCACTTACGTGTACTCAAGGTGATGGGGACAGCCTACGAATCACTCTATTCGTGAAACTCACCAAGAGGTATGCGGAATGTCGAGTAGAGACGTACCACGAAGTCATGGCGTGACGAGAGGCGATCAAAATATATCGGACGCTATAGTGTG
>Ga0081538_10002054_pt1 | contig 20088 bp, 20 predicted proteins | sample TabmetS5T2R1_FD_71022 | JGI IMG/M metagenome (GOLD analysis project Ga0081538, IMG submission 71022) | Tabebuia heterophylla rhizosphere microbial communities from the University of Puerto Rico - S5T2R1 | ecosystem: Host-associated > Plants > Roots > Rhizosphere ...
AAGCGGAGTACACGTTGCTTAACATGCGAGGAAGCCTCACTCTGCTCGAGTAAGCCTACGAGAGTCACATAGGATTGTGGGTGTAAGAATGTGTGCGCATGCGGAGCAGTCCACGTCACGTGCGTCGCCATTGCATCTGTACAAGGCACACGCGTGCAGGACAACTCTGCTGTAGGGAGGTGTAGATGCCGCCAGACCTGTTCCACACTCGAGAGCGAAGCACCAGCATCAAGGAAAGCCCCCAACAACAGTGGCCCCGTTACGCCCTCATAGCCATGGACATAAGCAATGCGCATGTCTAGTGTTCCTGCACTGTCTTTGCAGCCGAGTCGGTCGCTGTTTCACCAATGAGGTTAATGCTATGCGCCATGTAGCCGGCGCCGAAGCCATTGTCAATATTCACAACCGCTATCCCAGCGGCGCAGCTGTTGAGCATGGCCAACAGCGGTGCCAGGCCATGGAAGTGAGCCCCATACCCTACACTGGTGGGCACCGCAATGACCGGTTTATCTACCAGGCCCCCAACCACGCTGGGAAGTGCGCCTTCCATGCCAGCCACAACAACGATGACCCTGGCCGCTGCCAGGAGAGCATATTGATCGAGGAGGCGGTGTAAGCCTGCCACGCCAACGTCATATACAGTTTGCACGGTACTTCCAAGAGCACTAGCCGTGACCACAGCCTCCTCGGCTACAGGGAGGTCTGAAGTCCCAGCTGCGGCAACGAGGATCACTCCTGTAGTGCTCGTACGATGTGATGCCTGACGCACCACAACAGTGCGCGCTATAGCGTTGTATTCTGCCTGCGGTGCAAGCGTCAGGAGGGCTTCCGCCGCCTGTGGGGAGAGGCGTGTGGCGAGCAGGTCACTGCCATGGAGGAGAATACGTTCGCCAATAATGCGTACCTGGTCGACGGTTTTGCCTTCGCCGTATATGACTTCCGGCACACCCTGACGTAGACTCCGATGGTGATCAATACGTGCGAACCCCACGTCTTCATAGGGGAGGAAACGTAATTGCTCCAGTCCTGCCTCAGGGGTAACCTTACCCGCAGCAATATTCTTGAGCAGCTGAGCCAACTGCGCGCGATTCATATGCTCGCCCTTCAGCGATCCTCGTGCTTCAAGGTGCGTTGCATCAGTTCCGTGACGGCTTCACGCGGAGTAATATGGCCCTGGAGTAAGGCATAGACTCTTTCGGCAATGGGCATTTCCACCTGATAACGCTCCCCCAGAGCCACCGCAGCACTTGCGGTGGTCACCCCTTCAGCGACCATGTGCATCTGTGACAAAATATCCGGCAGTTTTTTGCCTTGTCCCAGTTGCACCCCCACTACATAATTCCGACTGAGATGTCCGGTGCACGTTAGGACCAGGTCCCCCATGCCAGAGAGCCCGGCAAACGTCTGGGCTCTTGCCCCCATCGCCACACCCAAGTGTGTCATCTCGGCTAAACCACGTGTAATCAGGGCAGCGCGTGTATTATAGCCAAGGTTGAGACCGTCACAGACACCGGCGGCAATCGCCATGACATTTTTCAGCGCTCCCCCGAGTTCGACCCCAAGCACATCGGTGTTGGTATACACACGAAAGGTCGCGGTGCTCAAAAGCTGTTGGACTGTCTCTGCCACGGCATGACGGGTGGCAGCAGCCACAGCCACACTCGGGGTGCCTTGGCTCACTTCACGGGCAAATGTCGGGCCAGATAAGACGGCTATCTCAATACCTTGGCTTAAGGCGAGAGTCGCTTGCAACACCTGGGACATGGTGCACAGCGAACCTGCCTCTATACCCTTTGTTGCGCTTATCAAGAGCGCTAAAGCTGGGAGCATGGGAGTCAACATACTCCACACAGTCCGTACAGCATGCGAAGGTATGACCGAGATAAAGATGGTCGTAGCATACGCTGCTTCAGCAAAATCAGCCGTCAACGTGAGGCGTGAATGCAATGGGACCCCAGGTAAATACAACGCGTTTTCTCGTTCGCGGGTCATACGCTGAGCTAGGTGCTGTGTCCGAGCCCAAAGCCTAACCTCATATCCTTTGGCCGCCAGGAGATTGGCTAATGCCGTACCCCAGGAGCCCGCTCCAATGACGGCGACACGTGTATTGTGGACGTGCTCGGACATGTCGTACACCCTTGCATACACCCGGTTACTTGTTTAGAGGGTCAGGGGACGCTCGCCCCCATATTACATTGATGCCTCTGTAGCCCAGGCACAGGAGCGGCGTACCGCCTCTTGCCAGCCACGGTAGAGACGATCACGATGCTCTACAGACATCTGTGGCGTATAGGTACGGTCCAGACGCCAGTGCGCCGCAATCTGGTCCTGGCTTTCCCAATAACCCACGGCTAAGCCGGCCAGATAGGCAGCCCCTAGGGCTGTCGTTTCCACAACCTGAGGCCGTTGGACCGGCACCTGTAACATATCGCTCTGAAACTGCATGGCTAGATCGTTGACCGCCGCACCCCCATCCACACGTACGACCGAGACTGGCATACCCGCTGCGGCGACCATACTGCTGACCACATCGCAGGTCTGATAGGCCATCGCTTCCAGGGCTGCACGGACAATATGCGCCCGGCGCGTACCACGCGTCAGCCCAATCAACAGCCCACGCGCATACATGTCCCAGTGGGGAGAGCCCAGACCAGTAAACGCCGGTACGAAATACACCCCATGCGTGTCCGGCACACTGGCTGCCAATCTTTCACTCTCCGCAGCACTCTGGAGAATCTGCAATTCATCCCGTAGCCACTGCATGGCCGAGCCTGTCGAGAAGATGCTGCCCTCGAGGGCATAAGTGAGGACACCATGGAGCCCCCAGGCAATGGTGCTGAGAAGACCATGCGACCTGGTGACAGGCTGTGCACCACTGTGCATCAACACAAAAGAACCCGTGCCGTAGGTATTCTTGACCGCCCCAGGCGTAAAACATGCCTGACCAAAGAGGGCGCCTTGTTGGTCGCCAATCACACCGCCAATCGGAATGGGCGCCCCGTCGAAATGTCCTGGTGCTGTTGTGCCAAACATACCGCTCGAATCACGCACGTCGGGCAAGAGGGCGGCTGGAATATCCAACGCACGCAGAATCTCGGTATCCCAACTGCGCGTGTGGATATTGTACAGCATTGTCCGTGCCGCATTCGAGTAATCTGTGCAGTGCAAGCGCCCACCACTGAGCTTATAGAGTAACCACGTGTCCACTGTCCCAAACGCTAACTGGCCCTGCAGCGCGCGCCTGCGTGCCCCAGGGACATTGCGCAGCAGCCACTGGACCTTAGTGGCCGAAAAATAGGCATCGAGCACGAGCCCTGTACGTTGCTGGATCTCTGTGTCCCAGCCCTGGGCCCGTAGCGCTTCCACCAGGGGTGCGGTACGGCGACATTGCCAGACAATGGCTGGATAAATCGGTTCGCCAGTCGCCCGGTCCCAGATGATCGTAGTTTCACGCTGATTGGTCACCCCCAGGGCCGCCACCTGTGTTGGGTGAACTCCCGCTTGCTGGAGGACCTGCTGCGCCGTGGTGAGCTGCGAGTGCCAGAGAGCAGCAGGGTCGTGTTCCACCCAACCGGGTAGCGGATAGCGCTGTGGAAAGGCCTGACTGACCTGATATAGCGCACGCCCAGTACGATCAAAAAGCACCGCCCGTGAACTACTTGTCCCCTGGTCAAGAGCCAAAATATATGTGTCTGTCATACGCGTAGTGTGGCAATGTGGTTATGAGAGTGACGCATAAATGCGTATGCTAATTTCTTGGTCAGGCATATCGTCAGGAAAAGGATGATACGGCGCCGCCCGTTTGACAGCTCTCAGGAGAGCCTGATCCACCGCTGGATACCCCGACGAACGCAGCAGCACCGTTTCCGCCAATTCGCCATTCCGTCGGACAGTAAAGCCGACAATCGGCACGCCTATGGCACCATGATCGGGACGAAATGGTGGCACAGTAAACACCAGCTCAATTTTACGCTGCATGCTGAGCAGATAGGAGACATGCTTAAAGCCATACGAGGCGATCGAACGGTACTTCCCACCCTCACCGGTGCCGGAACCTTCTCCAGAACGTTCCGGGCCACGCTCGAACGCGCCTGGGGCATCGAAAGAGGGCAACGGCTGATGTTTTTCTAAACGCGCAAAGTGTTCGGCGAGTGTCTGCTTTGCATTGCTTGCTGGTTTCCCAGCCTCCTCACGCTCCTGAGGACTGCGCTGCACCATGGCAAGTTCCTGCTCGGGCGTGAGTTTCTGACGTTCAGGCCCCAGCGGTATCTTTGGCACTGCTGGCGGAGCAGGCACCGTTGGTATTTGGGGCATGCTGCCCCCAGGGAGTACTTCTGACTGACGTGCCTCTTCTGCCGGCGCTCGGGGTGGCTCGGCGTCTCGCCGAGCCGCTTTCGCCTGTGCTGACGGTGTACTCGCTGGTGCCTCGGGCCTGCGTTTCTCCTCCGCTGGCGGGCGCGGCGATGCCGGCGGGGTTGGACGTGGCAGCGGCGTTGGTTTGGCTTGCGGTGCTGGGGCCGGCGGTTTGGGGGGTGGCAAGACCTCGCTCTTGAGCACAGGGGCCGGCGGCTTTGGTGGAGCCGACTCTACTTTCGCCGGTGGAGAGCCCGAGGGCTTCGGTGGGGCTGGCGTCACGCTTGACGGCGCTGCCGCCGCTGGTGCCGACGGTTCTAAAGGCGCATCGGGCGGTGTAGGCTTGCCGGTGCTGTACCGCTCTGGGAGTGGAATATCTGGAGGCATAGCGCGCGGCTGTTCGCCGGAAGGCTTACGCGTGCCCCCCTCTCCTGGCCCAATATCCTGCGCTTTACTGTCATAACGCGAGATGAGCCGCGCCTCATCAGAGCGCTCTTCACGCACCGGTTTAGGCAAATCGACGACTGTGCCACCTTTTGGAGGTGGTGCTGCTGGCTTCGGTGTGACTGGCTCTGATGCACGTGGGGATGCCGGAGGCTGTGGCGCTTTAGGCTCTGCCTTGCGTGCCGGGGCTTCGGGGAGTTTACGAGCACGTTCTGGTGTTTGGGCAATCTGCGGTGCTGGCTGTGGAGGTAATTCCAACAATCGCACTGCTACCGGAGCATCGGAGGTCGACGCCGCCGGCCGTGTCAGCGCAGCGAGTGGGATGAAGCGCAGGAGGCCGAGCACAAGGATGTGCGTCAGGGCTGATAGCAGTAGCGCGAACTGTAGCCGAGATCGGTTCATGAGTATCCAAGAGGCTGGAGGGCTTGAGCCTCATATAGAGGAGTTGGATCTATGGGGCGGGGAAAACGCTGCTAGCTTATATAGCGTCCTTCCCATGTTCCCCCGTTCGAATACGCACGACATCCTCCACCGGCAAGACGAAAATTTTCCCATCACCAATGCGTCCAGTGTGGGCCGCTGTCATAATGGCATCGATGATATCGTCCACCTGTTCTTCTGGAGCAAGGATTTCGAGCTTGGCCTTGGGTAAAAAATCTACCACATACTCCGCCCCTCGATACAATTCTGTGTGCCCTTTTTGACGGCCAAAACCCTTCACCTCTGTTACTGTCAGCCCGTGCACTCCAACAGTGTTAAGGCGCTCCTTGACTTCATCGAGCTTGAAAGGCTTGATAATGGCTTCAACCTTTTTCATCATGCTCCTCACCCTCCCGACAAGACCACAATCGTTAGGCGGAGACGCGCTGGAGAGCCCGAGAGCCGATGTCGCGTCGATAATGCACCCCTGGCCACTGAATCTGCGCCACCGCGTGATACACGTGTGTAATAGCCGATGCCAGCGAGGCAGCGCGTGCGGTCACGCCCAGCACGCGTCCACTATTGGTCACCAAACGCCCACCCTGTATATCAGTCCCAGCATGGAAAACCCACGTGTTCTCCAGGCGTTCAATCTCCTCCACACCCACGATAGAGGCCCCTACAGCATACGCTCCAGGATAGCCCTCTGACGCCATCACCACACACACCGCAGCATCTGCCAGGTATTCTGCTTGTAGATTGCCTAAATGCCCCCGGGCTGCGCCATCGAGTAATGGCAAGAGGTCATTGTGTAGTCGTACGAGTAATGGCTGGGTCTCCGGATCACCAAACCGCGCGTTAAATTCTATGACGTATGGACGCTCTTCAATAATCATCAGCCCTGCATACAGAACACCGCGATACGGTGTTCCACGGGCTGCCATACCGCGCACTGTCGGCTCAATAATCTCAGCCATAATGCGCTCATGCAGCGCCGCCGTAATGACTGGCGCTGGCGAATAGGCCCCCATCCCACCAGTGTTTGGCCCTCGATCCGCATCATAGACGCGCTTATGATCTTGCGCAGCAGCCAGGGGGAGCACTGTTTCGCCATCTACTAAAGCATGAAAGGAGGCTTCCTCGCCACACAACAACTCCTCAAGCACCACACGGCGTCCCGCCTCGCCAAACACTCTGGCTTGCATCGCCTGCTGGACTGCCTGCAGGGCCTCGTCACGGGTCTGACAAACCGTCACCCCCTTTCCTGCCGCCAAACCGTCCGCCTTCACTACCAGGGGTGCATCATGCCAACGAATATAATCCTGAGCTTGCATCACATCATCAAAAATTGCTGCCTCAGCCGTCGGGATGCCCTCCTCCCACATAAACCTTTTGGCAAATGCTTTGCTGGTCTCAAGTTGGGCCGCAGACTGGGTAGGACCAAAGACGCACAGGTTACTCTCTGCAAACGCATCAGTAATTCCAAGTGCCAGGGACAATTCAGGACCGACGACCGTTAAATCAATCCTCTGCTCTAGAGCAAAACGTCGCAACCCAGCAATATCGTCCGCTGCGATGGGGATATTTTCCGCCTGCTGACGACTGCCAGCATTACCTGGGGCGCAGTAAAGCTTGGTGATATGGGGACTCTGGGCAAGTTTCCAGGCCAGCGCATGCTCCCGTCCCCCACTGCCAACGATGAGTACCTTCACCGTGTACCCCTCCTTAAGCGTGGTCTCTCGAGGGTTCCAGGTCGCCTAAACTGTAGCGTACAATGCCCGTGAGTACAATTGCTGCTGTTTCGGTACGAAGCAGATGCGATCCAAGACTGGCAGTGGTAAAGCCCTCTGTACGCGCCATCTCGATTTCGTGGACGGTGAGACCACCTTCTGGCCCGATCAAGAGCACGATAGGACTCTGACCTGTAAGACTCTCTAAGATCTGTCGTATGCCTTGTTGTCGCTCTCCCTCCCAGCAGACGAGTTTGACCGGGGCACTCCCATAGCGCACACAAAAGTCTCGCAGTGCCATAGGCGGTTGGATATCGAGTAACGTACGCCGTCCACACTGGCGCGCTGCCGCCGCCGCAATGCGTTGCCAGCGCGCCATCTTTGTGACAAACCGCTCTGACGTCTCACGGACCACTGTCCGCTCTGTATGTAGAGGCACTAGAGTTGTCAGGCCCAGTTCGGAGCATTTTTCCACAATCAGATCCATCTTTAATCCCTTGGGTAATGCCTGCCCGAGGATAAGTGGTTTAGGGGCAAGCATCGTAGGGGCCAGCAACGCCAGCCGCTTTCCCTGCACATATGTCGCTGCCACGCTGGTCAAGCGGACCAGGCACTCCTGGCCAGTACCATCGAAGGCGGTAATTTCATCTCCAACTCGTAATCGTAGCACATGCCTAATATAATGGGCTACGGATGGGGACAGCGTGATGGTTTGCTGGCGTAAGGTCTCTGGAGAAACGCAAATGCGGTGTATGCCCATCGCTGCTCACACGTGGAGAAACTCTTGCTCCACATCACGCGCACGCCGGACTGCCAAGGACACCCACTCCTCCTCTGCACGTCTTGCCTGGACCGCGAGCCCAGCGTTCTGAATCGCTGTACGCATGATCGCTTCTTGGGAGGCCAAAAGACCAGAGAGAATGATCGTTCCCCCTGGGGCCAGATATCTCGTCAAGGGCTGCAGCATCTCTACCAACGGCCCTAGATAGATATTGGCGGTTATACATGGAAACATACCAGTCACGCGCTGCCACGAGCCATGGAGAAATTGTGCCCGGTCTTGCAGTCCATTCAACTCCGCATTGTGCGTGGCTACAGCGATGGCTTGAGCATCAAGATCTACACCTACGGCGCTCTGCCATCCCAGTTGCAAGGCTGCAAGGCTGAGAATACCTGAGCCACACCCGACGTCGAATAGCCTACTGCCCTGGCATTGCGCAGCGTACTGGAGCAGCATAAGCAGACACAGGTGCGTGCTAGGATGGGTACCTGTTCCAAAAGCAGGCCCGGGATTGAGCGTGAGGCACGCCATGGTGGCAGGGACGGGCGAGACATCCCATGGGGGACGAATCATGAGACATTCCCCAATGCAGAGCGGTTGGAAGAACTGCCGCCATTGCGTGAGATAATCCACGTCCAACAGAGGTCTGCAGTAGAGCTGCACGTCAGGAGTCACGCCAGCGCAGGTACTGAGCCAATGCTGCAGGGCAGCCACATGCCTGGAGAGCGTGTCCTCAAGAGGAAGAGCCCCTTGGAGAACAGTCCATGCTGTAGTCTCAGGTCGTGTCTCAATGCAGACGGTATGGTGCGGGGTCAGCATGGCCTGCTCATGGAACACCACTGCTGTTGAGCCAAGACCATGGAGGTACTCACTGGCAGCCTCACTCAGGCTCTCAGGCACCTGTACATAAATCTCCCACCATTGGCGATCGAGGGCAGCAACCATATACAGACAAACCGGTGGAGGTCTTATTGTTGTGTCAGGATTTTGCTGACGATATTGGCTGTGTGGTCGACAATGGCCATGATCCGTGGGTAGACCATGCGTTTCGGGCCAACGACTCCGAGGACACCAAGCGTACGGTTGTCGTAGCTATATGTGTGGGTCACAAAGCTACACTCACGAATATCCTTAAAAGGTGTTTCAGAGCCAATAATGACATGCACCCCAGGTTCATCCAGACACTTATCAAGCAGGCTGATCAAGCGGTTTTTTTCTTCAAAGGCTTTGAAGATCTCTTTCATCTGCTCAAGATTCGATGCAAATTCGGGTTGGTCCATGATGTTAGATGTGCCGCCCAGATAGATATCACTCACATCTTCACTGGTTTCCCCAAAGGTTTTCGCGCCTACACTGAGTGCTTGCTGCGACAGTTTATCATACTGGGCTTTTTCCTCCGCCATGCGGTCCAGAACGTGCTGGCGTATCGTCCACAAGGGTTGGCCTGAGAACTCCTGATTGAGGTAATTGGAGATCTGATACAACTCCTCCTGAGTCATCTCCTCATCAAGTATAACAAGTTTATTATGAACCATCCCTGATTCCATAACAAAAATTGCCAGCACTTGCCGACCGCGAATCTTGACAAACTCAATGCGCTTGAAAATTGTAATCGAAAAGATATGGAGCACAACACCAGCATAGTGAGAGATCTCAGACAGCAAACGTGAAGTGGCAGCCATTACCTCATCCACTTCCCCGCGATATGGCGCATAGCGCTGCGAGATGATGGCTGATTCCTCGGCGCTGAGCGCTTCGATGCCACGGAGATTATCGACGTAAAAACGATAGCCCTGATCTGTAGGCATGCGCCCGGCGGAGGTGTGCGGTTGTCCCAGAAAGCCCAGTTCTTCAAGATCGGACATGATATTGCGAATCGTTGCCGGACTGAGACCAAAATCGAAGCGTTTCGAGATCGTCCGCGACCCGACTGGCTCACCTGTATGAATAAAACTGTGGATAACAGCCATTAAAATATTTCGCGTGCGCTCATCCAGTCCTTCAGGACCCAGAGGTTCTCGCATACACGCTACCCTTCTTCACATACATCAGTGTATCTACACTCTATACTCTATACTTATCTCATGTCCAACTACCCGTCTCTTTGTCTATTGTAGCACTTCATACCAGGCAATACGACTGGTTTCTAAGCATCCAGCATGCCAATATTTTCGTCTCTTGCATGTGACACACGGCTCTCAAACCAGTGTCACACCCCAGCACAGAGATGACAGATACCTTTCCCCTATGGTATGCTGCCAGCTTGATACACAAGAGCTGCAACACAAGGAACATCTGTGGCATTCGGCGCTATTCTTGGACAAGAGCATGCCCTCTCATTGCTTCAGAAAGCCTTAGTAAGTACCCGCCTCGGGCATGCCTATCTCTTCTATGGTCCAGGCGGGGTTGGGAAAAAGCTCACGGCGTGGCAGTTCGCCAAAGCCCTGGTATGCCAAGGTGCCACTGCTGAGGCCTGTGACAGGTGCGCTTCCTGTCATAAAATGGCCACAGGCAATCACCCGGATGTCGCTGTCATCAACCCCGAGGGCACGTCGATTCGCATTGAGCATATCCGTGCCATGCAACGCCAACTCAGCTACAAGCCCTATGAAAGTCAACACACTGTCGTCATCATTGATGGTTGTGAAAGCTTAACGCCTCCTGCGGCCAATGCCCTTCTTAAAACGTTAGAGGAACCGCCAGCAAGTGCGCTCTTGCTCCTTCTGACGAGCAAAAAGGATGCGTTGCCGTTGACCATTATCTCCCGTTGTCAACAAATCTCTTTTCGTCCATTGGCCCCGCCTCACATTCGAGCGATTCTGATCCAACAAGGGATAGACGAGCCTACTGCCGCTCTTGTGGCAACCCTCGCAGAAGGACGCGTCGATACCTGGATGCAGACTGAGATCAGCCAACTTCTCGCCAGGCGGCAAAGCGCCTACGCGTTGCTGCAAGAGCGAGGCCATACCAAAAATATGCCTCTCTTTCTCCTCGCGCGACAATGGGCTGGGTCGCGCGAACAGTGTGAGGAGGTTCTACATTGGCTCTCCCTGTTCTGCCGCGACCTCGTGATGTTGAAGGTTGCCTCTATGACCCCTCTGTATAATCATGATCTACAGGTAGAACTTGCTAGCCTGGCCAACTCTCTGCCGTCGGCTGAGCCTCTCCTCGATCTCTTTGCATCGCTCGAGCAACTGCGGCATTATCTGGCGATGAACGTCAATCCCCAGCTCACCTTTGAGCAACTCGTTATCCAACTCCAGCAGTTTTTGGGGCCCCCAAGTATCTCTTGACATGTTGTTTAGCGGGCATACTCTGTCGCCCGTGTCTCACGCAGAACCGTCACCCTGATTTGCCCGGGATAGACCATCTCCTGCTCAATGCGTTTCGCCACATCCCGTGCGAGTAAAGTGGCTTCTGCATCATTCACTTGGTCAGGTTGGACCACAATGCGAATTTCGCGTCCAGCTTGGATCGCGTAGGTTTTTTCTACACCGGCAAAGGAATCACCAATTTCTTCCAGCTTCTGGAGACGTTTAATATAGCCTTCCAGCATCTCCCGTCGCGCCCCAGGGCGCGCTGCAGACAAGGCATCCGCAGCCGCCACCAGAATTGCTTCAATATAGCGCGGCTCCTCATCTTCATGGTGACACCCAATGGCATTCAGCACCACGTCGGGCTCACTGTACTTTTTGGCAATCTCCTGCCCGATTTGCACGTGCGTGCCCTGCGTCATATGATCGGCAGCTTTGCCAATATCATGTAACAACCCTGCCCGTCGCGCTAAGCGCTCGTCAGCTCCGAGCTCCGCAGCCATAATACCTGCTAGGAACGCGGTTTCCTTGACATGCTGGAGAACATTTTGCGAATAGCTCGTGCGGTACTTCAAGCGTCCCAAGAGCTTGATAAGTTCCGGATGGAGATCCTCAACTCCCACTTCGAAGGCCGCGGCCTCACCTTCTTCCTTGAGGGTATTGGCCATCTCTTTCTTGACCTTTTCCACCACGTCTTCGATACGTCCTGGATGGATGCGACCATCGGCCAGCAGACGCTCCAGCGCCAGCCGTGCGATCTCACGGCGAATAGGATCAAAGCCTGAGATAATGACTGCTTCTGGGGTGTCGTCAATGATGAGATCGACACCTGTGGCCGTTTCGAAGGCACGAATATTGCGCCCTTCCCGGCCAATAATGCGGCCTTTCATCTCTTCGCTTGGCAGCGTCACGACAGAGACTGAGCTTTCCACCACGTGGTCAGCAGCAAAGCGTTGGATCGCCAAACTCGTATAAAAGCTGGCCCGTTTGCGTGCCAGTTCCTTGGCTTCCTCCTCGGTGCGGCGTATCTTCTCTGCCGCCTCCGCACGGGCGTCGGAGAGCATACGATCCATGAGTTGCTGCCTCGCTTCGGTAGCGGTCATATGGGCGATCTGCTCTAAGGTATGCATCTGGGTCGCCAGCAGGGTGGTGAGTTCCTCCTCTTTGCGAGCGTAGAGTTCCTCGCGCTCGACCAAGCTATGGTCACGGCGTTGGAGGGCATGTTCTTTCTCTTCAAGATGCTCGAACTTGCGTTCAAGGTTCTCCTCGCGGAGGAGAATTTTTTTCTCCAAACGCTGGAGATCAAGCTTCGTTGCGGCGGCTTCCTGCTCAATGCCAACCTTAGCCTGGTACCACGAGGCCTGCGCTTCGAGGGACGCCTCGCGCTTCTTGCTCTCGGCCTCTTTTTCTGCCTCGTGCAGTATATGACGAGCACGCTCTTCTGTCTCACGTCGCATCCGTTGGGTGGCGACGCGCTGACCTATATAGCCGAGGAGGAGTCCTACCCCGGCTGCAACGCTCATAATCGCAACGCTCATGAATAAACTAGAGTGCAACACAATTCTCCTTTCCCCTGCCGGCCTCGAAGTCCCCTCCCCCTATGGCAGAGCATGCATACAGGGGATACAGCCTTGTTCTGTAACAATGCCATGCATACAGATATCATGCGATGCTTGGGGCACGCATGGCACCACCTGTATGCCAAATGCCAAACCACACCTGTACGTTGTCGCAGGTAGCTGCCTGAGAAAACGATCATAATACCCTTTGCCGAAGCCCAGACGTCCTCCACGCGCGTCAAAAGCAATCCCAGGTACAGCAATGAAACCAATCTCCTGAGGGTGGATAACACGCTGAGTCCCGCACGGTTCCAGAATGCCAAAACGGCCGCGCCGAAGTTGCGTCGGAGCCTCGCTGAGCGCTACCGCTACGAGATCCTGCCCACGGGTCACTGGTGCGGCGATACGCTTCTGTGACTGACGCGCTTGTGTAATAATCGATATCGTTTGGACTTCCTGTGGGAGGGCCATGTATACCATAATCGTAGGGCTGACGCAGAAAGCCGGCAAAGCACACACATATGCAGCAATGACCGCGCTGTGTTGTTCGATTTCTGCCGGCGTGAGTATCGCCCTCTGCGCCAGGAGATGCCGACGCAACTCTGTTTTCGTAAGCATAATGCCTATGGGGCAGATCATACCCCGCCTTGTAGAGAGCTAGCCACGAGGAGGGATGGATTGAAGGCTTAATAGAGGAGACTGGCTAGACGCGCGTATGCAACTCTACGCTCTGAAGACGAAAACCCTTGCTCGCTAGTCAGCTTACTGATCAGAGACACAACGCCTCTGGAGCAGGACAATACTCACTATTTATATGAGTCGTGCCATGTAGTCGATGTGCACCATATACCTGATTATGAGCAGTAGTCGCTACATAATATGACGATCCATCATAGCTATTGTATTCCCCAGCGGACCTTTTTATAGTACATCTCGTCCTCAGTAGGAACAAACCTTGATCAGTGACAAGAAAGTCTCCCCCATGCTCTTCCAAATTTCCCTACAGTCGCGAAATACTGAAGACTATGAGCATACTAAGGGAGTTCTGTATTCTTCATTGCGCTATGTGGCGAGTCTCTCTACTTGGCCAAGCAAACTGCGCCTGCCTCGGGTACACCTCTCCACTACAAAGTCAGACCCTCACCGAGCTAGGGGATCACAGAGGCTACTGTAACAGATGTATCTCCTAGACGCAAGTAAAACCCTAGGCGTCCAGAGTTCGCCTCCTGTAGCCTGTACGCCCTTCACTCATTGCTCAATTGTTCGCGTACTAGAGAAATGAGCTGCTCGGTTTTCGCATCAACCATGCGGGTTGATTGCTCATAGGAGTCACGGAGTTTAAAGAGATCATCAGCGATATTCAGAGCAGTTAAGACGGCCATGCGATTCAGGGACATGGCTTTCGTGGCAGTGGCAATAGCACGCATTTTCTCGTCGACGTAATACGCGAGACGCTGGATATAGGCAGGCGTCGCATCCCCAGATGCAACACGAAAAGTCTGACCAAAAATTTCCACTTCAACCTCTTCCGCCATAGCAATGCCTCGAGGAATTTAGATGCGCGAATCACTGGATGTGTGAGAGAACCTCTCTAAGCGTTCAACGATGACTAGCAGTTCTTCCAGCCTAGTGCGAATCAGTTCACGCTCCTGCCGTAAGGTCTGAGTAATAGTACGCAAGGAGGCGAGTTCTTCTTGGTCAGATTGCCAACGCTCCAAGCTGTGTTGATCATGTACCATTTGTTGGAACTGGGCAAGATTCTGCGTCAGATGTGTATTTTCTTCCTTGATCCGTATGAAAGCTTGGATCAGTTGCTCGATCTGTCTTTCCAGAGCCTCAAGTCTTGCTATATCCATGAGGCACCTTGCGGACGGTAGCCCTGTAGCTACATAAGAGTGAAGATGCCGCTAGCGGTCTGCTAAGGTACACAGAAACGAAGAGGCCTCAGGATGACATCGAGTGATGAGAGAAACAGGGAAGCATACAACTACAACCGTGAAAGTATACACTCTCCCCTGCAGTATGCAGAGGAAGCCTACTAGGCTTCCCCAGTATGGTGTAGATGTCCTTTAACTAGGGCGACAACTCTGGCGAAGGCTTCTGGGTCATGCATAGCCACATCTGCCAATACCTTGCGATCCAGAGCAATCTGTGCCCCTTTTAATCCAGCCATGAACTTGCTATAGGAAAGACCATGCAGACGTGCCGCAGCATTAATACGTATAATCCAGAGTTGGCGAAAGTTCCGCTGCCGTGCTTTCCGATCGCGATAGGCAAACTTCCACCCACGCTCCACTGTTTCGCGTGCCCTACGATACAGCTTCCCGCGCGCTCCACGATTCCCCTTCGCATGGTCTAGCAAACGTTTGTGACGTCGCGTTGTCACTGGCCCACTGGCCGCTCGCGGCATAATATGTTCCCTTCAAACAAGGATATAGACTCTCAGAAGAAGAGTTAGGCGAGCAGGAGTCTTTTTATGTGCCGTGTGTCAGCAGCAGACACAAGCATCGTGTGACGTAGAGTACGCTTCCGTTTCCGCGTCTTTTTTGTGAGCATATGACGGACAAAAGCCTGGTTACGCCGTACTTTCCCGGTTGCGGTGAGCCGAAAACGTTTCACGGCGCTCCTATTACTTTTCATTTTTGGCATTGAGTAACCCTAAATTCCTCAGAAGCCCTACGAGCGCATCGAAGGCTGCTCGTGGACGAGAAACCATGTCTATGAAGAACGTGGACTTAAGACCATTGACATATTCCGGCCTTCTTGGCGTGGCATCTGCTCTACTGTACTAATATCACCCATATCTTCAACGATGCGATCGAGCATGCGCCGTCCAAGTTCTGTATGTGCCATCTCACGACCACGAAAGACCACAGTTACCTTTGCTTTATGGCCATCCTGCAAGAAGCGACGTACATGCTGACTCTTAAACTGATAATCGTGCTCCTCAGTTTTTGGTCGCAGCTTAATTTCTTTTACTGAAATAACCTTTTGCTTCTTCTTAGCTTGCTGAAGACGCTTACTTTGTTGATATTTGTACTTCCCATAATCCATGATCCGGCACACAGGCGGCTTCTCATTCGGAGCAACCTCCACCAGATCAAAACCCTGCTCTTCTGCTAACTGCAGCGCCTCCGCTGTCGCCATGATCCCCAACTGAGAACCATCTTGACCTACGACACGCACTTCACGGACACGAATCAGCTCGTTGACGCGTTGTTGCTTAGCAATAGGCTTTCACCTCCTGCTGTGCCCTCACGGGCATCCCTCAAGCTTAACGTTGCCACACTCCATTGGGAAGTAGGCACGGGCGGTTTTGAACCGCCGACCTCTTGCGCGTCAAGCAAGCGCTCTCCCCCTGAGCTACGTGCCTATACTAAGGATGTACAACTGAAGTTACCGTTGGCAATACCACTTGTCAAGAGAAAAAGAACACCGCCACTTGCTTGGCTAACTAGCCTGTTTATAAAGCAGAGCCGGTTGTTGGCGCCGTGCTACTGCCTCCTCGGTTACCATACATTCTTGTACATCATTACGCGAGGGTAACTCGTACATAGTGTCAAGCATGATCTCTTCCATAATCGAACGCAGACCACGCGCTCCTGTATTACGGCGTAAGGCTTCCTGGGCAATAGCCCGTAGGGCTGCATCGGTGAATTTGAGCTTGACCTTTTCAAAGTCAAAATATTTCTGATACTGCCGGACAAGGGCATTTTTGGGAGTTGTCAAAATACGCACAAAATCCTCTTCAGTTAACTCCTCCAGGGTCGCCACAATCGGTAAGCGCCCAATAAACTCTGGAATTAACCCAAATTTCAGGAGATCCTCAGGTTGTACTTGGGCAAGAAGCTCCCCCAAGGGTTTGTCGTCACGTGTATACAACTGCGCTTCAAACCCCATGGTGCGCTTGCTGATACGTCGCTCAATGATCTTCTCCAGACCATGAAACGCACCACCACATATAAAGAGAATATTCGTCGTATCCACCTGCAGAAACTCTTGGTGGGGATGTTTGCGCCCTCCCTGTGGGGGCACACTTGCCACTGTCCCCTCAATGATCTTCAAGAGTGCCTGCTGCACACCCTCACCGGAGACATCGCGAGTGATGGAGGGGTTTTCGGACTTACGGCTGATTTTATCGATCTCATCGATGTAAATGATGCCTTTTTCTGTGCGCTCGACATCGTAATCTGCTGCTTGTAGGAGGCGCAGAATAATATTTTCGACGTCTTCGCCAACGTAGCCAGCCTCTGTCAAGGTTGTGGCGTCAGCTATCGTAAAAGGTACATCCAAGATGCGCGCCAACGTCTGGGCTAGGAGTGTTTTCCCAGAGCCTGTTGGGCCAATGAGGAGCACGTTGCTTTTCTGCAACTCTACTTCGCCTCGGACGGCATTGGCCTCGATACGTTTATAGTGGTTGTAGACGGCAACCGAGAGAATCTTTTTGGCCTTAGTCTGACCAATGATATAGTCATCGAGCTTTTGATTAAGCTCTCTAGGTGTCAATAGGCGCCTGTGACCCTTGCTTTGCTCGGCGGCACCTTCCTCAAGAATGATATCATTACATAAATCGATACATTCATCGCAGATATATGCCGCTGGTCCTGCAATGAGCCGCTTGACTTCTTCCTGAGATTTGCCACAAAACGAGCAGCGCAGTACGTCTCCCTGTGGGTCTTTCCGCGGCATGAATACTCCCTCTCGCACCGGAGATGTCTGAATATGCCTGGGTCATATCAATGTGAGCAGTTCACTCTTTGGCCGGAGTAGCTGCTATACGCTTGCCATTCCGCGACACAATAACCTCGTCAATTAAACCGTACGACTTTGCCTCTTCTGCGGTCAGGAAGCGGTCGCGCTCGGTATCGTCGGCGATTCTCTGTTTGGATTGACCTGTATGGCGTACCAAAATATCATTCAGCACGTCCTTCAGACGCAGAATCTCACGAGCATGAATTTCGATATCCGTTGCCTGCCCCTGAATACCGCCAAGTGGCTGATGAATCATAATGGTGGACCGTGGCAGCGCAAAGCGCTTCCCAGCGGTTCCAGCCGTCAACAGGAGGGCTGCGGCGCTTGCCGCCATGCCAATGCAGATGGTCGACACATTGGGCCGGATATACTGCATGGTGTCGTAGATCGCCAGACCAGCCGTGACAGAACCACCAGGGCTGTTGATGTAAAATGAGATATCCTGATCGGGGTCCTCGGCTTCTAGGAACAGCAACTGAGCAATGATGAGGTTCGCAATCATATCATTGATCGGAGTCCCTAAGAAGACAATACGGTCTTTGAGCAGGCGCGAATAAATGTCATACGCCCGCTCGCCGCGATTCGTTTGCTCAACGACCATTGGCACTAGCGCCATACGCCTCGTTCCTCCTTAGAGCAGGCGTAGCAACGTCTGCTATGCTTTGGATACCGCCGTATCCTCACTCACTATTGTATCGGTAATATGTATATTAGCCATGATTTTTGCAAAGACCTTGGCTTCTAATAGACTAGCTTCAAGGGCACGCAGGGTCCCATTGCGCTCCATGGTTCTCTTTAAGGCTTCAGGATTTTGCGCCGCCCGCGCCGCCAAGGCTGCCACTTCTGCCTCCACCTCCGTCGCGTCTACCGTGATCTCAGCTGCTGCAGCGATATGACGTAGAATTAATTGCCCACGCACACTTTCAAGAGCCTGTTCGCCAAAAGGCTCGCGGAGGCTCTCTGGGGCAACATAATAGTCAGCTTCGGTCAATTGCCCCTCATTCTCTTGATGCTTGTGTTGGAGATAGGCCCGTCGTAACTCCTCGTTGAGAAGCACCTCGGGCACTTCAATAGGATGAACGGCGACCAGCTGCTTCAAAATCTCCTGCTGCACTACGGCATCAGCCCGTTGCCGGGCGACTTTCTCGAGTTCCTGTCCTAATTTTATGCGTAGGGCAGCAAGAGAATCGACATCGTCGTATATCCCACGGGCAAAGTCATCATCAAGGTCTGGAAGGTGTTTTTCTTTGATTTCCGTCACAATTACTCGACATTGCCCCGCTTTACCAGCTACGGCCGCGTTGCGGAAATCCTCTGGGAAATGCACTGGGATCACCTTTTCACTGCCCTGTTCCATCCCGACCAAGCCCTGCTCAATCTCTGGGAAGGACTGTCCACGCCCAACATCAATTGACACCTTAGTACCAGTGAAACCTGGGATAGGCTGCCCATTTAGAGAGCCGGTATAGTCAAGGATAACCACATCCCCCTCGCGCACTGCCCGGCCTTCTACCGTCTGCAGGATGGCCTGGCGCGCCCGTATGTTTTCGAGTGCTTGATCTATCTGGGCCTCAGTCACCTCCGGGATACGGCGCACAAATTGCCATCCCCGGTAGTCCGTAAGCGTAAAATCGGGAATGACTTGGGTGGTGGCAACAAAGCGCAGGGGTTGTCCTTTGACGAGGGCAATCTGGTCGATCTGAGGCTCGCCAACTGATGCGACATTTTCTTTAATCAGGACCTCGGAGAGGGCTTCAGGCACAAGCTTGCGCAGGACTTCTTGCTCAACGGACTGGTGATAATAGCTTTCCAGTAACCGGCGCGGCACTTTGCCTTGACGAAAACCCGGCATGCGGACACGTTGCTGCAAATCGTTGTAAATAACACTGAATTCGTGATTTACCTTGTCGGCCGGGACTTCAATTGTCAAGCGCCGCACACAGGTAGCTATATGCTCTATTTCAACTTTCATCACCCTTATTCCTATTGCTTCCTGCCCCTACCCGTACGGACACCCAGGTGGCTGCCCCGAGACTCGAACTCGGACACCCGCAAGGGTACTAGCTCCTAAGGCTAGCGTGTCTACCAATTCCACCAGGCAGCCAGAATGAGCCGCGAAGGAATCGAACCTTCAACCTACGGATTAAGAGTCCGTTGCTCTGCCAGTTGAGCTAGCGGCCCAGCCTTGAAAATTAAATACTTATGGCAAAATGGCGGCATTCCTGGCACGCTCTATCATAAAAATTGCTGGGACCTTATCCCCAACCCATCCAAGCGCCTGACAGCATACTGCTTGTAATCACCGGAGAGATGCGTATGCCGCAGTGTCATCGCGATATCTTTATGGTCCATCAGTTCTTTTACCGTTGGGAAGTCCACTCCAGCCATCACTAGACGGGTTGCAAAGGTGTGTCGCAAGTCATAGAACATGAAAATTTCAAGCCCGGCCTTGCGCACAGCCAGTTCGAACGCTGAGCAGAAGGAACGGTTAGGGAGTACCTTGGTAGCTGCAGAAAACCAGACTATCTGCCAGCGTATTCATTCTAACTGCCTTCAGCGTTGTCGTCAACACGTCGTTCATGGGCACACTACAGCTTTTACCATTTTTTCTAGTTATAGAACTAAAAAATCTAATCTGCGGACCACAATATACAGCAACCATAATTTATCTCTACTTTCCGGTTTCCGGTAACGCCTACTTTCCGGTAAATAGCATGGAATAGGGAGATACCAGG
>Ga0081538_10002055_pt1 | contig 20085 bp, 23 predicted proteins | sample TabmetS5T2R1_FD_71022 | JGI IMG/M metagenome (GOLD analysis project Ga0081538, IMG submission 71022) | Tabebuia heterophylla rhizosphere microbial communities from the University of Puerto Rico - S5T2R1 | ecosystem: Host-associated > Plants > Roots > Rhizosphere ...
GTGACTCCGCTGTCGCTTGCGATCCGACGCAGCGCCCCTCGCGCCCCACGACGGTCTTCCAGGTCCACGAACGTGACCGCCTCGGGCCACACCACGATCTCGGCGCCCTCGCGCGCCGCGCGCCGGGTGAGCCCACCGAGGTCGCGAAAAAGATCGCGCGCCGCGAGGTTGAACTCGCGGGGGTACCAGTGGCGCAGCAGCCCCGGCTCTCTCTCCTCCTCCGCGGTGTCGTACCCGGGCTGGACCGCGGCGACGGCGACGGGCGGGCCGGACGGCTCGTCGGCCGCCGCGGCCGAGATCGCAAGCACCGCCGCGATCGCGAGGGCCGGGACCAGCACCGGCGCGAGGCGGCGGCGAACGAGGGTGAGCGCGAGTCCGTAGTTGACCGCGACGATCGCCAGCGTCACCAGCCACGGGCCACCCAGCGACACGAGGTCGGATGCCGGCGGGTCGAGCTGGGACAGGAACAGGGGTCCCCACGACCCGCCTGGCTCGAGCTTCGCGCGCAGCAAATCGAGCCCCGTCCACGCCACCGCCGGCACGAGCACGGTCGCGGCCATCGACAGCCGCGCGCCGAGCAGCTCCGCGCCCCACGGCTCCCCGAACCGGATCAGATAGAGGAACCCGCCGAACAGCGGGACCGCCACGAGCGCGACCGCCAGCACGGGAGAGTCTCCGACCATCACCGGGACCGTCGCGTCGCCCCACTGCCCCGAGGCGATCCCGAACGGCAGTGCCGGCACGAGCAGAAGCTCGAGGTACACGGCATAGGAGAGCGGGACCGCCAGGCGCGCCGCACGTGTGCCGGGAGCCAACAGGACGACCGTCGCGACGGGGAGGAGCGCGACCCACGCGAGCGGTCCCGCGCCCACGGCCGGGCTCGCCGCCCACAGCAGGATCGCCGTAAGGACCGCGGCTCCAATCGACACTTTCACCATGGCTACCATCAATTGTGAGAGAGATTTCGAGGAACGGAGGAAACGTGGCAAGGACGGAGAAGGCGACCTTCGGAGCCGGATGCTTCTGGCAGCCCGAGATGGAGCTCAAGGCGCTGCCGGGCGTAATCGACACCCAGGTCGGCTACGAGGGCGGACACGTCGAGAACCCGACCTACCAGCAGGTCTGCACCGGAACCACCGGGCACGCCGAGGTGACCCAGATCGAGTTCGACCCCGATCAGATCTCCTACGACGAGCTGCTGAATCGGTTCTGGGAGATGCACGACCCGACCCAGGTCAACCGCCAGGGGCCGGACGTGGGAAACCAGTACCGGTCGGTGATCTTCTTCCACACGCCCGAGCAAGAGGCGGCGGCGAAGGCCTCCAAGGAGCGGGTGCAGAAGAACTACCGTAAGCCGATCGCGACATCGATCGAGCCCGCGACCGGATTCTGGCGCGCGGAGGAGTACCACCAGTGCTACCTCGAGAAGCGGGGAGAGTCTCGCGGGCTCGCGGGAATGATGCGCTCGGTCCTCGGCTCGTAGCTCGCGCCCCGACACAGCGTGACCTCGTCAGGGTCGTCGCCGCGAGCGGCGTTCGCGACGAGCGCGTGCTCGACGCGCTGGCACGTGTCGCGCGCGCCGGCTTCGTTCCCGAGGAGATGGCCGAGCGCGCCTACCTCGACGAGCCGGTCCCGATTCCTCGGGGCCAGGTGACGACCCAACCGTCCCTGGTCGCGAGGATGGTGGCGGCGCTGGAGCTGGGCGGAGGCGAGCGGGTCCTCGAGGTGGGCACGGGATACGGGTTCCAGACCGCGCTGCTCGCCGAGCTGTCGGCGGAGGTGTGGAGCGTCGAGCGCTTTCCCGATCTCGCCGAAACCGCGCGCCGGAACCTCGCCCGCCACGGCGCCCACGACGTCGAGGTGATCGTCGGTGACGGGACGCTGGGGCTCCCCGAGCGAGCGCCCTTCGACGCGATCGTAGTCGCCGCGGCGCATCCGGATGTACCCGCTCCGCTCGCCGAGCAGCTGGCGCCGGGTGGTCGCCTGGTGCACCCCGTCGGACGAGGCGGCAGGGAGGACGTTGCGCGGTTCGACTACGGCGAGGACGGCCTCGTCCGGCGTCGCACGCTCGTTGGCGCCCACTTCGTCCGGCTCGTGGGCGAGCACGGATTCGATCGGTAGATAGGTTCCTAACCGATGGCGGGAGGGAACCTGCTTCGAAACCGTGATTTCGCCCTGGTCGCTGGCTCCGTGGGGCTGTCGGCGCTCGGCGACTGGGTCGCGATCGTCGCGCTCGCGCTCCACGTCAAGGAGATGACCGACTCCGGGTTCGCGGTGGCGGCCCTGTGGATATGCCTGTTCGGCCCCTCGGTCGCGGTCGCCGGCCACGCGGGCTTGCTCGTCGATCGCCTCGAGTCGACGCGGCTGCTGGCCGGGGTCTCGGCGCTTGGAGCGCTCGCCGCCGCCGTTCTCGGCTTCACGAGCGGGATCGCGCCGGTGCTCGCGCTCACCGCGCTGCTCGGCGTGGTGTTCGCGGTCTCACAGCCGGCCGAGTTCGCCCTCGTCCCTCCACTGGCGGGCAGGCGCATCCAGGAGGCGAACGGCCACATCGAGACCGCGCGCTACATCGGGTTCGGGATCGGGCCGGTGCTCGGGGGTCTGCTCTTCTCGCTCGGAGGGCTCGAGCTCGCGATGCTCGTCGACGCCGCGACGTTCGCCGCGGTAGCGTGCGCTGCCCTCGCGCTGCGGGTACGGCGGGACCCCGGCGAGCAGCAGGACTCCGCCCGCGTTCCGCGTGCCCGCGACGGGATCGTGTTTCTGTTCGGTGACAGGGTCCTGTCGTTGGCGATGTTCGTCGCCTTCGCCTCGCTCCTGTTCATGTCCGCCGTGTGGGTGGGGGAGCTGTTCTTCGTCGAGGACGTTCTTGGCAAGGGGGACCTCGCCTACGGCCTCATGCTCTCGATCTGGACCATCGGCATGGCGCTCGGCGCCATGCTGCTGTCACGCCGAATCGCGGCCGGCGCCGTGGCGGCGACGGGACTCGCCGCGGTGGCCGTCCAGGGAGCGGGGCTCGCACTGCCGGCGCTGTGGCTCAGCTTCGGCTTCTTCCTCGCCTGCTCCTTCATGGGCGGACTCGCGCACGGCCTCAAGAACGTGATGTTCCGCAGCCTGATTCATGTCCGCGTGCCCGATCGTCTCCACGGGCGGGCGTTCGCCGCCTACAACGGGATCCGCAACACCGCCGAGCTCGCCGCGTTCGCCGCCGGCGGACTTCTGGTCGCGGCGATCGGTGCCCGAGGCACCCTGGCCTACGCGGGAGGACTCTCCGCGCTCGCCGGGCTCGTGGGGCTGTTCGTCCTGGTGCGGATGCAGCGGGGCTGGGTGCCGACCGGTCCCGTCGGCCCGCTGGCCGAGCCTGGGGGCGGGAGCTCGGAGCCGCCCGGCCCGGCGCAGCCGACGTAGTGCCCTGTCCGACAATGGCGAACGGGGCGTCCATTGGTGGACGGGGTGCTACCTCAGCCCTGGAGCGTTACCAGCCTCTCTTCTGTGAGCTCGCGGACGGCGTACGCCGGGCCCTCGCGTGTGTTGCCCGACTCCTTCACGCCTCCGTAGGGCATCTGATCGGCCCGGAACGTCGGGACCTCGTTGATCAGCACTGCGCCGAACTCGAGCCGGCGGCCTGCGTCGAGCGCCAGCCCGACATCGCTGGTGAACACTCCGGCCTGGAGCCCGAAGCGAGCGTCGTTCGCCATCTCGATCGCCTCCTCGAAGGAACCGAACGAGTGAAGCGTGGCGACCGGGCCGAAGATCTCGTCGCACCACACGCGCGCGTCGCGCGGCGGCTCACGGATCACGGTCGGCTCGAGGCAGCGATCGTCGTCGGTCAGCTCGCCGCCGGTGAGGACCTCGCCGCCACTCCGGGCCGCCTCGTCGATCCATTCCTTGACCCGGTCACGGTCCCCGTGCGAGATCAGCGGCCCGACGTCGGTGTCGGGGTCCATCGGGTCGCCGACGACAAGGCTCGCGACGTTGGAGGTGAAGCGCTCCACGAACGGGGAGGCGATCGCCTCGTGGACAAGGATCCGCTGCACCGAGATGCAGCTCTGGCCGGCATGGGAGTAGGCGTGAAGCTTCGCCTTGTCGGCTGCCGCCTCCCAGTCGCCGTCCTCGTGGACGACGAGCGGCGCGGTCGAGCCGAGCTCGAGGTTGACCTTCTTGCGCGGGGCCTTGGCGCGAATGTCCCAGCCGACCGGAGCCGAGCCGGTGAAGCTGATCGCGCTCACGCGCTCGTCCTCGACCAGCGCGCCGCCGATCTCGGACCCGGAGCCGCACACGACGTTCAGCCATCCCGGGGGAAGCCCGGCGTCGAGCAGCGCCTCGGCGAGCTTGATCCCGGAGATCGGCGTCTGGCCCGCGGGCTTGTGGACGACGGCGTTTCCGCCCGCGATAGCTGGGCCGATCTTGTGGGCGACGAGGTTGAGCGGGAAGTTGAAGGGGGTGATGGCGCCGACGATCCCGTATGGCACCCTGATCACGACTCCGGACTTGCCGGCGCCGCTCGCCGAACCTTCCATCGGAACCGTCTCGCCGGTGAGCGTGCGCGCCACGATCGCCGAGAAGGCGAGCGTGCCCGCGCACCGCTGAGCCTCGATGCGAGCGGTCTTCACCGGCTTGCCAGCCTCGGCGGCGATCGCGATCGTTAGCTCGTCCTCGCGGTCGGATACGAGCGCGGCGGCGCGTTCGAGCACGGCCGCGCGCTCGTGCTGCGGAAACCCGCCGGCAGCGAATGCGTCGGCGGCCGCGGAGACGGCACGGTCGAGCATCTCGGCATCGGCCTTCGCGACCCGCCCGACCACGGTGCCGTCGTAGGGACTGTGCACCTCGGACCACTCCCCCGTCTCGACCCGCTCGCCTCCGATCAGCAGCTCGTGGTCCGCCGCCTGAATCGTCTCCGTCGCCATGCTCGCCTCCTCGCTTCGCTCTACCTCCAGCGTAGTGGCTACGAAGAGGTGAGCGGGACCTCCACCGCGGCGTCGAGCTTCGGGTAGTAGGCCGTTACCCGATCGGCGCCGTACTTCTCTCTGAAGCGGTCGACCACCTCGTCGACCCGAGCCTGATCGGCGATCGGAATCGCGGTCGTGCTGAGCTCGGAGTCCCCGGCGGAGACCCGGATCGCCGGCGTGTTGACGATGTTCCTGTACCAGTCGCTGTCCGAACCGGTGACCGGGACCAGGTAGAGGCTCTCGCCTTCCTCGACGAACCACACCGGCCGGGTGGATTGGAGACCGGACCGTCGGCCGGTGACCGTGAGCTCGACCTCGTCGGTGCTGCGAAGGGCGTTCGTCAGCTGCTCGGCTCCCACGGTGTCCTCCTTCGGATCTGCGTTGCCTCTGTCGGGAGAAGCTACCCGTCCGGGTAGGGCTGAAGCGGGATTCCGTGGTCGGTCTCCTTCATCCCGATCTCGTACGCGGCCGCGCCGCGGCTCTCGAGCGTCCGCGGCTCGCGCCCCGGGCGCTCGACGGTCAGCTGGAGGTCCGAGATCGAGCAGTTGAGGGCGTTGTGCTCGCCGCCGTCGGGGTCGACGTAGACCCACGCGACGAAGCTGCGCGCCTCGGAGGCCACCCGGCCGCGCACGGCGATGTCCTTGCCCATGAGCGCGAAGGCGCAGCTCGTCGGCGCGTCCTCGATCTCGGTGCTCCGCACGCGGTCGAGTCCACCGAGCCGGTGCTGCTCGCCGTCGAGCACCAGCAGGCCGTTCGCCACCCACGGGGTCGTCCACGGACCGAGCTTGATCCGCCCGGCGGCCATGTCGAAGTAGCTGTCGCTGCTGTCGCCCAGCGGCCCCTCGACCCAAGTCCAGCGCTCGGCGTGCTCGGCGCCCCAGTTGTGTCCGATCATCCCCGGCCACCCGTCGACGACGATCTCGCGGCCGCCTACGTCGAGGCGGCCCTCGTAGGTCGCGTTTGGGTACGGACTGAGGAACTTCGTCCGCGGTAGCGGCGCGCGGTACATCCATCCGTACGGAAGATGGCGCAGCGGCTCGGACTCGTCGCCGAACGTCAGGTCCCAGCTCGCCTCGAGCCCTTCGACCCGCACCTCCCCGCGCGCACGCCCGGGCTCCAGCGCCGCGCCGTCGACGCGGATGTAGGCGCCGGATCCGGCGGAGAGCTCGGCGGCGGGGAAGGTCGACTTCGCCGCGACGGGGCCGGGAGCGTCGGCGTCGAACAGCGTGAACCACAGCGACGCGGTCGGTTCGGCGCCGGGGCGCTTGTGGACCGTGTGGCGGATCCATACGCCGAGCCCTCCCTCGGGACGGCAGGCCTTGATGTAGAAGCTCTCATAGTGACCGGCCTTCCGGTCGAGCTCCGGAAACCGGGCCTCGCTCCTCACGCGGTGAACCTAACATGACGTAGATGATTGATTCCACGACCGCGCACACCCGGATGACGCGCGTGGCCCTTCGCATCTCTTCGTCCTCGTGCGCTCGTGTGCTGAACGCAGACGTCGCGCCCTGCGCCCTCGAGCTGCTCGGCCACGCCCGCCCCCGGGTGCACGCGGCCATGGAACCAATCATCCGATGAGGCGGGGGAGGACTGCGCTCGGCGTCCTCGCGCTGGCGGCCGTGGCTGTCGTGGCGTTGATCGGGCTCGCGTCCGCGTTCGGCATCGGCGAGGGAGACTCGCCCGCGGTCTCGCCCGAGTCGGCGGCCAAGCGGTACGCCTACGACCCGGCGAGCCGCGAGGCGTTCGAGGCCCGGGCGATCGCCGGGCTGTCCCACGTCGTGTACGCGAACAGCCCCGAGGGCGCGCTCGCGACCGCGCAGCGAGTTGCCCGGTTTCGAGACGAGATCGAGATCGCGACCGCCGGCACGGAGACCGATCCCGACCTGCTCGAGGCGATCGTATTCCTGGAGTCCGCCGGGCGCCCCGAGGTGATCGCCGGCCGGGACCCCGAGCTGGCATCGGGCCTCGTCCAGATCGTCGCCTCGACCGGGACGGCGCTGCTGGGGATGAGAGTCGACCTCGAGCGCAGCCGCAGGCTGACCGTAGAGGCGCGTCGCGCGCTGAGGCGGGGAGAGACCGGTCGGGTGGAGCGGCTGCTCGCCGAGCGGGCGCGCGTCGACGAGCGATTCGATCCCCGCAAGGCGCTCGACGGAGCGGTGCGCTATCTCGCGCTCGCGCGCGAGCGATTCGGCGCCGAGGACCTCGCGGTCGAGTCCTACCACATGGGGATCGGCAATCTCGAGAACGTGATCCATGCGTATACCGGCTCGAGCGGGCCCGTCGGCGATGTCGTCGCCGAGGACGAGCTCACCTACGCGGAGCTGTTCTTCGACTCGTCGCCGAGCACCCATCCCGAGGCCTGGGACCTGCTCGCGGGGTTCGGTGATGAGTCGAGCGAGTACTACTGGAAGGTGCTCGCGTCGCGCGAGATCATGCGCCTGTATCGCGAGGATCGCGTCGAGCTGCGGCGCCTCGAGCGGCTCCACGCCGCGAAGGCCACCGCCGAGGAGATGTTCCATCCCCGCGCGGACACAGAGGTGTTCGACGACCCGGGGGAGCTCGCGAGCGAGTGGCGCGACGGCGACCTCGCTCCCCTGCCCGGTGGTTATGAGCTCGGCTACGTCGTCGGCGATCAGCTCGGCGAGGCCGCGCCGAAGCTCGACGCCGACCGGGCTCTCTACCGGGCCCTGCGGCCCGAGGCGCTCGAGGTCCTGACGCTGATGGCGGCGTGGGTGCGCGAGCTCAACGGTGGCGACGGGAGCCTGATCGTCACGAGCGCGGTGCGCGACCGTGAATACCAGCGGGCGCTCGGGCGGCGCAACCTCGAGGCGACCGACGCCTACTCGCTCCACACGACCGGATGGTCGTTCGACATCCTGCGCGACTATCGAAGCGAGGAGCAGGCGGCCGCGTTCCAGTTCGCGCTCGACCGCCTCCAGGCTCTCGCGGTGATCGACTACGCGGTCGAGCCGAGCGCGATTCACGTTACGGTGTCCGGCGAGGCGGGGTCGCCGATCGAGTAGGAGAGCGGACGTGAAGCTCGGGACCTTCGTCGTGCCCGACCCGACCGACCCGGACTCGCTCGTCGTCCCTAGCGGCGGCCGGGTGGAGCTGCGCCTCGGCGCGGAGGTCGCGCCGCGCCTGCGAGAGATGGTCGGATGAGCGCGCCCGAGGCGGTGATCTTCGACCTCGACGGCGTGCTCGTCGACTCCGAGCAGGTGTGGGATCGGGTCCGCGAGGAATTCGCGCGCGAGCGGGGCGGCCGGTGGCACCCGGACGCCCAGCGGGACATGATGGGGATGAGTTCGAACGAGTGGTCCCGCTACCTGAGCGAGGAGCTGAGGGTCCCGCTGCCGCCGAAGGAGATCTCCGAGGACGTCGCCCGGCTCGTCGCGGAGGAGTACCGGAGCGAGCTGCCAATGATCCCGGGTGCCGTCGAGGCGGTGTCGCGGATCGCAGAGCGTTGGCCGCTCGGGCTTGCGTCGTCGTCCAACCGCTCGATCATCGAACTTGCCCTCGAGTGCGCCGGGATCGCCGACCGGTTCGCGGTCACGGTCTCCTCGGAGGAGGTCGGCAGGGGTAAGCCTGCCCCCGATGTGTATCTCGAGGCCGCGGCCCGCCTCGGGGTCGAGCCTTCGAGGGCCGTGGCGATCGAGGACTCGACCAATGGCTTGCTCGCCGCGCGCGCCGCGGGGCTCGGAGTCGTCGCGATCCCGAACCGCACGTTCCCGCCGGCCGACCACGCGCTCGACGCGGCGGACGTGGTGCTCAACTCGCTCGAGGAGCTCGAGCCGGCCTCGATCGAGGCGGCGCTCAGCTCTCGGGAATCCGCCGCGTAATGCGGCGTGCGCCGCGGGGCAAGGGAGGGGCCCCGCGGCGCTACGCCGCCGTCCCGCCTCAGTCCCGCCTCAGTGGAGACTCCCCGGCGCGAGCGTCACTCGACCGTCACCTCGCCGACCATCCCGAGTTCCTCGTGGTTGCCGACCGGGCAGTAGAACTTGTACGTCCCAGGCTCGCCGAGATCGACCGCGAGCGAGCCGGAGTCGCCGGGTTGGAGGTCCTCGGGAAGCTCGGCCTCACCGCTCGGTCCCTCGACCTCGAGGTTGTGGAGCGTCTCGCCGTCGTTGGTGACGTCGAACGTCACCTCACCCGGCGCCACGCGGGGATCCGAGGGGTCGAACTTGAAGTCTGTGGCCGAGACCTTGACCGTCTCGCCGCCGCCGCCCGCGGCGGTCGTCTCCTCGGTCGTAGCCGTGGTCCCGGCGCTCTCGTCGTCGTCGTCATCGCCGCCGCACGCCGCGATACCGAGCGAGGCGGCCACGGCGAGGATCGCGATCGCGCTCCAGCGTCCGCGCTTGCGACCGAGGGCGCTGCGGTGGGATCTGAGCACCGTCGTCTCCTTTGGCTGGCTACCGTTACCCGGTGATACGGGTCAATGCGCGTCAGGGATTGCGAGAGCCCGAGGGTTTCGACGTGAGCAATCTCGCCGCTGCGACCGGCCGTATTCCATCATGGTGTGGTCACCCTCAGACGAAGCGCTGCTGGCGGGATTGGCCTCGGGCGACCGCGAGGCCGCCGCCTCGTTCGTGCGGCGGTTCCAGTCGCGCGTGTACGGGCTCGCCTACACGCTCGTGGGCGACGCCGCGGTGGCCGAGGAGATCGCACAGGAGGCGCTGCTGCGGGCATGGCGGCACGCCGGCGCCTACGATCGACGCCGGGGACGCGTCGAGACGTGGCTCCTGTCGATCGCCCGCAACCTCGCGATCGACCACCTGCGGCTCCGCCGCGGAGAGCCGATCGACCCCGACGCGCTGGCTGCCAAGGAAGCGCTGTTCATGCGACCGCCGGAGGATCCGGGCGGGGGCGCTCGCGAGGAGGTCGCGGCGCTTCGCGATGCCCTCGCCACGATTCCCGCCGAGCAGCGCCGGGCCTTTTTGATGGCCGCGCTGTGGGGCTTCACCGCGCACGAGATCAGCGAGATGGAGGGTGCGCCGCTGGGCACGACGAAGTCCCGCATCCGCAGCGCGATGCTGAAGCTGCGCGGCGAGCTGGAGGTGACCGATGAACGATAGGCCGAGCTGCGAGGAGGTTCGCGCGCTGGCCCCCGAGCTCGCGCTCGGGATCGCGGTCGGTGACGAGCGCGCGCACGCGCTCGAGCATCTCCTCGCGTGCCCGGCGTGCCGGCGCTATCTCGAGGAGCTGTCGAGCGTCGCCGACGACCTGCTGCTGCTCGCCCCGACCCAGGAGCCGCCGGTCGGATTCGAGTCGCGCGTGCTGGACGAGCTCGAGGAGCGCTCCGGGCGCCCCGAGCGCCGCCGGCGCAGGCCGCTGATCGCGGTCGCCGCCGCCGCCGTCGCCGCGCTCGTGACGGCGTCCGCGATGTGGCTCGCATTCGACGACGACCGCGATCTCGCGGACCGGTATCGGGAGACGCTCGCGGTGGCGAACGGCAAGTACCTCACCGCCGCGCCGCTGTCGGCGGCGGGCGGCCGTCGTGCTGGGACGGTGTTCGGCTACGAGGGCGACCCGTCGTGGGTGCTTGTGACGGTGTACGAGTCGGCTCGTCCGGAGCCGGGGCGCTACGAGCTGGAGGTGATCACCGCGAAGGGCAGGCGAATTGACCTGCGTCCGATGTGGATCTACACCAAGGGGGGCAGCGGAGGAGGCGCGACCCCGATCCACTTCCACGACGTCACCGAGGTACGCCTGCTCGGCCCCGGCCGCGGGAATGTCCTCCACGCTAGCTTCGGATCGTGATCACGTCCCCGTCCTGGACGGCGTACTCGCGCCCTTCGGTGCGAAGCAGGGCGCGCTCGCGGGCGGCTGGGTAGCCGCCCGCCTCGACGAGCTGCTCCCACGGGACCACCTCCGCGCGGATGAACCCCGACTGGATGTCTGAGTGCACCTTGCCCGCCGCCTCCCATGCCGTCCCGCCGCGCGCCATGCTGCGCGCGCGCCCCTCGGACCCCTCATGCGCCGTGAAGAACGTGATCAGCCCAAGCAGCTCGTACGCGGCGCCGATCAGGCGCTCGAGCCCAGCGGCCGGCAGGCGCAGTTCCTCGCGCATCTCGTCGGCCTCGGCGGGATCCATCTCCGTGAGTTCCGATTCGATCCGGGCCGCGATCGCGACCGCGCGGGCGCCGCTCCGCCTCGCCCCCGCGGAGACGGGCTCGGGAACCTCGACGACGCCCTCGTCGACGTTGGCGACGTAGAGCACCGGCTTCGAGGTCAGCGCCTGGAGGCGCTCCGCCGCGCCGGCAGCCGTGTCCGGGACCGGCACGTTCCTCACCGGCTCGCCGCGGCCGAGCGCCCCGATCACGTGCTCGAGCCACTCGCGTTCGGCGCCCGCTTCGGGGTCGCCCGACGCGGCCTGCTTGACGACCCTCGCCAACCGGCCCTCGGCCTGCCCGAGGTCGGCGAGCATCAGCTCCGCCTCCACCGCTTCGATGTCCGCCCCTGGATCCAGGCGTCCCTCGGGGTGGGGCACCCTCTCGTCGGTATGCGCCCGGACGACGTGACAGATCGCATCGGTCTCGCGGATCCCGGCGAGGAACTGGTTGCCGAGGCCCTCGCCCTCGGCCGCACCGCGCGCCAGCCCGGCGATGTCGCGAAACTCGATCGTCTCCCGAACCACCGGGCTCGCCCCAACGACCTCGGCCACGGCATCGAGCCGTTCATCCGGGACCTCCACGACCGCGACGTTCGGATCGACCGTGGTGAATGGGTACACCGCGGTCTCGGCGCCGGCGCGCGCCAGGGCGTTGAAGAGGGTGCTCTTGCCGGCGTTGGGCAGGCCGACGATCCCGACCTTCACGTTGGCTCAGCCGCAGGCTCAGCGAGACGGTCGCCGTCCAGGCCCGGGATCGCGCGCCCGAGGACGGAGCCGAGGACGGTCCCTGCGAGCACGTCCGACGGGTAGTGCATCCCGAGGTATGGCCGGCCGACGCAGATTGCCGTCGCCAGCACGAACAGCGCCGGCTGCGCGCGCCGCTCGACGCGGCCCAGTGCGGTAGCGGCGGCGACGGACGAGGTGGCGTGGGCGGAGGGAAACGAGAGCTTGGTCGGCGCGCGAGCGAGCGGCGGGTGCTCCTCGATCAGCGGTCGCTCGCGCGCCATGATTACCTTGACGAGGAAATTGACCCCCACCGCGACAGGTCCGGTCGCGGCCGCGGCGAGCCATTGCGCTCGTCGGCGCTCGTCGATCGAGGCAGCGATCACCCCGATCACGCTCCAGGCGGCGGCGAACTCGCCGGCGAGGCCGAGCGCCTTCATCGTCGACTCGATCGGCTCGGAGTGGCCGCGGGTGCGCAGAAACCGAAGCAACGACTGATCGGCTCGCCCCAGCGCGGCGAGCAGGGGATTCCGCGGCACCACCCGGCGACCGGGCCACAGGCTCCACCGGGAAGCCATCCTTCGGCGAGATCGCGTCCGGCCGATCACGCGGGCAGGATACGCGCGGCAGCCTGCCTCGACGAGCCTCTAGAGCTCGCGCCGCAGGACCTTCGTCGCCGATTCGGTGACCCGCTGACGGGCGGGACGACCGTTCCACCGGCCGGCTTCGATCTCCTGCGACCGCTCGAGGTCGCGCTCGAAGGCGTCGCCGAGCTCGCCGGCGAATGTCTCGTCCCAGACGCACAGCGTTGCCTCGTCATGGAGCTGAAACGATCGGTTGTCGAAGTTGACGGTTCCGACGGACGCCCACGTGCCGTCCACGACGAGCGACTTCGCGTGCAGCATCGTCGGCTGGTACTCGAAGATCCTCACACCGGCGTCGAGCAATGTCGCGTACGCCGCCCGCCCAGCGACGCGGACCAGGCGCTTGTCGATGTGGGGGCCGGGGACGAGGATGCGCACGGTCACGCCTCGCCGGGCCGCCTCGGCGAGCGCATCGGTGAACGCGGGCCGCGGCACGAAGTAAGCGGCGGTGATGTCCATCGAGTGCTGGGCCGACGCGATCACGAGGTAATACAGCGCCTCGACGTTCGTGTCGCCGACCTTGGCCGAAGAGCGGACAAGCTGCATCGGCACGCCCTCCTCGAGCGGCTCCAGGTCCGGCAGATGGTTCTTCCCGGCGAGGACCTCGCCCGTGCCCTCGAGCCAGTTCTCCGCGAACGTGCCCTGCATCCCCCGCACCACCGGCCCCCGGACGCGAACGTGGGTGTCGCGCCAGTGATCCGGGTCCTGCGCGTCTCCGGTCCACTCGGCGGCGATGCCGACCCCCCCGGTCATCCCGACCCGCCCGTCGGCGATCATGAGGCGGCGATGGGTGCGGTTGGCCACCCGCCGCACGGCGTAGGGCTTCGGCGGTCGAAATCGGATCACCCTGACGCCCGCATCCTCCATGGCGTGGATCAGGCGACGGTCCATCTTCGCGGCGCCGAGCGCGTCCAGGATGACCCTGCACTCGACGCCGTCCTTTGCTTTCGCGCAGATCTCACCGGCGACCTCACGCGCGATCTCGCCTCGCCAGTAGATGTATGTCTGGACGTTCATGGTGCGCTCCGCGGCCGAGATCGTCTCGAGGAAGGCGGGGAAGATCCGGTCGCCGTTGATGAGCAGCTCGGCCACGTTTCCGTGCGAGATCGGCGCGCCCGTGAGGGCCTCGGCCGCGCGCAGGAACTCGGGAGAGTCGACCGGGACCGACTCTGCGAGGTCGTACCCGAACGCGCCCTCGCGCCTGTGCCGGAGGCTGTCGGCCGCGTACCAGCTGATCGCCGCGCCCGCGAATGCACCGGGGACCGCGTACCGTCGCCAGGCGCGCCTCCACGCGGTCTCGGTCGAGCGGCACGGGTGGGGTGGGCGGAGGGATACCGGCTTCACCCGGTGATTACCTCGAATGCCCCCGCCTCCACGCGGCACCGCACGCGGTCCGCCTCGACGAGCTCGCCGTCGACGTTGAACCCGGAGCCGCCGCCCGTGCGGATCTCCGTTTCGCGGCAGCGGCGCCGGCTCACCCCGCGTTGGGAGCGCACGTGGCCCGCGCGGAGCCGGTACGCATGGGCGACGAGCCGCGCTCGCGAGCCTGCCTCGAGGACGACCACGTCGAGCGCCCCGTCGCTCGGGTCGGCGTCGACCGTCGCGCCGCCGCCGAAGGCGCCGGTCACCGCGACGCTGACCTGCCACGCGCGCCCGTCGAAGAACGGCTCGTCGTCGCAGCCGATCCGGCATCGAACCGGACGGGCCACGGCGCCCGCGCGCAGAGCGCCGACGCTGTAGGCGAACGGGCCCAGCGCCCGCTTCAGGCCCCGGGCCTTGCGCGCCGCCACGGGCGAGAGTCCCGCGCTGGCGACGTTTACGAACGGGCGCGACCCGAACCGAGCCAGCTCGAGGCGCCGCGTCTTGTCACCCACGACGGCTAGCCGGCACGCCTCCGCAGGATCGAGCGGGATGCCGAGCGCTCGGGCGAAGTCGTTCGCTGTTCCCACGGGAATGATGGCCAGGGGCACGTCCGCGCCGCCCGCGACCTCAGCCGCCGGACCGATCGATCCATCGCCGCCGGCGACGACCATTCGCTCCGGCCTGGAGCGGGGCGCCCCCGAGGCCCGGTCGAGCGTGAAGCGATGCACCTCCGCGCCGTGCTCGCGAAGCATGCGCTCGGCCTGCGGCGCATCCCCGCGGCCGGAGTCGGGGTTGGCGAACAGCGCGACGAGCAGGATCAGCTCTCGACCCTGCTGCGGCCCTCGCGGCCCTTCGCGGCGCTCTTGTTGGCTGCCTTGCGCGAGGTGGAGAACGGCTTCTGCAGCCACTGGCCGAGCTTTCCGGGCGCCTTGCCGGCCGCGCTCTGTCCGGCGCCGAGCGTCTGATCGACGCCGCGCTGCGGGTATCGCGAGAGACGAGGAAGCAGGAACGCGAGCACCAGCAGGACGACACAGACACCGACGATGATTGCGATGGTCATGAGAGCGATCCCTCCTCTGGAGTGGCTTCCGTGACGTTGCCGGTATACCCGTCGCCACCGGCCGTAAACGGGCACAATCCCGCGAGGTGAGCAAGACCGGCTCGCACACCATGGTTTCCGGGTACCGTCATCTCCCCGGCAACCACTGCGGCTCGACCGCACTCCGCAACCTGCTCGCGTTCCACGGGCTCGATGCCTCGGAGGAGCTCGTCTTCGGCCTCGGCGCCGGCGCGTGCTTCTACTACGTCGTGGTCGAGGGCGGGTCGCCGTCGCGGTTCACGAACGGGCGCACGGCGCGCCTCGAGGAGCAGTTCGTCGAGCTGACCGGCGCGCCGATCCGGCTCGACACCACCGACGACACCGGGGAGTCATGGGAGCGCGCGCGGGCGGTGATCGACTCGGGTCGGCCGGCGATCCTGCTCACGGACCTCTACCACCTCGACCACTACGGTCGCTCGGCGCACTTTCCCGGCCACGCGGTGGTGCTCGCGGGATACGACCCCGAACGCGCCTACCTGTCCGACACCGGGTTCGAGGAGCTCCAGACGACCTCCCTCGAGAGCCTCGCGCTCGCCCGCCACGAGCAACACCCCGCGTATCCGATCTCGGGCCACATGTTCCACATCCAAGAGGGCGCCTCGCTCGGCGACCTCGCCGGCGCGGCTCCGCGCGCGATCGAGCGGGCTGTGCGGGGGATGCTCGAACCCGAGCTCGGCGAGTTCCAGGGCCTTCCCGCGCTGCGCCGCTTCACGGCCGAGGTGGGCGAGTGGCCGCACGCGGCGGAGGACTGGCAGTGGTGCGCGCGCTTCGGCTATCAGGTGATCGAGCGCCGCGGCACCGGGGGTGGGAACTTTCGCGGCATGTACGCCCGTTTCCTCGCCGAGGTGGGCTACGACGAGGCCGCGCTCGCCCGCGAGGCGGCGGAGCGCTGGACAGCGCTCGCTCGGTCGCTCCAGAGGGCAAGTGAGGCAGACGAGGCCAGCCCGACGCTGTGGTCAGATATCTCGGATGATGCGGCCGCGGTCCTCGATGTCGAGGAGCACTTGTGGACGGCGCTGGCTGCGCGGTGACTCCGCGTAGCTCCACAGGCAACAACTGAAGCTTTCGGTACCCCAGGGGCTACCAAATCGACCAGTTGACGGCGGCCGGCTGCCGGGCCTCGTTGCCCGGACTCACGCCCGCAGCCGCGCGAAGTAGCCCAGTTTTGGCCCCACGTGCCCCTCGAACACTAGGCTCGCGTCCTCGGCACGGCGGCGCAGGGTGCTCAGCGTGACCATGTGCGGGTCCCCGAACAGCTCGCCGACGATCAGCCGCCCGCCGGGCTTGAGCACGCGGTTGATCTCCCTCAGGGCCGTGTCGGGATCGGGAACCTCCCCGAGCACCGCCGTCAGGGCGGCGGCGTCGAACGAGTCGTCCGCGTAGGGCAGCGACCGCGCGTCGCCGAGGGTGGGATGCACGTTCGAGATCCCTCGCTCACGGACGCGCTCCATCGTGTGGTCGAGCATCTCCTGCTGGATGTCGAAGATCTCGACCGTGCCGTCGGGCCCGACCCACTCGGCGAGGTCAAGCGTGTAGTAGCCGGTCCCCGGACCGACCTCGAGCACCCGCTCGCCCGGCTCCGGCTCGAGGATCTGGCGCAGCCGGTCGCGGGTGATCAACGGATGGGGAGCCTCGACGAAGAACCGCTGGCCGTACGGGCAAGCCGAGGGGTTCTTGCGCCACCAGAGCGCCGCGGCGATGACCGCCAGCGCCGCGAGCGCGACCAGCCGGCGGATCACTTGCCGGAGAACCCGATCGCCTGCGCGCCGCCCTCGATCCGGAGGAACACGATCTGGCCCAGGTCGAGCACGAGCTCCGAGTCCTGCGCGGTCACCGAGCGCCAGCCGTCGCCCTGCTCGAGCGCGCTTCGCAGCCCGGCGAGCTCCTCCTCGGCGAGCCGCGCGGCCGCGACCTGTCCGCCCGCGAAGCCGATCTCGACCCTCCGCGTCTCGGACGCCATCCTAGGCCTCCTCCGCCGGCTCCACGATCTCGGTCAGAACGCTGCCGGTCGCCTTCGGGTGCACGAACGCGACCCTGCTGCCGCGGATGCCCACGCGCGGCTGCTCGTCGATCAGCTCGAGCCCCGCGCCCCGCAGCCGCTCCAGCGTCGCTTCGATGTCCTCGACCGCATAGGCCACGTGATGCAGCCCCTCGCCGCGGCGCTCGATGAACTTGCCGACGGCCGTGTCGGCGCCGAGCGGCTGCAGCAGCTCGACGTGGCCGTCGCCCACGTCGAGCAGCGCGGCCTCGACGCCCTGCGACTCGATCCGCTCACGGTGTGCCATCGGCATCCCCAGTGTTCCAACGTAGAGCGCCGTGGCGGAGTCGAGGTCCGAGACCGCGACGCCGACGTGATCGATCCGATCGAACATGGGCGCCGGAGTCTACGACGCGGTCGTCCTCGGCCGGGTAGCTGGCGGGTGATTCAGGTCTGCGCGGCGCCCTCGGCGCGCAGGATCTCGGCCAGAGCCGCCGTGCCGACCTCGAGCTGCTCGTCGGTCGGCTCGCGGGTCGCGACCCGCCGCTGGATCTCGGTCCCCGGACGGCGCAGCGCATGGGCGAGCGAGGTGTCGGGGTTGCGCTCACTCCACGCGAACAGCTCGGCGGCGATCCCGACGCCGACGATTCCCGCCGCGGCGCGGGCGAGCGGGCCGGGCTGCTCGAGTATCCGCTCGATCACGAGCTGGCCGGCGATCGAGAGCGCGAGCAACGGCACGACCAGGTGCGACCCGCAGCGGTCGTGTTCCTTGGGGACCTCCCTGGGGTCGATCCGCCCCTGCTCGTAGGCGCCGATCGCCTTGTGCTCGACGCCGTGATACGCGGCGAGGTCCGAGTCGCGCAGCGCGACCAGCGCCGGAAGCGCGCCGAGGATCGCGGCGACGCTCTCGCGCCACAGCGTCGCCGGGCGGCCGCGTCGCAGCGCGCCGCTCAGGAGTGTCACCGCCGCCGCGGCCGCGAGCACGCGGGGGTCCTCGAGCGGGAGCCGCGCCACCGGAAGGTTGCGTCGCGCGAGCGGCACGACCGCGAAGCCCTCGAGCAGCTTGATCGGGCCACGCAGCAGCGGCACCGTCGCGACGGCGCCCGCGATCGTCGGCTTGCGTCCCGACGCGACCTCGAGCTCTCCGTCCGGCGTCAGGGCGGCTATCGCCCACGAGGTCGGGCCGTGGATCAGCAGGCCGTTGCGAAGCGCCATTCCGCCAAGACGCAGCCGCGGTGAGGCACCGTTCCCCGACACGGCCGGGTCGGCGGCGGCCGGGGGCGCGGTGTCGCTCAAGGCATCACCCCAGTTCGCGCTCGGCCCAACATCAAATTCCCCGCCCGGGTCGGGATCCTGATGTGAGCCTCGCGCTCACCGCAGCACCCGGGTCGGGAGATCGAAGAAGAAGCGCGCCGCCAGTTCCACGTCGGGGACGGCGACTCGTTCGTCCGCGCCGTGGACGAGGGGCGTCTGCTCGGCGAGGGTCATCGCGTTGGACGGACAGAAGCCGAGCACGGTGGCGCCGAATTGCGCCCGGAACCAGTGGCTGTCGCTGAAGCCGGCCATCAGGGTCGGCACCAGGCGCGCGCTGGGGTCGAGCTCCGCCACCCAACCGGAGATCGCGTCCGCGAGCGGGCCCTCGAGCCGCGAGCGGTTGCCGACGATGCATTCGGGCATCTCGAGCTCCCAATCGCCGTCGCCGAGCAGCGCCGCGACCCTGCCCCGGACGTGATCTTCGCCCAGTTCCGGCGGCACACGGCAATCGACCAGGACCTCGCAATGGGCTGGGATCACGTTCTCCTTCATCCCACCCTCGATCATCACCGGCACGACGGTGACGCCGAGCATCGGCTCCGCGAGGTAGTCGGCGACGGCCCAACCCTCCGCGCGGACCCGCTCGACCGCCGCAGCCAGCTCGTCGTTGCCGGCGTCGCTCAGGTCCTCGTCGAGCAGAGTCGAGAGGAACTCCACCGGCTCGGGCGAGGGATCGCCCGGCGGCTGCCCGTGCATCCGCTCGAGCACCCGCGCCATCTTCAGCATCGCGTTCTCGCCCACGCGGGGCACGGACGCGTGGCCGGCGCGCCCGTGGGTGCGCAAGCGCAGCCGACAGACGCCCTTCTCGCCGAGCGCGACTGTGTAGAAGCGCCGGCCCCCGAAGTCGATCGCGATCCCGGCGCCTTCGTTGACGACCAGATCGCTGCGGACGAGGTCGGGTCGCTCCTCGCACAGCCAGCGCGCGCCCAGCTTCGCGCCGCGCTCCTCATCGGCGGTGACCACTACCAGCAGATCGCCCGCAGGGGGCCGCCATCCGGAGCGGGCGAGGGAGACTGCCGCCGCGACCTCGGCCGCGACCTGAGACTTCATGTCGAGCGCCCCGCGACCCCACACCTCGCCGTCGCGAAGCTCGCCGGACCACGGATCACTCGTCCAGTCCGAAGCGTCGGCCGGGACCGTGTCGACGTGGCTCAGCAGGCAGAGGACGGGGCCCGGCGAGTCGCCGCGCAGGCGGGCGACGAGGTTCGGGCGGTCGGGTTCCGCGGCGGGCAGCTCGCACTCGAAGCCGGCGCCGGCGAGCAGATCGCGGGGCACGAGCTGTGCTTCGGCCTCGTTTCCGGGCGGGTTCGAGGTGTCGATCCGGATCAGCTGCTGCAGCAGGCTTACGGCCTCCGCTCCCAGCTCAGCCTGCGGCGCGAGCGCGACCTCCTCGCTCATGAATCACCTCTAATTCGCGCGCGGCCCAACTTCAAATTGCCCGCCCATTCCCACCCTTGCAGAGCCGCGCGCCCATAGAGCCAGATTACTCGTCGCTCAGCCGACGATCGCCTGCACGATCATCGACAGGCCGGTCAGCGCGAGGATCGCCGCCATCGCCTTCAGCAGGACAGCCTCGCCGAGGCGACCGGTCAGCTTCGCGCCGAGGTAGGAGCCGGGAACCGCGCCGGCGCACCCGGCCGCAAGCAGGTCCCAGTCGATTCCGCTCGGCAGGTGCCCTATCAGTCCACCGATCCCGACCACCACGCCGACGGCCGCGTTCGTGCCGACGGCGGCGTAAGGCCCGACCCCGACCCACTTGACCATCGCCGGGAGGCGCAGCGAGCCGAGGATCAGCCCCACGAAGCCGCCGAGCACCCCGACCCCGAGTCCCACAACTGTGGCGCTGATCAGATGCGCGCGCCGTGTTCCTCCCTCCTCGGGCTCGATCGGCCGCCGAAAGCGGAGTACCTCGA
>Ga0081538_10002056_pt1 | contig 20084 bp, 18 predicted proteins | sample TabmetS5T2R1_FD_71022 | JGI IMG/M metagenome (GOLD analysis project Ga0081538, IMG submission 71022) | Tabebuia heterophylla rhizosphere microbial communities from the University of Puerto Rico - S5T2R1 | ecosystem: Host-associated > Plants > Roots > Rhizosphere ...
GCAGTTCCTGGACCTCATCCAAGAGGGGAACATGGGCCTCATGCGGGCGGTCGAGAAGTTCGACTACACGAAGGGCTTCAAGTTCTCGACGTACGCCACCTGGTGGATCCGCCAGGCGATCACTCGCTCGATCGCCGACCAGGCCCGCACCATCCGCATCCCGGTCCACATGGTCGAGTCGATCAACCGCGTGCACCGGATGCAGCGCCAGATGGTGCAGGAGCTCGAGCGAGAGCCCACGGTCGACGAGCTGGCCGACGCCGTGGGCATGAGCGCCGACCGGGTCCGCGAGATCCAACGCATCTCGCTCGACCTGCTGTCGCTCGACGCCCCGGTGGGGGAGGAGGACGACTCCTACCTCGCCGACTTCATCAAGGACGACGGTGCCGAGGAGCCGCTCGACGCCGCCACCAGGCAGATGCTGCAGGAGGCGGTCAAGGAGGTCCTCGACGAGCTCAACGAGCGGGAGAAGGAGGTCGTGGTCATGCGCTTCGGCCTCGACGACGAGCAGGCCCGCACCCTCGAGGAGGTGGGCAAGCAGTTCGGCGTCACCCGCGAGCGGATCCGCCAGATCGAATCGAAGACCCTCGCCAAGCTGCGGCACCCGCACCGCTCGCAGAAGCTCCGCGACTACCTCGAGGGCGAGTAGCGGTCGTTCCTGTCACACCCCGCAGCGATGATAAGGGTGTGGGGTATCGGGGCAAGGCAGGAGAGAGGCAGCGCGCCCGTGAGCTGCGGGCGCAGGCGTGGACGATCGGCGAGATCGTCGCCGAGCTCGGCGTGTCCAGGAGCAGCGTCAGCGTCTGGGTCCACGACGTCGACTTCGACGAGGTGGCGAGGGCGGCTCGCGCCGGGGCGAACCGGCGCCTCGGGGCACGGAAGCGCGGGCCCAATCGGTTGCAGCAACGGAAGCAGGCGGAGATCGACCGGTTGCTGGCCGAGGGCGTCGAGCGGATCGGTCGGCTGTCCGATCGCGACCTACTGATCGCCGGCACGGCGCTGTACGCCGGCGAGGGAGCGAAGCGGGATGGGGTCGTCAGGTTCGCCAACAGCGACCCGCGCATGATCCTGTTGTTCTGCCTCTGGCTGCGTCGGTTCTTCGATGTCGACGAGTCACGCCTGCGCGTTCACCTGTACCTCCATCAGGGTCTCGACCTGGACCGTGCGAGTTCGTTCTGGTCGGACCTGACTGGCATCCCGTTGACCCAGTTCGGCACGCCTTACCGGGCGGTGCCCGATCCGAGCATCCGTCGCTCGAAGCATCCGCTGGGCTGCCCCGCGGTGAGCTACGCGTCCTCAGTTGCCCACCGTGAGATCACGGGGCTCGTGCATGCGCTGTTACGCTGCGAGGTCTCCAATCCGGGGTAGCTCAACTGGTAGAGCAGTCGGCTGTTAACCGAAAGGTTTGTGGGTTCGATCCCCACCCCCGGAGCGAACGCAATCCCCGGAGCGATCTCGACATGGAGTCCTCGCCGGTTCCCGGGTGCCTTGGGAGGAGGGGGGGTGACCTGGGTCTGTCCCCGCTGCCAGCGGACGTTCGCTAGCGAGGGCCAGCTTCACTCGCACGACGTCGTCGATCTCGACCGGCACTTCGCCGGCCGAGCGACCGAGCTCCGGACGAGCTTTGACACGCTCGTTGCCGCGCTACCGCGGACGTCCACATCGACGCGTTGAAGAGCGCGATTATCCTGGCCACCCGCACGACCTTCTGCTATGTCGTCGTTCAGCGCGATCGGCTCTTGATCGGCATGTTTCTCGACCGGGCGCTGGACTCGCCCCGGGTCACGAAGGTCGACCACGTGTCCCGGGCAAGGTCGCGAGCGTGGTGGAGGTGCGCGAACCGAGCGAGATCGACGGTGAGCTGCGCAGCTGGATGAGCGAGGCGTACCACCTGCGATCTGCGCCACGCCGCGTAGAGCAGCGCCCGCGTCCCGGCTCACAGCCCGCTGACGTCGACTCGGGGTCCCAGGCCGGCAGGCGCTAGGTCGAGCTCCGGCGGGTTCCTGGCTGCACGTGGTCCGGGAGGCCGGTATCACCGCTTTCCCGTCGACTGCGTCGCGGCCGGCCTCGGACAGTCCGACGTTCCGCCTACGGGTTGGGGGGCGCCGCCGCCTCTGCCGTGTCATGCTCGTGTGGTCACTGACACGCCGACGCCACAGATGGCGTCCGACCAGCAAGTTCAACCGGGGCCTGTAGCTCAGTGGTCAGAGCAGCCGACTCATAATCGGTAGGTCGTGGGTTCGATCCCCACCGGGCCCACCGGTGCTCGCCCCCGGAACCGACGCTTGACTTCGAGTGCGCTCGAAGGCCTACCGTCCCGCCTGCTGCGCACGTGAAGGAGCCGTTCCATGGAGTATCGAACCCTTGGCCGCACGGGCGTCCAGGTCAGCCCCCTGTGTCTGGGCGCCATGATGTTCGGGAAGTGGGGCAATCCCGACCACGACGATGCCATCCGGATCGTCCACCGGGCACTGGACGCCGGCATCAACTTCATCGACACCGCCGACGTGTACTCCGCCGGCGAGTCCGAGGAGATCGTCGGCAAGGCGCTGGCGGGCGGCCGGCGTGCCGACGTGGTCCTGGCGACCAAGGTCCACGGGACGATGGGCAAGGACCCCAACGCCCGCGGCAACTCCCGCCGGTGGATCATGACCGAGATCGACAACAGCCTGCGGCGCCTCGGTACCGACTACATCGACCTGTACCAGATCCACCGGCCCGACCCGAGCTGCGACATCGAGGAGACCCTTTCGGCGCTGACCGACCTCGTGCGCGCCGGGAAGGTCCGCTACGTGGGCTCCTCGACCTACCCGGCGCACGAGATCGTCGAGGCCCAGTGGGTGGCCGAGCGCCGCGGCCTCACCCGCTTCGTGTGCGAGCAGCCGCCGTACTCCATCCTCGTCCGTGGCATCGAGGCGGACGTCCTGCCGGTCGCCCAGCGCTACGGGATGGCGGTGATCCCCTGGAGCCCGCTGGCGGGCGGCGTCCTGTCCGGACGGCACCGCCGGGGGGCGGCCACGCCGGGGCCTTCGCACCGCCAGCGCCTGTGGGAGCGGCGGGGCATGGGTCCCTCGGGCCCGGCGGAGGACACGAAGCGGGCGGCGGCCGAGGACCTCGCCGAGTTGGCCGACAAGTTCGGGCTCACGATGATCGAGCTGGCACTGGCGTTCGTGATCAACCATCCGGCCGTGACGTCCGCGATCATCGGGCCCCGCACGATGGAGCATCTGGAGTCCCAGCTGTCGGCTCCTGACGCGTCACTTCCCGAGGAGCTCCTGGACGCGATCGACGAGATCGTGCCGCCGGGCATCAACCTCAACCCCGCCGACGCCGGCTGGACCCCGCCGAGCCTGGCGCCGCGCAGCCGCCGGCGCTGACCTGATCGCGGCTCGGCGCTCGCGCCACCTGGTGGGTGAGCGGTACCCGGCGGCTCCGCCTACGCCTCCCGGTCGCCCAGCCAGGTCTCGGCGTTCTCCAGCAGGTAGCGGCTGACCGCCAGGCACTGGTCCAGCACGTCGCAGAGCTGCTCCTGCCCGAGGAACACGCGCGCCAGCGAGACCTCGATGCGGGAGACGATGGCGAGGCTGCGCTCCGGGGCGTCGGTGACCGACGGGAACGAGTCGATCGCGGACACCTCCAGCGGCAGGTCGGTGCCGCCGACACCCGCGAGCTCGGTCGCCAGGATCAGTAGGTCGGGTCCCTTGGGCAGCGGCGGCAGTGCCCAGTTGAACACGAGCGGGAAGTGGAAGGTATCGGGCGGGTCGTCATCCTCCGGGAGCCCGGTGATCACGTCCTCGAAGGACAGCAGCGCCCGGGGGTCGACCTCGAGGGCCAGATGGAGGTCCAGCGGTCCGCCGCACGCCTCCTCGGGGTGGAGGTCGATCTCCCACGTCTGGCGCAGGGAGTAGGTCTCGACGAAGTGCCGCTCGTCGTGCACGTGGAAGCCGTGGTCGATGGCGTGGTCCTTGAGATCGGACACGAACCCGGCGATGTCGATGGCAGCCACGAGCACAGCCTGCCACGTGTCCTGGTAGACCCCACTCGTGCCGTTGTCCGACGCCGGCCTGCTCGAGTTGCTGCACGAGACCGCCCTGGCGGTTCGGGGCGCGCTCGAAGGCGTCGACGACTGGGGTCTCGCAGGGCTCGACGGTGGCCACGGTGGACAGCACCTCAGCGACCTGGCGGCCGACGCCGCGGCGCTGGACGTCTTGGGGCGGGCCGACGTGAGCGTGCTCTCCGAGGAGTCCGGATGGACCGGGTCCGACGGCAGCGACGTCGTGGTCGTCCTCGACCCGCTCGACGGGAGCACCAATGCCGCCCACGGCATCCCGTGGTTCGCGACCAGCCTGTGTGCCGTCGACCACGAGGGCCCGCGCGCGGCCTTGATCGTCGACCTGCCCCACGGCCGCACGTACGCCGCAATGCGGGGCACCGGCGCCGCCGTCGACGGCGTGCCCATCCGCCCGACCACCTGCACCGACACCCGCGACGCGTTGGTCGGGATCTCGGGACTGCCGGCACGGCCGCTGGGCTGGCGGCAGTTCCGCAGCCTTGGTGCCGCCGCCCTCGACCTCTGCGCGGTGGCCGAGGGCACGCTCGACGCGTACGTCGACTGCAGCGTGTCCGCCCACGGCCCCTGGGACTACCTGGGCGGCGTGCTCGTGTGCATCGAGGCGGGTGCGATCGTCGGCGACGCCCTCGGGCGCGAGCTCCTGACGCTGGACCACCGAGCGCGCCGTACCCCGTTGGCCGCGGCCACGCAACCCCTGTTCGACGCCTTGGCGGCCAGCCGCCGCGAGCTGGCCGACCAGTAGCCTTGACGCGTGCTCGTTCGGGTCCAGAGGTTCCTGCTGCTGCTCTGGCGGCGGGTGCCGCGCCCGTTCCGGCGCTGGATCGTTCGCCTCGTCGCTCCCTCGTTCACGGTTGGCGCCAACTGCGTCATCGAGCGCGACGACGGTGCGCTGCTGTTGGTGCGGGTGGTGTACCGCGACGGCTGGGGCCTGCCGGGCGGCCTCATCAACCGGCGGGAGGACGTCGACGCCTGCGCGCGCCGGGAGGTTCGGGAAGAGACCGGCCTCGCAGTCGACCTCCTGGGCGAGCCGGCGGTCGTCGTCGACGCCCGCCCCCAGCGGATCGACGTGGTCTTTCGGGCGCGGCCGGCCGCCGGTGCGGATGCCGATGCCGTGGGGCCGCGCTCGCCCGAGGTGAGCGACGTGCGCTGGTTCCCGGCCGACGCCTTGCCACAGCTGCAACCCGAGGCGGTCAGCGCCCTGGTGGCCTTGGCCAGATCGGGTGTGCCCCGCCCCCTGGGGCCGCTCCCGGTCATTCCCATCGGCAGCCCGAGGGCCACGCGGGCGACCGGCGGCGCGGGATAGCGCGCCTTCGTGCGTCTCAGCGGCTGAGCGCGTCGACGAGCCGGCGGTGCTGCGCGGAGCACGGGTGGCGCAGCTTGGTGAGCGCCTTGGCCTCGATCTGGCGAATCCGCTCGCGGGTGAGGTTGAACCGCCGACCGACCTCGTCGAGCGTGAGGGGCCGGTCGTCCTCGAGCCCGAAGCGCAGCGAGAGGATGGCTCGCTCGCGCTCGTCGAGGTGGCCGAGGAGCGCCCGCAGGTCGGCGCGTTCGATGGCCGCGGCCGCGGCGTCGAACGGTGCCTCGCTGGTGGGGTCGGCGAGCAGGTCGCCGAGCTCGTGGTCGCCCTCGTCGCCGACCGCCGCCGACAGCGACACCAGGTCGGGCGCGGCGCGCAGGGCCGCCTCCACCTTGTCGAGGGCGATGCCGGTGTCGAGCGCGAGCTCGTGGGGGGTCGGCTCGCGTCCCAGTGACTTCAGCAGCGTGGACGAGCTGCGGGACAGGGTGGCCAGCGTGTCCATGAGATGGGAGGGCAGGCGGATGGTGCGGCCCTTGTCGGCGATGCCGCGCCCGATCGACTGGCGGATCCACCACGTGGCGTACGTCGAGAACTTGAAGCCCTTGCGATGGTCGAACTTCTCGACCGCCCGCATGAGGCCGAGGTTGCCTTCCTGGATGAGGTCGAGGAGCGTCATGGTCGGCGTCTGGTAGCGCTTGGCGATCGAGACGACCAGGCGGAGGTTCGACTGGATGAACCGTCGCCGGGCCTCGGAGGCCGCCGCGATCCGGCCCTGGAGGCGGGCGCGCTCCCGGCGTGAGACGGCGACCCCGGCGGCGAGTCGTGCCTCGGCGGCCCGGCCGTCGGCGATGGCCTGCGCGAGGTTGGCCTCGTCCTCGGCGGTGAGCAGCGGGTACGACCCCAGCTCGGCGAGGTACCGCCGAGTCAGATCGATCGAGCTCTCACTGGTGGGCCGTGGGCGCCCAACCATGGAAGTCCTCCAGGGGAGTCTCTGCGGATGGAGATCGGCGGGCGATACGTCGGAAGCAATGTGGTGTCCCGAGCGAACGTAGTGTCCGCCCCATGAGAGGTGAGGGATGGTCGGCCGGCACGAACCCGGCCGGGAACGGCTCGGCCTCCGAGCGCCGGTCGCAGCTGCGGACTCCGTCGCTCCGGAAGGCGGCGTCGGCGGGCCGCCACCGCCCGGCGTCGGCCTGACGCGGGGGCCAGGGGGAGCGGTAGCCTCGCGCCTCCCGGGCGCGTAGCTCAGCTGGCTAGAGCGCTGCCCTTACAAGGCAGATGTCGGGGGTTCGACTCCCTCCGCGCCCACTGCTGTTTCCCCTGGTCAGCGGCCTGCGGGCCGTCTGCGACCGTCTCGTCCCCGTCCGAAAACCCGCGAAAAACCTGCGAAAACCCGCGGGATTCGGCGTCACCTGACGGCACGGAGACGCACTCGGCGAACGCATCGAGCCGGGACAGCACAGCCGACTCGTGCCCCTCGAATAGGTGGCCGTAGCGGTCGAGGACGACGGCGACCGACGTGTGTCCGGCCCACGATGCGATCTGCTTGGGGTTGGCGCCCGCGGCGATCCAGAGGGCCACGGCGGTGTGGCGCATGTCGTGGACGCGCAGGGGAGCGAGGTCCGCAGTCCGAATCGCCGGCGTCCAGAACCGCGTCCGCCAGGCCGCCGCTCGCAGCGTTCCTCCGCCGGCGCCGGCGAACACCGGCGCGTCCCCGCCTGGCGGCGTGAAGATCGCCAGGTGGTGCTGGAGCTCGGCGGCGATCGTGGGAGCGACCGTCACGGTCCGGCGGCCGGCCTTCGTCTTGGGGGCGCCGCGCACGATGCGGCCGTGGACCTCGACGGCGTTCTCGACGACCCGGATCGTGCGGGCATCGAGATCGACCTGGGCGCGGCGCAGCCCGGCGAGCTCGCCGAGCCGCAGACCGCAGTAGCAGGCGACGAGGACCAACGCCCGGTAGCGCAGGTCCATGACATCGGCGAGCCGGGCGATCTCGATCGGGGCGAGGAACCGCATCTCCTCGCGCTCGATCGGCGGCAGCTCGATCCGCTGGCACGGCGTCCGGGCTAACAGGCCGGCGTCGACCGCGCCGCGCATCACCTTGCTGAGCGTCTGGTACGCCTTGTGGACCGTCGCCGGCGCCAGCCCGGAGCGGCTCAGGTCGGCGACCCACTCCCGCACGTCGAGTGCGCCGACGGCGTCGAGGCGCATCGCCCCGAAGCGCGGCAGCACGTGGTTGCGGAGGTAGGCCTCGTCCCGGGCCCGTGAGGACGGCCGTAGGTGCACGGTCGTCGCCTCCCACTGGGTTACCCGGTCGGCCAGCGGGAGGCGCCCGGCGCGGGGGTCGCGCCATGCGCCAGCGCGGCGGTCCACGCCGACCTGGTCGAGGTACGCCCGCGCCTCCCGCCTGGTGGCGAAGCGCCGGGAACGCTCGCGGCCGTCGGGCGCCCGGTAGCGGGCCTCGAAGCGGCCGTTAGGGAGCTTGCGGATGTGAGCCACGGCGTCACTCCTTCTGCGGCTTGTGTTGTCGGCGCGTGCTTCGTGTCGGCGAGGGTTCGTCGGTATCGGCCGGGGCCGCTTCGGGCTCGGTCGCGTCGAGCGCCTCGAGGATGGTCGTGAGTCGCGCAAGGACGTCGCGGGCCCGGTCGAGGTCCCCGAACTGTTCCCGGAGGAGCACCCGGGCGCGCAGGGCGGCGGGGCCGGCGAGGCGGGGGTGGACGTCGGGTTGGACCCGGCCGAGGTTCTCGATGGTCCCATCAGGCTCGAGGCGGCCCAGGTGGGCGGGGGAGGGCCAGGACTGGAGGTACTGCTCCCAGGCGGCGAGGTTGTCGGGGCTGCCGATGACGACGTCGAACAGCTCGATCGGCGCGAGGCCGTCTGGGCCGGCGTCGGGCGTGGCGACGACGTGGTTGTCCCACGCCGAGGGCGGCGTGAGGAAGAACCCGATGGGCAGGTCGAAGGCGCGGGCGAAGGCGACGAGTTCGTCGGCGGTGATTTCGCGGATGCGGCCGCCGTCCACCGAGCGCTCCATGGCGGACCAGCTAGCCGCCGAGAGTCGGGCGCCCAGGTAGGGGGCGCACGCCTCGGCGGCCTGGTCCTGGGTCCAGCCGCGCAGCGTGCGGGCGCTGGCGAGGTTGTGGGCGACGATCTGGTTGGGGCTCCACGCGGGCAGCGTGGGCTTGGAGGGCTTGCGGCGTCGGGCCATGCCGAGAGTCTGCCTCAACGGACGCGGGGGTGGGTCAACTCCACCGTTGCAGTATAGATCACACGCGTGTAATCTGTCGGCCCGTTGAGTGGTCGGCCTAGGCGTCGACTCTCGGAGGACCGGTCGATGGCCCACCGCAAGGAGTTCCTGACGGCGGCCGAGGTGATGGAGCGGCTGCGGCTCGGACGCACGACCGTGTACCAGCAGGCCCGGCTGTTCCTGGCCACCGGCGGCGCCGAGGGCATCCCGTGCCGCCGCTACGGGCGATCGCTGCGGTTCCCGGCGGCGGAGCTGGAGGCGATGACCGGCGACCCACACGCCGTCACGCCGGCGGCCGCCAAGGCCGATGACCTCGCCGAGGCCCGCGCGCACAAGCCCGCGAGGCCGCCCGTCGCACGGATCCGCTCCACGCGACGCCCGACGCGCCGCACGCCCCGACGCCGAAGCGACGCCGCGCAGGCCACGCTTCCGCTCGGCGACTGACGACGATGCCCGCGCTCGATACCCGACGAACGAGCCAGCACGACAGACAAGTGCCCGCCGGCGGCCGGGAACGCGAGCGGGACCGGGAACCGGCCCGATGCTGCGGGTGACGACCATCCACGCCAACTCCTCCGGCGCCTCGGCGCGCTACTACACGCGCTACCTCGCTGAGGACGGCCCCGACGGGGAGGGTGAGTGGCTCGGTCGACAGGCGGCGGGCCTGGGGCTGTCGGGGCGGGTGTCGACTGAGGACTTGGAGGCGTTGCTGTCGGGCCATGACCCCACGACGGGGACACGGCTCGGCACGGCGCTGGTGGACCGGATCACTCCGAAGGGCAAGCTGATCCAGGCGGTGGCGGGATTCGACGCTACGTTTTCGGCACCGAAGTCGCTGTCGGTGTGGTGGGGGCTTACCGGCGACCCCGGTCTGCTCGAGGCCCACGACGTCGCCGTCCGCGCGGTCCTCGAGCACCTCGAGCGCTACGGCGCCACCACCCGGGTGCGGGCCAACGGCAGCCGGCAGCACCCTGACGCCCGTGGCCTGACGATGGCGGCGTTCCGGCAGTTGACCTCCCGGGAGGACGACCCCCAGCTACACACGCATGTCGTCGTCTCCACCAAGGTCCAGACGCCCGAGGGCCGCTGGATGGCGCTGGACGCCCGCTACCTCAAGGGTCACCAGCGGGCACTGGGCGGCCTGTACCAGTCGGTGCTGCGGGCCGAGCTCACGCACCGCTATGGAGTCGTCTGGGGGCCGATCGAAAATGGACAGGCCGAGATCGCCGGCATGCCCCCCGAGCTCCTGGACGCGTTCTCGAAGCGCACCGCCCAGGTCGACGCCGCCCTCGCCGACAAGGTCGACGAGTTCCGGCGTCTCCACGGGCGGGACCCGTCGCAGTGGGAGCGGGCGGCGCTCACCCGCGAAGCGGCAGGCGATACCAGGGTGACGAAGACGCATGCGTCGACCGCGGACCTGTCGCCACGCTGGCGTGAGGAGGCGGGTGCGCTGGGCTGGACACCGGAGCGTGTAGCCGCGGCGATGCGGGACCCGGCGCAGGCGGGGTCCGTGCGGGAGCCGACCGTGGCGGTGGCCGAGGTGTTGGAGCTGTTGTCGGCGAGCGGTTCGACGTGGACCCGCGCCGATGTGGTCAAGGCGGTCTGTGATCTCGCGCCGCCCGTGCCGGGGATGGGGGCCGTGATTGGGCGCGGACGGTCGAGCAGGGGTCCGACCGGTTCATGGCCGGGTGCACGAGTCTCGACCCACCCGAGGACCGGGCGCCGGTGCGGGCGTCGGATGGCCGCTCGATCTGGTTGGCACCGAGCGAGCCGCACCTCACCCATGAGCGGATCCTCGCCCAGGAGGAACGCATTTTCTCCTTCGCCCTCGACGCCCACGACCGGACCGCCCAGCCGTCGGACACGCTCGAACGTGGCGGTCTCGATGTGTTCCAGGCCGACGCCGCCGCTGCGGTCGCCGGCCACGACCCGCTCGTGCTCGTTGTCGGCCCGGCGGGGACGGGCAAGACCACCGCGCTGCGCCGGGCTGTCGACGACCTGCACCATCAGCAGCGTCCGGTGTTCGGCGTCGCCCCGACTGCCAAGGCGGCCAAGGTGCTGGGCGACGAGACTGGCATGCCAGCGGACACGGTCGCCAAGCTCCTGCACGAGTGGCGCAGCGCTCGACCGGTCACCAGCTACCGGCTCCCACCCGGCTCCACGGTCGTCGTCGATGAGGCCGGCATGTTGGGCACAGGGGCGCTCGACGACCTCGTGCGCTTGGCCGTGTCCCAGCAGTGGCGGCTGGCGCTTGTTGGTGACCCGCGCCACCTCCAGGCGGTGGGCCGGGGTGGCATGTTCGACGAACTGTGCCGCACCGGCCGCACCCACCACCTCGCCACTATCCACCGCTTCCACCACCGCTGGGAGCAGGCCGCCTCGCTCCAACTGCGACGCGGCGACCCGGCCGCGCTCGACGCCTACTTCGACCACGGCCGCGTCACCGCCGGAACCTTCGACGAGCTCGCCACAGAGGCGGCCCGCCAGTGGATCGAGCTCACCGCCGCCGGCTGCCGCGTCGCCGTCGCGGCCGAGACCAACGAGCACGTCGACGCCCTCAATGCTGCCATCCAACAAGCACGCCGCCACCGGGGCCAGCTCGGCGACCGGATGGCCGCGGTCGCCGGCGGCGAGACCGCGGCGGTCGGTGACGCGGTGGCGACCCGCCGCAACGACCGAACTGTGCGCACCGACCGGGGCGAACCGGTCCGCAACCGCGACCTCTGGACCGTGGCCGGCGTCGGCGGGGACGGCGGCCTCGCCGTGTCGCACCTCGACGGCCACGGCCAGATCACACTCCCGGCCGACTATGTCCGAGGCCATGTCCGCTTGGGCTACGCGGCCACCGCTCACGGCTACGAGGGCGACAACGTCGACGTCGGCCTCGGCGTCGCCACCGACGCCACCAGCCTCCGCGCGCTCTACGTTGCCGTCACTCGCGGCCGCCAAGAGAACCGGCTACTCGTCGTCGCCGACGACATCGACCACGCCCGCGACGTCCTCGAACAGGTCCTTACCAACGACCGTGCCGACATCCCCGCCGTCGCCCGACGCCGTAACCTCGCCGCCCAGGTGCCGCGCCTGCGGCCCGACAACGCGGTGGTCGCCGCCCGCCATGCTGTCGCCGAGGCCGAGCGCCGCGCGGCGCCGTACCTCCAATCCTTGGACCGGGCTCGGCACGCGGTCGCCACCGCCGAGGCCGGCCTCCAGCAACGACGGAGGGACGTTGATCGTGCGGCTCCCTGGCGTCGGCGCGGCGCGCGCGGGCTCGTAGCTCGGGCATCCGAACGGCTTACCGTTGTCGAGGCACGGCTCGAGCACGCCGAGCAGGTCGCAGCGCCGTACCAGCGGGACGTCAGCGCCGCCGAAGCACGCCTGCAAGAGGCGCAACACGACGTTTCGCTGGCCCGGATCCAACAGCGGCTCGACCATCTGGCGCTACGCCCGTCCGCCCGCGCCGCCGAGCGTGACCTCGGCATTGCCCTCCCCGGCATGTAGCGCCAACGCACGACCGTTGCGCCCTCGGCTGTCCCGTGAACGACCACGCCCCCTATCGGCACCTCGGGGCGATGCCTCATGTCGATATGTCCGGGCGTTCGGGGGCAGCCGGCGTTCTTTGCAACGCGCCCAGATCCGATCTGTGTCACTTCGTCGGTAACCGACCTCGCGACGCGATCAGCTGTTTGTTGTGTCGCAGGCCGGCGTCGCTGTTCTCAGCGGTCCTCGAGGGGCTGGTCCGCCGGAGTGACCGCTGTGGTGGCCCAGCTGGCGAGGAGGTCCAACCGCTCGCGGGACGGCGACCCAGGCTCGGCGCTGTAGAAGGTCAGCTTCTGGCCGCGGTCGCCGGTGAGCTCGACTCGTTCGAAGTCGAGTGTGAGCTCGCCGACGACGGGGTGGTGGAACCGCTTCGTGCCGGTGCGGTGCAGGTTGACGTGGTGCGCGGCCCATCGGACGCGGAACTCTTCGCTGCGGGTCGAGAGCTCGCCGATGAGATCGGTGAGGCGCTTGTCGTACGGGTCGCGTGCGGCTGCGGTTCAGAGGATGCCGACGATGTCGGTGGCGATCGTGTCCCAGTCGAGCAGGAACTCCTTCGCCTTGGGGTTGAGGAACATGAAGCGAGCACCATTGATCGGTCGCACCGGGTCGGCGTACTGGTGTGCGTAGAACGCTTCGCCGAGTGCGTTGGCGGCGAGGACGTCGAGTCGTTCGTTCTCGACGAACGCCGGAACGCCGACGAGTGAGTCGAGGATCCGCTGGATGACGGGCCGCACGTGCTCCTGCGGCGCGCGTCGGCGGCTGCGGCGAGCATGCGAAGTGTTGAGGGCTCGCACGAGGTTGAACAGGTGCGTGCGATCGGCTTCGTCGAGCTGGAGCGCGCGGGCGATGCCGTCGATGACGTCCTCGGACGCACCGCGCGCGTTCCCACGCTCGAGTCGGACGTAGTACTCGGCGCTGATGCCGGCGAGGAGAGCGACTTCTTCGCGGCGGAGGCCCTTCACGCGGCGGTTGCCTCCGTAGGCAGGGAGACCGGCCTGTTCAGGCGTGATCCTCGCTCTGCGTGAGACGAGGAACTCGCGGATGTCGTTCCTCGGGTCCATGGCTCCCACGCTACGGCGGCACGCCGGCGGGGAAGGAGGCCCTGCCAGTACCTGTCTCATCCGGGTCTCCCTGAACTGTCGGGTAAGGGGTTCCCTGGAGACCACGCAACGAGCGCAGCCGCACCGAGGAGGAGTAATGGCCCGACACGACGATGGATACACTTTCGAGCTTGCCGCGGAGGTGGCACGGACCCCGGTCCGTTACCGCACCCGGTTCGGCGTGGAGATCGCCGCCGATCTGTACCGGCGCAAGGACCTCGACGAGTCGACCACCCTTCCGGCCCTCGTGATCGGCCCGCCGCACGGCGGCGTGAAGGAGCAAGGCCCGGGCGTGTACGCCCACGAGATGGCGAAGCGAGGGTTCGTCGCGATCGGGTTCGACCCGTCGTACAACGGCGAGAGCGACGGGGAGCCGCGGCACATCACCTCGCCGGAGGTGTTCGCCGAGGACTTCAGCGCCGGTGTCGACTTCCTCGGCACGTTGCCGTACGTCGACCGTACGAAGATCGGTGCGATCGGCATCTGCGGCAGCGGCGGGTTCGCGCTCAGTGCCGCACAGGTCGACACGCGGATCCGAGCGGTCGCGACCGCAGCCATGTACGACATCAGCCGCGTCAATCGCAACGGCTGGCAGGACGCCATGGGCGACGACGAGCGCCGCAAGCGGCTCGTCGACCTCGCCGATCAGCGCTGGCGGGATGTCGATGAGGGCCAGCCGGCGTTGACGCCGACCTTTCCCTCGGAGATCCCTGGCGACGGCCTCGACGCGATCACCGCCGAGTTCTTCGAGTACTACGTCGCCGAGCGCGGCCACCACCCCCGCTCGATCGGCGGGTTCACCATCACCAGCGCCATGGCGCACATCAACGCCGGAGCGGTTGCCCACCTCGCCGACATCGCACCGAGGCGGATCCTGCTGATCACCGGCGACCAGGCCCACTCTCGCTACTTCAGCGACACCGTCCACGAGCAGACCGAGGAGTGGAGCGACCTCGTGGTCGTACCAGGAGCGCGCGCCACATCGACCTCTACGACCGCACCGACCTGATCCCCTTCGACACGCTCGAGACGTTCTTCGTCGAGCAGCTCGACTGACGAAAGGAGCACCCACCATGCGTGGAGCAGTCCTATACGCCCCCGGCGACGTCCGAGTCGAAGACCGCCCCGACCCCAAGATCATCGAGCCGACCGACGCCATCATCGGCCTCTCGGCCACCTGCATTTGCGGATCGGACCTGTGGCCCTACCGCGGCATCGAAGCGATCGGCGGCGCGACCCCGATGGGCCACGAGTACTGCGGGATCGTGGAGGAGGTCGGCAGCGCCGTCACCACGATCAAGCCCGGCCAGTTCGTCGTCGGCTCCTTCTGGGCCTCCGACAACACGTGCGAGCTCTGCCAGGCCGGCTACCAGAGCGCCTGCGTCCACCGGACGCTGATGGGCACCATCGGCACCCAGGCCGAGTACGCCCGCATCCCCCTCGCCGACGGCACCCTCGTGGCCGCGCCCGAAGTCCCCTCCGCCGACCTCGTGCCCCACTACCTCGCCGCGTCGGACGTATTCGGCACTGGCTGGTTCGCCGCCGTCGCGGCCGAGACCGGCCCGGGCAAGACCGTCGCCGTTGTCGGCGACGGCGCCGTCGGCCTCCTCGGGGTCCTCGCGGCCCGCCAGCTCGGCGCCGAGCGGATCATCGCCATGAGTCGCCACGCCGACCGTCAGAAGCTCGCGATCAAGTTCGGCGCCACCGACATCGTCGAAGAGCGAGGCGACGAGGGTGTCGCCCGGATCAAGCACCTCACCCGCGGGCTCGGCGCCCACTCCGCCATCGAGGCCGTCGGCACCCAGGAATCCATGCTGCAGGCCATCAACGCCTGCCGACCCGGCGGCCACGTCGGCTTCGTCGGCGTCACCCACGAGGCCTCGATCGGCGGGATGGACCTGTTCATGTCCCTCGTGCACCTCCACGGCGGACCGGCCCCTGTCCGGCGGTTCCTGCCCGAACACATGGAGCTCATCGCCAACGGCGACATCCACCCCGGCGACGTCTTCGACCTCACACTCCCGCTCGAGGACGCCGCCGAGGGCTACCGGGCCATGGACGAACGACGCGCTATCAAGACCCTGCTCAACGTGTGACCGAACCAAGACGTCAGTCACGTGTTCCAAGCGCTCCCTCGAGACATGGCCGAAGGTCTCGTCCGCACCGATTCGGCGATCACGGTCGATCCCGCACCGTGCTGATGACCGTCCCGAACAACGTCGAGCCGCGCGACAGAACGAGCGCGTGTTCGCTCCTTCGACCCGACGCCGGGCCAGCCCCGACCTCGAGCACCCCGGGGCCCGCCATGGTCGGACAGCACGATCGCACGCTGGGCCGATGAGTCTGCCCGGTGACTACCGTCGGAACGGCATGGCCCACGAGGAGATCGACGGCGTCCCCATCTGGTACGAGGAGCACGGCGACCCAACAGGACCGCCGCTCGTCGCCCTGCACGGCGGCATTGTCACCTTCCACGGCAGCTTCGACGACGTCCTTCCGTGGCTCAACGAGAGTCGCAGAGTGATCGGTGTCGAGCTCCAGGGCCACGGCCACACACCCGACACCGGCCGCGCCATGTCGATCGAACGGTTCGCCGACGACGTCGCCGAACTGATCGACCGGGTCGCCGGCGGCGGGCCCCTCGACGTGTGGGGCTTCAGCCTCGGCGCGCTCACCGCCACGAGCCTCGCCATCCGCCACCCCGCCAAGGTCCGCCGCCTCGTCCTTGCTGCTTCGAACATCCGCCCCGACGGCTACCACCCCGAGATCACCGCACCCGAGCAAGATGACCCGCGCCTGCCGACCGAGGAAGAGTTCGCCACCTGGCAGGCCGACTACGAGGCGGTAGCGCCCAACCCGGCGGACTTCTTCCCGTTCCTCCAGCGGATGCAGCCGGTCGTGCACGACTTCGCCGGCTGGACCGCCGACGAGATCCGTTCGATCACCGCACCCACGTTCCTCGTGGTCGGCGACCGCGACTTCGTCCGCCTCGACCATGCCGCCGAGATGCTCGACCTCTTCCCCAACTGCCGGCTCGCGGTCCTGCCCGCCACCCGACACACCGAGGTCATGCAACGCACCGACGAACTCCAGGCTCTCGTGGGCCCGTTCCTTCGGTAGCGACCCGTGGATCATTCACTTGGGCGTCGATCTGATGGCGAGCAATCTGGCGCGCTGGGACCGACGGCTAGCGAGCGCAGAACCGTCGATATGGACTGTCGCCCACCTCACGAGCACGGGTCCCGACGTGCCGGTTTGGGCGGCGCGGCCAGCGCAGACCTTACGAGATCTCGTACGTCGGTTCTGGCGCGATTTACGAGAACCGCCAGCTAACGGGCCAGCACCTATTGGACGGTTGCCCATCGGGCCGCCTAGGGGGGCGAGCGCCGCCCGCCAGTGCCCGACGTCTCTTGCACCCCCGGCTGATGGCAGAACGCCCCCTCTGGGAGGCGCTACTGCGTTCGTGGCAGACCGGGGCTTTGGCTAACTAACGGCATGCGTCGCAGCGGCCGTCCTCGAGCAGGTGTGGCAGGACGCTGGCGAAACAGCTCTGGCATGGGACTCGTTGTCGGTCCCTCCGGGCGCAGGCGCACTCGCCGCACTTCGGGCACTGCGACTGGCCGCACTCTTTGCACGGCCACCAGCGGGTCGGGCCGGAGTATCCGCACGGGCAGGTCACCTGACCGTCATAGCCGCGGTCCACCGCGACCTGCTGCGGCAGGTGCAGGTCGGTCACGCCGAAGAGGTCGTTCTCGGCGAACACGGCGATCGTCCAGCCCCGGTCCGTTACCGTGGACATGTAGTACTCCCGGCGTTCGGTGCCGTTCGGTTGCGGCCACCACGCGTTCGTACGGGCCGGCGGGGGCTGCTGCCGGAGTGGATGACCGGCCGGGATCGGGTCCCCTCGCCAGGCGTAGGGCCGGGTGTCCCGGGCCCGGGCCGCGAAGAAGACCTCGGGTGCGCCCTCCTCGACGAGCGCTACGAAGCCGTCGCAGGGCAGCTTCCGGGCGACCGCGATCGCGCAGGCAGACCGCGACGCCTCAGTGCCGTCGAACAGTCCGAGCACGGCGGAGGCGTCTGGCGGGCTTCCGGCGAGGGCGGCGTCGACGTCGGCGGCGGTGATGAGAAGGTCGGCGGCGATCTGGTCGCAGACCTGCTCGAGCACCCGGTTCGGGTCGGGCTGGTCCGCGATCCACGACAGGCACTCGACGCTGTTCTCGACGAGATGATGGCCGAGCTCGTGCATCAGGGTGAAGTTCTCGCGCCGGCTGGCGGTGGGGCGGTAGAGGATGACGCCGCTGTCGATGATCGACACGCCGTCGCACCAGCCGCCGTCACCGCGCTCGCCGAAGGTGTCAGCGGGCCGCACGCTGAGCCCGAAGTGAGCTCGGACCGCGTCTGCGAGGTCGTGAGCGAGGTCTCGCCGCGCGTCGTCGGAGACGCCGGCGAGGGCCTTCCTGGCGCAGGTTGCGATGATCACGGTTCGAGGCTGTTGAGGATGGTCTGGACGATCTCGATGAGGTGCTCCTCGGTAACGTCCTCGGCCCGGTACTGCACGGCCAGGACACGTTCCGTCACGGTGGTCCTGACCTCGCTGGCCGGTCGGCCAAACCGGCCGGCCCAGTCGTCGATCATGTCGGCGAAGCGGGGGCCGGAGAGGAACAGGCGCACGGGGTCGGTCGCCGCGCTGGTGGTTGTCGTCTCGATGTCGGCGAGGGTGGTGTGGAGTGCCGCGACGATGGCGCTCGCGGTGGGCTGGGCGACGTCGGCGGAGCTGTTCTGCTCGAGGCGGAACAGGTTCGCTGCGGTGATGTCTCCGCCGGCGGCAGTCACCAGACCGAGGAGGGTGTCGAACTCCATGCCGGTGGCCTTACGGAGCTGGGCGACGCGGCGGCCGTTGACCGTGATGGTCTGCCCGGCGCGGTCGAAGCCGAAGCGGCGGGCGACGGGGGCTCCGGTCGGCACCTCGAGGGCGGCGCCCCAGGAGGCCTCGAGGAGCTGCACGCGCGCCAGGGCCTCGCCGCGGAGCTCCGGTGCGAGGGTGGTGAGGTCGGGCGCGGGACCGTCACCTTCGAGGTAGCGGAGGTGGGCGTCGATGATGGCGTCGAGCTGGTCGTCGATGTGGCTCATGATGGCGTTCCTGTCGCGTCTGGGCCCGTCGCCGTTGACGGGCTCGGCGGTGAACGGTCGAACGAAAGGAGTTCGGTGAAAGCCGGAAGCTGCCACAGCTTCTTCAGTGCTGCGTTGTAGAGCTGGGAGACCTGCTGCGGCTTGACTCCAAGCTCGGCTGCCACGTCCTGGGCCGGGCGACACTTCATGATCCGTTCCTCAAGGGCGTACCGCTCCCGCTCGGGCAGCTGGTCGAGGCCGGTCACGGCCTGCTGGCGGAGCTCCTCCTGGTCGACTGCTGCCTCGATGTCCTCGTCGCCGACGATGACGTCGGGGTCAGGGTCATCGGGAGCTTCGAACTTCGAGCGCCGGTGGAGGTCCCGTACACGGTTGCGGACGGCGGCATTGAGGTAGCCGCGGACGTTGCCCACCTGGGAGAGGTCAGCGCCCTTGGTCATGAGCTCCTCGATCACGTCACCGACGACCTCGTCGGCGGTCTTGCCGAGGACCTCCCGGATCGAGTGCTTCTTGTCCCCGCCCATCGCCGCCCGCGCGGCGGCACGCATGGCCTGGCCGTGCTCGGCGTAGATGCCTGCCCAGTCGGCGGTCGCGGTCGGCACGGACATCATGGTCGCAGCGTTGCCTAGGCCGATCACGTATCAGGCGGCCCGGGCCTCCGGCTCCGGTTCGACGATGGTCGGTTCGGCGGCCTCGTCGGGCTGCTGGCGGTGGAATGGAGTCGTGACGGTGCGGGCCAGCCACCGTCCGCCGGCTCGGAGCCACCAGGGGGTGAGGGCGAGGTGGTCAGCGACGGCGGTCAGGTAGGCGTCCTCAAAGGGCTGCACAGCGCTGAGGTCGACGTCGGTGACGTGGATCTCGGTGTCGGCCGTGACCGGGGTTTGGTTCCAGCCCTGGCGGATGGAGGCGCCGGCGGTGGCCTTGGCGGCGCTGACGAGGGCTGCGTAGGCGCGGGCGACCCGTGGGGCTTCGACCCTGAGCGCGGCCCGGTTGTGGTTCAGCCTGCGCTGGACGTCGCTGAGCTCGGTGGACATGCGGACCCGCTCTTCCTCGGGCTGGTCGTGGCGACGCCGGCGGACGACGTAGGGGAACTCGCAGTAGCTGGCGACGTCGCCGAAGGCGGCGCCGAACAGCTCCCGCTGGCGGTCCGACCGGGCCCGCCGGCCGTTGATGATCAGGGTGATGACGGCGATCACGCCGGTGATGACGGCGGCGATGATCGCCGGGGCGACCCACCAGGGGTCGGTGGTCGTGGGGTTCATGCGGACTCCTTCAGGTCGGGATTGGGTCGATGGCCGACCTCGGGGCCGAGCCACTCGCTGCGCTCACGCCACCAGGCCTCCCGGAAGAGGTGGGCCCGGATGGCGTCGAGCAGGTCGAGGAGGCCGTGTTCGAAGCGCCACTGCATCGACGGCGGGTCGTCAGGGTGCCACACGCACAGCGACCCGTCGTCGTAGCGGTGTGGGGACTCTGGCGGGCCGTCGGCGAGCACGGTCGGCGTGCGGCGCTTGGCCGGAAAGGTGATGGTGACGGTGCGGGGCTCGTAGTAGGGCACGTCGATGGTGGCGACGTAGCGGAACCCGGTGGTGCGCTTCGTGGGCCCGCCCCGCAGCCCGGGGTATGCGGCTCGGGCGCCGCGCTCGAACGAAGGCGGTCGGAGATCCGGTGCGGCCAGCCGGCGGCGCCCCCAGCCCCGGAAACCGCCGA
>Ga0081538_10002057_pt1 | contig 20083 bp, 20 predicted proteins | sample TabmetS5T2R1_FD_71022 | JGI IMG/M metagenome (GOLD analysis project Ga0081538, IMG submission 71022) | Tabebuia heterophylla rhizosphere microbial communities from the University of Puerto Rico - S5T2R1 | ecosystem: Host-associated > Plants > Roots > Rhizosphere ...
GACTCTCGAGCGGCCGCGTAAGTCGAATAGTCGTCATAGGGAATAATCATATTACCGCTGTCGTTGCCGCCGTTCAGAAAAATGCAAACCAGGGCCTTATAATCAGACGCTTGAGCCAGCGCGTTGAGCAGACCGAAGCGCTCAAAGGCCAACATCGCAGCGCCAAAAGCACCCAAAGACCGGCATAGAAATTCTCTGCGTGTGGTTGCCATTTTATTCTCCTTTCTAGCGCTGCACCTGATATTGTGATGAGGTAACGATCAGATAAATTGCTGTCTGCACACGCAGTCGAAGATTAGAAGCCGGGGTTACTGGGATACTTGTCACTGCGGTCGTGACGGATTGACGCATCTCTTGTGACATCGCGCCATGTAGCAGCAATCCGTTGAGCGCATCGATCAGCAGTTCAGGATTATTCGCGAGAGGAACCCAGGACGAAAGATCGATGGACGTCCCGGTAGGGCGATTCGGAGGCGCGGCGGGAATCGTCGAGAAAACGACTCTATTGGCGAAGTTGGCGCGCCTTAGGGAAGTGAGTGACGAAAAGATCGCGAACTGCGGGCCGAGGGCGGCGTTTTCTCCAGGCACTCTGGCCGTAGGCGGATAGAAGCTAAAGACTGACGGCGCATTGAATACATCCTGGCTCATATCGGCGGATCCGATCGACGAACCGCTTACATTGAGCGAATTCAAAACACCATCGCTGGTGGCATTAAACGCGCGCAAGAGGTTCGTGATAAACTGTACAGGTTCACGCAACTTGCCGTAATTAGGCTGGGTTGCGGGGTCGATAAAGTCCCCACGAGCTTCCGTATCGAGAAGAATCGCTCGCACCACATCGTACAGTTGCGTCGGAGAATTAGCGTTGGCCGTGAATACCGCCGAGATACGTGCGACGTAGGCGGGACTCGGGTTACTGGTGACCAAATGTTGGATCAGCTGTTTGCTGATGAAGGGTGCAACATTGGGATCCAAGGCAATGTTGTCGATGGCGGCGTTCAGCTCCTGGGTTTGTGATTGGCCGCCCGGCAGCTGGAACCCGTTGAGCAGCGTCTTGGCCCCCTTGTCGTGGTAGTCTTCGAAACCTCCGCTTACCCGCACTCGCATCGGGTCTCTGTAGTTCGGTACGGTCCCGCCGATGCCCTCAGGACCCGGTAATGCGGGGGCAAGAATCCAACCGGTGAATACACGGGCGAACTCCTCGACGGTCTTCTGATCATAAGTGGCAATGGGGTTGCCGTTGCCATCCAATTTTCGAGTGCCGTCTTGATTCAGCAAGAAAGTGCCGATAGAAAAAAGTTGCAAAATCTCACGCGCGTAATTTTCGTTGGGCTGAGCTGCTAAACCGTTTCTGCAAACATTGACATCGGGAGGCGTGCGTCTTTGACAGCGGTTGTTCAACATGTCGAGGAAGCGACCCATGGTAGGGTTCAGGGTCACATCGTAGAGTAATTGGCGGAAATTGCCGAAAGCGTTGCTATAGAGCAGTTGCTGATAGCCGCGCATCCAGCTCGGCAGAGGAACGTCTACCTGGGAGGTAACCAGTATCTGGCCCAAGGCAAAAGCGACCCTCTGGCGTAACTGGTCTTGACCGTAAAGGGCATTAGTGAAGAAATGGCGCTGGAGTGGGTAATAGGTATAGTTATCTCTTTGGCAGTCCCCCGTGCAGCTTGTCGGACGCGTCTGCGGCCAAAACGGCAATTCCGGATAATCCGTCATGGGCGCCGAGAGTTGCTCAGCCAGGAAAGCCTCAAAGCCGATTTGCTGGACGCGGGCGATCAGCTCAGGCGTCGGACCGAACGTGGACTGCTCAAGGAAGCGCATCGTGTCCGCCGCTGAAGGCTGCGCTGAAGCGAGAGGCACGGCACCCAATGTGGAGGCTAATGAAAGGATGAGCGATAAGAACACCAACCGGGATAACAAAAGCTTTGTCTCCATTGACAAGACCTCCCACGGTTTTACCGCTGAAAATAATGCGTGGAGTGCGACTAGGCAGCGGCAAAGGATCGATTCTTAGCGTTTAGAGCGCGCCGCACTATACTCAAAACATGTAGCAGCCGTCAAACAAAAAAAGTTAAGAAAACGTTAAAGAACTCAAGGAATGATAAATCACCTAGGCACTCCAATCCCTTTCCTGCGGTTTTTCCCTGTGATAAGAGGTCAAGATAATCTAGCGCCGATTTCCGATCCCTAATGGTCGGGCTGGGATCTCGAGTTTCCCCAGGGGGCTTTGTTTGAATTTGGCAAGCGGAGAAAGAATTTATGGGTATGTCAAGCACACAGTTCGTTAAAGAGATTCAAGAAATGGTCCGACGAAAGCACTCCAAGGACCATCCGATCATCGGAATGATCGAACAAGGCAAGCTCGACCGACCACAACTGAAAGGGTTTGTTGGGCAATTCTATCTGTTTTTTCCGAAGCCTTTTCCCAAGCCCATCGCCGCCATGCTGAGCCGTTGCCCGGACGATTCCGAGCTCGAAAAGATGTGGATCGAGAATGTCGTGGAGGAGGGAACAGGGGAGATCACCGGCACCGATAGCCATAAAGGCCTGTTCATCCGTTTCGCTGGGGCTTGTGGCTACAGCAAGGAGGAATTGGACCGGGTTGAACCGTTGCCTGAGACTGGAGCCTTTCTGGATTGGCGTGAGTTGCTGATGTACCAGCGGTCTTGGCTTGAACTTTATGCTTGCCAAGGATTTTGCCTCGAGGGAACCGCTAACGAAAGAATGACGCGCATCGTCAACGGGCTAACGAAGCACTATGGCTTCGATCGCAACTCGGAAGACATCCGCTATTGGACTTTGCACATGGGAGTCGACGAAGAGCACATGAAGGTTGGGCCGCTGGCGGTAGAGCGTTATGCGGTGACCGAGCCCCAACAAGCGCAAGTTCGCGCCGCCGTGCAGAAGACGCTTGATCAGTTTTGGTTAGCGTTTGATGGCATCAAGCGGGCGTTCGTTGACAAAGACCCGTTGTACGCCAGATGGCGCAACGGGAAGTAAGGAGGATTTTCCGATGGAAATGGTTGATCTTTCACGGGTGATTTATGACGGGATGCCGAAAATCCCCATACTTCCCGAGGTACACGTGCAGAAGTTTTTCAGTCTCGAGAAGGGCCATCCGCTGAACGTAACCGAGCTTTCGTTGCCGTGTCACGCCGGCACCCACGTGGATGCGCCCATTCATATCGTGCCGAACGGAAAATCCATCGAAGAGCTGCCATTGGACGCTTTTGTCGGCACAGGAGTGGTAATCAAGGTTGAGAAAAACGGCGGGGAAGAGGTGACTGCTAAAGACTTGGAGAACTCAGAAGTCTCTGTTCATCGAGGCGATATTCTCATGCTTTACACCGGTTGGGATGAAAAGTTCGACAGCCCGGACTACAACATGCATCCCTATCTCTCTGTGGATGCAGCGGAATGGATGGTTAAAAAGGGGGTTAAGCTGTTTGGCATCGACTGCATTACGGTGGACCTTCCCACGCCGCTTCGGCCTAAGGGATTTGATTTTCCGGTTCATCGAATGTTGCTCGGAAACGAGGTGTTGATCGCCGAGAACGTAACGAACCTCGGCAGCATCCTCGGCAAAAGAACCAGAATTCTTGCGTTGCCGCTACGGGTGAAGGGTAGCGATGCTGGCCATGCGAGAATAGTCGCAGAAATCTTGAATTAGACCGATGGCAACTAAAAAAACAATCAGTGGAATCATCGGGGCTTGTCTTACGCCCTTCGGCGAGGATGACCGCATCGATTACAAGGCTCTCGAAAGAGAAATTGAGTTTCTTTTGTCGGACTGTGATGCGATCACGGTTGCAGCGGTGGAGGCCGCCGAATATACCATGCTTGCCCGCGAAGAGCGCAAGGAATTGTTACGAGTTGCCACAGAGATGATCGGCGGTCGAGTGCCCGTCATCCTTGGCTGTTCGAGTCCTGCGCCGCGCGAAGTGATCGAACTGGCCGAATACGCCGCCAAAGTTGGCGGCGATTTCGTTCAGGTGCTCATGCCGCTTCGGCCTTGGGGCGGGCAACCAACCATCGCCGAGCTCATGGAGTTTTACACGCAGGTCGCCTCGGCGAGTCCGCTACCAATAACCTGTTATCACAATCCTGGCCCCGGTGCGGATCCTCCGCAGGACGCTTTCGTCAAGATAAGCGAAATCGATAACATTCGCTATTTTAAAGAAAGCTCGCGAGATATTACGAAAATATCCAGATTGATTGAACAAATTGAGTTAGCGGGACGCGGCCATTATTTTACGACTATGCAGCCGCTGCTGGTCACGCTCATGCTGGGTGGCTCCGGGGCTACAATGCCGCCTCCGGGCACACGTATCGGAGCCCAGATCGTCAAGGCCTTTCGGGCGGGGGACCTCGAAACCGCTCGATTTTGGGCGCGTTCTTATGCCTTGTTCCCGGGAAAATGGGCAGCGTATGGGTTGCCGCCGGTTATGAAGTCCGCCATGAAACATTTCGGTGTAGATATTGGAAATCCTTGTCGTCCCTATGCACCGGTGAGTCCGCGCGACCATGAACAAATAGGACAATTTCTCAGGCAAGTCGGACTGATCGGTGAGTCAGGACCAACTCCCCAGGGCTTGTTGGACGCAAGCGAAAAGCTCCGCCAGGAAGATACCTTTCTTAGATAGCGTTGGATCTAAAGGCATAGTTTGGCAGTGCTGCGTCGCAACGCCAGTGGACAATACCATGAAGGAATGGATAAAGGATTTGTCAGATAAAATGATTCTTTGGTTTCTGGCTGTAACTTCCGGATTCGGAAAGGAACTTACCGATGAAGGCCGAGTCGAACAACGGCTTTGGCGCGAACAGAGACTGAGAAATTTAAAGGGACTCGCCATCCGCTCGCGCCAACGCTTGGACGCGAAAAAAAGATTAAGTGAAGAATAGGCTGATGGCTCGACGCAACGGGCGAAAGCAGATCGTAGTCTTAGGTGGCGGCAGCGGGGGAGTCGTCGCGGCGACAAATTTGGGCCGCAAAATCGGCGAGCGGCACGACGTTATCCTGATCGACAAGCGACCGGATCATATCTTCATGCCCGCTTTCCTATTCGTCATGATCGGCGAGCGGCAGCCCCACGATATCCGTCGAAGCCTCAAGCAGCTCGAGAAACGCAACATAAAATTTATCCAATCTGAAGTTTTGGGCATTGATCCCGATCGTCAACAAGTCGAGCTGCAAAATCACAAGATCGACTACGATTATCTCATCGTGTCGCTCGGGATGCAGGTCAGGCCGGATCTCATCCCTGGCTTCGCGGAGACGTCCATTAATCCGTGGGAATTGGACGGTGCGGTTCGGTTGCGTGATGCCCTTGCGTCGTTCAACGGGGGCCGCATCGTTGTCGGCGTACCCTTGGGTCCTTATCGGTGTCCGCCCGCGCCCTATGAAACGCAATGGTTGCTGGACAGCTATTTCAAGAAACGAGGCATTCGCGACCGCGTGCAGATCGAGTATTTTACCCGCGACCCCGAACCCACCGGCGAGCACCGTAATCCTGGGGTTTGGATGGATGATGAAAGCCGCAGACGAAACATCAAACAACACTATGAGTTTGTGGTTCGGTCCATCGATCCGAAATCTAAAGTAGTTTCGGGATTATATGGCTATAAGATTTCTTATGATTTACTAGTTATGGTTCCGCCGCACCGGCCGGCCCAAGCACTTCTTGATTGTGGCTTGGCGGAGACCGAAAACGGAATTCGCGTAGACTATGAGACCTTGCGCACCAAATGGGACAACGTTTACGCCATCGGCGACTGCGCTGACATGCCAGCTTCAAAGGCCGGCGGTGTCGCCCATCAAGAGGCGGATATGGTCGCTCATAATCTCGCCGTCGAAATCACCGGAAAGGGCAGGCCCGTCGATCTATCGCTGCATACCATATGACTGCTGGCTTACGGCGCGGGCCGCGCCGCTGCCAATCGAACCGTTTATCCCACCGGCTGGCCGCCATTCGGCGTGACGGAACCGCGGACCTGGGGACCATCAAGGCTTATCTACTGGGCAAAAATCGCTTTCGAGAAGTGGTGGCTTTGGCGTTATTTTTAAACGACCCAGTTTGTTTGTATCTCTACGGCGCGCCGGCTTGTAGCAGAAAGGAAGGGGATAGGTATTTATGTAAACTTAGATGCTACGAATAATTGCCCGAAATCTGTAGGAAATATAAGTTTACATAATATATCTTATCAGACTCTATAATTGCGGCTTAATTTGCTGTCGGCCGAGCGGCTAGCTTCGATTCCAACTCGCCGATGCGAAACGTTATATAGCTGGCTAAAGCCGATTCGGGCTGATCTTTGAGCAGCTGGCGATAAGCCGCGATAGCGGTTTGTATATCGTTCATTTGAACAGCACAGCGTGCCTGATTAAATAGAGCTCTGTCGGTGAAGGCAGCTTTTATTTTACTTGCTTCGGCGTAGTGTTTGATGGCTTCAATGCATTGTGATTCACGCTCTTCGATCGCGGCCAAGGTAAGCAAACCGATTTGGCGCATCAGAGAGTTTTGGTTTGTCCCCACAATAAAGCGCTGTGCGGCACTGGCTGCTTTTGCAAGCTCGTTCAACGCCAGGTAGCTATTGGCCTCGTAAAGATGAGCCAGACTGGAGTATTTCGACCAGCTATAGCTTTGAACCTTTTCCAGGCTGGCAATGGCTTCGTGATGCTTGCCTGCGTGGTACTGGATGAGCGCCCGGCTGAACTCTTGCGCGGCGATTGAGTCCTGGTGCTCTTTAAAGGCTCGCCAGCCCCAAATCCCCAAGAGTAGCAAAATGAGAGCGGCAATACCCAGATAAACCGCGACCCGATGTCTTTCAAACGAAGCGAGAACGTTTTCGGTAGTGGTTTGGAACCAATCCGGTTGCCGAAGCTCCTTGCGACTGAGTCGCCTGGTGGTCGAAGCCATGCGTTTGGCTGGGACGACGAACGTAATCGAGTCAAAGGCAGTCAGAGAACCAATTGCGTGGTGAGAACTATTGCTTATACTTGAAGTCTTCGGGGGCCATCTTTTCAAGAATCTCGGCCCATTTTTCCTTAGAAACGTTGGAGACATTTTCCACGGCAGCTTCTTTGGCTTCTTCGCCTTGCTGCAGCACGCTGGACGCTTCCAGGACCGCCTTGGCCACATAAATTGGGCTCTTGGTCCGCAAAGCTAGCGCGATGGCATCGCTGGGACGAGAATCAACAACCAGTTCTCGGCCCCCGACGTTAATGTGAACCAGAGCGTAGTAGGTATTTTCTTTCAGTTCGGTAATCTCCACGGACTCAACGGCACAGCCCACTTCGCCGAGAATATTTTTGAGCAGGTCATGGGTCATCGGGCGGGCCATCTTGATGCCTTCAATTTCAGTTGCCATGGCCGTAGCTTCCAACAGGCCGATCCAGATCGGCAGATTAAGCTTGTTGTCCGTGTCTTTGAGAATAACGATGGGCGTCTTGGTGACTGGATCCAAAGTTAAGCCGCCGACGGACATCTGAATCGTATCTTCCCGTTTGCTCATGCCACTTCTCCTTCTGACTGGAAGCCGGAAACATGCTCTGCTTTTACTATCTCCCCGAGTAGCGAATTGGCGGTCGCCCCCACGATTCGAACGGGAAGCAAACAGCCAAGCCAAGTTTCCTCTCCCGTCAAATTCACAATCCGATTGCTCCGCGTACGGCCCATCATTTGTCCGTTCTTCAGTCTCGACTTTCCGTCTACCAAAATTTCCTCAACGTTGCCAATCCTCTCTCGGTTCTTTCGCAGCGATATTTCCCGCTGTAAATTTTGCACTTCTTTCAAACGATCTTTTTTGATTTCGCCGTCCACGTTGTCGTCGTAAATTTTCGCCGACACGGTTTGCGGTCGCGGCGAATACACGAACGAGAAGATTTCATCATACTCCACTTGTTTGAGCATTTCTAGGGTATCGGCAAATTCGCTGTCTGTTTCATCCGGAAAACCGACGATAATATCCGTACTGAGCGCAACGTTGGGACAACGATTTCGCAGCCGCTCGATACGAGCAAAATATTCGTCGCGGGTGTAGCCGCGGCGCATTCGCAACAACACCGAATCGGAGCCGGATTGCACCGGCAAGTGGAGATGCTCGCATAGTTTGTCGAGCGTGGCGAAGGCTTCAATCAGTTCCGGCGAAAGATCCTGCGGATGCGAGGTGGTAAAACGGATGCGCTCCAGACCTTTGATGGCATCGACGCATTTTAGAAGCTCGGCAAAGCTGAGTTCCCTGGGTTGCGTCTTGCCGTAAGAATTAACATTCTGCCCCAACAGCATGACTTCCTTGACGCCTTGATCCACCAACGACTCAATCTCGGCAATAATGTTGGCGCTTGGCCGGCTCACTTCGCGCCCGCGAACATGCGGCACGATACAGAAACTACAGACTTTATTGCATCCTTGCATGATGGTAACGAAAGCTTTGGCTCCATCCACGTGAATTCGGCCGTCAGGATCTTCCATGTAGGACGGATCTCGGTAAAAAGCGATTTCCACCGCACGGGCGCGCGAGGCTTGAACCTGCTCAATCATTTCCGGCAGTTTAGGGATATTGTGGGTGCCAAAAACGAGGTCTAGATGGGGTAAGCGCCTGAGCAGATTCGCGCCCTCTTGCTGCGCAACGCAGCCCCCCACTCCGATAATGACTTGCCGCTGCCGCTCCTTCAGTTCCTTCCACCTGCCCAGCGCGCTATAGACTTTTTGCTCCGCCTTATCGCGAACGCTGCAGGTGTTAAGCAAGACCAAATCCGCGCTCTCAATGCAATCGGTCTGCTCATAATCCATGCGGCTCATGACTCGCGCGATGCGCTCGGAATCGTATTGGTTCATCTGGCAACCATAGGTCTGCAGATAGAGCTTTTTCATGGCGCGATCAAATCGACGACTTTGTAGAGCTGATTGATATTGCGGCATTCCTCGGCGACGTCACAATAAGGGACGTAGCGCGGCATTTCACTATCCCCGACGCCCCAGGTCATGCGGCTCTCCGGGTTCAACCAAATGACTTGTTTGGCCTTCTGTTGGACCTCTCTCAGGACCCATTCATTGGGGCGGTTGTAGTTGTTTCGACCGTCGCCGATGATCAAGACGGTGGTCTTGCTGGTAACCGAGGGAAAATAATTTTTAAAAAACAACTCGAATGCCCGGCCAAAGTTCGAGTGCGAGAAGACATCAATGACGTCGCCCTTGAGCGCTGTTTCGACAGCGCGATGAAGCTCCTCCTCTTCAAACAGCTTGGTCACTTCACCGAGATCACTGACAAAAACGAAACTGCGAACTTTCGCGTAGAGATCCTGCACCGAATAGACAAACTGTAACATGAACCGCGAGGCGTTTAATACGGAGTCCGAGATGTCGCACAAGATCATCACTTGTGGTTTCGTTTTCTGGCGCCGGTCAAGCTCGACGTGAAACGGCACACCGCCGTATTGCAGGTTCCGCCGCAGCGTCGCTTTAACATTGAAGCGTCCTCGCACCGCCTTCTTGCGCCGCACGGACAAGCGATTTTTGAGCCGCTCGGCCAATCGAGCCACGGCTTCATTCATACGTCTGATGTCATCTTCGGTGTAAAAGGAAAAACTCTTGTCGGCAAAAGAGCTGCGCTGGCTAGAGTCGTTGAGCTCAACGCCGCGCTTCCTCTGCTCCTGTTGGATGATTTCACGCAAGAGCCGGGTCAGGTCCCTGATCCTTTCGTCCAGGTAGCGCATCACGTTTGGCAAATCCTCGCCGCCGTCGGCCAACATCTGCAGCATCGCCTTGAAACGCTCGATTTCACTATGGACACGCTCCATGTGCAAGCGGGCGGCCATGAGCGTATAGGGCGTCAGTCGGAAACGGTCGGAAGAGCCCGCTTCCAACTCTTGATCTGCGGCTTCTCGAAGCAGACGCTCCAGCTCGCCTTGGTTTCCGGTCAACAAAGCGCGGGTGAGTGGGGATAGCTCCCCTTCCATCTCCTTCAACAGTCTCTGAATTTGCTCGAGCATTTTTTGGAACTGTTCCGGAGTCAATCGCAGTTCTTCCATTATCCTTCGATCGAGCGCGTTGATAGCTTGGCCAATGCCCAGGAAAAAAAAATCAAACAGCTCCTCGAAGGGCTTGATATCACTCGCGCGTTTGATCAGGGTTGCACGCAGGGCATCGCGAAATAAAGACGGCTCGTCGATGCCGATAAGCCGGAGGGCGCGAAAGGCATCGATGTTCTCGGACAGAGACACGCGAACACCGTTGCGCCGCAGTACATTCGCAAATTCGACAATACGATCTTCCATCTGATGAAGCCGAAGGTTTGGAAACTTAATGCAGGTGATCTTTATCGCTACCGCCGCTCGTTCCTTGCCGGGCTTTGCGTTCGGCAACATACGCCTTGAGTTCCTGGTGGGCTTTACGAATGTCGGCTTCGTATTTCATAAGGGCTGAAAGTGTCTGCTCAACCAACTCGTTATCCAACTGCTTAACGTTCAGCAAGGTCAGCGCTTTGACCCAATCCAAGGTCTCGCTGATGCTGGGTGTTTTCTTCAAGTCCAGTTTGCGCACTCGATGCAGAAGTTGAACGACTTCGCGGGCGAGCTGATCCCCGACGCCCGGAACTTTTAACTTGATAATCGCCATTTCCCTGTCGGGGTCCGGAAAATCCAAATAGAGATGGAGACAGCGTCGCTTCAAAGCATCGGACATTTCACGGCTATTGTTGCTCGTGAGCACAACCAGTGGAATGTGCTTCGCCTTCAATGTGCCGATTTCAGGAACGGTGATCTGAAAGTCGCTAAGAATCTCCAAGAGAAAGGCTTCAAACTCGGCATCGGACTTGTCCACTTCGTCAACCAGCAGCACTGAGGGCTGATTCGATAAAAGCGCTCTCAGCAGAGGTCGCGGCAACAAAAAGCGGTCAGAGAAAAACACTCCGTCTTGTTTGGCTATGCAATCGACCGCATCCCGCAAGGTCTGGGTGCCCTGAAGAACTTCGCCGATTTTGTCCTTCAGAATCTGCGTGTAGAGCAGTTGCTTGGCGTACTCCCATTCATAGAGGGCCTTGGCTTCATCGAGTCCCTCGTAGCATTGGAGCCTGATTAACTCCATGCCCAGCGCGTAGGCCAATACTTTGCCCAGTTCGGTTTTGCCGACACCCGCCGGTCCCTCGACCAGAATCGGCTTTTGCAGTTGCGTTCCGAGGTAAACCACCGTGGCGACGTTTTTATTGCAAATGTAACTCTGGTTGCCCAGACCCGTGACGACATCATCCACTGACTGAAACATGAAGCATCCTTTCCAAGAATTTGAAACTAACACAAACCCTACGCAACGACAATCAGCTTTCAGCCAACCCGTTGCAGAACCATTGGGCTTTTTGTAAAGCGTAGATGTGTGCACCTTAGCGCTTTATTTTCAGATGGTTGAGGATTTCCCGGTGCTCATCGCGGCCAACCGTGACGAGCATTATGATCGGCCTTCAGCGGCGCCACACCGGTGGCCCACAAAACCTAGCGTTCTTGCCGGCAAAGATCTATTGGCCGGCGGCACCTGGCTTGGAGTCAATGAACACGGACTCCTGGTAGGTATCTTGAATCGGCGATCCAGCGGCGAGCCGGATCCACTACTCAAAAGCCATGCCCGTTCTCGCGGTCTGCTTTGTCTGGAACTCCTCAGCTTTAAATCCGCTGCCGCCGCCTGCGCATTCATCAACCGGCACGAAGAAATATACCAGCCGTTTACTGTTGTTTTTGCCGATCCGGGCGAGGCGTGGATCGCGCACAACAGCCCGCACGGAATCGAGACCCTAAAGCTCGGTGCAGGATTGCACGTCTACAGTAGCGCAGCCGATTTCGCTGTGCGATCTGAAAAAATCGATCGAGCCCACGTCCGCTTCGCTAGCATCGTCAAAGGGTTGCCATCAGGCTGCAACGACAAAGCGGCCTGGGTGGAAGCGTTGCACACGGTGCTCGGTGATCACACTCTCGGTAACGGTTCCACTGATCCCAGGGATGCGGTTTGTGTTCATGGAGACGTCGCCGGAACAGTTTCCTCTACGATTATTTTTTACTCCCAACCCGACCAGCGTTTTTATACCTTTAACTGCCCTGGACCTCCTTGCCGGGAATCTTTCGGTGAAACCCTGCGCCTCGATGTTCGATGAGGGACCCAAAGAAACCAAGACGAGCCGCGACGGTTATTCTCCTCCGGCCCGCGGAGCCAAACGGTTTTGAAATTTTTCTCACCCGCCGTCCGGAGGAAATGGCGTTTCTGGGAGGCATGTACGGCTTCCCCGGCGGCGCCGTCCGAAAGGACGATTGCGTGGCACCGATGCTGCGTCTTTGCTACGGTTTGTCACCCGCCGATGCCCGGATGCTCATTGGCGCGCACCTTTCGCCGTCTGAAGCTTTGGGTTTCTGGATTGCGGCTGTTCGCGAACTCTTCGAAGAGACGGGAGTCTTGCTCGCCGTCGATCATTCGGGACAACCCTGGCCGGCGGCACCAGAGCGCAGACACAATCTCTTTGACAAACACGCCGCTTTGCTTCAAGAAACCTTGAGTTTCCGATCTTTGCTGGAGAGCGAAAAATTATTGTGTGATGCCTCTCGCCTGGTCCACTTCTCTCATTGGCAAACGCCTGAACAGTCCTCCATTCGCTTCGATACCCGGTTCTTTCTCGCCGCCTTGCCGGAAAATCAAACTCCCCTGCCGGCCTCTCCGGAAGTCGCCCACAGCTTTTGGGTTACACCCGATCGCGGCCTGGAGCTTTTTGCCGAAAATGAACTGGCGTTGATTTTTCCGACCTTCGCTTCGCTCCGAACTTTAGCTGAGTTCGATTCACTGGAAGCTGTTATGAGAGAATACAGCTTCAGTTTCGTTCAACCAGACCAAAAGGAACGCACCCGACGATGAATGCGCGGTCTTAGCTTTTATGGTCGAGGGCTTTGCGCAGAGTTTCCATTTGATTGTTCAGATGGCGGACCATGGTGCTTTCGGCGAGCTGTGGGTTGTTCTTGAGAAAGGCGTCCAAGATTTGATCGTGCTCGCGCATCGAATAGTCGAGCCGTTGCGGTAAATGGAGTGAGAGAATTCGAGTCTTTTGGATTTCCTGGCGCAACTGGTCAATCAGCCGATAAAGACGCTCGTTGCGAGCGATTTCGGCGATGAAACGATGGAAATTGCTGTTGGCGTCAAAGTAGCGCGCCAGGTCTCGTTTATGAGAAGCTTCTTTGAGCGCCAGGTGAAGCTCTTTCAAACGGGCGATCTCTTCCGGTTGGGCGTTTTCAACCGCCAGCCGTGCCGCCAGCCCCTCCAGCACACTGGCAATGGTATAATAATCTTGCACGTCTTCCCGCGTTAGCTTACTGACCGCGACTTCGTTATTGGGCAGAAAGGTCACATAACCTTCGGTTTCAAGGCATCGGAGAGCTTCGCGGAGCGCTACCTTCCCGACATGGAGCGACGCGGCAAGCGTCTCCTCCGCGAGTCTTTCGCCGGGAGCGAATTTACCACTGATGATCGCCTCGCGCAGTTTTTCGGTGAGAAGTTTGGTCAAGGACTTGAACCGTTTTTCCGCTCGATTTGCGCCGCGACCGATCATGGCTTCTCCTCCGCAGGGCTTTCTTCTCTGTCCGGCGAGGCGGCGCCGCGCCGCAAGAGTCGTTTCAAAGATTCTTGCACTTTCTGCAACTGGCTCTTGACCGTAAAAAGATAAGAGTCGTCCAATCGTCTGAGATAAACTTCCCGGCCGATCTTCAGATGTCCGGTATCCTCTCCCTGCGCCATGACGAGTCCGCCGTGGCGGTCCCGAATGAGAGCCAAGGCAAGCGGCGGCAGAAAGCCATCCGGCGTGACATAAACAATCGTGAATGTCTCGATTTGCCCTTCGTCGCTGATGGGCCGGGATCGAGTTGTCTTTTTGCCAGCCGTGCCCGGCGGCGGCGCTGACCAGGGAAGACCTGGATTTTGAACCATAGGTAGATCGGCGCGTTCTAGAATGGTGACGAAGTTGTTGGTGCCTAACCCGCCGGTACTCTGGGTCAGACCGCGCTTGACTTGCCGCTTGGATTGGCTTTGCCCCCGGAGCCTTTTTGTCGCTTCTACAATCTGGGCCAAACCGCTCGCGCCAACCGGATGGCCGCGGGCTTTGAGGCCGCCCGAAGGGTTAATAGGCAAAGCCCCTTCGAGGGCGGTTTTCCCCTCTATGACCGCTTCGCCCCCTTTACCAGGACCAAAAAACCCTAGATCTTCCGAGCTGATGATTTCAAAAGCAGTGAAAGCATCGTGAACCTCGGCAAAGTCAATACCCTGTGGCGACGTCTCAGCCATCTGGTAGGCCCGGGCCGCAGCAATTCGAGTCGCCGGGAAGGAGGTAAAAATGTCCCGTTCTCGCAGGCTCACTGGCCCTGTCCCCTGCCCTATTCCCGCCAACCGCACGTCGGTTTTCTCGTTCGTAAGGACCATGGCCGCTGCTCCATCCGTGATCGGCGAACAGTCGTAGAGCCTGAGCGGTGTAGCGATGAACTTGCTCGCCAGGTAATCGTCTCGCGTGATCGCCTGTTGAAACTGGGCCAAAATATTGCGCGAACCGTTGAGATGATTCTTCAATGCCACCCCGCAAAGCATATTTTCCAGAGCGGAATGAGAGAGGCGAAATTTCTGCCGGTATTTCTCGGTGATCATCGCCGCAAGCGCCGGCATGGTCGCACCGCACTGGCGTTCCTGTTTGTCGATTACCTCCGCCAGGATGCGGGTGGTGGCGCTGGTGCTCAGATGGGTCATTTTCTCTCCGCCCAAGACCAAGACCCTGCGATAGTAACCCGAGGCGATGGCTTGAAAGCCCGCTTGAATCGCCGCAGCGCCGGCGGAAGATGCCGTTTCGATTCGGACCGCCGGAATGCCGGTCAAGCCCAGTGCCTCGGCGATTTGCGAGGCGATGTTGCTATCGCCGGTGAACTCCTCGGGGTTCATGACCCCGATATAGATCGCCTCCACATCTTGCTCCTTGGAGGCGGCGAGCGATTGTTGCCCTGCCTGACAAAAAATCTCAGCTAGAGACCGGGGATCTTTGCCGAACTTGGTCATGCCCACACCGCTTACATATACCGGCTGCATCACTCTCGATTTTATACTGCGCGAAGAGTTATTTCCACGAGGCAACTGCTTGCAATTTCAGAAAAAGAAAAATGATCGATCTTCCCTAGCGAACTTCGAGATCAGAATAAGGCATAAGTGATACGTATGGATTAATTTGATGTTAACATCGGAGGGCAAAGTCCGGAGAAAATATCCATGGAAATATTGACTTCGCATCTGGCTTTGCATAGGTAATCAGTAAGCTTCCAACTTTAATAACGGAGGACAATTATGGGACAGACGGTGACCTTCAAACGGCCAGATGGGAAGGATTGTAACGGCTACCTTGCCACTCCCGCCGGCGGGGACCCTAAGGCTCCGGGTGTGGTCGTCATTCAGGAATGGTGGGGCCTCAACGATCAGATCAAAGGCGTGGCGGATCAGCTCGCAGGCTTGGGCTATCGCGCGCTGGTTCCCGACCTCTACAGAGGCAAGGTCACGCTCGACACTGCCGAGGCCCAGCATATGATGACCAATTTGAATTTCGCCGACGCGGCAACCCAGGATGTTCGCGGGGCGGCCCAGTATCTCAAACAATCCGGCGCTAAAGTCGGCGTCGTAGGTTTTTGCATGGGCGGTGCGTTAACGGTGCTGGCGGCGCTCTACGTCAAAGAAGCCAATGCTTGCTCGTCCTGGTATGGCTTTCCCCCGGAGCAAGCCGGCGATGTAAAAACTATCACCGTGCCGCTCCAGCTTCATCTGGCGGAGAAAGACGCGGCTTTTAGTCCTGACAACGCGCGCGCCTTGGAAGCGAAGCTAAAAGAAGGCAAAGTGCCCTTCGAGTCGCATTGGTATGACGCCGGCCATGCCTTCGGAAACGAGACAGGACCGAACCATCACGCTCAACACGCCAAGAGCGCCTGGGACCGCACCACGGCATTCTTCGCCAAGCATCTGAAGTAAAAGCTATCTTCGCCTTGCCGGGCACAGCCGCTTATCGCTTTGTGCCCGGCTTTGCGGTGATTCACTGAATTCGACTCTGGTGCGTGGGGCATGGGGCGGCTTTTCGACCCGCTCTCAGCTTTGTATGTTCCGGCCCTTTTGCTTGCCCGGGGGGCTCTTAGGAGTCACATACCTGCCGCTGTTACCGGAGATCTACTTTTTGCTCTTCAAAATCTCCTCCAGTTTTCTGCGGTCTTCTTCGCCGATTCGCTCCTGAGCGGATTTGTCGGACGGTTTGGTTGTCCTACCAACCTCTTTATTTACGCCCGGCGTAGAAGTCTTATCTTGTTGGCTAGAGAAAGCAGTGATGTTGTACCAGTAAAGCCAGATGAGAAAGGCTAGAGTCCAGACGATGAGCGGGGTGAGGATGAAGAAAAGAAGGGTTTTTAGCCAAGTCGTTTTTCTTTTTCTTTTCTTAGCCATCTCGATCTGATCTTTGCCGCGACACTCAGCCTCATTGATTCCTTAGCTGTGTCGGGGGGTGTTTTTGTACCCTCACCCTTCCCTCTCCCAGAGGGAGAGGGTTAAGAGCAAAAGCGATAGCCGGAGGAAGAAACGTTTTCGCGTCGTATCAGTAATTGGGTTTGTGCTCGAAATAGTGAGTGGCATTGATGATACGGATAGTGCGGGTGCTTGAGCGCATGACCACCGACTGAGTGGTGGCGCCGCCGGAGAAGAAGTGAACTCCCTGCAGATAATCGCCATCCGTCACCCCGGTTGCGGCAAACATTACATCCCCGGCGGCTAGCTCTTCAATGGAAAATTTTTTATTGATATCTGCGATACCCATCTTCTTGGCTCGTTCGATCTCGCCCTCGTTTCTCGGTTTCAAGCGTCCTTGCATGTCTCCGCCGACGCAGCGCAGCGCAGCAGCCGCCAGAACTCCCTCGGGGGCGCCGCCGATGCCCATCAAAAGATCGATGCCAGTTTCTGGTTTGGTCGTGGCGATGGCCGCAGACACATCGCCATCGCCGATTAGACGAATGCGCGCTCCGGCTTGGCGAACCTCTTTGATCAACGCTTCGTGCCGCGGGCGGTAGAGAATAATCACAGTTAAGTCCTCGACCTTGCACTCCTTTGCCTCGGCCAGCGCGTTGAGATTTTGCGTCGGCGTTTTGTCGAGATCGACGACCCCCTTGCCGGCCGGACCGACCGCAATCTTGTCCATATAAGTGTCGGGACTATGGAGAAAGTTTCCATGTTCGGCCATGGCGATGACTGCCAGCGCGTTGGGAGCACCGTTGGCGCAGATCGTTGTTCCTTCCAACGGATCCAGAGCGATATCCACCCTTGGTCCCCCCGCACCGACCTTTTCACCGATATAGAGCATCGGCGCCTCGTCCCGTTCGCCTTCGCCGATGACGATGGTGCCATCGATGGTAAGAGCATTGAACGCGCGGCGCATCGCATCCACCGCCGCCTGATCTGCCGCCCGTTCATCGCCTCGACCGGCGAGCCGGGCGCAACTCAATGCTGCTGCCTCTGTAACGCGAACAGCTTCCAAGGCTAGGTTTCGGTCCACGTTGACCTCCCTTCGATCAATGCCTCCATTAATCTGAAGGCTTGTTTGGCTACGACCCCGGTTTTGGCGGCATCTTTTTCATTGTATCCGACGGCGCCGTTGTTGCGTTGCTCTTCAGCGAAAAAAAGCACAAAGGGTACCGGCTCGGCCACATGGGTTTTTAGCGCGATCGCAGTAGGGTGATCGGGCATCAAAAGCACCCGCCAATCTTTTCTATGGGCCATTCCCTCGAGCACGGTGCCGACGACTTTTTCGTCGAAGTCCTCGATGGCTTGAATCTTTTTCTCTACGTCACCCATGTGTCCGGCTTCGTCGATGGCTTCGACGTGGATAAAAACCAGATCGTTCTTTTGTAAAGAGTTTACCCCGTACTCGCCTTTGCCTCTATAGTTGGTATCGAAAAAACCTGTGATTCCCGGTACAAAGATCCGTTCCAGGCCGGCATAAACACCCAGCCCGTTGATGATATCGACGGCAGAAATGACTCCGCCACGAATACCGAACCTTTCGGTCAGAGGCGGAAGCGCAGGCGCTTTCCCCTGCCCCCAAAGCCAGATCGATGTCGCCTTTCGTTGTCCGGCGGCGGTGCGCTTCTGATTGACCGGATGCTCCGCGAGCAATCGTTTCGAAGCCTCCATGAGCCCGCGCAACACTTCGGCGCCGTCGCCGCTGGGCAAATAGGATTCGACTTTCTGATCCGTGATGTCGTGCGGCGGAGTAGTCGTCATGCTTTCTTTGCCGTTGCGCCAGACCATCAGGTGGCGATAACTGACCCCGGGAAAAAACTCGATGCCGTCTCGGCCCAGTTCCCGCGCCACATCGCCGATAATTGCGCCGCCCTCCTCGGTAGATATATGGCCGGACGTGAAGTCTTCCATGATAGTAACGCCGCCCTGGTCGCTTAAGGTGACCAGATTGCAGCGAAACGCGATGTCCTTGGGGCCCAGAGCAACGCCCATACTAGCCGCTTCGAGTGGCGAGCGGCCGGTGTGATAAACCGCTGGATCGTAGCCCATGATGCTCATATTGCCGACATCGCTGCCAGGAGAAAATCCTTTCGGTATCACGTGGGCCATGCCGAACACCCCCCGCGCGGCGAGCCAATCCATATTGGGCGTCCTGGCAGCTTCCAGCGGGGTCTTGCCGCCAAGAGCATCTAAGGGATAATCCGCCATCCCGTCGCCCTGAAGAATGATGTATTTCACTTTAATAGTCCGGTTCGGAAAGTGGTTCCGAGTTTTTCAGACTCGGGGTTTGATTATCATTTCGTTCCCCAAATGGGAAACCAAACAGGATCGACCAGGATATAATCCCGATTGCGAATAGAGTCCAGCGCCTCGCGCACCTGCCGTAAGGTAGCGCGCTCTAAAGTAATGACAAAAGGCAGAATCTCCCGCGGGCTTTCTTTGAGATTGTAGCTCTGGGTCAGAGATCGCCGCTCTTCTTCACTGTGGCGAAGCTGCCAGATCTCGGAAATATTCACCTCTAACCGCCCAAAGGTTTGGCCGATGTCGCCGACGATGCCGGCGCGATCTTTAACAATGAAGCGGACATAAAAAGGGCCCTCGATTTCTTCCGTCGGTTGAATTTTGAGAGTTCCCTCCGGCGCCAAACTGGGGAGTCCGGCAAAGCCGCCCTGCCCGCGCGCAAGCTCGCAGACATCCCCGAGTACCGCAACCGCCGTAGGTCCGCCCCCCGCACCCGGGCCTACCAGAACATAATCGCAGTCGTGCTCACCGCGCGCTGCGCCGCTCTTTTTTCCCTTGAAGCAAATCGCATTGGTGGCGCCGTCTATACCGGCAAGAAAATTGTCCCGCGCCAGCAGGACCGGCGAAACAAAAACTTGCACGGCGTCGCCATTCCTTCTAGCCACCGCAAGGTGTTTGATAGTGCTTGAGCCCGTCCTTGCCGCGTAACGAAAATCGACGGCATGGATCGCCTCTATCCCTTTGCGCCAAGTGGTGCCGGGTTGGAGATGCAAGCCAAACGTGATGGCGTTTAGCAAGAGCAACTTTGCCTCGGCGTCGCTGCCAGTCACATCGGCGGCCGGATTGGTTTCGGCATAGCCCTTTTGCTGCGCCTCCCTGAGAGCCTCGGCGTAGGTTTTCCCGCCTTTTTCCATCTGCGACAGAATGTAGTTGCACGTGCCGTTGACGATGCCGAAGACCGCCTCCGGTTCTTCGACCGCGAAACTTTCAGTCAGCGAGCGTATGATCGGAATACCGCCGCCGACGCAGGCCTCGAAACGGAGTTGCCGGCCACGTTTTTGTGCTGCCGCCCAGATCTCTTTGCCGAATCTCGCCAATACCGCCTTGTCCGACGTGACCACGGACTTGCCACGCTCGAAAGCGCGCAAGATGTGGTCCCGAAATATTGGCAGCTCCGCCTCGTGCTGGAAGCCCAGGACCTCGATAACGATCTCGACGCCGGGATCGTCGATGACTTCCTCCGCCTTTGTGGTAAACAGGGAGGCGCGACTGGAAAACCACTTTTTATCTTTCGGATT
>Ga0081538_10002058_pt1 | contig 20081 bp, 19 predicted proteins | sample TabmetS5T2R1_FD_71022 | JGI IMG/M metagenome (GOLD analysis project Ga0081538, IMG submission 71022) | Tabebuia heterophylla rhizosphere microbial communities from the University of Puerto Rico - S5T2R1 | ecosystem: Host-associated > Plants > Roots > Rhizosphere ...
CTGACCCGCTCCACCACCTCGTCGAGGGAGAGGCCGGTGGTGTCGAGCTCCAGCGCGCCGGGGGCGATCTCGAGCGGGGAGTGCTCACGGCTCGAGTCCTGCGCGTCGCGGAGCGCCTGGTCCCGCAGGACGGTCTCGACGTCCGCCCCGATCTCGTCCGCCCGGCGCCTGGCGCGCTCCTCGGGCGACGCGGTCAGGAACACCTTCACCCCGGCGTCCGGCGCGACCACCGTGCCGATGTCCCGGCCCTCGGCCACCCAGTCGCCGGACGAGAGCAGCTCGCGCTGCTTCTGGACGAGCGCCGCGCGCACGCGCGGGTTGGTGGCCACGAACGAGGCGGCCTCGGTCACCTCGGGCGCGCGGATCGCCTCGGTCACGTCCTCGCCGTTCGCAACCACGCGGTCGCCCAGCTCGAGCCGCAGCCGCTCGGCCTGGTCGGATGCCGCGCCGCCGTGCCGAAGCGTCATGAGCCCCACGGCGCGGTACATCGCCCCCGAGTCGAGGTAGGTGAAGCCGAGCGCGTCCGCGAGGGCGCGGGCGACGCTGCTCTTCCCCGCTCCCGCGGGCCCGTCGATGGCCACCACCATGGAGAACGGAGGCTAGTCCTCGAGCAGGCTGCGGAGGTCGCGCTCGAAGGCGGGATAGGACACGGCCGCGGCCTCCATCCCGACCACCTCGACGCCCTCGGTGGAGGCCAGGCCGGCCACCGCGCCCAGCATCGCGATGCGGTGGTCGCCGCGCGAGTCGATCGTTCCCCCGCGGAGCGGCGTGCCGTCGCCCCGCACCGCGAAGCCGTCCTCGGTCTCCTCGATGTCCGCGCCCAGCCCACGCAGGCCGTCGACCACCGCGGCGATCCGGTTCGACTCCTTGAAGCGGAGCTCGCCCGCTCCCCGCACGACCGTCTCGCCCTCCGCGAACGCGCCCAGCAGCGCCACCAGCGTCAGCTCGTCGATGGCGAGCGGCACCTCCTCCGGCGCCACCTCCGTGCCCTCGAGGAGCCCGGCGGCCACGTCGAGCTCGCCCACCGGCTCGTCGTCCGCCTCGGTGCCGGGCTCCTCCAGGTCGCCCAGGATCACGGCGCCCATGCGCTCCGCGATGCGCAGGAAGCCGGTGCGCGTCCAGTTCAGCGCCACGTTTCCCATCACCACGCGCGACCCCGGCACCAGGATGGCCGCCGCAACCAGGAAGGCCGCCGACGACGGGTCGCCCGGCACTACGATCTCGTCCAGCTCCAGCTCGTCGACCTGGGAGACCGTCGAGCTGAGGCTCTCGCGTTCGAACGGGACGCGGGCCCGGCGGAGCATCCGCTCCGTGTGGTCGCGGCTCTGCCGGGACTCCACCACCGTGGTGGAGCCCGCCGCCAGCATGCCGGCGATCAGCACGCACGACTTCACCTGCGCGCTCGGCACCGGAAGGTCGTAGGAGATCCCCGTCAGCTCGGTGCCGCGCACCGTGAAGGGCGGCAGGCGGTCGTCACGGGCCTCCACGTGGGCGCCCATCCGGCGCAACGGCTCGGCCACGCGGTCCACCGGCCGGCGCCGGATCGACTCGTCGCCGTCGAGCGTCCAGACCCCGCCGGGCTGTCCTGCGAGCCAGCCGGGCAGCAGCCGCATGAGCGTGCCCGAGTTCCCCACGTCGAGCAGGCCGCCGGTGGCCTCGAGCGGGGCGCGCAGGCCCACCCCGCGCACGAGCAGGGTGCCGCCGGTCTCCTCGTCCACGGCGGCACCGAGCTTCATCAGCGCGTCGATCGTCGAGCGCGTGTCGCGCGAGTCGAGGTAGTTGCGCACCACGACCGGCTCGTCGGCCATCGCGCCGAACAGGGCGGCGCGGTGCGAGATCGACTTGTCGGGTGGCGGCACGTAGTCGCCCCGCAGCGGGCCGGCGGGCTCGAAGCGGGCCGGCGTCACTGCTCGGCGACGGGGAAGCCGAGCTCCGCAATCCGCTCGCGCGCCCTGGCCGCCTGGTCGTCACCGGCGATCCAGAGCGTCATCGCGCCGGACTGCATGTCGGCCGCCGGCGCGAGCGCCATGTCGACGATGTTCACCCCCGCCTTGCCGAGCGCCAGCGCCACCTGGGCGACGATACCGGGGCGGTTGGGCACCGTGACCCGCAACTCGTGCACCCGGCCGCCCGCCACGTCGGCCTCGAGGAGCGCCCGGCGGTCCTCGCGCGCGCGATCGTTCCAGCGCGCCACGTCGCCCTCCTCGAGCCGCCGCTCGACGGCTTCGAGCTCGCGCCGGAAGGCCCGGATCTCCTCGACGATGGCGCCCCTGTTGGCGCTGTAGATGTCCGCCCACATGGCGGTGTTGGCCCCGGCGACGCGCGTCATGTCCCGGAAGCTCGGCCCCACGTGCAGGGTCTCGCCGTGCCCCGCCGCCTGGGTTGCGAGGACGTTCGCCAGGACGTGCGGGAGATGGCTGAACACCGCGACCGCCCGGTCGTGGGCGGCGGGGTCCACCGCGACCGGGCGGGCGCCCACGTCCACCACGAAGCGGTGCACTCGCTCGTAGAGCAGTCCCTCGGAGTGGGGCAGCGGGCACAGGTACCAGACCGCCCCCTGGAACAGGTCCGCGCGGGCGTGCTCGACGCCGGCGGTCTCGGCGCCGGCGATCGGATGGCCCCCCACGAAGCGGGGATCGTCGATCGCCCTCAGCAGCTGCTCCTTGGTCGAGCCGACGTCGGTGACCGCGCAATCGGGGCCAGCCGCCGCCAGCGCCTCACGCACGAGGCCCGGCAGCGCCCCCACCGGCGCGCAGGCGAAGCACATCTGGGCGCCGTCGAGCGCCTCGGGCAGCGAGCCGGCCGCCCGGTCGATCGCCCCGCGCTCGAGCGCGCCGGCCAGCCGCCCGGGATCGCGGCCGAAGCCGACCACCTCGGCGTCCTCGAGGTAGTCGCGAGCGGCGAGGCCGATCGACCCCCCGATCAGCCCGACGCCCAACACGGCTATGCGCATCTACACCGCCGCGAAGAGGTCGTACTGAGAGCGCGAAAACCGAGTCTGCCAAGGAAGCAGGGCCGAAGGCTTGGTGGGCCAAGCCGAGGCCCGATGACGCCGGCAGATGACGGTTTGCAGCGTTCTCAGACGACCTCCAGTTGCTTGCCGGCCAGCTCGGCGGCGGCCTCGAGCTTCCGCAGGTACTCCGCGAACTGCTCGGCGCGCAGCGCCTGCGGGCCGTCGCAGACCGCTTCCTCCGGGCAGGGGTGGACCTCCACGATCACGCCGTCCGCTCCCGCGGCGGCGGCCGCCAGCGACAGCGGCTCGACCAGGCTCCGCCTCCCCGCCGCGTGCGAGGGGTCGACGACGATCGGCAGGTGCGTCAGCTCCCGCAGCACGGGGACGGCCATCAGGTCGAGCGTGAAGCGGTAGCTCGGCTCGTACGTGCGGATGCCGCGCTCGCAGAGCATGACGTTGGGGTTGCCCTCCTTGAGGACGTACTCCGCCGCCATCAGGAGCTCCTCGAGCGTCGCCGACAGCCCGCGCTTCAGCAGCACCGGCTTCCCCGCTCGCCCCACCTCGGTCAGCAGCGTGTAGTTCTGCATGCTGCGCGCCCCGAGCTGCACCACGTCGGCCACCTCGAGCACGGGCTCGAGGTCGCGCACGTCCATCAGCTCGGTCACGATGGGCAGCCCGGTCTCCTCGCGCGCCTCGGCCAGCAGGCGCAGGCCGGCCTCGCCGAGGCCCTGGAACGAGTAGGGCGACGTGCGCGGCTTGTAGGCGCCGCCGCGCAGCAGCTGGGCGCCCGCCTCCTTGACGGCGCGGGCGGAGTCGAGCATCACCTCGCGCGACTCGACCGTACACGGGCCGGCGATGGTGGCGAAGTGGTCGCCGCCGATCTTGCGGCCGTCGACCTCGACAATGGTCCGCTCGTCGCGGCGGTACTGGAGTGACGCGAGCTTGTAGGGCTTGAGGATCGGCACCAGGTGGTCCACACCCGGCGCGCCCTCGAGCCCGAGGTTGGCGACGTGCTCGCGATCCCCGATCGCGCCGATCACGGTCACGAGCTCGCCCTGGGAGATGTGCGCATGCGCGCCGACGGCTTCGACGCGCTTGACGACGGCGGCGATCTGGGCCTCCGTCGCCCCCTCTTTCATCACGATCATCATGTGAGACCTCGTACAGCGTGGCAGATGGAAGGAACGACCAGAGCGGGCGTCCGAAGGCGGACGCCTAGCTAAATCGCCACGTGTGCACGAGTCTCGGCACTGGTCGTCTTGTACCAGAGCTAGAGAAGCTCGTCCAGTGCCGCGAGGAAGCGGTCGTTCTCGCGGCGGGTGCCGTAGGTGACCCGCATGCGCCCCGCCTCGCCGAGCGCCCCGCCCGCGCGCACGATCACGCCCCGCTCGGCCAGGCCGTCCACGATCTCGTCCTCGTCGCGCTCGCCGAGCGAGACCCACGAGAAGTTCGCCTGGCTCTCGGTGGTCGCGAGCCCGCGCTCCTCGAGCTCCGACTCCACGTGCACGCGCTCGATCGCGTTCTGCTCCACGCGGCGCTCGACCTCGTCCTGGTGGCGGAGCGCCTCCGCCGCAGCGGCCTGGGCGAGCGCGTTGACGGAGAAGGGCTGGCGCACCCGGTCCACGGCGAGCCGGAACGACTCCGAGCCCAGCGAGTAGCCAACGCGCAGGCCGCAGAGCCCGTATACCTTCGAGAAGGTCCGCAGAAGGACGAGGTTGGGATGGCGGGCGAGCAGGTCGAGCGAGTCGTCCGGGTCCTGCAGCGCCGAGAACTCCACGTAGGCCTCGTCGAGCACGATCGCGACGTGCCGCGGGAGCTCGGCCACCCAGTCGTCGATCGTCGCCGGCGCGAGCCCGGTCGCGCTCGGGTTGTTCGGGTTGCAGACGATCACGAGCCGTGTGGCGGCGGTGACCTCCCGTGCCATGGCCTCGAGGTCGTGCTCGCCCGCCTCGTTGAGCGGGACCGTGACCGCCCGGGCCCCGGACAACGCGGCGAGGTGCGGGTAGATCGAGAAGGAGGGCCAGGCGTACACGACCTCGGCGCCCGGCTCGAGCATCGCCTCGGCGGCCGAGAGCAGCAGCTCGCAGGAGCCGTTGCCGACCGCGATGCGCCCCACGGGAACGCCGGTGCGGTCGGAGATGCGGCGCCGCAGGGCGGCCTTCTCCGGGTCGGGATAGCGGTGCAGGGTGCGGAGCTGGGCCTCCACCGCCTCCATCACCTGCGGATGCGGCGCGAACGGCGTCTCGTTCGAGGCCAGCTTGACCAGCTCGCCCTCGAAGGCGTAGGTCGAGGCGGCCGGGTAGACCGGGATGTCCTCGAGGCGGCGGTTGAATTCGATGCTCACTGGGCTCCCTCCAGGTCGCGCCGGAGCGAGACCGCCTCCCGCAGGTAGACGTGCCTCGCCGGGGCGTCCGCATAGCAGTGTGCCAGCAGGCGGATCACCCGCGGCAGCGCTCCGGGCACGTCGATCTCACGCGCGCACAGCAAGGGCACCGCGCTCAGGCCCATCGCCCGCGCGGCCACGGCCGGGAACTCGGCGTCGAGGTCCGGGGTGCAGGTGAAGATGCAGCTGACGAGGTCGTCGGGGCCCAGGTCGTTCCGGTCCATGACCTCGCGCACCAGCTCCTCGGTGGCGGACAGGATCGCGTCCGCCTCGTTGGCATCGACCGTTATCGCGCCCCTCAGCGCTCGCAACCGCACGGCGGGGCATTGTGTCAGGGGCGCGCTCGGGCCCGGCGGCGCGGGCCCGCGGTGGCCCGGCGCAGTCGCTCCACCTCCGCGTCCTTCAGCCGCCGGCTCTTCCCGGGCTCGAGGCCGCGCAGCCCCAGCGGCCCGAAGGCCACTCGCTCGAGCTCCACCACCCGGTGGCCGACCGCCTCGCACATGCGCCTCACCTGGCGCTTGCGGCCTTCGCGGATGGCGATCTCGAGCAGGCCCGGCGCCACCTGCCGCACCCGCGCGGGCGCCGTGCGCCCGTCGTCGAGCTCGACGCCCTCGCGCAGCGCCTTGAGCGCCCGGGGCGACACCCTGCCGGGCTGCACGCGAGCGCGGTACACCTTCTCCACGCCGTAGCGCGGGTGGGTGAGCCGCTCGGCCAGCTCGCCGTCGTTGGTCAGCAGGATCAGCCCGGTGCTGTCGGCGTCGAGCCGGCCCACCGGGTAGAGGCGGCGCCGCGATCGCACCAGGCTGACCACGGTGGGGCGGCCGTGGGTGTCCCGCGCCGTCGAGACGACGCCGGCCGGCTTGTTGAGCGCGTGGACCTCGCGCGGCTCGGGCTCGATCCCCCGGCCGTCGACGGCCACCCCGCTGGCGGCGTCGACGTCGCGCGCCGGGTCGGTCACCACGACCCCGCCGACGGTCACGCGGCCCTCCGCGATCAGCCCCTCGGCGGCGCGGCGCGACGCCACACCGGCGTGGGCGAGGTACTTGGCCAGGCGCACGCCCGGAAGGGTCGCAGCCTCAGCTCTTGGGCTCGGGGCGCCGGGGCCGGCCCGCCTTCGCCGCGTACATCGACGCGTCGGCGGCCGACAGCACGTCGTCCACCGACTCCACGCCGTCCGCGAACGGGGCGAAGCCGACGCTCACCTCGATCGGGGTTCCGCTCGGGGTGGGGACCTCCACGGGGATCGCCTCCTCGAGCGCCAGGCAGACCTGCTCGGCGGAGTCGGCGGTGCCGCGCGGCAGCAGGACCGCGAACTCGTCGCCGCCCAGGCGGGCCACGATGTCGCTCTCGCGCAGCCGGTCCCGCAGCGCGTTCGCGACCGACTGGAGCACGCGGTCGCCGGCGCTGTGCCCGTGGGAGTCGTTCACCTCCTTGAAGCCGTCGAGGTCGAGCACGAGGAGCGCGCCGGACATCCCGTAGCGCCTGCACTGCGCGAGGTGGCGCTCGAGCTCCTCCTGGAAGCGGCGCCGGTTGATCAGGCCGGTCAGGTCGTCGTGGTCGGCCAGGTGGCGAAGGCGGCGCTCGAGCCGGCTTCGATCGGTCACGTCGATGCCCGTGCCGACCACGTGCGTGACGGTGCCGTCGGGCCCGGTCAGGGCGGTGCAGGTCCAGGAGATGAGCCGCATGTCGCCGCTCCGCGTGTGCCAGCGGACATCCACGCTCACGGGCGACTCGCCGCGGCCCAGGGCGTCGAGCACTCCGGCCGCCCTGGCCCGGTCCTGCTCGGGAATCAGCCGCTCCAGGATGGCGACCGTCCCGCCCAGCTCCTCTGCGGAGTAGCCGCTCACGCGCTCGCAGGCGTGGTTCCAGCACAGGAGCCGGCCCTCCATGTCCCCCACGATGATCAGCGACGCGGCCGCATCGAGCACGGCGTTCAGCAGCCGGCCGTCCGGGAAGGGGACCGTTTCGCGCGACGTGTCGGGCATATCGAAGATGTAATCGCTGTTCTGCCCGCTTGTTGGCGTATTTAGCCAAACTTCGTCCCGTGGATCTCGTGCGGTTGGACGATCGGCTGCGCGCCCGCGGGGAGCCATCCTTCCGGGCGCGCCAGATCTGGGAGTGGGCAGCTCGCGGCGCCGGCTCCTACGAGGAGATGACGAACGTCCCGCGCGCGGTCCGCGAGGCGCTGGCCGGCGAGGTGCCGTATTCGACGCTCCGGCCCGTCCGGGAGGCGCTCGCCAGGGACGGCACGGAGAAGGCCCTGTTCGAGACCGGCGACGGCCGCCCCGTGGAGGCCGTGCTGATGCGCTACCGCGACGGCCGCCGCTCGCTCTGCCTGTCGAGCCAGTCCGGCTGCCCGCTGACCTGCACCTTCTGCGCCACCGGCAGGATGCGGTTCGGGCGCAACCTCACCGCGTCCGAGATCGTGGACCAGGCGCTCCACTTCCGCCGCAAGGAGCCTGTGAACCACGCCGTGTTCATGGGGATGGGCGAGCCGCTCATGAACCTCGACGCGGTGCTCGCGGCATGCGAGCGCCTGCCCGAGGTCGGGGTCGCCACCTCCAACACGGCCATCTCGACCGTGGGCTGGATCCCGGGCATCGAGCGAATGACGCGCGAGGGGCCGCCGGTTCGGCTGGCGCTGTCGCTGCACGCCGCCGACGAGGCGCTGCGCTCCGAGCTGATGCCCGTCAACGAGCGCTACCCGCTGCGCGACGTGCTGGATGCCTGCCTGCGCTGGCACGAGGCCCGCAGGCGCCCCGTGTTCGTGGAGTACCTGATGCTGGACGGCGTGAACGACCGCTACGAGCAGGCCGTTGCGCTGGCCGCGCTGCTCGAGCCGCGCCGCGCCTTCAAGGTCAACCTGATCCCCTACAACCCGACCGACGCCGAGTTCAAGGGCTCAGGCCGGGACGCGATCGGCGCCTTCCGCGCCGCGCTCGAGCAGCGCGGCGTCCGGACGACCGTTCGGCTGACCCGCGGCCGCGACATCGACGCTGCCTGCGGGCAGCTTGCGGCTCGCCCCGCCGCCGGTGGCGAGCCATGAGCCGCCGACGATCAGGACTAGTCCCGCGGCGGTCATGACGCCGAAGCTCTCGTCGAGCAGGACCACGCCGTAGATCACGCTGAAGCCGGGCGCGACGTACGCCACCAGGGACGTGGTTCGCGGCCCGTCGGTGGCGACGAGCGAGTAGAACAGGACGAACGCGATCCCGGTCCCGCCCACGCCGAGCGCCAAGAGCGAGCCGGACGCGGCCAGGCTCGGGAAGTGGTCGGGCACCGTGAAGAGCGCAACGGGGAGCGTCATCAGGGCGCTCGCCGCACAGGTGGTGGCCACGGCGCCGACGGGCTGTACGCCGGGCACGCGGCGCTTCAGGAACCACGCGCCGATCGCGTAGCCGGTCGTGGCGAGCACCACCAGCAGGCCACCCACGAGCGCCGCGGTGCCGCCGGGTGCGTCCACGCCGAGCAGCAGGCCCACGCCGGCGATGCCGACCGCAACGCCGGCGAGCGCGAGGGGGGTCGCGCGCTCCTCGCCCTCGAGCGCGAAGGCCAGCAGGAAGGTGAAGATCGGCGCGCCGGCCACGAGGATGCCCGTCAGCGACGAGGAGATCTCCTGCTCGCCGATCGTGATCAGCATGAACGGCCCGGTCACCTGGATCAGCCCGAGCGCGAACAGCGGCGCGAGGCGCTCGCGCACGCCGGCGAGGGCGCCGAGCTTCGCCGCCACGGGCAGCAGCACGAGCGCAGCGAGCGCCGTGCGGGCGAACACGATGAAGGGCGGGGAGAGGTCGTCCTCGAGCGCGACCTTGATGAAGAGGTACGACGCTCCCCACAGAGCGGCCAGCGACATGAACATGACCCAGGAGCGGCGCGACACCACGCCCGAGGATCGCAGACGGCGGCCATCAGTCCAAATGAAGAGGTCTTGGGGTCGCGATAAGCTGTGCTGATGCTCGACGTCCGCCGCATGCGCGTGTTGCGCGAGGTCGCCGCGCACGGGTCCTTCTCGGCGGCGGCCGAGGCGCTCAGCTTCACGCAGTCGGCCGTGTCCCAGCACGTGGCGGCGCTCGAGCGCGAGGCCGGGACGCAGCTCGTGGAGCGCGGCCGCCGCGGCGTCCGGCTGACCGAGGCGGGCCGCGTGCTCGTGGGCCACGCCGACGCCATCCTCGCCCGGATCGAGTGCGCCGAGCAGGAGCTCGCCGCGCTGGCGGGCCTGCGCGGCGGCCGGCTGCGCCTGATCTCCTTCCAGAGCGGCGGCGCGACGCTGGCCCCGCGCGCGGTGGCCGCCTTCCGCGAGCGCCACCCGCAGGTCGAGCTCTCGATGCTGGAGGCCGAGCCCGACGAGGCCGGCGCGCGGCTGCGGAGCGGGGACGTGGACGTGGCGCTCGTCTACGACCACGAGTCCACACCGGGGCTCCTGACGCCCGAGCTGGAACTGACTCACCTGCTCGACGACCGCTACGACGCGATCCTGCCTTCCGGCCATGCGCTGGCCGGTCGCCGCCGGCTGTCGCTCTCCGACCTCGGCGGCGAGCCGTGGGTCGCGTCCACGGCACTGTGCGGCTGCCGCCGGATCACCGAGAGCGTGTGCCGCGAGGCGGGCTTCGAGCCGAACGTGGCGTTCGAGGCCGACGAGACGCTCGCCGCGCAGGCGCTGGTGGCCGCCGGAGTGGGCGTCACGATCCTTCCGCAGCTCGCCCTGACCACGGTGCATCCCGGCGTGGTCGCCCGGCGGCTGTCGGACGCGCCCGTGCGGCGCATCTGGGCCGCCCGCCTGGAGGGCTCCTACGCCTCGCCGGCGAGCGAGGCGATGGTTCAGACGCTCGAGGACGTGGCCGAGGAGTTCCGCGAGGCTCGCCTCGAGCTCGCCGGCTAGTCCTGGCCTGCCAGCGGCGCGGGCCGCCCGAAGTGGTAGCCCTGGGCGTAGTCCACGCCCAGCGAGCGCAGCAGCTCGGCGATCTCCTCGGACTCGACGCCCTCGGCGATCGTCTGGATGCCGAAGTTGCGCGCCACGTCCACGATCGCGCTGACCACCTGGCGGTCGGGCGAGTCGGCGCGCAGCGTGCGCACGAACTCCGTGTCGATCTTGATGTAGCGGACCGGCAGGTGCTTCAGGTAGGTGAAGCTGCCGTAGCCGGTGCCGAAGTCGTCGAGCGCGAAGCCGCAGCCCAGCTCGGAGAGCCGCTCGGCGAGCCGGCTCGCCTGGTCGAGGTCCTCGGCCGCCGCCGTCTCGGTGATCTCGAAGACGAGGTTGCCCGCGTCGGCCCCCACCTCGGCGAGCCTCGCCTCGACGAACCCCGGCAGCCCGGGATCGCCGATGCTCTGCGCCGAGAGGTTCACCTCCACCCTGCGCGCGCGGGCGACCTCGACGGCTCGGGCGATCACCCAGCGGTCGATCGCCGGGGCGAGGCCGAAGCGCTCCGCCGGCGGAAGGAAGTCGCCCGGCATGATCAGCTCGCCGTTCTCGCCCCGCATGCGCACGAGCAGCTCCTCCTGCGCCACGCCGCTGCCGTCCAGGCGCACGATCGGCTGGCTGTGCAGCACCAGCTTGTCCCGCTCGATCGCGTTCCTGATCCGGAAGGACCACTCGACCTTCGAGCGCAGGGCGTCCTCGCGGTCCTGGCGCTCGGTCATGTCGATGGCGATGCCGCAGACGCCGTAGACGGCGCCCTCGTCGTCGCGCAGCGGGAACTTCTGGACGAGGTAGGTCCGATCCCGGCCGTTGATCTCGATCCGCTCCTCCACCTGCTTCGGCAGGCCCGACCGGAGCACCTCGCTGTCGCTCGCCACGAACCGCTCGGCGGTCTCCGGCGCCAGGAAGTCGGCATCGCGAAGGCCGATGATCGGGCGGCCGTCCTGCGGCCCCATGACCTCGTGCTCCATGTTCGCGAAGAGGTAGCGGTGGTCGCTGTCCTTGGCCCAGATGATCAGCGGCGAGTTGTCGATGATCGCCTGGAGCTGCGCGTGCTTCTCGCGCGCCTCCGCCTCGGCCCGCTTGCGCTCGGTGATGTCGAGCAGCACGCCCTGGAAGCGAAGCTCGCCGTGCTCGTTCTCGATCACGGTGGCCTCGTCTCGCACCCAGACCCAGCTCCCGTCGCGCCGGCGCAGGCGGTACTCCGAGCGCAGCTGCCCCCCCGGCCTCGCGCTGCCCGCCTCGTCCTCGAGCGCGGCGGCGCGGTCGTCGGGGTGGAGCGCCTCCCACCAGAGATCGCGGCGGCCCGCCCACTCCTCCGCGGTGTACCCGAGCAGCGTCTCGATCTGGGGGCTGACGTAGTCCCATGGCGCGTCCTCCCCCAGCCCCGCTGTGTAGACGATCGCCGGCACCTGCTCCACCAGCGCCCGCAGCTGGGCCTCGCGCGCCGCGAGTCGGCGCTGCGCGGTGCGCTGCTCGGTCACGTCCTGGACGGTCCCGATCACCCGCACGATCGCTCCCGTCTCGTCGCGCACCGGCCTGTGGCGCGAATGCTGCTCGCGGATCTCGCCGTCGTGCCGCACGATCCGCACGTCGAGCGCCTCCTCCTGTCCCTGGCCGTCGAGCATGCGCGCGTGGGCCGCGCTCACCCGCGCCCGGTCCTCCGGGTGGATGAAGGCCATCACGGCCTCGAGAGTGGGATCGAAGCGGGCCGGGTCGAGCCCGTAGATCTCGTACATCTGGTCGGACCACCACATCGCGCCCGTGGCCAGGTCGAAGTCGAAGCTGCCGACGCCCGCCACGCGCTGGGCGTCCGCGAGCCGCTCACGGGTTCCGGTCGTGTCCTGGGCGGCCACGCACCAGCGGCCGTCCTCGTAGCGGAGCTCCCAGGACATCCAGCGCCACTCCCCGTCGCGCGCCGTGACGCGGCCGTCGAAACGGAGCTCCATCGGCCCGGACTCGGCCACCGCGCGCACCAGCGGATGGCGGTCCTCCGGGTGCACCAGGTCGATCAGGCTGGTGCCCGCCAGCTCCTCGGGCAGCCAGCCGAGCACGCGCTCCCAGGCGCGGTTCAGGAAGATCAGGCGGAGGTCCGCGTCGGCCGTGGCGAGCAGGACGGAGCCGAGATCCGCCAGCCGGTCCGCCTCCGAAGACGAGGGGCGCGTCGTCTGCACCCCTTCTTTATCGGCATTGCGGGCCCGCCGCTTAGGGCTGGGCGATCACGTACCACCGGCTCGCTGCTCCCCCGCTCGGAGCAGCCGCTCGCGCAGCTCGCCCTCTTCGTCGGGCGTGGGATCGAACGCGACCGGGTCGGGCAGGGCGTCGAGTCCCGAGAGGCCGAACAGCTTCTCGAACAGCTCGGTCGTGCGATACAGCGTGGCGCCGAAGCGGGAGCGGCCCGACTCGTCGATCAGGCCGCGCTCCAGCAGGGTGCCGACGGCCGACTCGGAGGCCACGCCGCGGATGCGGGCGATCTCCGGGCGCGAGACGGGCTGGAGGTAGGAGACGATCGCCAGGCACTCGGCCTGCGCCTGGGTGAGCGGAGGAGTCCGGGGCCGGGCCAGCAGGCGCCGGGCCGCCCGCTCGGCGACCGGGTCGGTGGCGAGCGTGAAGCCGCCCGCGACCTCGCGCAGCACGACCCCGCGGTAGCCCTCGGCGTAGTGCTCGCGCAGCCGGGCCAGCGCCTCGACGATCTCGCCCTCGGACACCTCGGCCGCGTCGGCCAGCCGCTCGACCGACACCGGCTCGGGCGACAGGAAGAGGAGCGCCTCGACGGTGCGGGCGAGGTCGTTCACGAGGGCACCACCGTGATCGGCCCGAACGGCACCTCCTGCTCCCACTTCGCCTCGCCCGACTTGTAGAGCTCGAGCAGCGCGAACAGGGTGACGGCCTCGGTGAGCCGGTCGGCGCCCTCCACGGCGTCGTCGAACGAGAAGCGGCTGCGCCGCGCGAGTAGGCCGCGCAGGTGGCGCAGGCGGTGCTCCACCGAGACGGCGGGCCGGCGGACGTGGGCGAGGTCGAGCGGCGGCGGGGTGTGCAGCAGGTCGCCGATCGCGCGCGCCAGCAGCTCCGGGTCGTAGGCGGCCTCGGCGGCCTCGATCGAGATGCGGCGCAGCTCCGGCGGGAGCGGCGCCGAGCGGTAGCGATGGCCGTGCTCGGCCTCGAGCCGTTCGCGCAGGTGCTCGGCGGCGTTGCGGTAGCGGTGGTACTCGAGCATCCGGGCGAGCAGCTCCTCGGCCGCCTCGCGCGGCTCGAGGTCGAGCTCCTCGTCCTCCTCCTGGGGCAGCATCAGCCGCGACTTCAGCTCGAGCAGGGCGGCGATCAGCACCAGGAACTCGGTGGCCGCCTCGAGGTCGAGCTCCCCGGCGCGCTCGAGATGCTCGACGTACGCCAGCACCACCTCGGCCAGGTCGACCTCGAGGAGGTCGACCTCCTCCCGCAGGACGAGCGTCAGGAGCAGGTCGAAGGGGCCGTTGAAGACCTCGAGATCGAGGTCGAGCGTCGCGAGGGACATCCGGCGGACAGGCTAGACATCGCGGCGGAGGTCAAGGCGGGTGGCTGCGCCGGTGAACGACGGGCAACCGAGGGGCGCCCAACGCCGGCCCATCTTTGACTGTGGGCCGCCTTGTGCACCGTATAGGTGGTTTTCACGGCCCACACTCGATGAAGAGCGGTTGGGGCGCCGCCTTACTGCCCGATGTCAGCGCGGCCCGATGCCCATCGCCGCTCGCACCTCGGCCATGGTGTCCCGCGCGATCGCACGCGCCCGCTCGGCGCCCTCGGCGAGAGTCCGCTCGAGCCCCTCCTCATCGGCCCGCAGCTCGCGGTAGCGCTCGCGCACCGGCCCGAGCAGCTCCACCAGGGCTTCCCCCACGGCCGTCTTGAAGGTGCCGTAGCCCTCGCCGGCGAACTCGCGCTCGATCTCCTCCGGCGCCACCTGGCGCGTGACCGCCAGCATCTCGATCAGGTTGGAGATCCCGGGCTTGGCGGGCGCCCGCACCACTTCGCTGCCCGAGTCGGTCTGGGCGCGCTTCAGCTTGCGGCGGATCGCGTCCGGCTCGTCGTCCACGTAGACCAGGCCGGCGTCGCTGCTGTAGGTGGTCGACATCTTGGCGCCTGGATCCTGCAGGTCCATGATGCGCGCGCCGACCCCCGGGACCACGGCCTCCGGCTCCACGAACACCTCGCCGTACGTGGAGTTGAAGCGGCGCACGATCTCGCGCGAGAGCTCGACGTGCTGACGCTGGTCTTCGCCCACCGGCACCTGGTCGGTCTTGTAGAGCGCGATGTCGGCCGCCTGCAGGACGGGATAGAGGAACAGGCTCGTGCGCACTAGCTCCCGCTCGCGCTCCGACTTGTCCTTGAACTGGTGCATCCGCTGGAGGTCCCCGAAGGGCGTGACCGAGGCGAGCAGCCAGCACAGCTCGGAGTGCTCGCGAACGTCGGACTGGCGGAACAGGATGCAACGCTCGGGGTCGAGGCCCGCGGCTATCAGCATGGCCGTCGTGTCGAGCACGTAGCCGGGCAGGGCCGCCGCGTCGTAGGCGACGCTCGTGGCGTGGAGATCCACGATGCAGTGGATGGTCGGATCGCCGCGGTCCTGGCCCTCCACCCAGCCGCGGATCGCTCCTAGGTAGTTGCCGACGTGCTTGCGCCCGGTCGGCTGGATGCCCGAGAAGATGCGCACGAAGCGCGGCAGTCTATGCGGGGCCGACCCTGACCGGGATCCGCTCCACCGCGTTGTTCGCGTAGCCCTTCAGGTTCCAGGCCGGGTCGATCGGCTGCGTGTTGGCGGCCGCGTCCGTGGCGCGCGAGCAGAGCACGTGATCGCCGGGCGGCGCGTCCCACTCAAAGCGCCACCCGACCCACGCCGCCTCGCCGAGCGGCTCCTCGAGGACGGCCGGGGCGAAGGTCGCTCCGCCGTCGGTCGAGACCTCCACACGCTCGATCGCGCCGTGCCCCGACCAGGCGCGGCCGGTGATCGCCACCGGGCCCGGCTCGAGCATCCGCTCGCGGGTCAGGAAGTCCGGCACGCCCGGCGGCACCATCAGTGAGCGCGGCAGCATCCGGCTGACCGGGTCGCCCGGCACGCCGTCGGCGTCGTACATGCGGTAGCCCACCGCCTGCTGGTAGCCCTGGAAGGGCTGCTCGAGCAGCGTGATCCGCGCCAGCCATTTCACGTTCGTCATCCCGTACCAGCCCGGCACCACGAGCCGCAGCGGGTAGCCGTGCTGCGGCGGCAGCGGGCCGCCGTTCATCTCGTAGGCGAGCAGCGCGCCCTCCACGTCCGGCAGCGCCAGGGAGCGCTCGTAGGCCTGCGGCACGCCGCCCTCGACGCCGCGGTCGAGGCCCGTGAAGAGCGCCTCCACCACGCTCTCCCGAACGCCCGCCTCGTCGAGCAGCGGCCGCAGCGGGGTGCCGGCCCACTCCGCGGTGCCGACCGCCTCGGTCAGCCAGGGCTGGCTGAGCGGGCGCGGCGCGAGCAGGGCACGGCCGTTGCCGGCGCACTCGAACGTCACCGGGAGCGAGACGCGCTCCCGCGAGCGGAGATCGCCGAGCGACAGCGTCAGCGGCCGCTCCACGGCACCCCCCACCTCGAGCCGGAACGCCTCCGGCTCCACGGCCGGGATGTCGTAGTGGATCAGGAGATAGTGCAGCCCCGCCGGGGTGATCGGGTAGCGAAGCGCCTCGAGCGGCAGGCCGTGGTTGCGCGCCGCGAGGCGCAGTTCGGCGGGGGTGATGCCCTCCTCGGCGACCGTGCCGGTGGGGGCGGGCTCCATGCGAGCGACTCTAGTAGTCGAGCAGTCCGCCGTCGAACCCGCCGGGGCCGGCGCCGAACAGGACGAGCATCAGGGTGAGCACCATCACCAGCGCGCCCGCCACGACCGCGCGCTCCTCGCCGGAGACCCAGGCGTAGATGGAGGCGACGGCGCCGAGGACGAGCGCCGCCGGATAGAAGAACAGGACGCTCACCAACGCGGCCAGGACCAGGACCCACGAGGCCTGGCGGTCGCGCCGGCGGGAGACGTCGCGCGATTCGGGGCGAATGCCGCCGAGGCCGGCCACCGCCCCTACGGCTTCTCCCCCCTGGGGTGAGGGTCTGACCCTCCCCCCTGGGGGGACCCGCGCACCACGGGACGCTTCGCGGCGCCCGCCTCGTCGAGGCGGCGCACGGGCGTGGTGTAGGGCGCGTTCTTCGCGATCTCCGGATCCTCGGCCGCCTCCTCGAGGATCGATCGCACCACGTCTGCGAAGTGGTCGAGCCGCTCCTTCGTCTCGGTCTCGGTCGGCTCGATCATGAGCGCCTCGTCCACCAGCAGCGGGAAGTAGACGGTCGGCGGGTGCACGTTGTGGTCGAGCATCCGCTTGGCGATGTCGAGCGTCCTCAGGTCGAGCTTCTCCTTCGCGCCGCGGCCGGACAGGACGAACTCGTGCATGCAGGTGCGGTCGAAGGCGATCGGCAGGTACTCGCCGATCCCCTCCTCGGCCAGCCGGGCCTTCAGGTAGTTGGCGTTCAGCACGGCCACCTTCGAGGCCTCCTCGAGGCCGTCGCCGCCGAGGGAACAGATGTACGCGTAGGAGCGCACGAACACGCCGAAGTTCCCCTGGAAGCCGCGCAGCTTGCCGATCGACTTCGGCCGGTCGTGGTCGAGGTCGTAGGACCCGTCGTCGGCCCGCACCACCTGAGGGGTCGGCAGGAACGGCTCGATCCGGTTCGACACCGCGATCGGCCCTGCCCCCGGCCCGCCCCCGCCGTGGGGCTGGGTGAAGGTCTTGTGCAGGTTGAAGTGGACGATGTCGAAGCCCATGTCGCCGGGCCTCGCGATGCCCATCACCGCGTTCAGGTTGGCGCCGTCGTAGTAGAGCGTGGCGCCCACGCCGTGCACGACCTCGGCGATCTCCTCGATGTTGCGGTCGAACAGCCCCAGCGTGTTGGGGTTCGTGAGCATCAGGCAGGCGACCTCGTCGTCCGCCTTGTCGCGCAGGTCGTCGAGGTCCACGCCGCCGTCCTCGGCCGTGCCCACCTTTACCACCTGGTAGCCGGCCATCGTGACCGTCGCGGGGTTGGTGCCGTGTGCGGTGTCGGGCGTCAGCACCTTGGTGCGGCGCTCTCCGCGGTCCTCGTGGTACGCCCGGGTCAGCAGCAGCCCGGCCAGCTCGCCGTGGGAGCCGGCGCTCGGCTGGAGGGAGACGTGGGGAAGCCCGGCGATCTCGGCGAGCGCGCCCTGGAGCCGCCACATCAGCTCGAGCGCCCCCTGGGCGTACTCCGGGTCCTGAAGCGGATGCAGGCGTGCGTGGCCGGGCAGCGCCGCAACCCGCTCGTGCAGCTTCGGGTTGTGCTTCATCGTGCAGGAGCCGAGCGGGTAGAAGCCCTCGTCGAGGTGGAAGTTCTTCGAGGAGAGCGTCACGTAGTGGCGCACCAGCTCGGGCTCGGAGACCTCGGGCAGGTCGGCGGGCCGCTCGCGCCGCTGAGAGGCGGGCAGGAGCTCCTCGAGCGGCACGTCGGGCACGTCCGCCTCGGGGGCGACGAAGGCGCGCCGCCCCTCTCGCGACCGCTCGAAGATCGTGACCACGTCGTCGCTCACACCGCCACCCTCTGCCGCTCCCGAACCAGAGCCGCCAGCCGGTCGATGTCAGCGCGCGTGCGCCGCTCCGTGACCGCCACCAGCAGCCCGTCCTCGTACTCGGGGTAGTCGCGGCCGAGCCGGAAGCCCGGGTTGACCCCCTCCGCCCGGGCCCGCTCGAACAGGCCGTCCAGGTCCGGCACCCGTACCGCGAACTCCCGCACCACGGGGCCGGGATTGATGGCGTCCAGGCCGAGCGCCTCGCGCGCGTAGTGCGTGCGGCGCAGCATCAGCTCCGCCAGCTCGACCAAGCCCCGCTTCCCGAGCCAGGACAGGTACACGACCCCCGCGAGCGCGTTCAGCGCCTGCGAGGTGCAGATGTTGTGGGTGGCCTTCTCGCGGCGGATGTGCTGCTCACGCGTCTGGAGCGTGAGCACGAACCCGCGCTTGCCGTCCACGTCGCGTGTCTCGCCGGCGATCCGGCCGGGCATCTTGCGCAGGAAGCGCTCGCCGGCCGCGAAGAACCCGAACGAGGGCCCCCCGAAGTCGAGCCGGTTCCCGAGCGTCTGGCCCTCCCCCACGCAGATGTCGACGCCCTGCTCGCCGGGCGGCTTGAGCACGCCGAGCGGGAGTGGGTCGGCTGAGCACACGACGACGGCGCCGGTTCGGGCGGCGGCCTCGGCCAGCTCGCCCAGCTCCTCGACCGTGCCAAGGAAGTTCGGCTGCTGCAGGAACACCGCGGCGGTGTCGTCGCCCACCGCCCCGGCCAGCGCGTCGAGGTCGGTGGCGCCCTCGGCGGTCAGCGGCACCTCCTCGACCGTCATGCCGTAGCCCGCGGCGTGGGTGCGGAGCGCGGCGCGGGAGTGCGGGTGCAGGCCGCGACTCGCCACCAGGGTGGTGCGGCGCGTCTCCAGCTTGGCGAGGTAGCCGGCGGCGGCGACCGCGCTCGGGCCTTCGTAGACCGACGCGTTCGAGACGGGCAGCCCGGTGAGCTCGGAGATGGCGGTCTGGAACTCGAACATCACCTGCAGGCCGCCCTGCGAGATCTCCGGCTGGTACGGGGTGTAGGGCGTGAGGAACTCGGAGCGCGACAGCAGGTTGTCGATCAGCGCCGGCACGTAATGGTCGTACATCCCGGCGCCCAGGAAGCTGACCTCGGCGTCGCAGTGCCGGTTGCGGGCGGCGAGACCGGCCAGGTGGTCGTTCACCTCCTGCTCCGAGCGCCCCGCGGGCAGCTCGATCGGCCGATTCAGCCGGACCGAGTCCGGGATGTCGGCGAACAGGTCGTCGAGCGAGCCCGCGCCGATGGCGCCGAGCATCGCCTTCAGGTCCTGGTCGGTGACGGAGGTGTAGCGGCTCAAAGAAGCTCCCGGTAGGCGCCCACGTCCATCAGGCTGTCCACCTCGGCCGGGTCGCTCATCCGGACCTTCACCAGCCAGCCCTCGCCGTAGGGGTCCTGGTTGATCTTCTCGGGCGAGTCCCCCAGCGCCTCGTTCACCTGGAGGATCTCACCTGACAGCGGCGCGAACACGTCGGAGACCGCCTTCACGGACTCCACCTCCGCGTAGGCCTCGTCCTTCGTGACCTGAGCGCCGGGCTCGGGCGGGTCGAAGAAGACCACCTCGCCGAGTGCGTCCTGCGCGTACCAGGTGATCCCGAAGGTGGCCTCGTCGCCCTCGATCCGCGCCCAGTCGTGCTCGGCGTGGTACTTGAGCTCCTCCGGATAGCTGGCCTCAGCCACTTGTCTCCTTCCGTTCGTACAGCGGTCTGGTCCTCACCTCGGCTGCGCGCCGCTTCCCGCGCACGTCCACATCGATGCGGGTACCCGGCTCGGCGTCCTCCAATGGCACGTAGCCCATCCCGATGCCGATCTCGAGGCACGGCGACAGGCTGCCGCTCGTCACGACGCCCTCGCCGTGCGGGGCCGCGACCGGGTTTCCCTGGCGCGGGATGCCCGGCCCCGTGAAGGCGAACGGGACGAGCGTCTGGGCGGGCTTCGCCCCGCGGAGAGCCTCGGAGCCGACGAAGCCCGTGTCGAGCTTGCAGGCCCAGCCGAGGCCTGCCTCGATCGGGTTGCGGTCCTCGGAGAGGTCGTTGCCGTAGAGGTGGAAGCAGACCTCCAACCGCAGCGTGTCGCGCGCGCCCAGCCCGGCAGGGGTCACGCCCCGCTCGAGCAGCGCGTCCCAGACCGCGCCCGCGCCGTCCGGCGGAAGCAGGAGCTCGCAGCCGTCCTCGCCGGTGTAGCCCGTGCCGCAGACGAGCGCC
>Ga0081538_10002059_pt1 | contig 20076 bp, 19 predicted proteins | sample TabmetS5T2R1_FD_71022 | JGI IMG/M metagenome (GOLD analysis project Ga0081538, IMG submission 71022) | Tabebuia heterophylla rhizosphere microbial communities from the University of Puerto Rico - S5T2R1 | ecosystem: Host-associated > Plants > Roots > Rhizosphere ...
CCAGCCCGACTGCGGTGCAGGGCATGCGGACCCGGAACAACAACTTCATCCTGAACCGGCTCCTGCCCGTCGACTCGACGACCGGCCTGCCCATCGGCGGGAACCTGGTCAATATCCCGTTCCAGAGCCTGCCCAACGCGGGTCGCTTCACTCCCGCGGGCGGCATCGCCTTCGGCATCGTCGGCACCAACTTCAACATCAACCTGGCCCTCCAGGCACTGGAGAATCAGGGCAAGACCCGGACGCTCGCGCGGCCCGAGATCGTGACGGTGGAGAACGCGAAGGCCGAGGTCTCCCTCGGTGAAGAAGTGCCCTACGCGACCGTCAGCTCGGCCGGTACGCAGATCCAGTTCAAGGAAGCGGTGCTCAAGCTCAGCGTCACGCCCACGGTGACGCGGGAGCGGGTCGGCGCCGAGGACGTCACCAAGATCAAGATGGTCGTGCTGGTCGAGAACAACTCCCGCGGTGAGAACCTCACGCCCGCCGCCGGCGTCAGCGTGCCGATCATCGTCAAGCGCAAGGCCGAGACCCAGGTGCTGGTCCGCGAGGGCGAGCGCCTCGTCATCGGCGGCGTGACGAACTCGCTGCAGCAGAATACGGTCCGAAAGGTGCCCATCTTCGGGGACATCCCCGTGCTGGGTTGGCTGTTCAAGGCGAAGGAAAACTTCGAGAACGGGCGCGAGATGGTGGTCTTCGTCACGCCCTCGCTGGTCAAGACCGACACGCTCACGTCTCGGTCGGCCGCCAGCAAGTAGCAGGGGGCGGTGAGCGGGGCGTTCAGGTTCCTCACCGCGGGTGAATCCCACGGTGAGGGCCTGACCGCCATCATCGAGGGTCTTCCCGCCGGCCTTCCCCTCACCGAGGCCGACATCGACGCCGACCTCGCCCGCCGCCAGCGCGGCTACGGGCGAGGCGGCCGGATGAAGATCGAGCGCGACCACGCCCACATCTCCTCGGGCGTGCGGTGGGGGATGACGCTGGGCAGCCCCCTCACCCTCAGCATCCAGAACCGCGACTGGGAAAACTGGAAGGACACCATGGCCGTCGGCGACCCGCCGGCGGGAACCTCGGCCAAGGCGGTCACCCGGCCCCGCCCCGGCCACGCCGACCTCGCGGGGGCCATGAAGTACGGCCACCGGGACATCCGCAATGTGCTCGAGCGGTCCAGCGCCCGCGAAACCACCGCGCGCGTCGCGGTGGCCGGCGTGGCCAAGCGCCTCCTCCGCGAGTTCGGCATCACCATCCTGAGCCACGTCACCGAGATCGGCGGCGTGCGCATCGGCCCCCTCGCCCTGCCCTGGGACGAGATCACGCGCCGGGCCGAGGAGAGCGAGGTGCGCTGCGCCGATCCCGAGGCCGAGCGCGCCATGATCGAGGCCATCGACGCCGCCAAGGGCAAGGGCGACACCCTGGGCGGCGTGTTCGAGGTGGTGGCGCTGGGCTGCCCCGTGGGTCTCGGCTCCTACGTGCACTGGGATCGCAAGCTCGACGGACGGCTGGCCCAGGCCTTCTGTTCCATCCACGCCATCAAGGGCGCCGAGGTGGGCATGGGCTTCGAGGCGGCGCGCCGCCCGGGCTCCGAGGTGCACGACGAGATTCTCCTGGACCCCGCCGGTGGCTTCACCCGCGGCACCAACAGCGCGGGCGGCCTGGAAGGCGGGGTGACCAACGGCCAGCCCGTCGTGGTGCGCGCCGCCATGAAGCCCATCTCGACGCTGCGCCGGCCGCTTCGATCAGTCGATGTCGAGACCAAGTCGGCCGTGGAGGCGGTGGTGGAGCGCAGCGACGTCTGCGCCGTACCCGCCGCCGGCGTGGTGGGCGAGGCCATGATGGCCCTCGTGCTCGCGGAGGCGTTCCTCGCGAAGTTCGGGGGCGACAGCCTCGACGAGATCCGTCGCAACTACGGGGCGTATCGCGACTACCTGAAGAGCTGGTAACGCGGCCCGGCTGATCGGGCCCGACCGGGTACACTCGAGCCATGCAGGACATTCCGGTACGCCTCGGCGCACGCTCGTACCGCATCCTCGTCGGCCCCGGCGCGCTTTCGCGCGTGGGCGCCGAGCTGGCGGCGCTTCGCGTGGGCCCCCGGGCCGCGCTCTTCTCGGACGCCGGCATCCTGGCTCGTCACGGCAAGACGGTGCGGGAGAGCTTGGAGGCGGCCGGATTCGAGGTCACCGTGGTGGAGCTGCCCGAGGGCGAGAGCGCCAAGACAGTGGCGGTGGCGGAGCGCGGATGGGATGCTCTCCTCGACGCCGGGCTCGATCGGGGATCGACTGTCCTGGCGCTGGGTGGAGGCGCGGTGGGAGATCTGGCCGGCTTCGTCGCCGCCACCTACATGCGCGGCGTGAACTTCGTGCAGCTGCCGACCACGCTCCTCGCCCAGGTGGACGCGTCCATCGGCGGCAAGACCGCCGTCGACCATCCCAAGGGCAAGAACATGATCGGCGCGTTCCATCAGCCGCGGCTCGTGCTGGTGGACACCGCGGTGCTCGCGACCCTCTCCGAGCGCGAGTACCGGTCGGGCCTCGCCGAGGTGATCAAGCACGGCATCGTGCTCGACGCCGCGTACTTCGCCGACCTGGAGGCGAGCCGCGCTCCCCTGCTGGCGCGCGAGATCGACACCGTGACCCGCGCGGTCGCGGGATCCTGCCGCCTCAAGGCCCACGTGGTGGAGCGCGACGAGCAGGAAGCGGAGCTGCGCGCGGTGCTGAACTACGGGCACACCATCGGCCACGCCATGGAGGCGGTCACCGGCTTCGCCCGGTGGACGCACGGTGAGGCGGTGTCGCTCGGCATGGTGGCGGAGGCCCGCATCGCGGAGCGCCTGGGACTGGCGACCTCGGACACCACGCGTCGCCAGGTCGATCTCCTCCAGGCGGTAGGCTTGCCGGTGAAGGGGTCGGGGGCTGCGCCCGCGGCGGTGGTGGAGGCCCTCGGCCGGGACAAGAAGTCTCGCAGCGGGCGCTTGCCCTTCGTAGTCGCGCCGGAGATCGGGCGCTTCACGGTCGTCTTCGACGTCCCGCGCGAGCTGATCCTGGACACCCTGCAGGAGCTCGGGTGACGGATTCCGGGTTCGGGCGCTCGCGGCCCGGATCTCTCTCGTCACGCGCCGCGAGCTTGGGGCTCGCGCGGTGGATCCCCCTCGTCATCGCGCTCCTGAGCGTGCTCGCGTTCCTGCCCGCCCTGGGCGGCGAGTTCCTCGACTGGGACGACCGCGAGAACTTCCTCCACAACCCCTACTATCGCGGCCTCGGCCCGGCGCAGCTCCACTGGATGCTCACCACCGGGCTCATGGGCCACTGGATGCCGCTGACCTGGCTCACGCTCGCGCTGGACTGGAGCGTGTGGGGCATGAATCCCGTCGGCTATCACCTCACGTCCCTCATCCTCCACGGCGTGGCGGCGGCGCTTCTCTATCTCGTCGCCCGGCGCCTGCTCGCCGCCGCGCGCCCGCGCGATCCCGAGGGCGTTCGCCTCCTGGGCGCGGCGCTCGCCGCGCTCCTGTTCGCCCTGCACCCGCTGCGCGTGGAGTCCGTCGCGTGGATCACCGAGCGGCGCGACGTGCTCTCGGGCGTGTTCTTCCTCGGCGCCGTGCTGGCCTATCTCGGGCGCTGGCGCCCGGACGGGACGGAGGGGCCGCGCGCGCGCCGGCACTACCTCGTCGCGCTGGGGCTGTTCGTCGCCGCGCTCGCGTCCAAGTCGATGACGGTGACGCTTCCCGCGGTGCTCCTGATCCTCGACATGTACCCGCTGCGGCGCCTCGGCCCCGGCGCCGGCGGCTGGTGGCGAGGTTCCGCGGGCCGGGTCTGGCTGGAAAAGGCGCCGTTCTTCGTCCTCGGGGCGGCCGCGGCGCTCACCGCCATCGTCGTCAGCCGCGCCGTCGGCAATCTCACGTCCCTCGAGCGGATGGGCGTCGCCGAGCGCCTCGCCATCTCGGCCTACTCGCTCGTCTTCTATCTCTGGAAGACCGTGCTTCCCATCGGGCTCTCGCCGATGTACGAGCTGCCCTACCCGCTCGAGGCCTGGAGCTGGCGCTTCGTGGCCGCCGGCCTCTCCGTCGTCGCCATCACCGCGGTCACGCTCGCGATGGCCCGGCGCTGGCCCGCGCTGCTCGCCGCCTGGGCCGCCTACGTGGTGATGGCCCTGCCCGTGGCCGGACTTCTCCAGAACGGGTTTCAGATCGCCGCCGACCGCTACACCTATCTGCCGTGCCTGCCCTGGGCCATCGTGATCGGCTGGGGCGTGGCGAGCCTGGGCCGCGGAGCGGGCGCCGCCGCGCGCGCGATGCCGGCCGCCGCCGCCATGGGACTGCTGCTGCTGGCCGCGATGTCCTGGCAGCAGAGCCGCGTCTGGCACGACTCGGAAGCCCTGTGGCGCCGCGCGCTCGCGGTGGGCCCGTCCTCGGTGGCTCAGGGAAACCTCGGTCTCGTGCTGGCGCGCGCGGGCGATACCCGGGGCGCCATCCCGCACTACGAGGAGGCCATCCGGCTGCGTCCCACGTACGCCGAGGCCTGGAGCAATCTCGGCCTCGCCCAGGCCCAGCGGGGCGATCTCGCCGCGGCCAGCGCGAGCCTCCAGGAAGCCGTGCGGCTCCGGCCCCGCTATGCAGCGGCCTGGAGCAATCTCGGCATGGTACGGGCGCGGCGCGGCCAGATCGGAGAGGCCGTCGCCGCGTATCGCGAAGCCCTGCGTCTCGAGCCCGGCAACGCCGACGCCCACGGCAACCTCGGCGCCACGCTGGACGGGCAGGGCGCGGGAGACGAGGCCCTGCGCCACCTCCAGGAGGCCGCGCGGCTCCGGCCGGAGTCCGGCGATGCGCAGAGCAATCTGGGGATCTACTTCGCGCGGCGCGGAGACATGGCGAACGCCACCCGATACTTCGAGGAGGCGCTGCGGCTGCGGCCGAGCTCGCCGGAGGCGCACAACAACCTCGGCCTCGCCCTCGCCCAGCAGGGGCGCATCGACGTGGCGGCGGCCCACTTCAGCGAGGCGGTGCGCCTGCGGCCGGGCTATGTGGACGCGCAGCGCAACCTGGCGCGCGCCCAGGCCCTCCTCCGCGGCCGCTAGACCACCGCGCCGGTTGACGGACCCGGGGGCCCCCGCGTATAAAAGACTCGCTATGGTTCAGCCGGTTCCTCGGGCCGGCTCCGGTGTGGCGGCCGAGGATGCCGCCCACACCGCGGTCATCCGGCGTTACGAAGAGCGGATGGCCAAAGACCCGTCCTCGCTGGCCTTCGCCCCTCTGGCGGACGCCTATCGCAAGGCCGGCCGAACCGGGGAAGCGATCCGGCTGTGCGAGGAGGGGCTGGTGCGCTTCCCCCACTACGCGACGGCGCGGCTCATCCTGGCCAAGTCCCTGCTCGACGAAGGTCAGTCCGAGCGGGCTCAGGGAGAGCTCGAGACCATCGCGGCCGCAGGCGCGAGGGACGCCGAGACGCACCGGCTGCTGGGCGAAATCCACCGCAAGGCGGGGCGCCTGGAGGCGGCGCTCGAGCAGCTCGAGCACGCCTCACGGCTCGATCCGTCGGACCGAGAGTCGAGGTTGGCGGCGGAAATGCTCCGGGGACGGGGTCGCACGCCGGAAGGGTCGCCGCTGGCGTCCCTCATGAGCGACGACACCTTCGCCACGGAGACCTTCGGAACGGTGTGCCTCGAGCAGGGGCTCGTGGACGAGGCAGCGCAGGTCCTCCTGCGCGTGCTCCGGAAGGAGCCGGGCGCATCGCGCGTCCGGGAGCGGCTGGAGCAGGCGATTCGACTCAAGATGCAACGACGGAAGGGGTCATAGAGCGATGCTGGTGTCCACCGCGGATTTCAAGAAGGGCCTCAAGATCCAGTTCGACGGCCAGCCGTACAGCATCGTCGACTTCCAGCACGTCAAGCCGGGCAAGGGCGGCGCGTTCGTGCGCACCAAGCTCAAGCACATGAAGCAGGGCCGCGTGATCGACAACACGTTCCGCGCGGGTGAAAAAGTGGAGCTGGTGGATTTCGACGAAAAACACATGCAGTTTCTCTATCGGGATGACCGGTATCACTTCATGGATCTGGAGACGTACGAGCAGATCTCGCTGTCCGAGGACGAGGTGGGCGACGCCCGGGACTACCTCAAGGAGAACACCGAGGTGGACATCCTCTTCATCGACGGCAGCCCCGCCACCGTGGAGCTGCCGAACTTCCTCGAGCTGCAGATCGTGAAGACCGATCCGGGGATCCGCGGCGACACCGCCTCCGGCGGCTCCAAGCCGGCCACCCTCGAGACGGGCGCGGTGGTGCAGGTGCCGCTCTTCCTCAACGAGGGCGACGTGGTGAAGGTCGACACCCGCAGCGGCGAGTACCTGGGCCGCGTCGCGGCGGCCGGGTAGCGCCGATGGCCGGCCGGAAGAACGGCGGCAAGGCCGGAGCGCCTGGGGCGGCGCGCCCCACCGTGACCGAGCTGGTCGAGCTGGCGGTGAAGCACGATCTCGCCGAGCTGGAGGTCGAGGGCAGCGGCACCCGCATCCGCGTCGTGCGCCAGCGCGCGGCCGCGGCGGCCGCGCCGCGCGTCGAGGGACCGGCGCCGATGCCGAGCCCCATGCCGGCGGCCGTCGCCGAGCCGGCGGGCGCCGGCGACCTCGTGAAGATCGAGGCGCCCATGGTCGGCACGTTCTACCGCGCCCCCTCCCCCGACGCCGCGCCCTACGTGCAGGAGGGCGACGTGGTCAAGGACGGCCAGGTGCTCTGCATCATCGAGGCGATGAAGCTCATGAACGAGATCGAGGCGAAGACGCCGGGCCGCATCGCGCGCGTGCTGGTGGAGAACGGCCAGCCCGTGGAGTTCGGCCAGCCCCTCTTCCTCATCGATCCCCGGGTCTAGCGCCCTCCGCCGTGTTCCACAAAATCCTCATCGCGAACCGCGGGGAAATCGCGGTGCGGGTCATCCGCACCTGCCGCGAGATGGGGATACGCACGGTGGTCGCCCACTCCACCGCCGACCGCGACTCGCTCGCGGTGCGGCTCGCCGACGAGTCCATCTGCATCGGCGCCGCGGAGTCGCGGGGGAGCTACCTCAACATTCCCAGCATCATCTCCGCCGCTTCCATCACCGACAGCGAGGCTATCCACCCGGGCTACGGCCTCCTCTCCGAGAACGCCGCCTTCGCGGAGATCTGCCGCGCTTGCGGGATCACCTTCATCGGGCCCTCGCCCGAGGCCATTCGCCTCATGGGCGACAAGGCCCAGGCCCGGGAGATGGCGAAGGCGGCGGGCGCGCCGGTGGTGCCGGGTAGCGAGGGGCCGCTGTCAGGGGTGGACGACGCCCAGGAGCTCGCCGACCGCATCGGCTACCCCGTGATGCTCAAGGCCGCGGCGGGGGGCGGCGGACGCGGCATGCGCATCGTGCGCGCCCGTGACGAGCTGCCCCGGGCCTTCGCGACCTGCCAGGCGGAGGCGCAGAAGGCCTTCTCGTCGTCGGAGCTCTACCTCGAGAAGTTCGTCGACGAGGCGCGCCACGTCGAGGTCCAGGTGATGGGGGACAAGAACGGCATCCGCGTGCACATGGGGGAGCGCGACTGCTCGGTGCAGCGCCGCCACCAGAAGCTGGTGGAGGAGTCGCCCGCGCCCTCCATCTCCGCGGAGACGCGGGCGGGGCTCGCCCGGGCCGCCCTCGCGGTGGCCAATGCCGTCAACTACGTCTCCGCGGGCACGGTGGAGTTCCTGGTGGCGCGGGACGGCAGCTTCTACTTCATCGAGATGAACACCCGCATCCAGGTCGAGCACCCGGTCACCGAGCTCGTCACCGGCCTGGATCTGGTCCGCGAGCAGATCCGCGTGGCCACCGGGGAGGCGCTCGGCTACAAGCAGGACGCGGTGCGCTTCAGCGGTCACGCGCTGGAGTGCCGGGTCAACGCCGAGGACCCGGACACCTTCGTCCCCTCGCCGGGCCGCGTCACCACGTGGATGCCGCCGGGCGGGCGCAACGTGCGCGTCGACAGCCACCTCTTCTCCGGCTACGTGGTGCCGCCGCACTACGACTCCCTCATCGCCAAGATCATCGTGCACGGCACGGACCGGGCCGACGCCATCGCCCGCATGCAGCGCGCCCTCGCCGAGACGGTGATCGAGGGCGTGAAGACCACCATCCCGTACCACCAGAAGCTCCTGTCCGATCCCGCCTTCGTGTCGGGCGAGTTCACCCTCCCGCGCCTCGAGCACGCGCTGTAGCGTGCGCCTGCCCTCCCCGCTCTACGTCATCCTCGACCGCGAGGCCGCGCGCGGCCGTCCGCTGCCCGAGCTGCTCGAGGCGGTGCTGGGCGGCGGATGTCGGCTCATCCAGCTTCGCGAGAAGTCGCTGCCGATGGTGGAGCTCCTGCCGCTGGCCCGCGCCCTCCGCGCGCGCTGCCGGGCGGCGGGCGCGCTGTTCATCGTGAACGACCGCGCCGACCTTGCCCTGGCCGTGGACGCCGACGGCCTCCACGTGGGCCAGGACGACCTCCCCGCGGCGGCGGCCCGCCGCCTCTTGCCCCCGCCCATGCGGCTCGGCGTGTCGACCCACGATCCCGACCAGGCCCGGCGGGCCCTCGCCGACGGCGCCGACTACGTGGCCGTCGGCAGCATGTTCCCCACCGCGACCAAGGCCGGCTTCCAGCTGGTGGGCCCCGAGCTGGTCCGCCGGGTCCGGGGCGACGTCCCCGTGCCCCTGGTCGCGATCGGGGGCATCACGGAGGCCAATGTGGGGCAGGTCATGGAGGCCGGAGCGGACGCCGCCGCGGTCATTTCGGCGGTGTGCGCGGCCGCGGATCCTCGGGAGGCAACCGCGCGTTTCTTGAGTCGAATAGCTGCGTTGACGGGCAAGTAAAAATCGCTATAATGCACTCGCCCTCAAACCCAACTCGCACGCCCGTCTGGAGGAATGAAGCGATGAGAAACGCACGTCTACGGCTCGTCCTGGTGGCTCTGGCGGCGCTCGCGCTGGTGCTTCCATGGAGCGCGGAGACTCCCGCCCAGTCCAAGGGCACGATCAAGATCGCGACGCAGAGCCCGCTGTCCGGCGGCCAGGCCGCGCTGGGCGAGGGCATCAAGCTGGGCACCCAGCTCGCCATCGACAAGCTGAAGGGCCCGCTGGAGAAGATGGGCTTCAAGGTCGAGCTGGTCCCCTTCGACGACCAGGCCAAGCCGGACGTCGGCGTCGCGAACGCCGCCAACATCATCGCCGACAAGGACATCCTCCTCGTCGTCGGGCACCTCAACTCCGGCGTCGCCATTCCGTCGTCCGAGAAGTACAAGGAGTCGCAGCTGGCGATGATCTCGCCCGCCAACACGAACCCCACCGTCACCGACCGCAACTACCTGAACGTCAGCCGCGTGTGCGGCCGTGACGACGTGCAGGGCTCGGTGGGCGCGGAATTCGCCAAGTCCAAGGGCGTCAAGTCCGCATACGTGATCCACGACAAGACCACCTACGGTCAGGGCGTGGCGGAGTTCTTCAAGGCTGACGCCGAGAAGAAGGGCATCAAGGTGATCGGTTTCGAGGGCACCGAGGAGAAGTCGAACTTCGATCCCATCCTCACGCCCATCAAGGCCAAGAACCCGGACCTGATCTACTTCGGCGGCATCTACGATCAGGCCGCGCCGTTCTTCAAGCAGGCGCGCGAGAAGGGCATCAAGTCGACCTTCATGGGGCCGGACGGGATGGACTCCTCCGACCTGACCAAGATCGCCGGCACCGCGGTGAAGGGCATGTTCTACACCTCCGTGGCCGGCCCGGTGACCGTCTACAAGGACGCCGCCGCGTTCGCCAAGGAGTACAAGGACAAGTTCAAGAAGGACCCCGAGCCGTTCGCCGCGCAGGCCTATGACGCCGCCGCCATCGGCCTGAAGGCCATCGAGGCCGCGGCCAAGGGCGCGGGCGGCAAGGCGCCCAGCCGCGAGCAGGTCTCGGTGGCGGTGCGCAAGACCAAGCACACCGGCCTGACCGGCGCGGTGGAGTTCGACGAGAAGGGTGATCCCAAGAAGGCCCTCTACTTCGTCCTCCAGGTGGCCTCCGAGGATCCGGCGAAGTGGGGCGAGAACAAGCCCATCAAGACGCTGACGATCGCGGCCCCGCCGCTCAAGAAGTCCTAAGCGCGTCCATGCGCCCTCGAAGGGGAGGGGCCGGCTAACGGCCCCTCCCCTTCTTGGTTTGTAGGCGACCCATGGATTTCGAGCTCCTCATCGGCATCTTCCCGCAGGTGCTCCTCGATGGCCTGATCCTCGGGTTCATGTACGCGCTCATCGCCCTCGGGTACACCATGGTGTACGGCGTGCTCGAGTTCATCAATTTCGCCCACTCGGAGATCTTCGTGGTGGGCGCGTTCGTCGGCGTGGAGATCCTCCTCACCTTCAAGGCGCTCGGCTGGCTCGACCTCGTCTCGCCGTTCCTCGTGCTGCTCCTGGTGCTCCTGGTCGGCATGCTCGCGAGCGGGCTCCTCGCGGTGTCGGTGGAGCGCATCGCCTACCGGCCGCTCCGCGGGGCGCCGCGTCTCATCCCCCTCATCTCCGCCATCGGCGTGTCCTTCTTCCTCCAGGACGCGGTGCGCCTCTTCGAGAGCATCTGGCGGAACTCGTTCAACCTCGTGTACCCGACGATGGAGACCCTGAACCTCCGGTTCAACCTCACCGAGACCATCGACGTGTCGGTGAAGTCGCTGGTGGTGATCGTGGCCTCCCTGCTCATGCTGTGGGCGCTCCACGCCCTCGTGAACCGCACCAAGATCGGCAAGGCGATTCGCGCGGTGGCGGAGGACCAGGCCACCGCCAGCCTCATGGGCATCAACGTGAACCGGATGATCTCGCTGACCTTCCTCATCGGCGGGGCCATGGGCGGCGCGGCGGGCGTGCTCTTCGGAGTGCAGTACAGCCTGATCAACCCCTACACCGGCTTCATCCCCGGGCTCAAGGCCTTCACCGCGGCGGTGCTGGGGGGCATCGGCAACATCCCCGGCGCCATGCTGGGCGGCCTCGTGCTCGGCCTGCTCGAGGCCTTCGCCGCCTCGTATCTCTCGCTGCTCACCGGCGGGGCCTTCGGCGCCGAGTACAAGGACATCTTCGCCTTCTCCATCCTGATCCTCATCCTGATCTTCCGGCCCAAGGGCCTCCTCGGCGAAGTGGTGAGGGAACGGGCGTGAGGCGCCTGCTGTCCCAGCCGATTCCCGCGTTCATCCTCTCGGTCGGCCTGCTCGGCGTGACCGCGTACGCCGTCTCGCACTTCCCCCGCTCCATCGTCGCCTTCATGCTCTTCCAGGCGTCCATCCTCGTCCTGTACTTCGCGCGGATGCCGGCCTGGGTGAAGGGGCCGCTCGCCGCCGTCACCCTCATCGTGCTCATGCCCGTCGTGGGCTCCATCAACGGCTACTACCTCGAGATCGCCATCCAGGTGGGCATCTTCGTGGCGCTCGCGCTCGGCCTCAACATCGTGGTGGGACTGGCCGGCCTGCTCGACCTCGGCTACGTGGCGTTCTTCGCGGTAGGCGCCTACACCTGGGCGGTGTTCGGCTCGCCCCAGGCCAATCAGTTCCTCGCCGGCGGCCTCTTCCCGCTGCCCCAGTGGTGGTTCTTCGTGTTCCTGCTGCTCGGCGTGGGTATGGCGGCGGGCGCCGGCATCCTGCTGGGCCTGCCGGTGCTGCGGCTGCACGGCGACTACCTCGCCATCGTCACCCTCGGCTTCGGCGAGGTCATCCGCGTCCTCGCCAACAACCTCGACAAGCCGATCAACTTCACCAACGGCCCCAAGGGCATCACGCCGATCTCGCGGCCGCCCATCTTCTTCGACCCCGCGCTCCGCGCCGTCGGCATCGAGCCCGATCCGAACGTGATCTACCCGCTCTACCTCTACTTCCTCGTCCTCGCCATTGTGGGCGTCACCATCCTCGTCAACCGGCGAATGGAAGACTCGCACCTCGGGCGGGCCTGGGAGGCCATCCGCGAGGACCAGACGGCGGCCCAGGCCATGGGCGTGCCGCTCGTGCGGAGCAAGCTCCTCGCCTTCGCCTGCGGCGCCTCGTTCGCGGGCGCGGTGGGGGTGCTCTTCTCGGCCAAGCAGGTGTTCATCAACCCCGAGTCGTTCACCTTCATGGAATCCATCGGCGTGCTCGCCATGGTCATCCTGGGCGGGATGGGCTCCATTCCCGGCGCGGTGCTCGGCGCGACGGTGGTCACGGTGCTGAATCTCCAGGTGCTGAAGGGACTCTCGCTCTGGCTGAACGAGCTGCGCAATGCCGGCACCACCATCTTCGGCTGGAGCCTGGCCAATCTCCCCACCCAGCTCGAACCCGCCAAGTACGAGCGCATGGTGTTCGGCCTCATTCTGGTCCTCATGATGATCTTCCGGCCGCAGGGCATCCTTCCCGCGCGGCGGCGCCACCGCGAGCTGGCCGACGGGCCGGGCGAGAAGCGGTAGATGGCCGTCCTGCTCGAGGCCCTCGGCATCACGAAGCGCTTCGGCGGCCTCACCGCGCTCGACCACGTCGACTTCGCACTCGAGGAAGGCCAGATCGCGTCGATCATCGGGCCCAACGGCGCGGGCAAGACGACCTTCTTCAACGTGTTCACCGGCATCTACGTCCCCGAGGAGGGCACCGTCACCTTCGCGGGCACGCCGCTCCTGGGCAAGCGCCCCGACCAGATCACCCAGCTCGGCATCTGCCGCACGTTCCAGAACATTCGCCTCTTCTCCAACATGACGGCGGTGGAGAACGTGCTGGTCGGCATGCACTGCCGCGTGAAGCTCGGGCTCTGGGACGTGCTGGCCCGGAGCCCCCGCTGGACCCGCGAGGAATCGGCGCTGTGGGGGCGGGCCGGCGAGCTCCTGAGCCTGGTCGGGCTGCGCCCCAAGGCCAACGAGCTGGCGCGCAACTTGCCGTACGGCGATCAGCGCCGCCTCGAGATCGGCCGCGCGCTCGCCTCGCGCCCCTCACTGCTGCTCCTCGACGAGCCCACCGCGGGCATGACCCAGGGTGAGGCCCGCGGGCTGATGGAGCTGCTGCGCCGCCTCGTCCGCGAGCTCTCGCTCACCGTGCTGCTGATCGAGCACAACATGCGCGTGGTCATGGAGGTGTCGGACCGCGTGACCGTGCTCGACTACGGCCAGAAGATCGCCGAGGGGCAGGCGCTGGAAGTCCAGCGCAATCCCCGCGTCATCGAGGCGTATCTCGGGCGCAAGGGCGCCGCCTCCGCGGGAGCCGCCGGTGGTTGAGGAGGGGATGCTGGAGGTCCAGGACCTCCACGTCTTCTACGGCGAGATCCACGCGCTGAAGGGCGTGTCGTTCCGCGTGGCCCGGGGCGAGATCGTCACGCTCCTCGGAAACAACGGCGCCGGCAAGACCACCACCCTCAAGACGGTCTCCGGGCTCCTCCACGCCCGCGGCGGTGACGTGCGGCTGGAGGGCAAGTCCCTCCTCGGCATCGCCTCCCACGACATCGTCCTCCGCGGCATCACTCACGTGCCCGAGGGCCGGCGCATCTTCAACCGCCTCACCGTGTTCGAGAACCTCGAGATGGGGGCCTACACCCGTTCCGACAAGGGCGTGGCCGAGGATGTGGAGCGCGTGTTCGGCATCTTCCCGCGGCTCAAGGAGCGGCGGGTGCAGGTGGCGGGGACGCTCTCCGGCGGCGAGCAGCAGATGCTGGCCATCGGCCGCGCGCTCATGGCGCGGCCGCGCCTCCTGCTCCTCGACGAGCCCTCCATGGGCCTGGCCCCCGTCCTCGTGGAGCAGATCTTCGAGACCGTGCAGACCATCAATCGGCAGGGCGTGACCATCTTGCTCGTCGAGCAGAATGCGGCAATGGCGCTGTCCATTGCCGGGCGCGCCTACGTGCTCGAGACCGGCCTGATCGCCCTCGAGGGCCGGGCCGCCGAGCTGGCCGGCAATCCCGAGGTACGCCGCGCGTACCTCGGCGAGGCGTGATCCGAGACGAAGGAGACCGTGCCCATGCGCACCCACGGACTGACGTTCGAAGAGCATCAGGTCGGCGCCCGCTACGAGACGCTGGCCCGCACGGTGTCGGAGGCCGACATCTGCGCCTTCGTGAACCTCTGCGGCTTCAACGAGCCCCTCTTCCTCGACATGGAGTACGTGGCCCGCGAGTCCGTGTTCAAGGGCCGGCCCTCGCCCGGGGCCTTCACGTTCTCGCTCTCCGAGGGGCTCATCATGCAGACCGGGCTCATCCACGGCACCGGCATGTCCTATCTGGGCGGCGAGATCAAGATCGTGGCCCCGGTGCTGGCGGGGGACACCATCCGCGTGGCGGTGACCATCGCCGACAAGCGGGAGACCAAGAAGCCCGACCGCGGCATCGTCACGTACACCCACACCGTGACCAATCAACGTGGGGAAGTGGTGCTGGAAGCCCAGGTCAAGCGCATGATCAAGCGGAAGGCCACCTAGGCGGCCCATGCGCGTCCTCGGCCGCGGCGATCTCGAGCGAGTCCTCACGCCGGCCGACGTCATCACGGCCGTGGAGAGCGCCTTCCGCGCGCACGCGGCGGGGCGCTCCGCCGCCCTGCCGCGGGCCATCCTGCCCATGGGGAGCGGCGGCTTCTTTCTTTCCATGGTGGGGGCGCTACCCCGGCAGCGCGCGCTCGGCACCAAGCTGATCACGGTGGTGCCGAAGAATCGCGGCCGGCGGCTGCCCACGGTGCACGCGGTCTACGTCCTCACCGATCCGGAGACCGGCGTGCCCCTGGCCCTCATGGAGGCCGGCTTCCTCACCGCGATCCGCACCGGGGCGGCCTCGGCCCTGGCCGCGCGCTACCTGGCCCGCGAGGACAGCGCCGCCGTCGCCTGCTTCGGCGCCGGCATCCAGGCCCGCTATCAGCTCCTCTGTCTCCAGGCCCTGTTCCCGCTCGCGCGGGTGGCCGTGGTCGGCCGTGATCCCGACCGGGCGCGGGCCTTCGGCGAGACCATGGCGCGGGACATGAGCCTCCCCGTGGAAGTCACTCGGGACCGGCGCGCCGCGGTGGCGAAAGCCGACATCGTGACGTGCGCCACCACCTCCGCGACTCCCGTCTTCGACGGGCGGCACGTGCGTCCCGGCACTCACGTGGACGCCGTCGGCGCCTTTCGCCCCAACACCCGTGAGCTGGACACCGGGCTGGTGCGGCGCGCCCACGTGGTCGTCGATACCTACGAAGGCGCGTGGGAGGAGGCGGGCGATCTCCTCATCCCCATCAAGGCCGGGGCCATCACGCGACGCCATGTCCGGGCCGAGCTGGCCGAGCTGGTGGGCGGGAAGAAGCGGGGGCGGCCCTCCCGCGAGGCCGTTACCCTGTTCAAGTCGGTGGGATTCGCCCTGGAAGATACGGCCACGGCGCGCCTGGCTTATGATCGAGCCGTGGCGCAGAACATCGGCACCGAGGTCAGGCTCTGAGCGAGGCGGAGCGGTGAGCGGCGGGGGCCGCATCGTGCAGATCAGCGTCTCGCCGGGCGGCGTCCCCAAGCGCCCGGTGGACGCCGCCGACGTCACGACCCAGGGCGTCACGGGCGACGCCCAGCGCGACCGCGAGCATCACGGCGGGCCCGACCGCGCGGTGTGCCTCTTCTCCATGGAGGCCATTCGCGACCTCCAGGCCGAGGGGCATCCCATCCAGCCGGGCCACATCGGCGAGAACCTCACCCTGGAGGGCATCGACTGGACCGCGGTGACCCCAGGCGCCCGCCTGCTGCTGGGCGAGACCGTGCTCCTCGAGGTGACGCGCTACACCAGCCCCTGCCACAACATCCGGGCCTCGTTCGTCCGCGGCGACTTCGGCCGCGTCTCCCAGAAGCAGCACCCCGGCTGGAGCCGCGTCTATGCCCGCGTGCTCCGCGCCGGCGCCATCCGACGCGGCGACCCCGCGCGCCTCGTCCCTGAATGATCGCCCGCGTCGCCGACTGCATCATCATCGGCGGCGGTATCACCGGCGTCTCCACCGCCTTCCAGCTCGCCGGCCTCGGCATGAAGCGCGTGCTCGTGCTGGAGAAGAAGTTCGTGGGCGCGGGGGGGACCGGCCGATCGGTGGGCATCATCCGGCAGCTCTACCCCACGCGGGAGGCCAGCCAGATGGTCCTGCGCTCGCTGCCGGTGTTCGAGCGTTTCGGGGAGGCGGTCGGCGGCGCGTCCGGCTTCGTGCGCTCGGGGGCCCTCATCGGCGTGTCCGCCGCCATGCGGCCCACGCTGGAGAAGACGCTCGCGCTGCAGCGTGAGATCGGCGTGCGCGCGGAGATCGTGGAGCCGGGCGACCTCGCCCGCATCGAGCCGCGCATCGACCCCGCCGGCCTCGGCGCCGTGCTCTGGGAGCCGGGCTCGGGCTACGGCGATCCCTCCGCCGTCACGGCGGGCTACGCGGGCGCCGGCCGCAAGCGCGGCGTCGCCATCGAGCAGGGCGTCGAGGTGGTGGCCATCCGCCGGAGCGGCGAGCGCGTGGTGGGCGTGGACACCGCGGGCGGCGACCGCATCGACGCGCCCGTGGTGATCAACGCCGCCGGCCTCTGGTCGCCGCGGGTGGCGCGGCTGGCCGGGCACGAGCTGCCCATCATCGTGGGACGCCACCCCGTGTTCATCGTCGAGCGGGATGCCGCGTTCGGGCCCGCCCACACCGTGTACATGGACCTCGCCGGCGGCTCCTACGCGCGGCCGGAGACGGGCGGGCTCACCCTCACCGGCTCGCTCACCGACGACGAGACCGAGCACCCCATGGACGCCGATCTCCTCGGCGCCGAGGCGGGCTTCGACGAGGCCAGCGGCGCCCTCGCGCGGACGGCCCGCGCGATCCCGGCCCTGGCGGACGCGCGCTTCAAGCAAGGCTATGCCGGCGCCTTCGACATCACGCCCGACTGGATGCCGATCCTCGACGAGTCGCCGCTCCGTGGCCTCTACGTGGCGGCCGGAATGTCGGGGCACGGGTTCAAGCTGGCACCCGCCGTCGGCGAGATGATGGCGGCGCTGGTCACCGGCGGACATCCTCCGGTGAGCCTGGCGCCGTTCGGGCTGAGGCGATTCGACGGTGCCGCGGCCCAAGGCACCTTCGTGTCCTCCTACCTCGGCGCCGGCAGGTGAACGCGGCGATTCCTCGCACTCGGGCATGGCTCCTCGCCGCCGGGGCCTGTCTCTGCCTCGCGGAGATCTGGATCGAGGGACTCTACTATTCGGGCTATCAGATTCTGACCGGGCACCTCATCTGGACTCCCAATGAGCTAGCCTTCCTGCTCTTCTATGGGCTCTTCGGGCTTCCCGCCGTCGCCCTCCTCACCGCCGCCCTCGCCGGCTCCGTCGGCAAGAGACTGCTGGACGGCTTCGACCGGGCCGTCGAGCTGTCGCCACGTGAGGTGTGGGCGGCCGTCTTCTGCACATCCACGATGGCCTTCCTCCTGGTCACCGTCGTCCGGTACGGGCTCCTGAAGGATGCGGTCATCAGCGACGATGAACACGCCTATGCCTTCATGGGCCAGCTCTTCGCCTCCGGCCGCCTCTACGTCCCCTCCCTGCCGCCGAGCCTCCGGCACTTTCTCGACAATCAGTTCATCGTGAACGACGGGAAGATGTACGGGATCTACTTCCCGGGGCATCCCATCGCCCTCGCCATCGGCGAACGCCTCCACGCGATGTCCTGGGTGCCGACGGTGTCGGCGACGCTCGCCGTGCCCCTCGCGTTCGGCATTGCGCGTCGAATCTTCGACCTCCGCACCGCCCTGCTCACCCTGCCCCTGCTCCTCGTCTCCCCGTATTTCCTCTTCCCCCCCGCGACGCTGCTCGCACACTCCACCGCTGCCGTGCTCCTCCTTGCCTTCGTCTACTCGGTTCTCCGCCTACGCGAGCAGCCGGACGCGCTCCGGTGGTGGATCGCCGCCGGCGTCGCGCTGAGCTGGGCGGCCCTCACGCGGCCCTTCTCGGCTCCGTTCTTCGCCGGCCCCTGGCTGGTATCGCTCGGCATGGACCTTTGGCGGCGCCGCACCGGACGAATGGCGGTCGGCGGAGCCGTCTTCTGCTTCATCGGCGCCGTCGCGCTCGGGCTCTTGCTCGCCTACCAGAACGCTCTGTCGGGATCCCCGTTCGTCAGCGGCTACCAGACCTTCAGCCGCACGCACAATGTGAGTCTCATCGGCCACACCCTGGAGGCGCTTCCTCCGCTTCCCTCGATTCACGAATTCATGTTCACGGTGGCTCGGATGAACTTCTGGCTCTTCGGCTGGCCCCTGTCGCTCTTTCTCATCCCGTTCTATCGCCGAAATGTCGGTGGCCACCAGCTGCTCGCAGGCGTCGTCTGCGTCGTGCTCTTCTATGCCGTGATCTCGGCCGGCAGCATTCATCCCGTGGGCCCTGTCCACTACTCGGAGGTCGCCGCGCCGCTCGTCATCCTGTCAGCGAGCGGCCTCGAGCGTCTGGTCGGGCTGGTGCGGGGAGCCATGGCCGGGCCCGGAGCGGCGCGGGTGGCGCTGACGATCCCCTTGGCCGCCACCCTCTGCGCCCTCGTGACGTTCTACCCCGTGTACGGCGGCGCCCTACGCGCCAGCGCGAGCCTGACTCGAGCGCCCTACGAGCTGCTCGCCGAACGGGGCATCGACCGTGCCCTCGTCTTCGTCCACAGTCTGCCCGCCCTGCACGTCTCGCCGTATTCCTGGGCGTACTATCGGCGAAACAACTCCCCGGACCTCACCGACCCCATCCTCTTCGTGAACTATCTCGGCCCGGAGAAGAACAAGGAGCTGAAGCGCCTTTTCCCGGATCGGCCCGCCTTTTCCATGGGAATGCGGGAAGGCAAGTTCGTTCTCCTGCCGGACCCCTAGGCCCCATCCGTCGCGGGATCGAGGGAGACGCAGACGAGGTTCGAAGGCAGAAGCGGCAAGCCGGTCCCGAAGATCCGGTTTCGTCGATCGCGTGGAAACAGTGAACGAAGCGACGCCGCATCCAGCAAGTTCAAGTTCTCGACGTCCGCGAAGTACGACTGTCCCACCGCGCGGAGGGCGGCCCGGTATCCTCCATCGGGCAGCCAGTGAAGCAACGGGATGAACGTATGGACCTCGAGCGGGAACCAGCGGTTGGGCGTGGTGAACATGACTCGCCGGCACACCCGACACACCTCGCGCACCAGCGCTTCCTGCTGCTCTCGTGTCCCCGCATGCTCGATCACTGCATTGCAGAGACCGGCATGGAAGTAGCCGTCCGGTAACGGGATCGAGCGCAGGTCGGCTTCCAGGAAGCTCACGCCGGGGAATCGCTCCGGAAACCACTGCGCCCCCTCTGCCTCTCGCGCGATGACCGTCAGGTTCTTTGGGTACGGATACATCGTCTCGAAAAAGACGTGGGCCGGGTGGTCTTCGTGACCCGTCGCGCCAAAGTCGGCGACGCGCTCGTGTGGTCGAGGCCGGCACGTCTGCATGAAGAGCTCGAAGATGCGCCGGCGAACGCGCAGGGCCAGCGCGTTCTTGAAGCGATCGAGAGGCCCCAGGGACGTCGTGTACTTCAGCGGCACGGCGTCCCCTCGACGGATCCGCGGCTCAACCCTCGGCCTCCCGTCATACCGTCCAGTGATAGAGCTGGACGTCGAAGGGAAACAAGAAGCGAGGGATCTTGAGCGCGGGGCACGCGAAGATGGGCGGAATGGGCGTCGAGGCCGGCGCATGAAACCGGACGCGGCGGAGCCTCGCCGAGCGTCCGAGCTGCGCCTCCGCGAGATCGACGAGGCGGCGATCTCGCCAGAAGAACATGTCCACGCTCGGCACGAGCTTACGCACGAGGTTCCAGCTCATGCGCTGGATCTGCCAGACGGGCCACCAGGGAGACAGCTCGAAGATGAAGAGACTCCCGCCCGGCTTGAGGACGCGTCCGAACTCGGCGAAGCCCCGCGCGACCCGGCTCTCGTTCTCACGGCGGGTCTGACCGCCGAAGTGATGTATCGCGTAGAGACTCACGATGGCGTCCACGGAACGGTCGGCCAGCGGTAGGTCGGCGGCGGATCCGTACACTCTGATATCCACTTGACGGTTTGCGCGCAGCGACTCGTACGAGAGGTCGAGACCGATCAGCGTCCACCGATCGGCGCGCCGGTAGGGGAGCGCCGGCCCGCACCCCACGTCGACGACCACCGAT
>Ga0081538_10002060_pt1 | contig 20073 bp, 21 predicted proteins | sample TabmetS5T2R1_FD_71022 | JGI IMG/M metagenome (GOLD analysis project Ga0081538, IMG submission 71022) | Tabebuia heterophylla rhizosphere microbial communities from the University of Puerto Rico - S5T2R1 | ecosystem: Host-associated > Plants > Roots > Rhizosphere ...
GCCGCACTCGCCGCAGGGCGACGAGGCCGCGCCCGGACTGCGCTTCATCGGCTACCGGGTGATGCCCGCGCTGCTCGGGCACCTGGGCCGTGAGGCGAGGCTGGCCGCGACACAGATCGCCGCGGCGCAGAACGGCACGGCTCGGCGCCGAGGGCTGTGGCTGCGCGAGCGGGCGCAGCCGGCGCGCACCTAGATCTCGAGCGAGATCCGCCGGACGGCATCGTCGATCTCGTCCTCGCTCACCGTGAGCGGGGGAAGCAGGCGCACCGTGTCCGGCCCAGTGGCGTTCGCCACCAGGCGCTGCTCCAGCAGGAGGCGGCGTACCAGCGCGGGCCCGTCGTCGCAGGCGAATGCGAGCATCAGCCCGCGTCCGCGCACCTCGAGCCCGAGGCCGCGCAGCCCCGCGGCCAGCCGCTCGCCCTTGGCGGTCACGGCGGCGAGGAACTCGTCGTCGATCGCGTCGAGCACGGCGTTCGCGGCGGCCGCCACCACAGGGCCTCCGCCGAAGGTCGAGCCGTGGTCGCCGGTCCGGAGCAGGTCCGAGTAGGCGGGACGCGCCACGCAGGCCCCGATCGGCAGCCCGCCGCCGAGGCCCTTGGCCACGGTCATCACGTCCGGCTCCACCCCGGCCTGCTGCCAGGCCCACAGCGAGCCCGTGCGGCCCATGCCGCACTGGATCTCGTCGAAGACGAGCAGCGCGCCGCTCTCGTCGCAGGCGGCCCGCGCCGCGGCGAGCACCTCGGGATCGAGCGGGTGGATCCCGCCCTCGCCCTGGACCGGCTCGAGGATCACCGCGGCGGTGCGCTCGTCGACCGGCAGGGGGGCGCCCCGCGACCCCACGCGGAAGCCCGGCACGAGCGGCGCGAAGGGCGCCTGCTTGGTCTCCTGCGGCGTGGCCGACAGCGCGCCCATCGTGCGGCCGTGGAAGCCGCCCTCGAGCACCACGAAGTCGCCGCCCTGACGGTGGCGGCGCGCGAGCTTGATCGCGCACTCGATCGCCTCGGCGCCCGAGTTGCATAGGAAGACCTTGCCGCCGAGCGAGCGCTCCGACAGCCGCGACGCCAGCCGCGCCCCGGGCTCGGTGTGGAAGAGGTTGCCCACGTGCATCAGCCGCCCGGTCTGCTCGCGCACCGCCTCCACGAGCGCCGGCGGGCAGTGCCCGAGCTGCGCCACGGAGATCCCGGCGAGGAAGTCGAGGTACTCGTTGCCCTCGTCGTCCCAGAGCCGTGTGCCCTCCCCCCGCACGAACTCGACGGGGTGGCGGGCGTAGGTGTCCATCAGGGCCACAGCTTCGTCCCGCTGCCCTCGTCCGTGAACAGCTCGAGCAGCAGCGAGTGGGGCTGGCGGCCGTCGACGATGTGGGCGTTGCCCACGCCCGCGGCGAGGGCGTGGAGGCAGGCCTCGAGCTTGGGGCGCATGCCGCCGCCGACCTCGCCGAGCCGCTCCCGCACCTGTGCAGCGGTGGCCTCCGAGATCCGGCTGGCCGGGTCGTCCGGGTCGGCCCGCCAGCCCTCCACGTCGGTCAGGAAGATCACCTTGAACGCGCCGAGCGCCTCCGCCACCGCCGCGGCGGCGGCGTCCGCGTTCACGTTGTAGGAGTGGCCCTCCGTGTCGGCCCCGACCGAGGCGATCACCGGGATGTAGTCCTCGGCGATGTGGGTCAGCACGTCGGCGTCCACGCGCTCGATCTGGCCCACGAAGCCGATGTCGGTCTCGCCCGCCGCCAGCTGCTTGCGGACCGTGAAGAGCAGGCCGTCGTCGCCGCACAGCCCCACCGCCGGCTGCCCGTGGCGGTTGATCCTGAGCACGATGTCCTTGTTCTGCTTGCCGACGAGCACCATCTTGGCCACCTCGACCGTGGCCTCGTCCGACACCCGCAGCCCCTCGACGAAGCGCACCTCCATGCCGAGCCGCTCCATGTAGCGGGTGATGTCGGGCCCGCCGCCGTGCACCACCACCGGGTTCATGCCGACGTACTTGAGGAGCACCACGTCGCGGGCGAACTCCTCCTTCAGCTCGGGGTCGGTCATCGCCGCGCCGCCGTACTTGATCACCACGGTCTCGCCGTGGAACTGGCGGATGTAGGGCAGCGCCTCGAGGAGGGTGGCGACGTCTCTCATGACGTGTACTCTGCGTTGAAGCGGACATAGTCCGCGCTCAGGTCGCTGAAGAAGACCTCGGTCTCGCCGCCCTCGCCGGGCATCGTCAGGACGTACTCAACCTCGCCGCCGCTCACGAGCTTCGCGGGTGCGGCCTCCACCACCTCGCCGGCGGACACCACCTGCACCCCCTCGATCGCGAGGTCGGCCACGAACGGCTCGCCCTGCGGCCAGGCCTTGCCGGCGGCCTGCAGGAGGCGGCCGAAGTTCGGGTCGCCGCCGTGCAGGGCCGTCTTGACGAGCGGCGAGTTGGCGATCGAGCGCGCCACCGCCTCCACCGAGTCGGGCCGCCCGTTCACGACGATCCGCCCGACCCGGCGGGCTCCCTCGCCGTCGGCAACGATCTCGAGCGCGAGCTGGCGCATCAGGGCGTCCATCGCCTCGCCGAGCCGCAGCTCGTCCGGGGTTTCCGGCTCCACGGCCACACCGGAGGCGCCGTTCGCCAGCGCGAACACGGTGTCGCTGGTGGAGAGCTGGCCGTCCACCGAGATGCGGTCGAACGAGCGCTTCACGCACACCCCGGTGAGCAGGTCGAGCGTCTCCGCGCTGAGCGCGGCGTCCGTCTCGACGAAGCAGAACATCGTGGCGAAGCGCGGCTCGATCATGCCGGCCCCCTTGGCCTGGGCTGCCAGGCGCACGGTGCCGGCGCCGAGCTCCAGCTCGAGGCAGGCGCGCTTCGGGCCGCTGTCGCTCGTCAGGATCGCCTCCGAGAACGAGGCGGCGTCGCCGCCGAGGCTGCCGCAGGCCTCGCGCACGCCGGCGAGCACGCGGTCGCGCGGCAGCTCGTGGCCGATCACGCCGGTCGACGCGACCCCCACCCGTTCGGGCTGCGTGCCGAGCTCGGCGGCCGCCGCCGCCTGCGTCTCGGCCGCGGTCTCGAGCCCGCGCCGGCCGTCGCCGACGTTGGAGCAGCCGGAGTTGGCGGCCACCGCGCGGAGGCGGCCCAGGTCGGCCTGCTTCGACACGATCACCGGCGCGCCGAGGCGGGCGTTGGTGGTGAAGCGGGCGGCGGAGACTGTGTCCTCGCTGTCGGAGGCCAGCACCCCCACGTCGAGCCCCTCGGCCTTGATGCCCGCGGCCACTCCGGCCGCGCGGAAGCCGGCCGGCAGCGCGCTCGGCTCGAGCTCGCGGGCGTGCTCGGGCCTTTCCACCCAGCGCGACCGGAAGAAGCTCACTCGAGCCCCTCGGTCTCCGGCAGGTCCAGCATCAGGTTGAGGGCCTGCACCGCCTGCCCGGCCGCGCCCTTCCAGAGGTTGTCGATCGCGCAGAACGACAGCACGCGATCGGCGTCCGCCGTGACGTAGACGGTCGCCCGGTTGGTGAAGCGCACGTCGCGCGTGTGGGGCGGCGCGTCGATCAGCTCAACGAACGGCTCGTCCGCGTAGGAGGAGGCGTACAGCTCGCGCACGGCGTCGCGGTCGAGCGGCTCTGACGGCCTGGCGTAGCAGGACGCCATCAGGCCCTGGTCGATCGGCAGCAGGTGCGGCACGAACGAGAAGCGCACGCCGGGCAGCTCCTGCTCGAGCTCCGCCACGTGCCGGTGGCCCTCGGTCTTGTAGGGGTTGACGTTGTCGGTGGCGGAGACGAAGTGGGTCTCCTCGGTGGCCTCCCGGCCGGCGCCCGACACGCCTGTCTTGATGTCCACCACCGCCTCCTCGAGCCGTCCCTTCAGCGGGAGCAGGGCGAGCAGCGCGGCCGTGGAGTTGCAGCCCGGGCTCGCGACCAGGTCGGAGCGGCGGATCTCGTCGCGGTGGGCCTCGGGGAGGCCGTAGACCGACTCGGGCAGCAGCTCGGGCGCCTCGTGGGGCTGGTACCAGTGCTCGTACGGCTCCCGCGCGAGGCGGAAGTCGGCCGACAGGTCGACCACCTTCAGGCCGCGCTCCCGCAACGCGCGAACCGCGGGCGCTGCGGCCTTGTGCGGATAGGCCACGAGCGCGCAGTCCGCTCGCTCCGCGATCGAGTCCGGGTCGAAGTCCTCGAGCACGAGCGGCACCCGGTGGGCGGGATAGACCTCGTCATGGCGCCGCCCGGCGTCCGAGCGGGCGGTCACCGCGACGAGCTCGATCGAGGGATGGCGCCACAGGATCGACGCCCCCACGGCCCCGCCGAAGCCGGCGGCCCCGATCACGGCGGCCCTAGGCACGGAGCCGCCCTCCGACCGCGTCCAGCTCGCGCTCGATCGCCTCGCGCCGGCGCGCCACCTCCTCGTCCGTCAGCGTCCGGTCGGGGGCGCGGAACTCGAGCCGGAGCGCCAGCGACTTGTTCCCCTCCCCCGCCTGCTCGCCGCGGTAGAGGTCGAACACGCGCACGTCCACGAGCAGCTCGCCGCCGCCCGCCCGCACCGCCCCCTCCACCTCGGCGGCGGCCACGTCCTCGGGCACCACGACCGCGATGTCCTGCAGCACGGCGGGGAAGCTCGTCACGTCGCCGTACACGTCCTCGCGGCCCGCGGTGAGCTCCACCACCGCCTCCACGTCGAGCTCGAAGCCTGCCACGGGCCCGGGCACGTCCCATTCGCGCGCAACCAGCGGGTGCAGCTCGCCAAGCCAGCCGAGCTTGCGCTCGCTCTCGCGGGCCACGATCGAGGCCGCCCTGCCGGGGTGCAGGAACGGCCTGCCGCCCTCCTCCGCGACCCAGTCGAGCCCGGCGGCCCCGAGCACCGCCTCGAGCAGGGCGCGGGCCGCGAAGAAGTCCGCCGGCCGGCCCTCGCCGCGCCAGCCGCCCGGCTGCGCCTCGGTCATCAGCACCGCGAGGTGGTGGCGCTCCAGGGCGGGCAGCCTGCCCCGGGGCTCCTCCGCGGGCGCCGCGTCGAGCGGCTCCGAGGGCCGGTAGACGTGAGCCGACTCGAACAGCCGCACCCCCGGCCGTCCGTGCGCGGCGTTGTGGCGGGCGGCGTCGAGCAGGCCGGGCAGGAGGAGGGGGCGCATCACGCTGTGCTCCTCGCTCAGCGGGTTGTCGAGCCTCAGCAGCGGAACGCCTCCCAGCCGGAGCCGCTCGATCGCGGCCGGCGAGGTGAAGCTGTAGGAGATGCACTCGTGGAGGCCACGGTCGCGCAGGAGGTCCTCCACGCGCCGGCGCAGGCGCTGGCTCCAGGTGAGCCGCCCGACCGCGCTGCGGCGCGCGGGCAGGGTGGTGGGCAGCTTGTCGAGCCCGTGGATGCGGGCCACCTCCTCGATCAGGTCGGCCTCGCGCTGCACGTCGCTGTCGCGCCAGGGGGGCACCCGCCAGCGCTGCGCGTCGTCGCCAGATCTAAGCGCCCCCGACTCAAGGGGTCTGACCCCTTGAGTCGTTGGGGCTGAGAAACCGAGCCGCTCCAGGATCCCCGTCGCCGTCTCCGCGTCGATCTGCTCCCCCAGCAGCCGCTCCATGCGGGCCGGCCGCAGCTCGACCACGCGCGGCTCCGCCGGCCGCGGGTAGACGTCCACCGTCCCCGGCACCATGCGCGCCCCGCACAGCTCGACCATCAGCCGGGCCGCGAGCCGCTGCCCGGCCATCGCCAGCTCCGGGTGCAGCTGCTTCTCGAAGCGGGCCGACGCCTCAGTGCGGAGCCCGAGCGCCTTCGAGGTGCGCATGATGTTCGGCCCGACCCAGGTGGCGGCCTCCATCAGCACGCGCGTGGTGTCATCGGAGACCTCGGAGACCTGGCCCCCCATGATCCCGCCGATGCCGCTCGGGCCCTCGCCGTCGCAGACGAGCGCCGCCTCCGGACCGAAGGTCCGCTCGACGTCGTCCAGCGTGACCATAGTCTCGCCGTCCCGGGCGCGCCGCACGTCGATGCGGCCGCCGCGCACACGGTCGAGGTCGAAGGCGTGGAGCGGCTGCGAGCAGGTGAGCATCACGTAGTTCGTGATGTCCACGACGTTCGAGATGGGGCGCTGCCCGGCCGCCATCAGCCGCTGCTTGAGCCACAGCGGCGAGGGGCCGATCTTCACGTCCTCGTACACGCGCGCGGTGAAGCGCAGGCAGATCTCGGGGTCGATCTCGATCGAGATGTGGTCGGCGGCGGAGTCGTTGCCCCCCGGCTCCGCGTCCGCCGCGGTGGGGTCCTCGGCGAGCGGCGCGGCGGTGACCGCGTGCAGGTCGCGGGCGACCCCGTAGACGCCCATCGCGTCCGGCCGGTTGGGCGTGATCTCGATCTCCAGCACCTCGTCCGCGATCGGCAGGTGCTCGGCGAGCGGGGCGCCGATGGGCAGGTCGCCGGCGAGCACCATCGTGCCGGCGTGGTCCTCGCCGATCCCCACCTCGTCCTCGGCGAGGATCATCCCGTGCGAGGTCACGCCGCGCAGCTTCGCCTCGCCGAGCGTGGAGCCGTCGGGCATCACGGCGCCCGGCAGCGCCACCGCCACCGTCTGGCCGGCGGCCACGTTGGGCGCGCCGCACACGATCGTCTGGGGCTCGCCGCGGCCCACGTCCACGCGGCAGACGGTCAGCCGGTCGGCGTTCGGGTGCGGCTCGGCCTCGAGCACGCGGCCGGTGAGGAAGGCCGCCGGGTCGCCCACCCCGGTGTGGTGCAGGCGCTCCAGCTTCACCCCGGCCAGCGTGAGGGCGTCGGCCGCCTCCGCGGCCGACATGCCGGGGTCGCAGTACGACCGCAGCCAGCGGAACGGCACCCTCATGGCCCCGCTCCGAACTGCTCCAGCAGGCGCAGGTCGTTCTCGTAGAGCATGCGCAGGTCCGGCACCTGGTGCACGAGCATCGCGATGCGCTCGATGCCCATCCCCCAGGCGAAGCCCTGCACGCGCTCGTTGTCGTAGCCGTTCCCCGCCACGTAGTCGAGCACGTTCGGATCGACCATCCCGGAGCCGAGGATCTCGATCCAGCCCTCGCCCTTGCAGGTGCGGCAGCGCTCGGAGCCTTCGAACCCGGTGCCGCCGCAGCGGAAGCAGGAGACGTCCACCTCCACGCTCGGCTCGGTGAAGGGGAAGTAGCCCGGCCGCAGGCGCACCTCGGTGGCCTCGCCGAACATCTGGCGCGCGAACTGGAGCAGGCAGCCCTGGAGGTCGGCGAGCGTGATGTCCTCGTCGATCGCCAGGCCCTCGAGCTGGTGGAACATCGGCACGTGGGTGGCGTCCGGGGTGTCGGGCCGGTAGACGCGGCCCGGCACGACGATGTAGATCGGCGGCTCCTGCAGCTCCATGGCACGGACCTGCATCGGCGAGGTGTGGGTGCGCAGCAGCACGCGCTCGGCGAAGTAGAAGGTGTCGTGCGGCGCGCGGGCCGGGTGCTCCGGCGGGTGGTTCAGCGCCGTGAAGTTGTAGTACTCGTACTCGACCTCAGGCCCCTCGACGACCGCGAAGCCGAGCCCGGTGAAGATGTCCTCCATCCGGCGCCGGATCTGGGAGACCAGGTGCAGGTGGCCGACCGGCCGGGGCGGATCGCCCGGCAGCGTTACGTCGATCCGGTCCTCCGCCAGGCGCCGGTCGAGCTCGCCGGCGTCGAGCTCCGCGGTGCGCCGCTCGAGCAGCTCCTCCAGCGCGCGCCTGACCTCGTTCGCCTGCTTTCCGACCCTGCCGCGCTCCTCGGGCGGCAGCTCGCCGATCGAGCGAAGCGCGGCGGTGAGCTCCGACTTGCGCCCGAGGTAGCGCACGCGCAGCTCCTCCAGCTCGGCGGCCGACCCTGCGGCGCCGATGGCCGACTCGGCCTCGGTCCGGAGCTGGGCGAGGTCAGGCATGGCCGGCCATCCTAAGCGCGTACAGCGCGACGGTGGCTGCCATCGCGACGTTCAGCGAGTCGGCATGGACGGGGATGCGCGCAGTCTCGACCCCAGGGGGCAGCGCGCCCCGCTCCGATCCGAGGCACAGCACGATGGGCGTGGACAGCTCGGCCTCGCTCAGCGGTCGCTCGGCGTGCGGGCTCAGGGCCAGCAGGTTGCCGCTCAGCTCGGCGAGCTCCGCCCGCGCCGGCGGGCGGGCGAAGATCGAGCCCATCGACGCGCGCACGGCCTTGGGCGAGAAGGGATCGGCGCAGCCCGGGCCGAGCACCACTGTGGCGTCCGCCAGCGCGTGCGCCGAGCGGATGATCGTCCCGATGTTGCCCGGATCCTCCACGCCGTGCAGGTAGACCAGGACGTCCCCGGCCGGATCCGCCCAGCGCACCGGGTACACCCCGATCACGCGGGTGCCCGATCCAAGCGTGCTGACCGCGTCGAGCAGTTCGGGTGCCACGTCCTCCCCGGCGCGGAGCACGAACTCCGGTTCCCAGGCCGCCTCGATCAGGTCCTCGCCCTCGGCGGCGAACAGCCCGAGCTTCTCCCGCCAGCGCTTCTGCTGGAGCTTCCTGATCGTCTTGAGCTTGTCGTTGTCGGCGGAAGTGATCACAAAAAAGGCGCCTCCTTCGAGGCGCCCGGGAGAGATTCGGTTCCGTGTTCGCGCGCTACGCGGGCACGGCCTCCCGGGCTCGCTCGGCAAAGCGTCGGAACGTCTCCGGGTCGCGCACGGCGATGTCGGCCAGCACCTTGCGGTCGACCTCGATGCCGGCCTGCTTCAGGCCGTGCATGAACTGGCTGTAGGTCATGCCCTCGCGGCGGGCGGCGGCGTTGATGCGCACGATCCAGAGCCGCCGGAAGTCCCGCTTCCGGTTGCGGCGGTCGCGGTAGGCGTAGGAGTCGGCCTTGAGCAGCGCCTCCTTGGCGCGCTTGTAGCTCGTGGACGCCTGGCCGCGGTAGCCCTTGGTCCGCTCGAGCGTGGCGCGGCGCTTCTTGCGCGCGTGGACAGATCGCTTGACACGGCTCACTTGTGCAACAGCCTCTCCACGCGCTTCCGGTCCTGCTCCGCAACCTCGACCGGCCGGCCCAGGTGCCGCTTGCGCTTGGCGCTCTTCTTCCCGAGGTTGTGGCTCGTGAAGGAGTGACGCGCGCGGAGCTTGCCCGTGCCCGTCTTGCGGAAGCGCTTCTTGGCGCCGGAGTGCGTCTTCATCTTCGGCATGTGCAGCCGCTTATTGAAGCAGACGCCTACGAGGCTGCAGCCGGCTGCTCGGCCGGCTTGCGCTTGTGCGGGGCCAGCAGCATCGTCATGTTCCGCCCGTCCTGCTGGGGGTGCTGCTCGATCTGGCCCAGGTCGGCCACGTCCTCTGCCAGCCGCATCAGGAGCGCCTCGCCGCGCTCCGGGTGGGTCTGCTCGCGGCCGCGGAACATGATCGTGACCTTCACGCGGTCGTCGCCCTTCAGGAAGCGGACCACGTGGTTCTTCTTGGTGTTGTAGTCGTTGGTCGCGATCTTCGGCCGCAGCTTGATCTCGCGGACGTTGACCTGCTTCTGGTGGCGCCGCGCGGCCTTCGCCTTCTGCTCCTGCTCGTACTTGTACTTCGAGTAGTCGAGCACTCGCGTGACGGGCGGGCGGGCATCCGGAGCCACCTCGACGAGGTCGAGGTCCCGCTCCTGGGCGTAGCGCAGCGCCTGCTGGGTCTCCACCACGCCGATCTGGTTGCCGTCCTCGCCGATGAGGCGGACCTGGGGTACGCGGATCCGCTCGTTGATCCGTGTCTCGTCGCGATCCGGCGGGCGCCGATCGAACTTGCGGGGGATCGGCACTAGTTGTAGAGGCAGCGCCCTGCTGTCAAAGCGCGCGGATGTGGAGGCACGTCATCTGAAATCGATACTAGCGCCTATCGGCGATCTCGTCCGCGACCCTGCGGGCGAACTCTCCCACCGGCTCGGAGCCCCGATCGCCCTCCCGATGGCGCCGCACGGCCACCGCTCCCGCCTCCTGCTCCTGGTCCCCCACGACCAGCATGTAGGGCACCTTCAGCACCTCGGCCTCGCGGATCTTCTTGCCGATCGACTCCGAGCGCTCGTCCACCTCAACCCTTAGGCCGGCCTCGCGGAGCCGCGCCGCCGTGTCGCGCGCGTAGTCCAGGTGCCGGTCGGCGATCGGCAGCACCATGGCCTGCACCGGCGCCAGCCAGAGCGGGAACTCGCCGGCGTAGTGCTCGATCAGGATGCCGATGAAGCGCTCGAACGAGCCCATCAGGGCGCGGTGGATCATCACCGGGCGGTGCTCGGCGTTGTCCGCGCCGGTATAGACGAGCTCGAACTGCTCCGGCATGTAGTAGTCGAGCTGGACCGTGCCGAGCTGCCACGAGCGCCCGATCGCGTCGGTGATGTGGGCGTCGATCTTGGGCCCGTAGAAGGCGCCGTCGCCCTCGTTCAGGTCGTACTCGAGCCCGTTGTTCTCGAGCGTCCGGGCCAGCGCGGCCTCCGCCTTGTCCCACATCTCGTCGGTGCCCACGCGCTTCTCGGGCCGGGTCGACAGCTCGAGCCTCGGCTCCAGGCCGAACTGCTCGTAGATGTAGAAGCCGAAGTCGAGGCAGCGCATCGCCTCCTCCTCGATCTGCTCCTCCGTGCAGAAGACGTGCGCGTCGTCCTGGGTGATGTGGCGCACGCGCAGCAGGCCGTGCAGCGTGCCGCTCGGCTCGTGCCGGTGCACGAGGCCCTGCTCGGCCAGCCGGAGCGGGAGGTCGCGGTAGGAGCGCAGCTCGCGCTTGTAGATCTGGCAGTGGCCCGGGCAGTTCATGGGCTTGAGGCCCATGGGCCGGTCCTCCACGTCCGTGAAGTACATGTGGTCGCGGTAGACGTGCCAGTGCCCGGACTGCTTCCAGAGCTCCTGGTCGAACAGGATCGGGGTCCGGACCTCCTGGTAGCCCCGCTCCACGTTGGTCGTGCGCCAGAGCTTGGTCAGCTCGTTCCAGATGTGCGTGCCGTTGGGGAGCCAGAAGGGCGAGCCCGGCGAGAGGTCCGAGAGCATGAACAGCGACAGCTCGCGGCCGAGCTTGCGGTGGTCGCGCTCGCGGGCCTGCTCGAGCCGCTGCAGGTGCTCGTTCAGGGCGTCCTTGCTGGCGAAGGCGGTGCCGTAGACGCGCGTGAGCATGGGCTTCGAGGAGTCGCCGCGCCAGTAGGCGCCCGCAACGCTCGTCAGCTTCATCGCCTTGATCCGCTTGGTGCCCGGTCCGTGCGGGCCGCGGCAGAGGTCGGTGAACGGGCCGTTTCGGTAGAGGGAGACCGTCTCGACGCCTTGGTCGCGGGCCAGGTCCTCGATCAGCTCGACCTTGTAGTCCTGGCCCTCGGACCTGAACCGCTCGATCGCCTCGGCGACCGGAACCTCCGTACGCTCGAACTGCTCGTCCGCGGCGATGTGCTCGCGCATCCTCTGCTCGACCCGCTCGAAGTCGTCCTCGGTGAGCTTCGTGCCGTCGGGGAAGTCGAAGTCGTAGTAGAAGCCGTCCTCGATCGGCGGCCCGATCGAGATCTTCACGCCGGGGTAGAGCTCCATCACCGCCGTGGCGAGTACGTGCGCGGCGTCGTGCCGAAGGAGCCAGACGCCCTCGTCGTCACGCGCCGTGACGATCTCGATGCGGTCCCCTTCCCCGAGGGGCGCGGAGAGGTCGCGCAGCTCCCCGTTCACCTTGATCCCGAGCGCGGCGCGGGCGAGCCCCTCGCCGATGGCGCGAGCGGCGTCGGCGCCGCTGGCGCCGTCGTCGAGCTGCAGCTCGGTGCCGTCGGGCAGGAGGACCTTCATGGGCACTGGACGCTACAGGGGGCGGTCGGGACGGCGGTCGTCCTCGCAGGCGACGTTGACGTAGCCGGAGCGGAAGGGCCTCGCCTCGCCCGACACGGGGTCGTAGGCGTGCCGCCAGACGCATCCGGTGTCGTTCGTCAGCAGGTGAATCGAGACGGAAGTCTCGGCCGAGGTCGTCCGCACCCGGTGGATGTCGTCGCGCGGCGGGATCAGGACGTAGAAGTCACCCGGGCCGAGCGAGCGCTTCTCTACGAGCTCCAGCGAGCCATTGCCCTCGGCGTAGATCTCCTCGTCCTGCGCGCCGCGATAGAGGCCCACGAGCCCCCAGGCGAGATGGTCGTGGATCGGCGTCTCCGAGGCGGAGGGCACCACCAGTGAGAAGAGCGACAGCGAGCCGTCGCCGGCGCGGTAGAGGAGCCACTGACCGATGCCACCGCCCATCCCGCTCTCAGGCGCGGCAGCCTGGTACTCGGCCGGGAGCCAGTCGGGATCGGCGAGCAACTCGGCGAACCTAGGCCTGATCGCCTCGCATGCCTCCTCCGGCGACGCGGCCGCCGCGATCGTCGACCGGATGTCGGCCACGAAGGACCGCACCGGCGGCGTGTCGAGAACGAACTGATCCCCGGCGGGGTCCACGCCCGCGACCTCGAGCGCCTCGTCGTAGGTCGAGCAGGCCTTGTGCGAGACGATCAGGCCGTCGCGGACGCGTATCACCCAGGCGCACGCCGGGTCGCTCTCCGCGCCGCTGAGGCGGCCGCGCACCCGGCAGTGGCCCGCCACGATCACGGTGTCGCCCGTCTCGGTGAACGAATGGCCCTCCGGCTCCATCACGTCCCACAGCTCCGCGGCCTCGGCGAGGTAGGCCCGCACGCCGTCGTGCCCGTGGTAGCCGCCGCTGTCGACGCGGGTGCCCGTGAGCGGCATGAACTCGATGTCCGGGTCGTAGAGCCGAAGCAGCCCGTCGATGTCCAAGGCGCGGATGGCCTCGAAGCTCCTCGCAACCAGATCGGCGTTGTTCGGCACAGCCCGATCCTAGGATGAACGCCAGATGACCCGCCACACGCCCGAGGTAGACCGCTGGCTCGACGAGGCCAACCATCCCCTCGACGACACGCTGAGGCGCGCCCGGGACATCATCCTCGGCGCCGACGAGCGGGTCACCGAGTCGATCAAGTGGAAGACGCCCACGTTCGCGTACGAGGGCAACATCGCGAGCTTCAATCCGTCCAAGAAGGTCGTGAGCATCATGTTCCACCGCGGGGCAGAGATCCCCGGTGACCACCCCCGCCTCGAGGGCGACGGCAAGCTGGTGCGCACCATGCGCTTCGCCGGCCTCGACGAGCTCGAGGCCGGCCAGGCCGACCTAGAGGCCGCCGTCCGCGCCTGGTGCGACTGGAAGGGCGGCTCCGCCGCCTAGCTCTGGCTCACGGGCCTCGACCTCCATGGTCTCGCCGGGCTCGAGGATCCTGACCGGCACGCCGCTCTCCGCGGCCGCGGCGGCGAAGCGCTCGGCCGCGCCTTCCACGGGCTCGTAGACGCCGTCGATCTCGTAGCCCTCGTCGTGGATCGGGATCGCCAGGCGGGCGTCGAGGATCGAGGCCGCCAGCGCCGCCTGGTCCGGGTCGAGCGCGGCGGGCAACGGGCTCGCCGGCCGCCGGTGCGGAAAGCCCACGACCGCCCCGTTCACCGGCACCAGCACCGCGTCGAACGGCCCATGCCGGCGCCTCATGCGCCACCAGTACCCGTGGAACATCGTGTCGCCGAGGTGCAGGACGCGGACCCCGTCCGCCTCGACGAGCCAGGCGACCTGAGGGTCGCCGATCCCGTCGGCGGCCGGGAGCGCGGTCAGCGTGAACGGACCGGCCGACGCCGACTCCCACGGCTCGAGCCGCCTTCGGTCGAGCCCCGCGCGGGACAGCTCGTGCTCGGCCTGCGTCAGGCCCAGCTCCTCGGCGGCGTCGCCGCCACCCGCCGGCGGCTCGAGCACCGGCGCTCCCGGCGCGAGCGCCGCGGCGAGCGCGCGGGCGTCGGCGTGATCGCGGTGCAGGTGGGTGAGGAGGCCCGCGACCGCCAGGCCCGCGCCGGGCGGCACCACCCGCGGCAGAGGCGTTCCCGCCGCGCGGTCGCCGAGCGGCGCGAACACCGCGCCGGCGTCGTCCAGCGGGTCCACCACCACCGTCGCGCCGTCCGCCTCGAGCTCCGCGCCGGCCCAGCCCAGCCATGTCAGTCGCACGTCCGTCCTCCTGTCGGTTCTCCGCCGGCTACGAGTTATACCGAACGATCGTTCGTTCCGTATACTGGGGCTCGCCATGCCGCGCCGCTCCGCCACCGATGTCGCCGACAGCAGGGCCTCCACGGTCGAGGCGGCGGTGGACCTCGCTTCCGTCGAGGGGCTCGAGGGCATCACGATCGGGCGGCTGGCCGGCCGGCTCGAAATGAGCAAGAGCGGCCTGATCGGCCGCTTCGGCGACAAGGAGGCCATGCAGCGCGCCGTGCTCGCCGCCGCGATCGTGCGCTTCACGGAAGCGGTCTGGTTACCCGCTCGCGGGGCCGAGCCGGGGCTCCCGCGCTTGGCGGCGATCGTCGATGCCTGGATCGACCACCTGCGCGACGGCGTGTTCCCCGGCGGCTGTTTCGTGACGACCGCGTCCGTCGAATACGACGCGCGGCCAGGCCCCCTTCACGACGACGTGGCGGCCGCGGTGGGCCGCTGGCTCGGCGTGCTGGAGGCGGAGGCAGGCCGCGCGCGCGACGCGGGCGACCTCCCCCCGGACCGCGACCCCGCCGACGTCGCCTTCGAGCTGCACAGCCTCGCCTCGGGCGGGAGCGTGGCCGGCCGGCTGACAGGCGACGACGCCGCGCTCGACCGGGTCCACGCGGCGATGCGCCGCGCCATCGGACTGCCCGCTCGCTAAGCCGGCTCGATCCGGCCCCGCACCTCGCCCAGCGGCTCGCCCCGGAGCACGACCTCGTCGCCGTCCTCCAGGAAGGTTCGGGTCGAGCCGTCGTCCAGCTCGATCGGCTCCTCGCCGTTCCAGGACAGCTCGATCAGGCTGCCGCGCTGCTCGCGCTCGGGGCCCGAGATCGTGCCGGTGGCCAGCAGGTCGCCGGTCCTGAGCGAGGCGCCGTTCACGGTCAGGTGCGCGATCTGCTGGGCGATCGACCAGTACAGGTGGCGCGTGTTCGAGCGCGCGACCACCGTTCCGTTCAGCTCCACCTCGAGCGGGATGTCGAAGGCCCAGGGCTCGGCGCGCAGGTACGGCAGCGGCTCGGGCTCCTGCGGCTCGCCCGCCACGCGGCGGTCGAGCAGCTCGGACAGGGGCACGACCCAGCGCGACACGGAGGTCGCGAACGACTTGCCGAGGAACGGCCCGAGCGGCTGGTACTCCCACGCCTGGATGTCGCGCGCCGACCAGTCGTTCACGAGCACCATGCCGAAGACGTGGTCGAGCGCCCGCTCGACGGGAACCGGCTCGCCTACCCGGCTCGGCACGCCGATCACGAAGCCCGCCTCGAGCTCGATGTCGAGCCGCCGGCTCGGCCCGAACTCCGGCCCGGGCCGCTGTCCGCGCGGACGCCGGACCGCCGTTCCGCTCGGCACGACGGTGCCTGCCCGCCCGTGGTAGCCCACCGGGAGGTGGCGCCAGTTCGGCAGCAGCGGCTCCGAGCCCGGCCGGAACATGCGGCCGAGGTTCGTGGCATGGGCCAGCGACGAGTAGAAGTCGACGTAGTCGGCCACCTCGAACGGCATCCCCAGCTCAGCGGATCCCAGCTCGTAGCCGCGCTCCACGCGACCGGCGCTCTCCCGCCAGAACTCCGGCCCCTTCGCCATGAAGGCGTTCAGCGACGGCTCGGCGAACACCGGGTCGAGGCCGCTCAGGTCCACCACCGAGTCGCCCACCCGCGCGCACACGCCCCCGTCGCGCAGCACCCCGTACGCCAGCGTCACTCGAGCACCCCCAGCTCGCGCAGGTCGTCGACCGGCTCGCGCCACGAGCACGACCCAAAGCCCTTGAAGAGCCGCTCGCGCGTGGCGCGCACCCGCTCGGCGTCGAGCGACTCGAGGGGCAGGCCGTCGAGCGACTCCTCCTCGAGGATCGTCCTCACGCTGTCGAGGGCCTCGCCCGAGTGCACCGCCGCACAGAGGAAGTTCAGGAAGCCGTGCTCCTCGGAGCCCCGGCGCAGCGGGTGGTGGAGCCCCGCGGTGGCCTTCATCGGGACCCTCGTGGCGTGGCAGGAGGCCATCACGAGCGCGACCTGCTCGGCGGAGGGCACGAACTCGCCGCCGCAGCGCAGCTTGACCCGCCCGCCGACGGCGCCGATCGCACCCACGGTGGCCGGGACGGAGTCGCGCCAGGTGTGGTCGAGCGCGAGCTCGTAGTAGACCTCGTCGCTCCACTGGCTCAGCTCCGCCGCGAGGTGCAGCAGCTCACGGGGGTCGGGCCGCGGTCGGTCGAGTCGCAGCTCGATCGCGGCCGCCGGGGCCTCCAGCTCCGCGTCGAGCACCACGCTCACGGGCGCGTCGAGGTCGTCCAGCTCGCCGAGCCGCGAGGCCGGGCAGACGAAGCGGTCGAGTATCCAGGCGTACTCGCCGGCCCGCGCGGTCCTGTCCTCGGCCAGCGCGTCCTCCATGCTCATGCTGGCCGGCGGGAAGAGCGCGGCGTGGTCGATCAGCCGCTCCAGCAGCGCGCGGCGGACGTCGTCCTGCACGCGCGACCTACCCGCGCGCGACCTGGCTGCCCGGCACGATGTCGTCGCGCCCGTCGGGCCAGCGCACCCAGGCCTTGTGCCCGCCGTCGTAGTCCGGCGCCCACAGCACGAGCGTCGCCTCCTGGTCCCACACCTTGCAGGGCTCGCTGCCCTCCTCGTCGAGCCCGCGCCACAGCCGGACGAACGCGTTTTGCTCCCACTCGTCCCCGATCGTGGTCGGGTCGGTGTGCCCCGGGTGCACGCGCGTCTCGTGCGGCAGCGCCATCAGCACGTCCATGATCGAGTGGCGCAGGTCGGCGAAGCTGGTCGAGCCCGGCGCCCGCACTCCGCCCACCGATCCCTTGAACAGCGTGTCGCCGGTGAACACGTCTCCCCCGTTCACCACGAAGTTGAGCATCCCGGCGGTGTGGCCCGGCGTGTGAAGCGTCTCGATCCGAAGGCCGCCCACCTCGAGCGTGTCGCCCGGCTCGATCGTGCGGTCGACGCCGTCGAGGAGCTCCGCCTCGGCCGGATGCGCCACCACCTCCGCACCCTCCCAGGCCGACGCCTCGGCCACGTGGTCGTGATGGTGGTGCGTGAGCAGGAGCATCCGCACGTCGAGCCCGAGCCGGCCGGCCACCTCCAAGAGCGGAGCGCACGGCCCGCCGGCGTCGATCACCACGGCGGCGCCGCCCTCCTCGTCCCCGACGAGATAGGTGTTCGACAGCCAGTCGTCCTGCATCGAGCGTTCGATGATCATCGGCCCGGAGCCTAGTATCCGCCCGCCGTGGACGACCTCCGCTCCCAGTTCCCCGTCTTCGAGCGGCTCGCGTACCTGAACGCGGGCTCGAACGGCCCCGTGCCGCGGCGGGCGCTCGACGCCGTGGCCGAGTCGCTCGAGCGCCAGGCGACCGAGGGCCGCGGCGACAAGGCCCACTTCGAGGAGAACGCGGAGCGCATCGACCACCTGCGCGGGCGGGTGGCCGCCATGCTCGGCTGCGAGGCCTCCGAGCTCGCCCTCACCGGCTCGACCACGGACGGCGTGAACGCCGCGCTGCTGGCCCTCGACCTCGGTCCCGGCGACGACGTCCTCACGAGCGACGAGGAGCACCCCGGCGTGCTGGCGCCGCTCGCCGCCCTGCGCGAGCGGCGCGGGGTCGAGGCGCGCATGGTCCCCTTCGGCCGGCTGGCCGCCGAGGTGCGGCCCGAGACGAAGCTGGTGGCCTGCTCGCACGTGTCCTGGCGCACCGGGGCAGTCGTCGACGCCACCGCGCTCGCGGCCACGGACGCGCTCGTGCTGCTCGACGGCGCGCAGGGCCTCGGGGCGGTTCCCACCGAGGTCCCCGAGCTGGGCTGCGACTTCTACGCCGCGTCGGGCCAGAAGTGGCTCTGCGGGCCCAACGGCATCGGCTACCTATACGCGCGCGGGGAGCTTGCCGCGAGCCTCCCTCCGCCCTGGCCGAACTACGGCGTGCTGGCTGACAGCGCGAGGGCCTTCGAGCTTCCGCTCCACCCCGACGCGCGCCGCTTCAGCATCGGCTTCCCCGCGCCGCATCAGGTCGAGTGGGCGATCGCGGGGCTCGACGTGCTCGAGGAGGCCGGCCTCGACGTCATACACGCGCGTGCGCGCGAGCTGGCCGCGCTCCTCGCGGAGCGCCTCGGGGCGCGCACGGCGGCGCGCGGCGAGTCCACGCTCGTGTCCTGGGAGGACCCCGACCCCGAGGCGGCAGTAGCGCGGCTGCGGGAGGAGGGTTTCGTGGTGCGCCACCTGCCGAGCACACCCTACGTGCGGGCGTCGGTGGGCGCCTGGAACAGCGAGGACGAGGTCGAGCGGCTCGCGGCGGCGGCTAGTCGGTGAGGACGACGAGCCCGACCACGATCGCCGCGATCACGATCGCGATGCCTATCGCGCCCACCGCGCCGAAGACGGTGGCCCCGCCGGTCCGGCCGTCGCGGCCGAGGTCGACCGCCCGCGTGCTGCCCAGGATCGCGAGGCCGTAGGCCGCGCTCGCGCCGACGCCCGCCACCAGGGAAGCCCACACCACGGTCAGCAGGGCGTCCCAGTCGACGATCGATGCGAGGCTCACGTCTCGGAGGTGGCCGCCACGGCGGACCCCTGGTGGTCGCGCCTCGTGAACAGCCAGGCGGACCCGGCCAGAATCAGCACCGACACGATGAGCGGCCCGGCCCAGCCCGTGCCGAACAGCCGCGTGACGCCGTAGGTGAGGGCCCCGATCGCCGCGGCGGCCGGGAGCGTGACGATCCAAGCGACGACGATGTTGCCGGCCACGCCCCATCGCACGGCCGAAAGCCGCTTGGCGGCGCCGGACCCGATCACGGCTCCGGAGATCGTGTGCGTCGTGGAGAGCGGGAAGCCGCCGTGGGAGGAGGCGAGGATCACCGCGGCGCCCGCGCCCTGTGCGGCGAAGCCCTGGGCCGAGTCCATCTTGTGGATGCGGCTCCCCATCGTCCTGATGATCCGCCAGCCGCCGGCGTAGGTGCCGAGCGCGATGGCGGCGGCCGCGGACGCGATCACCCAGAACGGCGGGGTGGGATCTCCAGCGGGGAGCGAGCCGTAGGCGACCAGAGCGAGCGCGATCACGCCCATCGTCTTCTGGGCGTCGTTGGTGCCGTGTGCCAGCGCGAGGAGGCCGCCCGACACGACCTGGCCGCCGCGGAAGCCGCGCGTCACAGGCGCCGGCCGCAACCTGCCGACGATCCGGTACAGCACCAGGATCGCGATCCCGGCCACCGCGAAGGCCAGCGTCGGGGCCACGACACCCGGGATCACCACGTTCCCCAGCACGCCCTCCTCGAAGAAGATCGCGTCGGGCCCCTCAGCGGCGAGCATGGCGCCGACCACGCCGCCTATCAACGCGTGCGACGAGCTGCTCGGCAGGCCGAAGAACCACGTGATCAGGTTCCAGGCGATCGCACCGACCAGGCCGCCGAACACCACGAGCAGGCTGATCGACCCGGGATCGACCACGTCGCTCGCGACCGTGGCGGCCACCTCGAGCGAGATGAACGCGCCGGCGAAGTTGAGGATCGCGGCGTAGCCGACCGCGAGGCGGGGCGACATCGCGCGCGTGGAGATGGACGTGGCCACGACGTTGGCGGTGTCGTGGAAGCCGTTCGTGAAGTCGAATGCGAGCGCGGTCGCTACGACGATGATGACCGTGAGGAGCTCGCCCTCCATCAGGATCGTCTACCCGGTCAGGAGTTCTTGATGACGATGCCCTCGAGGATGTTCGCCACGTGCTCGGTCGCGTCGATCGCCTCCTCGAGGCGCTCGAAGATGTCCTTCCAGCGGATCACGACCATCGGGTCGATGCCGTTGTCGAACAGCGAGGCGATGGCCTCGCGGGTGAGCCTGTCGCCGTCGTTCTCGAGCCGGTTGATCTCCACCGTGTAGTGCGAGATGTCCTTGAAGCCGCGCAGGCGTGGCATCGCCTCGGCGATCTGCCGCCCGCAGGCGTGGAGCACCTTGGCGAGCTCCTGGGCCTGGGCCATCGGGGCCTCGATCTTGTAGAGGCCGAGGTAGTCGGCGACCTCCTCCGTGTAGTCGACCACGTCGTCGAGCGCGGAGGCCAGCTCGTAGATGTCCTCGCGGTCGATCGGGGTGACGAACGTCTGGTTGAGGCGCTGGATGATGTCGTGCGTGATCCGGTCGCCGTCCTGCTCGCAGATCAGGATGTCGCGAGCCAGGTCGG
>Ga0081538_10002061_pt1 | contig 20068 bp, 15 predicted proteins | sample TabmetS5T2R1_FD_71022 | JGI IMG/M metagenome (GOLD analysis project Ga0081538, IMG submission 71022) | Tabebuia heterophylla rhizosphere microbial communities from the University of Puerto Rico - S5T2R1 | ecosystem: Host-associated > Plants > Roots > Rhizosphere ...
GTCTTCCTCGCCCATGTAGACCTCGCATTCGAGCCCGAATACCGCGGCCGCGGTGGCGGAGGCCACACCATGCTGGCCGGCACCGGTCTCGGCGATGATGCGCCGTTTTCCCATACGGCGGGTCAGCAAGGCCTGTCCAAGGGCATTGTTGATTTTGTGAGCGCCGGTGTGGTTGAGGTCCTCGCGCTTCAAGAAAATACGCGGGCCCCCCAGGTGCTCACTCAGCCGGCGGGCGAAGTAGAGGGGCGTTGGACGGCCGACGTATGCCGTCAAATAGCCGTCCAGCTCGGCTTGGAAGGCCGGGTCCGCCTGAGCCTCACGGTAGGCCTGTTCCAGCTCTTCGAGGGGGGACATAAGCGTCTCTGGTACGTATTTGCCGCCGAAGAGTCCAAAATGGCCCCCGGCATCAGGTAACGTGGCCATCGGCGCGGTTGCGCGTGTGTGAGGCATCTCGGGAGTCACAAGTGTCCTTTCTCCAATGCGGCGGCTTTGGCGTGGGCGATGAACTCGCGGACCTTCTGATGGTCTTTGATACCAGGCGCACGCTCGACTCCGCTACTCACATCCACCCCATAGGGACGAATCTGGGCGATGGCGACCTCGACGTTCTCTGGTGTCAGCCCACCGGCGAGGATCACCGGCCCATACGGCATCGCCCGCGCCGCCAGTTCCCAGCAGAACGAGGCCCCCGTGCCACCCGGCAACGCTCCTTCGACATATGCATCCAGGAGATAGGCGGATACCTTGTAATCCGGTACATGCGTTAGGCTTTCCGCATCCTTGATGCGAATGGCCTTGATCACCGGTCGGGTCAGCTGACGACAAAATTCTGGCGTTTCACGCCCATGCAATTGAATGCGGTCGAGCCCACAGCGTGCGGCCATGTCATTGACGTGATCAAGCGCCACATCGACGAACAAGCCCACCGTCGTCACGAAGGGGGGCAGCGTCCGGATGATCTGCTCCGCCTGCTCGGGCGTGACATAGCGCGGGCTCGGGGGATAGAACACGAACCCCAGGGCGTCTGCCCCGGCATCGACAGCCGCCTGGGCGTCCTCAAGCCTCGTGATGCCGCAGATCTTCACCTGGACCATGCAATAACTCGCGTAATTTCACCCCCGGATCGGGAGCCCGCATCAGCGATTCACCGATGAGGAAAGCATGGACTCCCTTGTCCCGCAAACGCGTGATGTCAGCTGACGTATTGATGCCGCTCTCGCTCACGACCACGACTTCGGGCGGGACCAACGGCAGCAGGCGCAACGTCGTTTCGATGTCGGTATCAAATGTGCGTAGATCGCGATTATTAATACCAATCAGCTGCGGATGCAGCGGCAGAGTGCGTTCTAATTCCTCGACCGTATGCACTTCGAGCAGTGCCGCCATGCCGAGAGCCTGCGCCAGCCCCAGAAAATCTTCAAGCTGTCCAGTCTCCAGGGCGGCGACAATCAGCAACAGCGCATCGGCGTGAGCGGCCCGCGATTCGTACACTTGATACGCATCGATCGTAAAATCTTTCCGCAGCAATGGCAGGGTCACCGCTTGACTGATGTCCTCGAGAAAGCTGAGCCGCCCCTGAAAGTATTTGGCATCCGTGAGCACTGATAGAGCCGCAGCGCCATTGGTGGCATAGGTCTGCGCGATGGCGACCGGATCGAAGTCGGGACGGATCACGCCCCGCGATGGTGATGCCTTTTTCACCTCAGCGATGAGGCGTGGAGGGCTCTCGCCCCAAGCGCCAGCCCCTCGCAGCGTCGACAGAAAGCCACGCGGAGGAGGAAGATCCTGCACCATCCTCCGGAGCTCAGCCAAGGGACGACCGCGGCGACGCTCGGCCACCTCGTCGGCCTTATCTCGCAGGATTTGCTCAAAGATGGACATCGGTCTTCCTGAGGTGGCACAGAGGACAGTCCCTCGCGACTACCGGGAGAGACGATAGAAGATCGAACCCGGAACCTAGGTATTGTAGTACCCTTGGCGCGATGCCGTCAAGCGTAAGCTGTGGTTGCAGAGACTACAGAAGACAGGCGAGGGGTGGGGGGCAAGCCTTTTCTTTTGGCAAAATTTCGGGTATGATCGCGGGGTCACGGCAGGAAAGGCTTCCCGCGGGCGCTAGCACGCCGTTGCAGGCTTCCAGAAAGGAGGGGTCGATGCCCCTGGATAGACACCTCTTGGAACAACTCTTGACCACCATGATCCGTATTCGACGCTTCGATGAGCGCGTCACCGAACTCTTCAAGGCCGGTCACGTCAAGGGCACGGCCCATAGCTATGTTGGTGAAGAGGCTATGGCCACCGGCGCCTGTGCCAACCTGCGGCGCGACGATTACATCGTGGGCACCCATCGCGGCCATGGCCACTGCATCGCCAAGGGGGCTAGTCTCAAGGAGATGATGGCCGAGTTGTTCGGCAAGGAAACCGGGTACTGCAAGGGGCTCGGTGGCTCCATGCACATCGCCGACATGGAGCTCAATATCCTCGGCTGTAACGGCGTGGTCGGCGCTGGGCTTCCCATTGCCAACGGGGCCGGCCTGTCAGCGCGGCTGCGCAAGAGCGATCAGACGACCATCTGCTTCTTTGGCGATGGTGCCTCCAGCCAGGGGACTTTCCATGAATCGCTGAATCTTGCCGCCGTATGGAAGTTGCCCGTTGTCTTCGTCTGCGAGAACAACCAGTATGCGCTCTCCACGTCATACAAACGCACAGTCGCGGTGGACGCGGTGGCCGATCGCGCCGTGGCCTATGGCATCCCTGGCGTGACCGTGGATGGGAACGACGTGATCGCCGTCTATGAGGCTGTGCATGAGGCATTGGCGCGCGCTCGGCGCGGCGAAGGTCCATCCTTAGTCGAGGGCAAGACCTACCGCTGGATGGGTCACAGCATGCGGGCGGAGCTAGCACCGTATCGCTCCGCAGAAGAGGAGGAAGAGTGGCTCCAGCGGGATCCCATCGCGCGCCTGGAACGCGAGATGTTGGATCAGCAATTGATCACGCCCGAGCGTCTGGCGCGCATGCGTCAGGAAATCGAGGAGGAGCTGGAAGAGGCGGTCAAATTCGCGGAACGCAGCCCAGAACCCACCATCGAAGTCATGGAGCGGGCTTTGTATGCGCCACGGCTGGCGGTCTCAGCGCCACCGCCGAAACGCGGCCATGAATTGACCTTCACTGAGGCGCTGAATGAGGCGCTGAAGCAGGAGATGCGTCGCGATCCCCGTGTCTTCGTGATGGGCGAAGATGTCGGCCTGATCGGGGGCATCTTCCGGGTGACCCAGGGCTTGTACGATGAGTTTGGTGCGGATCGAGCCCGTGATACGCCGATTTCGGAAGCCACCTTCGTGGGCTGTGGGCTGGGGGCAGCGGTGACCGGCATGCGGCCGGTGGTAGAGATTCAGATCTGGGATTTCGTGGCTTGTGCCATGGATCAGATCGTCAATCAGATCGCCAAATTCCGCTACATGCTGGGGGGCAAACCGACGGTGCCACTGGTGATCCGCGGTCCCCAGGGAGGCGGCATCCGCATGGCAGCCCAGCATTCCCAGAGCCTGGAATCCTGGTTCATCCATATCCCCGGCTTGACGGTTATCGCACCTTCGACACCCTACGATGCCAAGGGGCTATTGATCGCCGCGATGCGGGATGATAATCCGGTGATTTTCCTCGAGCATAAGCTGCTGTATCAACCGGTGATGAAGGAACCGGTGCCCGAGGAACCATATGCGCTGCCCATTGGCAAGGCCGATATCAAGCGCCAAGGCACCGACGTCACCGTCGTCGCCACGCAAATGATGGTGCACCGCGCCCTGCGGGCGGCCGAAAAGCTGGACAGCGAGGGAATCAGCGTTGAGATCATCGATCCACAGACGCTGTACCCACTCGATGCGGAAACCATCGTCAACTCGATTAAGAAGACGAATCGGCTGGTGATCGTCCACGAGGCCGTCAAGCGTGGCGGCGTCGGGGCCGAGCTCTGTGCTGCCGTGATCGAGAAAGCTTTTGGTGACCTGGACGCCCCACCGCTGCGCATCGGCGCCCGCGACGTGCCGATGCCCTACAACGACATTCTGGAACGTGCCACCATTCCTGGAGAGGATGACATCATCGCCGGGGTGCGGGAGGTATTGGCCTGAGGAGCGCTTCCGGGCGCAGTCGCAGCTTGGCGTTCCCGCCACCGCGACCTGTCTATACCTGCCTTGACACCCACAAGGCAGGTATGTTAGGGTGAAGCCACAGCAAATAGCTTGCTTTATTCGGGTGAGGACCTTCGGTGAGGGGCGTAATTCCCTCCGGGATAACCTGCAACCCTGCGCTGGTTAGGACAAGGGATGTGCTCGGCGCTCCGGTGTGTCTTAGAGGGCAGCCTGCAAGACCTCTCGGCCGGATCCGGCGCCACTCCGCGGTCGACCGCGACGGGCTGGATCAGAGACGGGCCCCTACACCAAGGTGTCGTAGGCTGACCCGAAGGCAGAGGCCTTCGGGTTTTTTATTCCGAAGAGGCGCACGCGTGGACACCCAGCAGGCGATCGATGAGCAGTTTATGCGCGAAGCTCTTGCCCTGGCGGCGCAGGCCCGCGGCCGTACCAGTCCGAATCCGATGGTCGGCAGCGTCGTGGTCAAGGATGGACGAGTCGTGGGACGTGGTTATCATGTGAAAGCGGGGGCCTCGCACGGAGAGGTAGTCGCCCTTGAAGACGCCGGTGTGCATGCGAAAGGTGCCACGCTTTACGTGACTCTCGAACCTTGCTGCCACTATGGGCGCACCCCACCCTGTACGAAAGCCATCATCGCCGCCGGCATTCGTCGTGTCGTCGCCGCCATGCGTGATCCCAATCCACTGGTGAGCGGCAAGGGGCTGGAGGAATTGCGTCAAGCGGGCATCGAAGTGAAGTTGCCGGTGCTGGAGACGGAGGCAGCGGCGCTGAATGAAGTTTTTATCACATACATTACCACCAAACGACCATTTGTCTTACTCAAGGTGGCAGCTAGCCTCGACGGCAAAATCGCCACGGTGACGGGAGAGTCACGCTGGATTACCAATGAGCGCTCGCGCCTCCTCGTCCACCAGCTGCGCGATCAGGTGGATGCGGTCATGGTGGGCATCAATACCGTGCTGCGCGACGATCCGTTACTCACCACGCGTCTCCCCGGTGGAGGGGGGCGCGATCCCATGCGGATTATCGTCGACACCCGCCTGCGGACACCGTGCGAAGCAAGAGTCCTGACCGCCTCGACGGCAGCTTGTACACTCATCGCGACCACACCTGCAGCGCCACGTGAGAGGCGGCTCCAACTTGAGGCGGCTGGCGCACAAGTTTTGGTCGTCGAAGGCGAGGGCCCCGGGGTGCCCTTACGGCCGCTGATGGAGCACCTCGGCGCCATGGAGGTGACCTCGATTCTGCTCGAGGGCGGCGGCGAACTGCACAGTTCAGCGTTGCGGGCTGGTCTCGTGGACAAAGTCTGGTACTTCCTGGCGCCAAAGCTGATCGGCGGGCGCGCCGCGCCGCCGGCGATCGGTGGCGAGGGATTTGCACGCCTCGAAGAGGCGGCGACCCTGGAGCGCATGCAGGTCAGACAGCTTGACGATGACTTGCTCATCGAAGGGTACGTGCGGCGAGGGTAGGCCATGTTCTCCGGGATTGTTGCAGAAGTTGGCACTGTAACAGCTTTCGAAGGCACCATCGAGGCGGCATCGCTGACCATTGAGGCCTCGCCGGCGTTCAGCGATGTGGCCGTGGGCGAGAGTATCGCGGTCAACGGCGTCTGCCTCACCGTTGTGAACCACAGCGGGCGCACGTTCGCCCTCGACGTCTCCCCGGAGACATTGCGGGCGACCAATCTCGGGGAATTGCGGCCGGGGAACGGCGTGAATCTGGAACGATCGCTGTGTTTGAACGATCGCATCGGCGGCCATCTGGTGAGTGGACATGTCGATGGTGTAGGGAGGATCATCGACAAGCGCCCTGAGGCGAACGCGCTGCATTTCGACGTGCAGGCGCCCAAAGACCTGATGCGCTATATTGTTCCCAAAGGCTCGATCGCGGTTGACGGGATCAGTCTCACGGTTGTCGCCTGCCGGCCTGATGGGTTCCAGCTTACCATCATTCCGCACACGGCAGCCGTCACCACTATTGGCCAGAAAGCTGTCGGGGCAACCGTGAACCTGGAGTGTGATATGCTTGGCAAATATGTGGAGCGGGCCCTCCAGGCACGCTTGGAGGGCGAGGGCGTGGAAGCGGCTGAGCTGCAGCTGGCCTTGTGGCGCCGACACGGATTCGCAGAGTAGGGCAAGAAGACGGGAGTTGCCCATGTCATTCAATACGATCGAGGAGGTTCTAGGGGACATCCGCGCCGGGAAGATGATCGTCTTGTGCGACGATGAAGATCGTGAGAACGAGGGGGACTTGACGATTGCCGCCGACCGGGTAACGCCTGCTGCCATTAACTTCATGGCCCGTTATGGGCGGGGGCTGATTTGTCTGGCGCTCACCGAAGAGCGTGCCGACGCATTGCGATTGCCCCTCATGGTGACCAATAATCGGGCGCCTTTTGGCACCGCCTTTACCGTTTCCATCGAAGCGCGCACGGGCGTGACCAACGGCATCTCCGCTGCCGATCGCGCCACCACGATTCTGACCGCCATCGACACCGCCAGCAAACCCGAAGATTTGGTCCGCCCGGGCCATGTGTTCCCGCTGCGAGCGAAGAAGGGAGGAGTGCTGGTACGGGCAGGGCAGACTGAAGGTTCCGTGGATCTGGCACGCCTGTCAGGGCTCACCCCCGCGGCAGTCATCTGCGAGGTGATGTATGAGGACGGCACCATGGCTCGCGGCCCCCAACTCCAGGAGTTTTGCCGCATGCATGGCCTCAAAATCACCACGATCAAGGATCTCATCCGCTATCGTTTACAGACTGAGTCGTTCATCAAAGAAGTGGCCCGTACTCAACTGCCCACACCCTTCGGCGTCTTCCAGACGATCGCCTTTGAGAATGAGATCGACGGCCAATGCCATGTGGCGCTGGTCATGGGCGAGATCAAGTCGGACCGTGACATCCTGGTGCGAGTCCATTCCCAATGTTTGACTGGCGACGTGTTCGGCTCATATCGCTGCGATTGTGGGGAACAACTGCAGGCAGCTCTGCAATTGATCGCCCAAGAAGGCGGTGGAGTGCTGCTGTACTTGCAACAAGAAGGGCGTGGCATCGGGCTGATGAACAAGCTCAGAGCCTATGCCTTGCAAGACCAAGGGCACGACACCGTCGAAGCCAATGCAGCCCTGGGATTTAAACCGGACTTACGAGATTATGGCATCGGTGCCCAGATTTTGCGCGCCCTCGGCATCGGCCGTATGCGCCTCTTGACCAACAACCCACGCAAAATCGTCGGCCTCGAAGGCTATGGTCTGCAGATCATTGATCGCGTCCCGTTGGAGATGCCGCCGCGCAAGGATAATATCCGCTACTTGCGCGCTAAGCAGGAGAAGCTCGGCCATCTCATGAGCCATTTGACGTCGAGCGGCTGGGATGCGGGTAGCTGAGAGATCCCGTGGGATCGGTGACCGTGAGAGCGCGACCGGAGCTAATCAGACAACCCAGCAGTGGGAGACCGGTGGATGGCGCGGGTGATCGAGGGAAAGCTGTGGGGTGAAGGCTTGCGTCTTGGCGTTGTCGTGAGTCGCTTCAACGGATTCATCACCGAGCGTCTGCTCGAAGGCACCATTGATGGGCTGGTCCGACATGGCGTCCGCGATGAGGACATCGACGTGTTGCGGGTTCCTGGCTCGTTTGAGATCCCGGTTGCCGCCAAACGCCTCGCCGCGCTTAATCGCTATCACGCCATCATCTGCCTAGGCGCCGTTATCCGTGGTGCCACACCCCATTTTGACTATGTGGCGGGGCAGGTATCGAGCGGCATCGCTAGCCTTGCCCTCGAAACCGGCGTACCATGCATCTTCGGCATACTTACCACCGATACTGTCGAGCAAGCTATCGATCGGGCCGGCACGAAAATGGGCAATAAAGGTTGGGAGGCGGCCCTTTCGGCAGTTGAAATGGCGAACGCGTTCGCCCAACTGCAGGGGAAAAGCTAAGATGGGAACACGGCGGAAAGCCCGGGAACTGGCGGTACAGCTGTTGTATCAACACGATCTCGCGAAGATGGACCCGGAGGAGGCGATGAGCTTATTCTGGGAGCATTTCCCCGTCAATCTGGGCATTCGTGAGTTTTGCGGACAACTCGTGCTCGGCACTCTTGACCGCCTCACGTTGGTCGATGAGCTCCTCAGCGAAGCCAGCGAAAACTGGTCGCTGCATCGGATGAGCGTGGTTGACCGCAACATCTTGAGGCTTGCCACGTATGAACTCCTCGACCGACCGGAGATTCCTCCCAGTGTAAGCCTCAACGAGGCGATCGAGATCGCGAAGAAATACAGTACCCCCGATGCGGCGGTCTTCATTAACGGAGTGTTGGATCGGGTCAAGCGGATGGTCTACCCTGTCGGACGGTGATCTCCCCCAGCCTCCGGCACGATCGAGATGACGAGCGCTCTAGATTTGTTTGGATCTGTCGATACATCCCTGTGGAATGGGGCAATTTACCCGGCATGCAATCCATCTCTGGAGGATGCGAACGTTCTCCAGGCTAGAGGTAACGCCGATCGGCCCGGTCCCGTTGCTGCCCAGGCGAGGTGATCGGTGGGGGGTATCCTATGAAAGGGGTCGAGCTCTCGGTCATGGTCGCCTTGGGGGCAGGGTTACTGTCGTTCCTATCTCCATGTGTTTTACCGCTGGTCCCATCCTACCTGTCATTTATCGCCGGCGTATCGTTCGATGACTTTAAACGTACCCAGTCCGACAGCAGACTTCTCCGCAAAGTGGTGCTGAATTCGCTATTGTTCATCATGGGCTTCTCAACCGTCTTCATGACCTTGGGGCTGTCATTCAGCCTAGTGGGGCAGGTACTTATCCAGTATCAAGAGGCCATCCGCATGGTGGCGGGCCTCTTGATCGCCTTCTTCGGAGTCTATATCTCTGGCGCCCTCGAACATCTGGCGAAGGTGGCCGATATCGCGCAGAAGCAATGGGGCGAACAACCGGTGTTGGGCTTCATCCCCATTATCTGTCGTCCATTGCTCGTCGGGCGCTATCTCACGCGCAGCCTGCAATTCCACATCGGCAATCGACCGGCCGGCTATGTGGGGGCGATGCTGGTCGGGTTCTCTTTTGCGGTCGGCTGGACCCCGTGTGTGGGGCCGATCCTGGGGGCGATTCTGGCGCTGGCCAGTTCAACCGCCCATATCACCTCCGGCCTTCTGTTGCTTGGTGCCTACTCGATCGGACTTGGCATTCCATTCCTGCTGAGTGCCGTCGCCATTAACTCCTTTTTTCATTTCTTCAGCAAGTTTAAGCACTACATCGAAATCGTCCACATCGGCGGAGGGTTGCTCCTCATCCTGGTGGGCATTTTGATCTTTACAGGCTACCTCACTGTTCTCAACAGCATTGCTATCCAATTCACCCCAGCGTGGCTGTGGGAACGTCTGTAAGATCCTCCCCCCTTCCGCCAAGCCATGGGGGATGTGGCTTCGGCGGCCAAGCCTTGACAGCAAGCGGCGTCAGGGGCTATATTTGCGCACGATATGTGATGGCTTTGTGGATCCATGGCGCACGTGAGGTCCGCGTGTCAGGTTCGGCGTCGGAGGAGCGGCTCAGGCGCGCATGCAGGGCAAAATCGCCAGATGGTCCGTTGGTAGCTTGCGGCACACCGTACGCACAGTGGGGCTGTGCCGAATTTCCCCCCCTGGGGTGTATCCCCAAGCTGATCAAGGGGTTCGAAGTCTCCCCCGCCAACTTTCCCTTCATTCACCATCGCACGGTGGGTTTCGTCTCACCACTACCCTGGTGCTGTGCCGGAATTTTGCCGCCAGGGAGTGGCATTTTTTGCCTGTGATTGGCCGATGATAAGCATACTTCCCACTCTAAGGGAGAGGCATGCATGGGTGAAAAAGCTGAGAGCGGTGAAGGCCTAGAACACGTCGTGCAAGTCGATCTCGATAAGGGCAAAGCCTATCTCCATGACAGTGACAGCGAAATGTCAGGGGCGCTTCCTCAAGAAATGGTCGTCGCCGAAGAGCTGGACGAAGTGGTGACGAGCTTTGAGGAGTTAGACCTTGAGATCGTCGACCTCCCGGAAGCCACCGAAGACGGGCCTGAACCCGCCATAGAACTCCTGGACGCCAGCCAGGCCGAGGACGGGAATGAGCGCGAGGCCGACGCCTCGGACTATAGCAAGGATGACCCGGTCCTCTTGTATCTGCGCGAGATGGGAGCCGTACCCCTGTTGCGACCTGACGAGGAGATCGACATCGCTCAGCGGACCGAACAGGCAGCTGAAGAAGTCCAGCGTTTGCTCCTGAAAAGCCCATTGGCCGCTCGTCCCGCCCTGTGGGAGGGTGTCCGCAGCAAGACCGACCCAAGCACCGTGCAACCTCCCGATCGACTCGCTAGCACCGAGGACGATGCGCCGCTGCTCACGCCCCAGGAGCGCGCCGATCTCATTCGCCAGTGGCAAGGGCGCATGGGTCGGACGAAGGCTGGTAGGGGATTGGCCAAGCGCCCGGGCACGAGTGTTCCTACCAGACTGCCCGACCTACTCGCCAAGCTCCAATTGACGAACGAGGAAGTGCTGCAGGCCGTGCGACGGGTGCTGCAGTGGGAGGATTGGCTGAACGCTGGGCACCAGTCGGATGTGGAAGGGCTGATTGGCACGGTACATCAGCACCTGCCGGGGATGGCCAAGCAACTTCGCCAAGCGATGAACAAACTTGACGCGCTCAAGGGTGAGATGGTCCAAGCCAACCTGCGGCTGGTGGTGAGCATCGCCAAGAAATACATGAATCGCGGCCTGCCCTTGTTGGACCTCGTCCAAGAAGGGAACATCGGCTTGATGAAGGCGGTCGAAAAGTTCGATTATCGGCGCGGCTATAAGTTCAGCACATATGCCAGCTGGTGGATTCGCCAGGCCATCGCCCGGGCGATCGCAGAGCAGGTGCGTACGGTACGGATCCCGGTGCATATGACCGAGACGCTCAGCCGAGTCAATCGCATCACTCACGAACTCGTACAGGTCGTGGAACGCAAACCGACGCCCGAGGAACTGGGCCGTCGCCTCGACCTGCCAGCCGATAAGGTGCGGGAGATCCTCGCCATTGTCAATAAACCGATCTCCCTGGAAACGCCGGTGGGAGACAGCGACAGTCAACTGGCCGACTTCATCGAAGACACCACGTTTGGATCGCCCGTGAACTTCGTCCTGGATCAGGATCTGGCCCATAATATCGCCCGTATCCTCAGCACACTCACCCCGCGCGAAGAACAAGTCCTCCGCATGCGGTTTGGCATTGGCGGCGAAGCCGTGCACACCTTGGAGGAAATCGGCCGAGGCTTCCATCTGAGTCGTGAGCGCATTCGTCAGATCGAGGTCAAAGCGCTAAAAAAACTGCGGCATCCCTGCCGGAGTCGCGGGCTGCGCACCTTCCTGGAAAACTGATCCCAGGGGAACTAGCGTTTCTCCTTTACGAGCTTGTGCCACTTCTGTTAAGGTGTGCTGGGGCGTTCTCCGGATGACGAACAGCTCCAGCCGCCTTGGCACCTCGATCGATGCCATACCTACCCGATGTCGGCCGCCACATGCAGGGGCTCAAACTGCTGAAACCTTGATGCCAACTCACACACGAGGGGGAAAACCGTGAACGGGACAGCCGACAAAGTCATTGCGATCAAAGGCGCCCGCGAACACAATCTGAAAGATATCGACATTCAGATCCCGCGTGACCAACTGGTCGTCATCACTGGTCTGAGCGGCTCCGGCAAGTCGTCCCTGGCCTTCGATACGATTTATGCGGAGGGCCAGCGCCGATACGTGGAGTCTTTGTCGGCATATGCCCGGCAGTTCCTGGAGCAGATGGATAAGCCCGACGTTGACCTGATCGAGGGGTTATCGCCCGCGATCTCCATCGAGCAAAAAACCACGAGCAAGAATCCGCGCTCCACCGTCGGCACCGTCACAGAAATTTACGATTACCTCCGTCTCCTCTTCGCGCGCGTCGGCACCCCCCATTGCTACCGCTGCGGACGCATCATCGCCACGCAGACGGTGCAACAGATCGTCGATCAAGTCATGCAACTGCCCGCGACCTCGCGCATCCAGGTGCTAGCCCCCTTGGTGCGCGGCCGGAAGGGGGAATATCGCAAAGAACTCGAAGAGTTACGTCGGCAGGGCTACACTCGCACCCGCGTGGATGGGGAGATTCGCGAACTGACCGAGAAGATCGATCTCGACAAGATGAAAAATCACACCATCGAGGCGGTCATCGACCGCTTGATCATCAAGCCGGGGATCGAGAAGCGCCTGGCTGACTCTCTCGAGACCGCGATGAACCTCGCCGACGGCATCGTGACCGTCGATACGATGGACGGCGGCGAGCTCGTTTTCAGCGAGAAATTCGCCTGCATTGCCTGCGGCATCAGCTATGCCGAGCTCACCCCGCGGCTCTTTTCCTTCAACAGTCCGCATGGGGCTTGCCCCGAATGCGATGGGCTGGGCTTCAAGCAGCACCTCGACCTCGACTTCATCGTGCCAGACCGCAGCAAATCACTCCGTCATGGGGCGATCCAACCCTGGGCTGGGCAGCAACCGGTGTACCTGCAACAGATGCTGGAGGCGCTGGCCAGCCATTATGCCTTTGATCTCGATACCCCCTTCGATCAGCTTCGCCCCACCGTTCAGGACGCCATTCTCTATGGCTCCCGCGGCGAAAAGATTCGGTTTTTCTATGACAAGGGGGGCAAGCGCCATCACTATCAGCAGGAATTTGAGGGGGTGGTGCCGTCTTTGGAGCGGAAGTATCTCACCGAGCGCGAGGCTTACGAAGGAGACGACCTCGAATCTTACATCAGCCTCAAGCCCTGTGCGCGGTGTCAGGGGGCACGCCTGCGGCCGGAAAGCCTGGCGGTCAGGATCGCCGGTAAATCGATCGCCGAGGTTACCGCGCTCTCGGTGCGGGAGGCGATGCAGTTCTGCAGCGCCCTGCAACTGACGCCCCAGCAGCTCTTCATCGCCGAACGCGTCCTGAAAGAGATTCGCGAGCGGCTCAAGTTTCTCGCCAACGTCGGCCTCGATTACCTGACACTCGATCGAGCCGCTGCCACGTTGTCAGGGGGTGAGGGCCAGCGGATTCGCCTGGCCACCCAGATCGGCTCGAGCCTCGTCGGCGTCTTATACATTCTCGATGAACCTAGTATCGGCTTGCATCCGCGTGATAATCGACGCTTGCTCGAAACCCTCGAACGTTTACGAGATTTGGGCAACACCGTGATCGTCGTCGAGCACGACCGCGACACTATTTTAGCCGGGGACTATGTCATCGATCTTGGGCCCGGGGCAGGCGTTCACGGTGGCTATATCGTGGCGCAAGGCACCCCAAATGACATCTGCCGCGACGACGCCTCGATCACCGGCCAATATCTATCGGGCCGCTTGGATATTCCCGTTCCAGTGACGCGACGACCTGGCAATGGGAAATTCCTCACCCTCGTCGGCGCGTCCGAAAATAATTTACGCGACATCACCGTAAAGATCCCGCTCGGCGTCTTCACGTGCATCACTGGGGTCTCCGGGTCCGGCAAAAGCACTCTGCTCATCGATGTGTTGTATCGGGCGCTGGCGCAGCGCCTCTATCGCAGCCCACTCAAGCCCGGTCGCCATCGGGAGCTCCGAGGCGTCGAACACGTTGACAAAGTCATCGACATCGATCAATCTCCCATTGGTCGTACACCGCGGTCTAACCCCGCCACGTATACCGGTGTCTTCACCGATATCCGTAACCTGTTCTCGCAGGTGCCAGAAGGCCGCATGCGCGGCTACAAGCCCGGCCGCTTCAGCTTTAACGTCAAGGGGGGACGATGTGAAGCCTGCCAGGGCAACGGCGTGATCAAGATCGAGATGCACTTTTTGCCTGACATCTATGTCAACTGCGACGTCTGCAAGGGCAAGCGCTTCAATCGCGAAACCCTGGAGATCAAATACAAAGGTAAAAGCATCGCCGAAGTGCTCGAGATGACGGTGGATGAGGCGCTGGCGTTCTTTGCCAACGTGCCACTGTTGAAGGAGAAGTTGGAAACTCTGTCGGACGTGGGTTTGGGCTACATCACGCTCGGCCAGGCAGCCACCACCCTCTCTGGTGGTGAGGCCCAACGGGTCAAGCTCGCCAAAGAATTGAGCCGGCGCAACACCGGCCGCACCCTCTACATCCTCGACGAGCCGACCACTGGCCTACACTTTGCCGACATTCAACAACTGCTCCATGTGCTGACTCGCCTGGTTGACCTAGGCAACACGGTGCTGGTCATCGAGCACAACCTGGATGTGATGAAGACCGCCGACTACATCATCGACCTCGGCCCCGAGGGAGGTGACGCAGGAGGCGAAGTTGTCGCCAGCGGTACGCCGGAGGAAGTGGCACGGGTGCAGCATTCGCACACAGGGCAGTTCCTGTCGGACGTCTTACAAGGCCCTCATGCGCGTAACCTCGCGATTGCCACCTAAGCGGTCCTGGCATCACCCCCTCTTTCATCGGGCTGGAGAACGCTTGCCGGCTTCCCGCCCGCGTCCAGATGATATGCGCACGCTGAAACTTGTGTTAGAATACGATGGCTTTGATTACTGCGGCTGGCAAGTGCAAGCTGCAGCCCGAACTCTGCAGGGTGTGATCGAAACAGCCCTGGAGAAGGTCCTGGGGGAGCACGTCCGCATCCATGGCGCGGGTCGGACCGATGCCAAGGTGCATGCCTTGGGGCAGGTGGCGAGTTTTCGATGTGCCTCTGAGATCCCTACCACGGCACTGCAGCGGGCCCTGAACAGTCTCTTGCCGCATGACATCGTAGTACATGAGGTGCGGGAGGTCCCGGCCGATTTTCATGCGCGTTTTTCGGCGCTGGGCAAAGTGTACGCCTATCGGATTCTGAATCGGCCCCTACGTGCGCCATGGCGGTTACGCTATGCCTGGCATATCCCGCAGGCGTTGGATCTAGCCGGGATGGCGCTGGCAGGGAGATGCCTACAAGGGGCCCATGACTTCAAGTCGTTCCAGGCGGCGGGGAGCAAGGTCAAGACTACGGAACGGACCTTAAGGGCGTTGACCATCGCCCGCGAGGGGGATGAGATCGTGATTTCCTGCACGGCCAACGGTTTTCTCCGCCACATGGTACGCAACATCGTGGGGACGCTAGTCGAAGTGGGACGCGGGGCACGTCCACCAGCTGATGTCCAACGCATTCTGGACGGACGCAATCGCCAATTGGCCGGGGCCACGGCCCCGCCTCAAGGCCTGTGTCTGATGCACGTCATGTACCCGTAAAGGGATCACGCATAGATCGACGCAGGTGCAGGCACATGATCTGTGTGTCTCGACATCCCTCCACGCTGGCTGTTTCGACCGCCTCTCTTGGAGATTAGGCAAATGTATCATCCGTCCTTCGACGCATTCAAAGCGAAAGCAACTCAGGGCAACCTGATCCCGGTCTACCGCGAGATCATGGCAGACCTTGAAACCCCGGTGGCGGCCTTTCTGAAGTTGGACAGAGGCGATTTTTCATTCCTCCTGGAAAGTGTCGAGGGCGGAGAGAAATGGGGACGCTACTGCTTCCTGGGAGGTGAGCCGTCGATCATCTTTCAAAGCAAAGGCCGGCGCGTGGAGGTCACGCGTGATGGGCAGTCGGAAGTTCAGGAGGGGGTGGACCCCCTAGACGTCCTCAAACAATTGATGGGGGAATATCATCCAGTCGAGGTCGAGGGTCTGCCGCGCTTCTTCGGCGGTGCAGTCGGCTATCTGAGCTATGATATGGTGCGCTTCTTCGAGCGTCTGCCGGATCGGACCGTCGACGATCTCAACGTTCCAGATTCGATGTTCATGCTCACCGACACCATCGTGATCTTCGATCATATGCTTCAGAAAATCAAGGTGGTGTCCAATGCGCTGGTCGACGGTCCGCCGGAGAAAGCCTACCAACAGGCGATTGCCAAAATCGAGCAACTGATCGCGCGCCTGCGCCAGCCACCCCCACTGCGACCCGCACGGCCACTGCCTGCGGGGCCCTTGACATTGACCTCCACCTTCACCAAAGAGGCCTATGAGCGGGTCGTGGAGCGTGCCAAGGAGTATATCCGGGCCGGCGACATCATCCAAGTAGTGCCGTCTCAGCGCCTGGAGACCGCGATCGATGTCGATCCCTTTGATATCTATCGCACCTTGCGGACGGTCAATCCCTCGCCTTACATGTTTTATCTCAAATTTGGCGACCTCAGGCTTGTCGGCTCATCACCAGAGGTCAATGTCCGCCTGGAGGGCTCGCTCATCGAGCTGCGGCCGCTGGCCGGGACACGGCGTCGAGGGCGGCACAGCGACGAAGACCTGGAAATCACCGCCGAGCTGATGCAAGACCCCAAGGAGCGGGCCGAACACATTATGCTGGTCGATTTGGGGCGCAACGATGTCGGCCGCGTGGCCAAGATCGGCAGCGTCAAGGTCACCGAACTGCTGCAGGTTGAAAAGTACTCCCACGTCATGCACCTGGTCTCGCATGTGGTGGGCGAGCTGGCTGAGGGCAAAGACTGCTACGATGTCATGCGCGCCACCTTCCCGCAGGGGACGGTCTCTGGGGCACCCAAGATCCGCGCCATGGAAATCATTGAGGAGTTGGAGCCAACGAAGCGTGGCCCATACGCCGGCGCCGTCGGTTACTTCAGCTATTCAGGGAACATGGATACCTGCATCGCACTACGCACCATGACGGTCAAGGGCAATACCGCCTTCGTGCAAGCCGGTGGTGGCGTGGTGGCGGATTCGGTTCCGGAGCTGGAATACGAAGAGACGCTGAACAAAGCCAGGGCGTTGATGCGTGCCATCGAGCTGGCGCAGGCAGGGTTTGAATAACGGCGCTACTGCCGACGCAGGCAGGCCTAAGCACCGACGCTATCGATCGCATAGGCATATGAGGGAGAGATGGGCATGATCGTGGCCGCGATCGGCAAGTTAGTTGAGCAGCAGGACTTGACAGAGGAGGAAGCCGCGCAAGCCATGCGGCAGATCATGGAGGGCGGAGCCACCCCAGCACAGATCGCCGCCTTTCTCATCGCCCTACGCAGCAAAGGGGAGACCATCGCGGAGATCACCGGCTGCGCCCGTGTCATGCGGGAGAAAGCTACGAGGATCCGCGCGCCATACCCCAACGTCATCGATACATGCGGCACCGGCGGCGACGGCTCGCAAACCTTTAATATCTCGACCACAGCGGCATTCGTCGTGGCGGGGGCTGGCGTGCCAGTCGCCAAACATGGTAACCGTGCCATGTCGAGTCGTTGCGGTAGCGCGGACCTCCTGCAGGCACTAGGGGTGGCGATCGAGCTCAGCCCCGAGAGGGCCGAGACGTGTCTGGCGGAGGTGGGTATCACATTTCTCTTCGCCCCCCTGTTCCACAGCGCCATGAAGCATGCCGTCGGCCCCCGCCGCGAGATCGGCGTGCGCACCATCTTTAACATCCTCGGTCCACTGACCAATCCGGCTGGGGCTAAACGGCAGCTTTTGGGCGTTTCCCGTCAGGAGTTCGCAGAGCCGATGGCACGCGTGTTGGGCAACCTCGGCTCCACACGAGCCTTTGTAGTGCACGGCGCCGATGGTCTGGACGAAATCACCATCAGTGGGGAAACCCATATCACCACCCTCGATACCGGCAGGATTGCCTCGTATACCATTACCCCCGAGCAATTCGGGCTCCGCCGAGCTCCTCTCGGTGCGTTAGCGGGCGGAGATGCGCCACAAAACGCGGACATTACCATGGCGGTGCTGGAGGGGAAGCAGGGGCCTCATCGGGATGTGGTCCTACTCAACGCTGCGGCAGCACTTGCCGTCGCTGGCACTGCCGCAGATCTGCAGGAAGGGCTCCAGCTGGCGGCCCATGCCATCGATTCCGGGACCGCTCTGGAAAAACTTCGATGCTTGCAGCGATTCACGCCTTAGCGACCCCCCATATCAGGCCCCGTTGACGATTCTCGCTGCTCAGGTGTCAGCATGACATTGCCCCTTGCTGGGTTGCGCGTCCTGGATTTAAGTCGAGTCCTGTCGGGTCCATACTGTACTATGCTGCTGGCCGACATGGGTGCCGAGGTCATCAAGGTCGAGGTCCCTGGCGAGGGGGATCTCACGCGTGGCAAGGGTGACCCAGAGTCAGAAGGACGCGGTGGCCAGCCGGTCTTCTTTGACCTCAATCGCAACAAGAAGAGCCTCACGCTCAACCTCAAGGCCGACGCGGGCAAGGAAATTTTCAAGCGCCTGTCGGAGACCGCAGATGTGTTGGTGGAGAACTACCGGCCGGATGTCATGGATCGGCTGGGGTTAGGGTACACCGTGCTCAGGCAGATCAATCCTCGGTTAATTTATTGCGGGATCTCTGGCTTTGGGAAGACTGGGCCCTACAGTCTCTGGCCGGCTTACGACCAAATCGCCCAGGGAATGTCGGGGTTGATGAGCGTCACTGGCGATCACCAGGGCGCCCCAATGCGCGTCGGGGTGTCCATTGCCGATAGTATCGCCGGGCTTTTCGCGGCTTGCGGGATTTTGCTGGCTTTAGCGCACCGTCAGCACAGCGGTCAGGGGCAGGAAGTTCAAGTGAACCTCCTCGATGGGCTCATCAGCATGTTCACAGCCCGTGCCTCGAATTTCCTGGAGAGCGGTGTGCTGGTCCCACCGGTGGGCAATCATCTTCATGACCTCGGCCCAGCGGGGACGTTCGAAACGCAGGACGGGTACATCAACATCACCGCCTGGCCTGATGCGGCGTTTCGTCGGTTGTGTGCCGCTCTCGAGTTGGGAGACTTGTGGCTCGACAGCCGTTTCGCGACGCCGCACCTACGCGCCACGCATCGTGAGACGCTTACTGACGTCCTCAACGCCACGCTGCGCTCGCGGACCACAGCGGACTGGATCGGCCTCCTCCATCAGCACCATATTCCCTGCGGCCCGATTCTCAACCTGCAACAGGTGTTCGCGGATCCGCAGGTCCTGCATAACGGCATGGTGCTTGAGCATCATCATCCCACGGCCGGGCATCGGCGATTGCTCGGGTCTCCGTTGCGGTTAAGCGAGGCCCCAATAGACATTCGCCTGCCAGCCCCGGCGCTGGGCGAGCATACGGAAGCACTACTGACCGGGCTAGGCTACTCTCCGGAGCTGATCGAAAAGCTCCGGGGTGACGGGGTGCTATAGCGCACCACGTGGGCCCTGGCGCGACCGGCTCGGCAGAGCTGTTTCTCCCTCGTGGACCTCTGATGCAGAGCCGTGATTATACCCTTCATGCTCGTTCACGCACTCCCCGCAGACAAACGAAGGTGCCACCTGTGCCCCGCGAACTCATGGCCTTTGACCTCAGGGCTCCATACAGCACGGTATTCAGTCCGCGCCATACGACCTGCTCCGCCGTGATTGGTCCTATGACTTCACCAAAGTGGGCCAGCGCCGTTGCGCCCATAACCATATGCCAGCCACTACGCCAGCCCCCGTTGCATCGGCCAGAAGGTCATAGACGCTCATCATGCGATGGGGTGTAAAGGCTTGGTGGAATTCGTCCAAAGCACCATAGACAACAACCAGGGTAGCTGCCCAGAAGACGAGAGAGGTGGAAGGGCGTGTAGCCCACGTCAAGCTTAGCGCGCGAATCAGCACAAATGTCAGGCCGCCATACTCGATGATGTGATAGAACTTATCGACTTGCGGTAGAGTCCAAGTCGAGACTAAGGGCGGATGCGACAGAGACGAAGCGACAAAGATACCGCCAGCGTACAACATCACCAGTGCCCAGGCACCGGTCAGCCGAAACAAAGGGTGCATACTAAGTAATTGTCCTCGTCCGCAAAGCGGACAGCTTGTGGGAGGTATTTTCGCGTCTGTGAGATGCGATTGTGGTATTGAACCACGAGCTTCGTTCAAGAATCTAGCAAATTGCCCTTCGCTACCGGCAAAAA
>Ga0081538_10002062_pt1 | contig 20068 bp, 20 predicted proteins | sample TabmetS5T2R1_FD_71022 | JGI IMG/M metagenome (GOLD analysis project Ga0081538, IMG submission 71022) | Tabebuia heterophylla rhizosphere microbial communities from the University of Puerto Rico - S5T2R1 | ecosystem: Host-associated > Plants > Roots > Rhizosphere ...
CGACCGAACGAGCCAGAACGGGAACTTCGCACTGCGGGGAGCCGACGCCAAGCGCAGTCGCGGGCGAGCCGTAAGGAGCACGTGATGTCAGCCGCTGAGATCCGCAGGCATCTCCTCGACCTCGCTTGCGAGCGCCTCGAGGCCGAGCGTCTGGGCATCGCCGCCAACCACGCCTACGTGGCCGATCTGGAGGCGGAGATCACCGTCTATCGGGCCGCCCTGGCGGGTGCCGCGGTCACGGAGATCGCGGTTTTACGAGGTGAGCTGTTCGGGAGGAACTACGGTTGACGCGCGCGGCCGTCCCCAGATTCCTCCTCGGCGGACCCGAATAGATTTGAACCACCCGTCGACGACTGGAGCAGTGATGGAGAGACGCAAGCTTGGATCGCTCGAGGTGTCTGCCCTCGGGCTCGGATGCATGGGAATGTCGGCCTTCTACGGCTCGGCTGACGAGGCTGAGGCGATCGCCACCATCCGGCGGGCGCTGGAGCTCGGGATCGGCTTCCTAGACACCGCGCAGCTCTATGGCCCGATGACAAACGAGGAGCTCGTCGGGCGTGCGGTCAAGGGCCGTCGCGACGACTACGTGATCGCGACGAAGTTCTCACGGCGGATGGATTCCGCGAAGCCGGGCGACATGTCGACCGTCGGTCCGCCCGACGGCTCCGTCGAGCACGTCCGCAGCTCGATCGACGGCTCGCTCGAGCGGCTCGGCACCGACTACGTCGACCTGTACTACCAGCACCGGGTCGATCCGAACGTCCCAATCGAGGAGACCGTAGGAGCCATGGCGGAGCTGGTCCAGCAGGGCAAGGTGCGTCACATCGGGCTGAGCGAGGCGGCGCCGGAGACGATCCGCCGCGCCCACGCCGTCCATCCGATCACAGCCGTCCAGACCGAGTACTCGTTATGGACCCGTGACCCCGAGCCCGAGGTGCTGCCGACCTGCCGCGAGCTGGGAATCGGTTTCGTGCCCTACTCGCCGCTCGGGCGCGGCTTCCTGTCCGGGCGCTTCAGGTCGCCGGACGAGCTCGACGAGGGCGACTTCCGCCGCCGCGGTCCTCGGTTCACCGGCGAGAATCTGAAGGCGAACCAGCGGCTGGCCGCAAAGGTGGCCGAGATCGCCGAGGAGAAAGGCATCACGCCGGCCCAGCTCGCGCTCGCCTGGGTGCTCGCCCAGGGCGACGACCTCGTCCCGATCCCCGGCACGAAGCGGCAGAGGTACCTCGAGGAGAACGCCGCCGCAGTCGACGTCGCGCTGAGCGATGACGACTTGGCGCGAATCGAGGCCGAGCTGCCCGCGGTGGCCGGCGATCGGTACGACGAGGCCGGCATGGCGACGGTCAACCGCTAAGGGACGACGGCGGCCGTACCGAGCGCGCGCGTGATACCTGATCGTCGCCGCGAATCAGATCTTCCGCCGCGGCCCCGTTCAGTTCGGCCGCACGAGCTGCATGGGCACGAGCTCGTAGGTGCATGTGCCGCTCTGCACCGCGGGATCGCGCTCTCCGATCGCCCGGGCCTCCCCCTCCTCGTCCACGTCGAGGAGCCCGAGCCCCCAAGGGTCCTTGGGGTCGAGGACCGGGCCGAACGCGAGCGCGACCCGGCGGTCCAGCAGGTCCTGCCAATAGCCGACGTGGCGGCCCATCACCTCAGCCTCCTCGGGACTCATGTCCTGGGCGAAGGTGGGGCGCGGTGGCAGCAGCCGGTACAGGAAGGGCATGCGGTTCCGAACTATGCCAGCACATGCGCACGCTTAGGGCGGGACCGCGGGCGCGCCGTCCGAGGCGCGATCTGGCTGTCGCTCGCCGCGTGTGTGTAGTCAACCAACCGCCGGCGCCACGAAGTCCGCCGTGACGATCTGGCGCGCCGGCTACCGCCTCGAGGTGCCCTGAGCGAGCTGCGCCGCCGATCCGTCGGTCAGGCCCTACCCGGTCGGCGTCTCATAGCCCGCTCATGTTCGCCCGCGAGGCTGGCGGACCTATGAGACAAGGTCCGCTGGCCGGCCGCTATCCCGCGGTGGCGGCAATGGTCGTTTTCGCTCTAATCCCCTACCTGGTGCTCTCGGCGGCGCTGCAGCCGATCACTCCGTTCATCGCCGGGCAGCTCCATTTAAGCGCGCACGCGATGAACCTGACGGAGGGCATGGCAAACGCCGGCTATGCGCTCGGCACCGTGCTGTCGGTGCAACTCGCCCAGCACCTGCCGCAGCGCCGGATGCTGATCGTCTACGCCGCCGTGCTCTTGATCGGCTCGCTGGTGGCCGCAGCGGCGACCGGACCGGTGCCGTTCATCGCCGGGCACGTACTGCAGGGGGTGTGCACCAGCCTGCTGCTGATCGCGGCCGTGCCGCCGCTGATCATCGGCTATCCGGCGTCGAAGCTGCGTCCGACGGCGCTGATCATGAACATGGCCATCTTCGGCGCGATCGCGCTGGGCCCGCTCATCGGCGGCATCCAGGCCGACGCCCACGCCTGGCGGCCGCTGTTCTGGGTCGTCGCGGGCATCGCTGCCGCCGCGCTGGTCCTGTCTTTGCTGACGTTCGAGGACGCTCCGCCTGCTGACCGCGCCGCGCCATGGGATCCCGTCTCCGTGGGACTGGCCGCGGCAGGCTGCCTGGCCGCTTTCTATGGGGCGTCGGAGCTCCTCACCAGTCGGTTTCTGGACGCCTCCGCGTTCGCGCCGCTCGTCGGTGGTTTGGCGCTCATCGTCCTGCTCTTGGTCCACCAATACCGCGCAAAGCGCCCGCTGTTGATCGTGCGCCCCCTAACAAGCACGCTGCCTGTGACCGGGATAGCGGTAGCCATCTGTGCCGCCGCTGCCTCGGTGTCGGCGATCGCATTGACGGGTGCCGCGCTACAGGATCGTTACTCGCCGCTGCACGTCGGGCTCCTCTACCTGCCCGAGCTCGGCGGCGCGGTGATCACGGCCGTCGTGTTCGCCGCCCTCTTCCAGACGCGGCTCATCCATCACTTCGCGCTGACCGGCCTGCTCTTCCTCAGTGCCGGGATCCTTGTCGTCGGCGGCGTACTCCCGCCGACGCCCGGGCGCACGCTGATCGGGTCGGGACTGATCGGCGTCGGCGTCGGGGCCTCGGTGGTCCCGGCGCTGTTCATCGCCGGCATGTCCCTTCGCAACGCCGCCATTCAGCGGGTGTTCGCGATCATCGAGCTGCTGCGGGCAGTGGCCGCGTTCATGACCGCGCCGATTCTGCTTCACCTCGCCATGACCGTCGGTCACGGCCAGGCGGCCGGCATCCGCACCGCTCTCTGGGTCTGCTTCGGGCTCTCGGCCGGCGGTGCGCTACTTGCAGTCTCCCTCTACGCGCTCGGCCGGGTGCGCCCGCCGACGCCCGTGTTGGAGCGCTGGTTCGGCGGCGAGGAGCCGGCGTGGGACTCCCCGCCGCTGCTTGCCGCGATCCGCCGCGACCCGGCCAAGCGGCGAGCCCCGCTCGCCCGTAGAGCGAGGACGGAACCATGAGAGCCATAGAGTTCGGGCCCGTCGTCTTCGCCTGCGCCGGCTCGGAGCTCGCCAAGGCGGCGAGCGGGCTGATCGTGTATCGCCGCGACTGAGCGGGCCGCTCCGGCCACCCGAGTGGGCGAGCGGCGCCGCGACGTTGCGAAACCGTTGCGTCGAGGTGTTGTGCCGTAACCGTGGGCGGCGCATCATGCTGCCCGATATGTCACCTCGAGATCTCACGCCGATCGATGTCGCCGTCGTCGGGTCGCCCGACGATCCGCGGGATGAGGTGCCCGCGCCCGAGGGCATCCGGATTCATCGCGTGCCGTCGCTGCATCCGGACGACGTGGTCACGCTTCCAAGCGGGCTGCGTGTCACAAGCGTCTCACGCACGCTCATCGATCTCGCCGATGACCTGACGCGGGACGAGTTGCGGGATGCCTTCGCCGCGGCTCGGCGCCGCGGGCTTCTCGACATGGACGCGCTGCGCAGGTCACGCGCACGCGTCGAGTGGCGGCCGTCACTGGCGATGCTCGACCGCATCATCGCTGAGTTCGAGGGCTGAGCCCGGATCTGTCGCGCCGAAGCTTTAGAGGATCGCGATCCGCAGCGTGGCCGACGTGATCGCGGCCCGCGCCAGATCGCCGACTCATCGACGTCTCATCGAGGCTGGCTGGACTCGGGCCCATGGAAACAGCAGCTAAGCGGCCCGGTCTGGTGGCGCGCGTGTCGCGGTGGTGCGTCGAGCACCGGCGGCGCGCGCTGATCGTCTGGGTCCTCCTCCTCGTCGTGGTCCTCGCAGTCTCGAGCGCCGTGGGCACTCGCCAGGCGAACGAGTTCTCGCTGGGCGGAACGGAGTCCCAGCGGGCGCAGGACCTTCTGAGGCGCGATTTCCCCGCCCACTCCGGCGACGTCGATCAGATCGTCTTCCACGCGCGCAACGGTCGAATCACCGATCCCGCGATGCGCGGCCGCATCGACGCCGCGGTCGCCCGGGTCGCACGGCTGCCGCACGTGAGCGGAGTCACCAGCCCGTACGCCGCCGGAGGCCACGCAATCTCCCGCGACGGGCGAATCGCGTTCGCCACCGTGACCTTCGACAAGCAGGCGCCCGGGCTCTCGAAGCCGACCGTCGAGCGGGTGATCTCTGCTGCGGAGAAGGCGCGCGCGCCGGATCTGCAGGTCGAGCTCGGCGGCCCGGCGATCGAACAGACCCAAGACGCGTCTTTCGGCACGGCCAGCGCGGTGGGGCTCGCGGCGGCGATTGTGGTGCTGTTGATCGCCTTCGGGTCCTTCCTCGCGATGGGGCTGCCGATCGTCACCGCGCTTCTGGGCCTCGGTACCGCGTTCGGCGCGATCGCCCTCGTGTCGCAAGTCGTGAAGATGCCGGACTTCTCGAGCGAGCTTGCGGCGATGATCGGCCTCGGCGTAGGGATCGACTACTCGCTGTTCGTCGTGACCCGCTTCCGGGAGAGCCGCCGCCGCGGCCACGACGTCCGGCCGGCGACCGTCGTCGCGATGGACACCGCGGGCCGTGCCGTCCTGTTCGCGGGCTCCACGGTCATCATCGCGCTGCTGGGCATGCTCGTGCTCGGCATGAGCTTCCTCGACGGCCTCGCGGTCGCCTCGGCGATCGCCGTGCTGTTCACGATGCTCGCCGCGCTCACGGCGCTGCCGGCGCTGCTGTCGCGGATCGGCGGACGGATCGGCCGCCGTCGGCGAGCCGCCCACACGGGCGCCACCACGGTCGAGGACGCCATCGCGGGCGGCTTCTGGGCGCGCTGGGCGCGGCTGATCCGGCGCCACCCGTGGCCGGCGGCGACCTGTGGGCTGGCGATCATGCTCGTCATCGCGGTGCCGGCGCTGTCGCTGCGCATGGGCCTAGGCGACGCCGGCAACGACCCCGCGGGCACGACCACGCGCAAGGCCTACGACCTGCTCGCGGAGGGCTTCGGCCAGGGCTTCAACGGTCCGCTCGAGGTCGTCGTCCGGCTGCCCCACCCCAACGACACGACCGCGCTCGGCCGCGTCAGCACGGCGTTGCGCGCGACCCCAGGCGTCGTCTCCGTGGCGCCGCCGCAGGTGAGCCCGGGCGGCCGGACGGTGCTCTACCAGGCGTTCCCGCGTTTTGCGCCGCAGTCCCAGGCGACCACCGACCTGGTCAAGGCCCTGCGCGACAAGGTCCTTCCCCCGGTCGCGCAGAAGAGCGGCGCGACCGTCCTGGTGGGGGGCGGGACCGCGGCCAGCATCGACTTCACGCACGTCCTGTCGAACAAGCTGCCGTTGTTCATCGCCGTCGTCGTCGGGCTGGCCGCGCTGCTGCTCCTGCTCGTATTCCGCTCGCTCGTCATCCCACTCCAGGCCGCGATCATGAACCTGCTCTCGATCGGCGCGGCGCTCGGGGTCACCGTGGCGGTCTTCCAGTACGGCTGGCTGGACGGCCTGCTCGGCGTCGACAAGGGCCCGATCGAATCCTGGCTTCCCGTGATGCTCTTCGCGATCGTGTTCGGACTCTCCATGGACTATGAGGTCTTCCTGGTCTCGCGCATCCACGAGGAGTGGCGGCGGCGGCGCGATGCGTCAGCGGCGGTGGTCGAAGGGGTCGCCACGACCGGGCGTGTGATCACCGCCGCAGCGACCATCATGGTCTGCGTCTTCCTGGCGTTCGTGCTCCTCCCGGAGCGCGCGGTCAAGGAGTTCGGGCTCAGCCTCGCCGTCGCGGTGTTCCTCGACGCGTTCGTGATCCGCAGCCTGCTGCTGCCGGCGGTGCTGGAGATCCTCGGCCGCTGGACCTGGGCTTTCCCCAGCCGCCTCGGCCGCAGGCTGCCGCGGGTGACCGAGCCGGAGCCGCAACCGGCTGTCGAGCCAGAGACCGCGTAGGCCACCCCAGCGCCCTGGGCGCCATCCCCTACCCCGCCGCAACCCGCAGGTGGGCGAGCGGCTCGTCGCGCACCCCGACGTCGGCGGAGAGACATTCGACTAGCTGCTTGCGCTGGCCGGCGTGCTTGTGAGCGCTCTCATCGTGGATTCACCTGGCGGAGCGACGCTCCACGCGTGCCCGCCAATGACCACAGCGCCGATCGTCTCGACCCCGCTCTCCTGAAGCTCGCGGGGATCGTCCTGGTCGGGGCGGTCCCGCTCCAGCTCGACATCACGATCGTGAACGTCGCGATCGACGCGCTCGGGCGCGACCTCCATGCCTCGCTCTCGACGATCCAGTGGGTCTCGACCGGCTACCTGCTGGCGCTGGCGATGGTGATCCCGCTGGTCGGCTGGTCGGTCGACCGCTTCGGCAGCAAGCGGATGTGGATGCTCTCGCTCGCGCTGTTCCTGGCCGGATCCGTGCTCTGCGGCCTCGCCTGGTCGGCCGGCAGCCTGATCGCGTTCCGGATCCTCCAGGGCTTGGGGGGCGGCATGTTGTTCCCGCTCCTCCAGACGATCCTCGCCCAGGCGGCTGGACCGCAGCGTCTGGGCCGGCTGGCGGCGACGATCGCCGTGCCGGCGCTGCTCGCCCCGGTCGTGGGCCCCGTGATCGGCGGGCTGATCCTCGACGGCCTCAGCTGGCGCTGGATCTTCTTCATCAACGTCCCGATCTGCGCAACCGCCCTCCTGCTGGCCTGGCGATATATGGACGTTCCCGCCGAGCGCGGCGAGCACCCACTCGACGCCCTCGGGCTGGCGCTGCTCTCTCCCGCCCTCGCGGCGATCGTCTTTGGCTTCTCGGAGGCCGGCTCGCGGGGAGGTTTCGGAGGCGGCCACGTGATCGTCCCGCTCGCGGTCGGGGTAGCCCTGCTCGCCGCGTACGCCGGCCACGCCTTGCGGGCGAGGATCGAGCCTCTCATCGACCTGCGTCTCTTCCGGGCGCGCTCGTTCACTGGCTCGGCGGGCGTGATGTTCATCGCCGGACTGTCGATGTTCGGTGCGATGCTCCTGCTGCCGCTCTACTATCAGCAGGCCCGCGGTCAGAGTGCCCTCGATGCCGGCCTCCTGCTCGCGCCCCAGGGCCTCGGCATGATGTTCGCGCTGCCGATCGTCGGCCGCCTTACGGACAGGATCGGCCCGCGGCCGATCGTGCTGACGGGCATGGTGCTCGCGACGGTCGCGACGATCCCCTACGCGGTGGTCGGCTCCGGAACCAGCGAGGTCGCGCTCGGTGCCTGGCTGGTGGTGCGGGGCGCCGGCCTCGGCGCGGTGTTCGTCCCGGCGATGGCCGCGACCTACTACGGCCTGAGGAACGAGGAGTTCCCCCGGGCAACGAGTGCGGTCCGCAGCTTCCAGCAGGTCGGCGCCTCCTTCGGCACCGCCGTGCTCGCCGTGATTCTCCAGCACCAGCTCACCGCGCACGCCACGGCGGGTCCGAGCGGGCTGGCGACCGCTTTCGGGCACACGTTCTGGTGGGCGGTCGGCTTTACCGCGCTGGCGCTGGTCCCGGCGCTGCTCCTGCCGCAGAGGCGGCCCGAGTCGGCGCCCGAGGCCGGGCTTCCGGCCGGCGCGAAGGCCGCCGAGGCACCCGCCGCCTGAAGGCGGCGGCGGCTCAGCGCGGGTAAGCCGCACGCGCGTGCGGGATCACTACCCGCCTCAGCCACGGTCGGGAGAGCTTCGCCGCGGCTCATCGGCCTCTCATCAGCAGCCGTTCAAATCAGCCGCATGGAGCGAGCGCTCGTCCGAGGAAGCAGAAACGGAGCCGGACGGACCGATCGGCCGGCCATCGCGGTGGCCGGCCTCCGGAAGAGCTACGGCGCGACCGAAGTGCTACATGGGATCGACTTCGACGTGCGCGCCGGCGAGGTCTTCGGATTCCTCGGCCCGAACGGCGCCGGCAAGACCACCGCGATCGAGATCCTCGAGGGTTACCGCGAGCGCAGCGCGGGAGAGGTGACGGTGCTCGGCGTCGACCCCGAGTGGCCGACCCGCGCCTGGCGCGACCGGATCGGGCTCGTTTTGCAGGAGTGCGAGCTCGACCCACTCCTCACGGTCGCCGAGACACTGTCGCTCTACTCGAGCTTCTACAGGGCGCCGCGCTCCGTCGACGACACCGCCGCGCTCGTGGGATTGACCGACAAGCGCGACGATCGCGTGCGCACGCTCTCCGGCGGCGAGAAGCGACGGCTCGACGTGGCGGTGGCGCTCGTCGGCAACCCAGAGCTCCTGTTTCTCGACGAGCCCACCACGGGCTTCGATCCATCGGCCCGCCGCGACGCCTGGAAGATGATCGACGGCCTCAGGGCGCTCGGCAAGACGCTTTTCCTCACGACCCATTACATGGACGAGGCCCAGCACCTCGCCGATCGCGTCGCGATCTTGCGCGAGGGCCAGATCGTCGCCATCGGCAGGCCGACCGAGCTGGCGCCCGCCGGCGCTACGAGCACGGTGATCAGCTTCCGGCTACTGGACGAGGTCTCGATCGACGAGCTCCGGGCGAACGTGAGCGCCCCGATCGAGACCGCGGGCGGCATCGTGTCGCTCCGAACGGAGAACGCTCAGCACGTCCTGTACGAGCTCACGTCCTGGGCGGAGCGGGAGCGGGTGGAGCTGGTTGGGCTGGAGGCTCGCCGGCCGACGCTCGAGGACGTGTTCCTCGAGCTGACGGGAGCGAACGATGGTGTCACGTAATTCGAGATCCGCGAGCGAAGCGACCGGCCTTGAATCAAGTAATTCGAAATCCGCGAGCGAAGCGACCGGATTTGGCCTCCGGCTGGTGCTGACCCAAACTCGCTACGCGCTGCTACTGAGCTTCCGCGATCCCCGCGCGGTCGTCTTCGGCATCGCCTTCCCCATCGTCCTGCTGGTGATGTTCAACGCGATCTTCGTCTCGGGCTCGAGCGACACGGTCCACTTCGCCGGCGGCACGATCTCGGGACAGGCCTACTTCACGGCGGGGATTGCCGCGTACGCGATCGGCCTCTCGACGTTCACCACCCTCGTCGTGGGACTGACCACCCAGCGGGAGGCCGGTCAGCTCAAGCGGCTCCGGGGAACGCCGATGCCGCCGTGGACCTTCCTCGCCGCTCAGGTTCTCCGCTCGGTCGTCCGCGGCCTGATGACGGTCGTCGCGCTATTCGCGATCGGCGCCATCGCCTTCGGGGTCCACCTGTCGGCGGAGCGACTCGTGGGCCTGGTCGCCTACGTCGCCCTCGGCACCGCCGCCTTCACGACACTCGGCATGGCCGTCACGGCGCTCACACCGACCGCCGAGGCCGCGTCCGCGGTCGGTCCCTTCGCGGTCGTGATCCTGTCGTTCATCTCCGGCGTCTTCATCCCGGTCGACCAGATCCCGAACTGGCTCGAGTCGGTGGGCAAGGTCTTCCCTCTCTACCACCTGGCGGACGGGCTCCAGACCTCCCTCGTTTCGGGCGGCGGCACGGGCCTCGCCACGGGCGACGTCGTGTCCCTCGCGCTCTGGGGCTTGGCCGGGCTCTTGATCGCAAAGCGCCACTTCCGCTGGGAGCCCCAGGCGGCGAGGGGTTAGTCGATGCGCGTGTCCCCCAAACCCCGCCTGCCCAAGCCGATCGCCGCCGCGCGCGCGCGGGTATTCGTCGAGGCATGGCCCGAGGACGTCTTCTGCGTCTTCATCGAGGAGGTCGGCCTGGGCTTGCGCAGCACCGGCTGGTCCTCGATCGAGCCGGGGCGCGGGCGTTACCTACGCTTCAACCGGGACGTTTCAGGCCGCTTCGTCGAGGCGTACGACGCGGTCGCCGATACGGGCGAAGAGCTGGGCCGCGTGACCGCGTGGCAGCCCGGCGCGCGCGTGGCGTTCGGCTGGCGGCAGATGGACTGGCCGCAGGGAGTGTCGACTGAGGTCGACGTCCGCTTCGAGCCGGTCTTCGGCGGGACGTTGTTGTCTGTCGAGCATTCCGGCTTCGGGACTCTTGGCCCGGACCTCGAGCGGTCCCCTAGCGAGTACCGCGCCGCCTGGAACGAGGCGATTGGGTGGGTTGCCCGGCGCGTGCGACTCGAGTCCTCAGCGCACAGAGAGCTCCTTGGTAGCGGATCCCCCAGCGAGCGGAACGGGGGCCCCTTGCGGAGCGGGCCCCCGTCCCTCTCTCATCGAATGTGATGCTGACTATCAGCCCGCTGCGGGAGCCAGGCTGGCACTCTGCGGCTTGCCCGAGCGGTCGCGCGGGGGGCGGCCGGCGAGCACGATCAGGCCGGCCGCGACGGCGAGCAGCAACGTCCCGCCGCCGACCGCGCTCCAGCCCAGCTCCTCCAGGAACGGGACCTTCGCCCCGGCGCTGACATCGGCCTCGACCCCCGAGGACCCGTCGGCGTTCATCACCACGACCGACCAGTCGCCGTCCGCGACGTCCCAGTCGAGCGTCCGCTCCCCGGGTCCTTGGGTCGAAGCGGCCCAGATCTCCCGCTCGGCGGGTGGAGCCGGCCGACGTTCGCCGTCGTGGGAGCTGTAGCTCGCATCGAACGGCCAGTAGTCGATGTCGCTCACCGACGTGTGGGCCACGCCGGCCAGGTACTCGGACACGTCGTCCGTGCGGGCAATCCCGGCGAAGATCGGCTTGTCGCCGTCGGACGAGACCTTCAGACGGATCTCGCCCATGTCGTTGGTCGCCAGCACCGACTCGGCCCCGTCGAGGTCGATGTCGAGGTTCTCACTGACGAGGGCGTGCGAGTTCGCGTCGAAGCGCTGACTCGCGGTCGAGAGATAACCCTCGTCGTCCTTCTCGGATTCGCCCCAGAGCGCGAGGCCGCCTACAGCGAGCGCGCCAGCGGCCAGCAGGCCGGTGACGGTGCCCGCCACGATTAGGGCGGTCCGCGCGCCCCGCGAGCGCCGGGGCGGATTGTGGGTGTTGGTTTCGTTCATTTGTCTCTCCGATTCAAGGTTTGGGTGCGTTACGAAGCCAACGCTCGCAGCCGGCCGGCGCCGCGTCGCTGGTGCCAGCAGGCGTTGGGCGGTGCGGCTACCCGCCGCCCGCAAAGCTGATCGCGTACGCGACGAACGCGACGCACAGCAGCACGACGCCGGCGTAGTCCGTGGAGGCGCGCAGGTCCGGCGGCCGGGCCAGCAGTACCAGCGCCAGCAGCACGAACGGATCGAAGTACTTCTGGTACACGAGCCGCACTGGAAGCGCTGCGATGAGGAATGCCGCCAGGTACACGGCGGGCAGCGATCCCACGCCCGCCCGCCGGACGAGCAGCCAGATCGCGACGCAACCGAGCGGCACGAGCAGCCAGAAGAGGAGCGACGTTCCGGCCACCACGGGCAGACGGTCGGAGATCTTCCAGAGGTAGCCCGCGTCGCCCGCCTGACCCGGCACGATCGGCTCATACGCGAGGGGCGAGATCGCGAGCAGCAGCACACCGATGACCGCCGCCGCAAGAAGCTGGAGGCCGGGCGACGGCGTTCCGCGTCCCCGCAAGGCACTCGCGGCTCGGCGGAGCGTCACGACCGCTCGACCGGGCACGGTCAGCAGGGCCCGCGCCTGGCGGAGCAGGCTAGGCCCGAAGAGGACCGCCGCGTACGCGCCAAGGAGGGCAACCGTGAACCCGACCGTTCTCAGGGTCAGGGCATCGCGACCCACACCGGGGCGATCCGTGCAGAGGCCGCACGAGGCGGGGTCGGCGCTCGGCGGTACGAGCCCGCCCCACTCAACGATGAGCGCGGCCACCGGGACGAGCGCGACGCCGAGCGCGGCGGCGCCGGCCGCACGGCGACCCACGGGCGCGACGCTGCGAACCAGGAACCACGCCGCCACGAGCACCAGCCACGCGAACGACTGGCGCGTCAGGACGGCTGCGCCGATCCATAGGCAGGCCACGGCAAACGTGACGAGCGACCCGTCGGCCCGGAAGCGATGAATCCGCTCCAGGGCGAGCAGGGCGAAGAGGATTGCCAGGTTATCGGTGAGGAGCGTGAACGAGGCCCCGAAGAAGTACGGCGAGAGGACGAAGACGAGAGTGAGCGCGAAGGCCTGCCACGGCGCGAGCGGCGTGGCCCTGCGCAGGAGCCGCAGCAGCGCGAGCGCCGCCCCGTAGGAGAACACGACGTTGAGCAGCCGCAGCTTCCACAGGTCGAACCCGACGAGCTCGCCCCAGGCGACCGTGAGCACGTGATAGAGCGGCGTCTGGGCGGACGGGTAGTTCGAGAAGTCGAACCGCTCCGAGAGCTGGAGGATCGTTGGCAGCTGGTAGACGCGGGCGTCGCTTCCGTGGAACGTGTCGATCTCGACCGTGAGTCCCTTGAGGACCACGACGCCGATCAGGAACGGGATTGCCAGGAGGGCGGGGAACAGCCAGCCCGGCGGGGCGCCCAGCGCGGTGCGCGAGCGGGCGACCGCATGTGCCGCGCCGGTCATCCCTCCGGCAGCGGTCGGGGCGGCCGAAACCTCGGCACCACCTCGACCGCCACGATCGCGGTCATGATGAGGGCGGCGCCGAGCCAGCCGGTCACGGTCAGCCGCTCGTCGTTCAAGAGCCACCCGAACAGGCCGGCGAACGCGGGCTCCGAGGCCAGGATGAGCGCCGTGCGTGCCGGCGGCGCGTGCTGCTGGGCAAACGACTGGACGAAGAACCCGAGCGCACTCGCCACGAGGGAGGTGACGATCAGCGCCGACCAGACCGTCGACCCCGCCGGCGCCTCGAGCTGGCCTGCCGCCGCGCCGATCGCGAGGCACGTCGAGCCGACCACTCCGAGCTGCACCGCGAGCAGCGCGCCGACGTCGAAGCGCTCGACGGCGCTCGCCGTGGCCAGGATGTGCGCCGCGAGCGAGATCGCGCAGAGCAACACCAGGCCGTCGCCGCGGAGATTGAACTCGCCGCCGGCGCCCGTGAGCAGCCAGAGCCCGAGCATCGAGACAGCCGCCGCGGCCCACGCGATCGCGGGGATCCGCTGGCGCAGGAACACCGCTCCCAGGACCGGAGTCAGCACGACGAAGAGGCCGGTGATGAAGCCGGCATTGGAGGCGCTCGTCTCCTCGAGCCCGAGCGTCTGAAAGATGTAGCCGCCGGTCAGGAAGACTCCCATCACGAGGCCCGCACGCCAGCCCTGAGGCGGAAGCGCGCGTAGCTGGCGGTGGAAGATAACCGCGACGATCAGCGCCGCCGGGATGAACCGGTAGGCGAGGAAGGCCATCGTCGGCAAGAGCGCGATCGCGTCCTGAACCATCACGAAGGTCAGGCCCCACACGGAGGCGATCGCGATCAGCGCGAGCTCGGCGAACCGCCGCAGCGTGGTCTCACTCATGCTCTGCCGAGTCGCCGCCGACCCTCGGGACACATCCGCCGCAGTGGGCACTCCGGGCAGCGCGGAGCACGCGCGATGCACGTGCGCCGCCCGTGCCTGATCAGGAGCACGTGGACCTCGTAGGCGTCGTCCGGGTCGACCAGCCGCAGCATCTCGTCGTGAGCCTCGTCGAAGGAGGCCCGCGGGCGAAACAGGCCGAGCCGCGACGCCACCCGATAGACGTGCGTGTCCACCGGCACCTCCGGCCGCCCGAACGAGAACAGCAGCACGCACGCCGCCGTCTTACGGCCGACCCCCGGAAGGTCGCAGAGGTAGTCGCGCGCCTCCACGATCGGCGCGTCTTCGAGCCACTGGAGATCGTCGTCCCCAATGGCCTCGAGGATCCGCTTGATGCGCACCGCCTTCGTCGGCGCGAGCCCGCCGGGCCGGATCGCGTCCTCGATCTCGGCCACCGGTGCGTCCCGCACGGCGTCCCACGAGGGGAAGCGTTCGCGCAGTCGCGCCCAGGCGACGTCGCGGTTGCGGTCGTTCGTGTTCTGGGAGAGCACGGTGAGGATGAGCTCGTCGATCGGCGCGCGATGAGGATGCAGGACGGGACGGCCGTACTCCCTTCGGAGCCGGTCGCGGATCGCACGCATCCTGCGGCGGTCGGCCATGCGCGAGGATGGTATGAACCGCGGCCGTGGAGATCGCGGGGAGTCACGCAGAGGTGGCCGGGATCGAGACCTACTGGCTGCGGGCGGGCGAGGCGCCGACCCTCTTTCTGCACGGCGTCCCCACAGCTTCATTCGACTGGCTGCCGCTGCTCGACCGCGTCGGCGGCGTCGCGCCGGATCTCCCCGGCTTCGGTCGCTCCGGCAAGCCGGCGGAGTTCGACTACTCGATCCGGGGCTACGACCGCTGGCTCGAGTCGTTCACGGCGCACGCCGGACTCGAGCGCTTCTCGCTCGTCATCCACGACTGGGGCGCAGTCGGGCTCGCTCTCGCGCAGCGCTTCCCCGAGCGGATCGACAGGGTAGTCATGTTCAGCACCGTGCCGTTCCTCCCTGGCTTCGCCTGGCACCGCCTCGCGCGGGGCTGGCGGACGCCGCTCGTCGGCGAGCTCATCATGGGGTTCGCGACCCGCCGCGCGTTCCGGCGCTCGCTCCCGCCTGCGATCGCCGACCAGGCCTGGGACGCCTTCGATCACGGAACGCAGCGGGCGATCCTGAAGCTCTACCGCGCATCGCCGCCCGAGGAGCTCGCGCGCGCCGGCGCCAGCCTCGGCGAGCTCCGCTGCCCGGCCCTCATCCTGTGGCCGGCCCGGGATCCATACATCCAGGCGGAGTTCGGCTCGCGCTACGCCGAGACGCTCGGGGGAGAGACACGGCTCGAGCTCGTCGACACGGGCCACTGGAGCTGGCACGAGCGGCCGGAGCTCGTCGAGCGGGCGGCGTCATTTCTAAGCTAGCCTCCTTCCTCGTGCGTCGAGCCGTGCTCTCCTCCGTCACGGCGCCGCCACGCGCTCCCGGCCCGGCGCCGGCGGAGCGGACCCCCTTGCGGCGATTCCGGCGCGGCGGCCCCGAGCCTGCCCTGTCGCGGTACCGGCGCGTCGACTGGTGGAAGCTGGCGCCCGTGCTGCTCGCGGTGGCAGCGGCGATCTTCTACCTGATCTGGCAGCCGCGCACGGTCGACCTGGCGGCGCACACCTTCCGGGCCGAGCTCTTCGGCGAGGAGGGCTTCACGGTCTGGAACGGCCAGTGGTATGGGGGCCACCACACACCCGCCTACAGCATCCTCTCGCCACCGCTCGCGTGGTTCCTCGGCCCTCCGCTCGCGCTAGCGGTCGCGGCCGTCGCCTCGGCCGCACTGTTCCCGCCGTTGATGCGGGGGGCGTTCGGTGATGAGCGCGCGCGGTGGGGCTCGATCTGGTTCGGCGTCGGCAGCGCGACGCTGCTGTTCACGAGCCGCCTTCCGTTCGCGATCGGGGTGGCGTTCGGTCTCGCCGCGCTGCTCGCCCTACAGCGGAGGCGCTACGCGCCCGCGATCGTCCTGGCCGCGCTATCCCCGCTCGGCAGCCCCGTGGCCGGGCTCTTCTTGGCGATGGCGGGCGTCGCATACGCGCTTGCGACACGGAGAGACCACCGCAAGTGCCTCGAGGGGCTCGCGATCGCCGCTGCGGCGTTCATCCCGCCGGTGTTCCTCGCGTGGGCGTTCCCGGAGGGAGGCTGGGCGCCGTTCCCGGAATCCGCGTACCTGCCGATCCCGCTCTTCGCGCTCGCCTGCCTGCTCGTCATCCCCCGTGAAGAGAGCGCGCTGCGCTGGGGCGCCGCCCTCTACGGGCTCGGCGCGACGCTGGCGCTCATCATCGAGACCCCGATGGGCGGCAACGCCGTCCGCCTCGGCGCCCTCTTCGGCGGCCCGGTGCTGCTCTACGCGCTGTGGGGCCGGCCGTGGACGCGGCGGTGGTGGGCGCTGCCGATCCTCGCGGCCGGCTTCGCCGCGCTCGCGTTCTGGCAGTGGTCCCCGGCGGTGCGCGACGTGATCAAGTACCTCGAGGACCCGGCCGCAAAATCCGACTACTTCGAGCCGTTGCGCGAGTACCTCTTCACGCTGCCGGACCAGCGGCGGATCGAGATCCCGTTCACGCGCAGCCACTGGGAGGGCGCCGAGGTGGCCCTCGAGGCCCCGCTCGCGCGTGGCTGGCTGCGCCAGCTCGACACCGGACTGCATCCGATCTTCTACCGGGAGGGGCTCAACCGCCTCACCTATGCGAGCTGGCTGTCGGACAACGCCGTGCGCTACGTGGCGCTGCCGTCGGCGAAACCGGATAAGAGCTCCTATGGTGAGCGCGCGCTCATCGAAAAGGGCCTGCCGTACCTCCGCTTGCGGTGGGAGTCGGACGACTGGCGGGTGTACGAGGTGCTGCTCCCGGCGCCGCTCGTGATCCCGCAGAAGGACGCGAACATCGTGCTCGAGCAGCTGGGCTCCGACGAGCTGCTGCTCGACGTCCGCCGGCCCGGCGCGGCGATCGTGAAGGTGCGTTGGACCCCGTACTGGTTCGCGTCGAACGCGTGCATCGAACCGCACGGGGACTGGACCCAGATCATTACGCGCGAGGCAGGGCTCGTGCGCATGTCGACCCGCTTCTCGCCGGAGCGTCTCTTCTCGCGCGGCCGGCGGTGCGACGGCTAGCGGGGCTGGCGAGCCGTTCCGCCTCGCTAGGCTAGTCGAGTGCCCCGCTCCCACCCGCTCTTCGTCCAGCTGCTTCGGGTCTGGCGCCTGAGCGGGCGCTGGCTACCGAACGGCTGGCTCGACGCAATCCGCCAGCTCGCGCTGTTCGCCGGGGCGTACTACGTGTACCGGCTCGTGCGCGGGTTCGTGGACGGCCAGGCCGGGCTGGCGTTCGAGAACGCCCGGACGCTCGTGGACGTCGAGCGGTCGCTGGGCCTCTTCTTCGAGCCGGGCCTCCAGGCGTGGGCGAGGGGCGAGGAGTGGCTGCTCACCCTCGCCAACTGGATGTACGTGAACACCCACTTCGTGGTCACGACGACCTTCCTCATCTGGCTCTACCTCGCCCGCAATCACGCCTTCTACTTCGTGCGCAACATGTTCATGGTGGCGATGGTGCTGGCGCTCATCGGCTACCTGGCCTACCCGACTGCGCCGCCGCGATTCCTGCCCGAGTGGGGCTTCACCGACACGGTCGCGAACTTCGTCGGCACGTCCGCCGAGAACACGGCGGACGTGCTCTACAACCCGTTCGCCGCAGTGCCGAGCATGCACGTCGCGTTTGCGCTGATGATCGCGATCCCCGCGTTTCACCTGGTCCGCCGCCGCCCGATCAAGGCGTTCTGGGCCGCGTACCCGGCGCTCGTGACGTTCGTGGTCATCGTTACCGCGAACCACTACTGGCTCGACGCGTTGCTCGGCGCGATGGTGGCCGCCGCATCGGCGTGGATGGCCACCGCCGCGTTCGCCCGCGCGCGCCCGGACGTCTGGGCGTGGCGGACGGCGGCGGCGGCGAAGGTTTAGTGGCCGACGACGTCAGCCAGCGGGGGCGTCGGCCCCGCATTCCCCGCAACGGTCGTGGCGGACCGCCGACCGCCGCGGAGATCAGGACGCTCGCGCGCGATCGGCTCATCGAGTCGCGTCTGACGCCGAACGCGATCTCGCTCACAGGCCTGGCGGGCAACCTCGTCGCGGCGGTGCTCATCCTCGAGCATTTCTTCGTGCTCGCCGGCGTCGCGTTCATCCTCGGCTCGCTGTGCGACATGATGGACGGCCGCTACTCCCGCATGTCGGGCAAGGGCACGCCGTTCGGGGCGTTCCTCGACTCGACGCTCGACCGCATCGCGGAGGGGATCGTGCTCGCCGCGGTCGCCGCGTGGTTCGCCGAGTCCGGCGACGAGCTCGCGGTCGCCGCGACCGTGTTGACGGTCGTCGGCTCCTACACGGTCAGCTACACGCGCGCCCGTGCCGAGGCGCTCGGGGTCGAGTGCAAGGTGGGAATCGCCTCCCGCGCGGTCCGCGTCGTGATCCTCTCCGCGGGACTGGTGTTCGCCGCCGGCGAGCTGATCCCGGACTTCGACCTGCTCGAGCCGGCGATCTACGCGCTGGCCGCGCTGACGATATTCACTACGTTTCAACGGGTATTCCACGTGAGACGGCAGCTCCAGCGGGCTGCGGTGTAACCATCGCCGTCTCGCGGAGTTGATTGACGGCGGGGCCCCGCGAGGGGCCCTACTTCATCGAGTAATTAGAAAACCCCGAGCGGAGCGACGGGTTTTGCAGGAGGGCTCTGTGACTGAATCTGCGATCTCGACGAACGGCGGCTCGCGCTATCAGACCGAGACGGTCCGCGTGGCCATCGTGGGCGTGGGCAACTGCGCCTCCTCGCTCGTCCAAGGAATCGAGTACTACAAGGACGCCGATCCGGCCGAGTCCATACCGGGGCTCATGCACGTGGACCTGGGCGGCTACCACGTTCGCGACATCGAGCTCACCGCCGCCTTCGACATCGACGTGGAGAAGGTCGGCAAGGACCTCTCGGAGGCGATCTGGGCCGGACAGAACAACACGATGAAGTTCGCCGACGTACCGAAGCTCGACGTCCCCGTCCACCGCGGCATGACCCACGACGGGCTCGGCAAGTACCTGAAGGAGAAGATCGAGAAGGCGCCTGGTGAGACCGACGACATCGTCCAGATCCTCAAGGACACGAGGACGGACGTGGTCGTCTCCTTCCTGCCCGTTGGCTCCGAGCAGGCGACGAAGTGGTACGTCGAGCAGGTGCTCGAGGCCGGCTGCGGCTTCGTGAACTGCATCCCGGTCTTCATCGCCAAGGAGAACTACTGGTCCAGGCGGTTCGAGAAGGCGGGGCTGCCGATCGTCGGCGACGACATCAAGTCTCAGGTCGGCGCGACGATCGTCCACCGCATGCTCGCACGGCTCTTCCACGAGCGCGGCGTGCAACTGAAGCGCACGTCGCAGCTCAACGTGGGCGGCAACATGGACTTCTACAACATGCTCGAACGCGAGCGGCTCGAGTCGAAGAAGGTCTCGAAGACGAGCGCGGTCACCTCGATCATGGGCCACGAGCTGCCCGCGGACGACGTGTACATCGGCCCCTCCGATTACGTGCCGTGGCTCACCGACCGCAAGTGGGCGCACCTCCGACTCGAGGGTGAGGCCTTCGGGGACGTGCCGCTCATGCTCGAGGCAAAGCTCGAGGTGTGGGATTCGCCGAACTCGGCCGGGATCGTCATCGACGCCGTGCGCTGCTGCAAGCTGGCGCTGAATCGCGGGATCGCGGGACCGCTCGCCGGGCCGAGCGCCTACCTGATGAAGTCGCCGCCCGAGCAGTACCCCGACCCGATCGCCCGCGAGATGACGGAGCAGTTCATCGCCGAGCACGGCGGAGCGCCGAAGCTCCCGGGCGAGGCGAAGGCTACGACCCAGGCGACCAAGGCCTGACCGGGTAGTCCCGGGGTCACCGCCGGGCGCGCCTCGCGGACGTATCCTGCCGCGAGTGCCCCCGACCGGAATTAGGGTCCAGCCTGACGAGCGGCTGGGCGTGGCTGGCAAGTTTGGAGAGCGTAGTCGATGCCGGAGCATCGGCGAGCCCGCCGGACGCAGGCAGGCGCGGCCAGACGCCGTCAGGCTGGGACGTAATTCCGGGAGGGGGCACTAGTGCCACAGTTCTCGATCGCCCAGGTCAGCCCGTGGCCTTGGGAGCAGCATCACGAGGTCAATCGGTTCGTAGAGCGGCTGGCGGACGAGCTCTGCGCGCGCGGGCACCGCGTGGTCGTCGTCACCCCGTCGGACTCGCGTGAGCTGGTGCGCGAGGGTCGCGCCAAGGTGAAGGCGCTGCGCTCCGACCCCGAGGCCGTGTTCTCCGAGCCGGGCTGCGCCTCCATCGTCGCGGTGGGGCAG